>Ga0181532_10005468_pt1 | contig 10777 bp, 8 predicted proteins | sample PEATcosm2014_Bin_33_FD_119768 | JGI IMG/M metagenome (GOLD analysis project Ga0181532, IMG submission 119768) | Peatland microbial communities from MTU Mesocosm Facility, Houghton, MI, USA - PEATcosm2014_Bin11_30_metaG | ecosystem: Environmental > Terrestrial > Soil > Wetlands > Peat | place... | reverse complement strand
GTGAAGACCGTTCCCTTCCCGGTGTTGAAGTCGGTGCCCGTAACCCCGAGAGGAATGCGTAACTCTTCAAATGTCTGCACCTTCAACGTGCGCGCGAGAAACGCGGTCATGCGGTCGTTCGAGGCAAAACCGTAGCGTGAGAGCGTCCAGCGCGCGAAGGTGGTGAAGCGAACTTGGTGGGCGATTTCTTCCAGTTCAGCGATCGTAAGTCCACTGCAATATGCGGCGCCCATGATCGCGCCTACACTGGTGCCCGCAATCATGGCCACCGGGATGCCTTCTTCTTCGAGGGCCTTGAGAACTCCGATATGCGCGATGCCGCGGGCAAAACCTCCGCCCAACGCCACACCGATTGCAGGCATGCGCTTGGCTTCGGTCGCACTCGACCTGCGAGACAATTCGCGGCTGAAGGCTTGCACCGACCGGATTACTTTACCCAGACTCTTCATTTGGAGCCCCACACTCCTGGTTTGCCCAAGCCGCAAACCTTACTTCTATAACTCTAAGATGCCAGAAGCCGCCCGGAGGTACAAGCCACCTTGGTGCTATTGGCAGTTACAGTAGAGTCCTGTGTCGAGTTACCCGAAACCATGTAGCGACCCAGCCTGTAGCAGATAACTCGTTTATCTGCATCATTTGGCGTTTTTGGCGGTCCCCAGACCGGGCCGCTCCCGCCGTCCCGCGCGCCATCTGGAGGCCTACAGAGCCCACCGTAGCTCGTCGAAATATTGCCTGTACCTGGAGGCGAGTTCAGGCGCTAGAATCCAGAGTTCGCGAGCGACGCCAGGCCGGAACCAACGAACACCGGGCAACGAGGAGGAAGCAGCGATGGCAAGCTACATTGGCGCCATTGATCAGGGAACAACAAGTTCGCGCTTCATCGTCTTCGATCGCTCCGGACGTATCGTGAGCTCAGCGCAACGCGAGCATGAGCAGATCTTTCCCCGGCCGGGATGGGTGGAGCACGATGCAGCCGAAATTTGGCGCCGCACCACTGACGTCATTCAAGAGGCGATGGACGCTCGCGGACTGCGGCCGGAAGACCTGGCTGCGATCGGGATTACCAACCAGCGTGAAACCACGGTGGTCTGGCACAAGAAAAGTGGACAGCCCATTTACAACGCAATTGTCTGGCAAGACACGCGAGTGGCTCCCGCAGTCGCCGAGTTCGCCGCGTCTGGCGGGCAGGACCGCTACCGCGCCAAAACCGGCCTCCCGCTCGCAACTTACTTCAGCGGCCTCAAGATTCGCTGGATTCTCGAAAATGTTGCGGGCGCGCGCGCGCAAGCCGAGGCGGGCGATCTGCTGTTTGGCAACGTCGATACTTTTCTGATTTGGCACCTCACCGGCGGACCGCAGGACGGAGTCCACGTGACCGACGTGACCAATGCCAGCCGCACCCAACTGATGAACCTCAACACGCTGCAGTGGGATCGGGAAATATTGCACGACTTCGGCATTCCGATTGCCATGTTGCCCAAGATTGTTTCGAGCAGCGAAGTGTACGGCACTGCGCGCCACCCCGCCGTTGCGGGCGTTGCCATCAGTGGCGATCTCGGCGATCAGCAAGCTGCTCTCGTCGGCCAGGCTTGCTTCAAGCCCGGAGAAGCGAAGAATACCTACGGCACCGGCTGCTTCATGCTGATGAACACCGGAGAAAAGGCAGTGCTCTCCAATTTCGGCCTGCTGACTACGCTGGCCTATAAGTTCGGCGCGAAGCCGGCTTGCTATGCCCTCGAAGGAAGCATCGCGATTACCGGCGCCCTGGTGCAGTGGGTCCGCGATAATCTCGGGCTCATTGAAAAGAGTTCTGACATTGAGGCGCTTGCCCGAACCGTAAATGATAACGGCGGCGTCTACTTCGTGCCCGCCTTCTCCGGTTTGTACGCGCCCTATTGGAAGGACGACGCGCGCGGCGTGATCGCCGGTTTGACCCGCTTCGTGAATAAAGGACACATCGCCCGCGCCGTGCTCGAGGCCACTGCCTTCCAGGTCCGCGAGGTAGTCGATGCTATGGCCAACGACTCTAGAATTACTCTTGATGTCCTGCGTGCCGACGGTGGAATGGTCGTCAACGACTTGCTGATGCAATTCCAGTCCGACATTTTGGCGAAGCCGGTGGTGCATCCGATGGTGAAAGAGACCACTGCTCTGGGGGCTGCCTATGCCGCCGGACTGGCGGTCGGCTTCTTCCAGAATACCGACGAACTTGCCGCCAACTGGGCAGTCGATCACCGCTGGGAGCCGGCCATGGATAACGAATCTCGCGAACGCCTCTATCACTTCTGGAAGAAAGCGGTGATGCGCTCGTTCGACTGGGTGGAATCGCCTTAAGCCGTCTGTGGATGCGTAGCGCCTCATAGCTCGCCGAGAAACTCGATGTTGCATTTGATTTTGGGTGGCGCAGCGGTTTACCGCTGCGATAACTGGCGGATTTTCAGTACCGCCTCTAGCCGCTGCGGTCGGTCGTCGCCGAGAAGAGAGACTTTAGAAAACCAAGGAGATGCGTAATGCATGGACCATTTCTAGGCGAATTCATGGGCACGCTGGTGCTGATTTTGCTGGGCGATGGCGTCGTCGCCAACGTTCTGCTCAAGAAATCGAAAGGCGAAAACTCCGGCTGGATCGTCATCGCAACGGCATGGGGGCTGGCCGTGGTTGCGGGCATCTTCACGGCCATCGCTTTCGGCAGCCCGGGAGCTCACATCAATCCAGCGATCACCTTGACGGTGGCCTTGATATCGGGAAACTGGTCGAACGTGGTCCTCTTCTGGGCCGCGCAAATGCTCGGCGCTTTTGCCGGCGCCAGCCTGGTCTGGATGACCTACCTGCCGCACTGGAAAGTGACGCCCGACGCGGGAGCGAAGCGGGCAATCTTCTGCACCGCACCGGCCATTCGCAATCTTCCGGCAAATCTGCTGACCGAGATTATTGCTACTACTTGCCTGATCGTGGTTGGCTTCAGCTTCGGCAGCAAGGCCGTGTCGTCCACCGGTCTTCCGGCGGGATTCGGCGCATGGTTGTGGGGAGTCCTGGTGTGGGCGATCGGATTGAGTCTTGGCGGTCCCACGGGATACGCCATGAACCCGGCTCGTGACTTGGGTCCGCGCGTCGCCCACGCTATCCTGCCCATCAGCGACAAAGGAAATTCAGACTGGGGATATGCGCTCGTGCCGATCATTGGTCCGTTGATCGCTGGTGGCATCGGCGCCGCAATTATCAGACTGATAGGCATCTCATGACCGCGTTCTTCGCAATAAAGGTCTTGGTCTCCCCCGTGTGCCTCTGTGTCCCCTGTGGGAAAGACTCTGACTTTTGTACCCACAACAGAAATCGCAAAGCGTGGACGCAATGAATCGAACCGACATGTGGCGCCGCATCGACACGCATCCCAAAGCCTGGGACATGATTGTCGTGGGTGGCGGCGCGACCGGCGTCGGCGTTGCCATCGATGCCGCGTCCCGCGGATACGATGTCCTGCTGCTTGAGCAGAGCGACTTCGGTAAGGGAACGTCCAGCCGCAGCACCAAGCTGGCCCACGGCGGCGTGCGTTATCTGGAGCAGGGCAATATTGGCCTGGTCATGGAAGCGCTCAAGGAGCGCGGACTGCTTCTGCAAAACGCCCCTCACATCGTGCACGATCTGGCATTCGTTGTGCCGAACTACGACTGGTGGGAAGCTCCATTTTACGGTCTCGGCCTGAAGCTCTATCAGTTACTGGCCGGCAAATACGGATTTGGCGTCTCGCGCATTCTCTCCCGGGAAGAGACTCTCAAACATCTGCCAACACTGAAGACCGAAGGCTTGCGCGGCGGCGCGGTTTATTACGATGGACAATTCGACGACGCACGGCTGCTCATCCACATGGTGGTCACCGCTTTTGAGCAGGGCGCCACCTTGCTGAATTATGTGGAAGTCAGCGGGCTCACGAAGGACGGCCAGGGATTTGTAGACGGGGTCAGCGCACGCGATGTCGAAACCGGCAACGAATTTCGCGCCTCCGCGAAAGTTGTCATCAACGCCACCGGCGCTTTCAGCGACCTGCTTCGGCTGCAGGCGGAGCCATCCGCGACTCCAATGATCATCCCCAGCCAGGGCATTCACCTGGTCTTTGCCTCGAGTTTTCTGCCAGGCAACAGCGCGGTCATGGTTCCGCATACCAGCGACGGCCGTGTATTATTCGCGATTCCGTGGCACGGCCACACGCTCGTCGGAACCACCGACACGCCCGTCGCAGCCGCAACGCTCGAGCCGGTCGCCATGGACGAGGAGATCGAATTCATCCTCGCGACCGCCGGGCAATACCTGGCGAAAGCACCTACCCGCGACGATGTGTTGAGTGTATTCGCCGGCATCCGCCCGCTGGTGCGGGCCACGGGCGCGGCCGGCAGTGTTTCCACGGCGTCGTTGTCCCGCGATCATGTCATCCACATCGATCGCTCCGGCCTGGTCACCGTCTGCGGAGGAAAGTGGACGACGTACCGGCATATGGCCGAGGATTGCGTCGATCAGGCGGCAACACTCGCGCAATTGCCGGAAAAACCGTGCGTGACCTACCATCTGCGCATCCACGGCTTCCAGGAGGTCGACAAGGAGGACGCCGCGAAAGAAGACGCGGCGAAAAAAGTGGGGCCGCTGGCTGTCTATGGTTCGGATGCGTACGAGATTCGCAAACTCATCGATAGCGACCCTCGGCTCGGTGAACCGCTGCATGCGGCGCTGCCCTACCTGAAGGCGGAGGTGGTTTGGGCGGCGCGACACGAAATGGCTCGCACCGTGGAAGACACGCTTGCCAGGCGCACACGGGCGCTGTTCTTGAACGCGCGCGCCGCCCTCGAAATGGCGCCGGCAGTCGCCGACTTGATGGCTCCAGAGCTGGGTTGGGACGAGCCTACCCGGGCAAGACAGTCAGCCGCGTTTCGCGAAGTAGCGTCGAACTTCACACCCCGGCTTTAGGAGGCTGCGGAAAAAGAAGTATCGCACTTGATTTTGGGTGGCGCAGCGGTTCACCGCTGCGATGGGTGACCTGTTTTTCAACGTCGGCTTTACAGTCTTCTGAAAAACTCAAGTTTCGTATCAGGGCATCGCTTTAGCGACGCCATAAGCTCTCCGAATTCAGACGCCCCTTTAGGGGCTGGGCACTGAAAGCGGCGAGACCGCGGCGCCGAAAGCGATTCCCCGGACCATTCCATACAACTTTTCCGGAGCTTCCGGGTTCAATAGTATGTAGGGGTGTGACTTTCTGCTGGAGGAGATCTTGAAAATATCGCGCCTGTTTCGTAAGACACTCGGTTCATCGTTGGCGGCAAGTGCCGCTCTTTTGTTGTTCTTTGTAGTTGGCGCAGCCGCTTTGGCTTGCGCCCAGAGCGGTGCCATGACCCCCTATCAGGGCGAATCGGACGGCGTCAGCGCCGGCGGACAATGGCTGGAGTTCCACTCCGTCGACAAGATGACGGGAGAGAAGAAAGTGCGCTTCGAGCTTCAATCGAATAATTATTTCCGCGAAGACCCCGACTACAAGCCCAGAGTGAATCTGTATTGCGCCAACGGCAAGTACAAGTTCGGAGACTTCAATCCCGGAGTCAGGTTGCCTCCCCCGAACCGCCCCGGCTTTTGGGGACAACCCCAGTTGGAAGTGCAGGTCCGGGCTGACGATACCAACTACTTCAAGGGTTGGAATTGGATGCGCGGCCATTTCCTCTCCATGGATAAAGGCACCGTGCGGGGATTGATCGGGGCCCAGATTTTCAACGTGGCACTCCCCACGCGAAGCGGCCGGCAGATCGCGGAGTTTTCCCCCGCCGGGCTGAATCTGGATCGAATCAAACAGGCCTGCGATCTGACGCCGAAGAAACCGAGCAAGGACTAAGGATTTAGGACTGGGAAAAAGAACGAGGACTGGGAGTGGGACTACGACTAGGGCTGTCGTCCGCGGACCTCGCAAGCTCCACGGCCAAGGAGGTGTAGCGAAGATGAATAAGGCTTTTGCGCTTTCGCTTGTCCTATTGCCTGCCTTATTTGCGACCGTGCCGACGATAGAGGCCCAGGACAGCACCCCGAAACTTGAGGCGTATGGCGGGTACTACTACGCGCGCTTTAACGTAAATGCCAGTAATGCCGGCGGCGCGCCCTCGGAAACTTTCAACGGAAACGGCGGAGGCGTCCAGCTCGAGTACAACGCCAACCACTGGCTCGGCATAGTGGGTGATATGGCCGGCTATGGTGCGACAGCCACCACAAACGGCGCATTGGTCGGAGGAGGTTTTACGTATCTTGTTGGGCCCAGAGTGAATTTCAGGCACGGCAAAGTTACAGGTAAAGTTACGCCGTTCGCCCAGACCCTCTTCGGAGGCATTTGGACAACCGATGGGATTGGCCACTCAGGGTCCGAAAATAATTTTGCGATGACGGCGGGCGGCGGCATTGATTACAGACTATCCAGGCACGTCTCCGTTCGCCTCGTACAGGCCGAGTATTTCATGACCAAGATCCCCGACGGTCTCAATAACCGGCAGGACAATTTGCGGATTGGCGCCGGAATCGCCTTTCGGCTGGGCCGATAGCTGTTCCACCGCAATTTGCCTCGCTGCATCCCCAGCCCTTCCCGCGAATCCAATGATGGTATCTTTGGACTCGCAGCGGGAGGCGCATGAGGATTGGCATAACCTGTTATCCGACCTATGGCGGCAGCGGAGTTGTCGCCACCGAACTAGGGCTGGAGCTGGCTCGGCGTGGGCACGAGATCCATTTCATCTCGTATTCGCAGCCCATTCGACTGACCGGGCCGGAACCTAACATTCACTATCATGAGGTCGAGGTCACACGCTATCCGCTATTTGAATATCCCCCGTACGACTTGGCGCTGGCGACGCGCATGGCCGAGGTGTCACAGCTCTACGAACTTGATCTGCTGCACGTGCACTACGCAATTCCGCACTCGGTGAGCGCGATGCTGGCCAAGCAGATGCTGGCCGCAACTCCTCCGCGGCGCAAGTTGCCGTTTGTGACCACCCTGCACGGCACCGACATCACTCTGGTCGGGCTCGACCGATCGTATCTTCCGATTACGCGTTTTTCCATCGAGCAAAGTGACGGCGTGACAGCAATTTCGCAATATTTGCGCAACCGCACCCTTAACATTTTTGACATCAAGAACCACATCGAGGTCATCCCAAACTTCGTAAACTGCGACGAGTATCTGCGCAAGCCGGAATGGATGGAAAAGCGCAGTGAATATGTCCGCGACGACGAGCGGCTGCTGGTGCACCTTTCCAACTTCCGGCCGGTGAAGCGTGTGCTCGACGTAATCGAGATTTTTGACCGCGTGCGCAAGAAAATTCCATCCAAGTTGCTCCTGATTGGTGACGGTCCCGATCGTTCCCAGGCGGAATGGCTGGCGGTACAAAAAGGCATTCACGAGCACGTGCTGTTTCTCGGAAAACAGGATCAGATCCGGGAGAAACTGGCCATGTCGGACGTCATGCTGATGCCAAGCGAACTGGAATCCTTTGGACTCGCCGCTCTCGAAGGCATGGCCTGTGAAGTCGTCCCGATTGCCACCCGCACCGGAGGAGTGCCGGAAGTGATTGAGCACGGTGTCACCGGATTTATGGCCGACGTCGGCGACGTGGAGACCATGGCGCGTTACGCCATCGAACTGCTGGGTGATGAATCCGCTCTGCGCGCCATGGGCAAACGTGCGCGCGCCGCTGCCATGGAGAGATTTTGTTCCAGCAAGATCATTCCGCTTTACGAAGGTTTTTACCGAAAGGTGCTGGAGCAGTCGTCGAAGTCGTCATAAGCTCCTCCGGATTAGGCAGAATGGGCAGCCGCAATCGGATCAACGTGCCTCCGCCTTCGCGGCTTTCGATCATCATCTTCGCCGCATTGCCATAGAGCACCTTCAGACGCTCGGCGACGTTCGCCATGCCAATTCCCATGCTCGCCAAGTCATCATCATGCTCGAAACCTCGAACCGACTCTTGCGCCGATTCCATGCCCACGCCGTCATCCTCGACCTCGACCACCAGCCTCGACTTGATGACGCGACTTCGCAGCGTGATGCTGCCGCCTTCGACCTTGGGAGAAAGTCCGTGCTTGATGCAGTTTTCGACCAGCGGCTGCAGCAGCATGCTCGGGACCATGGCTTCGAGGGACACCGGATCGAGATCCTTCACCACCTTGAGCTTGTCCCGTCCAAAGCGTACGACTTCAATATCCAGATAATTGTCGATGAACTCCACTTCTTCGCGCAGCGTGACAAACGAATCCGTGCTGTGCAACAAGCGGCGAAGAATGGTCGCGAGTTTCAGGATCATCTCCCGCGCCGTATCGGGATCGAAGCGCACCAGCGATGAAATGGAATTCAGCGTGTTAAACAGGAAGTGGGGGTTAATCTGATTCTGCAACGCCGCCATCCGCGCCTGCAGCAGCAATCGTTCCTGCTCTTCCAGCTTGATCTGGATGCGGACGCTGCTGAAAATTTTCAGTTCCGTGCCCACCACCATGACCACGCTCAGGTAGATCAGGCACTCCACCAAATAGTCGTATGGAGTTCCGCGTCCTCTCTGCAACCACAGCCCCGGGCTTTCCAGGCTGAAAATAGAGTTTGGCCAAAAACGCCAGATTTCTGTCTGCAGAAAACGCAAGCCGACGATGGTCGCGAAAAAAGCAACCTGCCAATCGAACACGCGCGGTCGCGGCAGATTGCGCCGAATCATGCGATAGAGTGTGAGATCGATAAACGGCGAGAACGACCAGATATCTTCCTGTTCGGGCGCGGCCCGGCGCAACCACCCCGCAACAATCCCGGCAAAAACATTCAACGGCATGGCGGCCCACTCACCGTAAAACGCGGCCGGCAGCGACATCAATGCCCCGCCGACGCCTCCCGACAAGCGTCCCCCAATCACGCCCAGCAGCAGCGATGTTTCAAGCGACAAGTCGCCCGCAAGGAAGCTCTTGACGCTGCATCTTATCCAGACGCCGAGTGCGATGGGGATCGCCATCCATAGCGCCAGATAAATCTTGTGCCGGGTAGTGCGCTGCTCGCGGAAAATCAGGTTCTTGAATTCCTTGGAGCGCACCAGCGCGCTCGACAAGGCTGCGGCCACGCCCAGCTTGATCAGAAGATTGACGAGTATCAGCCGCGGTTCCAGCATGGAATGAATTCTTCCCCATCAGTCTTGGGTAGGTCACGGCTTACTGGTCACCGAAAAGTCTCGTTTCGTATCAGGGTATCGCTTCAGCGATACCATCCCCCTTTGTAATCAATTGCCCCTGTAGGGGCTGGGGATCGACCTTTTCCGCACGCTCCTTAACCGTGCCATCAGGCGCCTGCGGGATTAGCCTCTGATTGTATCCGCTGCCTGCTGCAAAAGCTGCTCGACATTAATATTCACATTCGAACCCGCCGGAACTCCGCCCTGAGCAAAATCGCGGCTGCCACCACCGCGGCCTCCAACCGACGCCAGGACTTGCTTCAGCAACGCCCCCATATCGGCCGTCGATCCAGTCGTGCCACCGGGCGTCTGAGCAAACACCAAACCCAGCGGATCCACGGTGCTCGCCACCAGCGCAATCGCTGGCGTCGCCGTTCGCGTCACTTTCTGCGCAAACAGTTTGGCGAACGCAATGTCACGACCGGAAAACACGCGCACAATGATCTTCCGCCCGTTCCGCTCGGGCTGCGAATGCAGAGCGGCCAAAGCCGTGACCTCGGCAAGTTCATCCAGCGCATCGTCCTTCTGCTTGCGCAACAGCTTGCTCTCTTCGACACTCTTGCGGATTTGCTCCGGCACATCCCACAGCTGCGCCGAGAAAAGCGCTGCCGCCTCACTGAGGGCCCCGTAGTCACGTCGCGCCATGCGCACCGCGCGATCTCCGCAGACAAATTCGACTCGTATCCCCTGACGCACTTTTTCGCTTTTTCGCAGCAGAATCGATCCGATCTGCCCACTCGCGCCGACGTGAGTTCCGCCGCACGCCGACAGATCAAAATCCGCGACTTCAACAAGACGCAGCTCGTCCCGCTCCGTCGTCCGCGGTTTACGCAACCCAAGCTTATCCGCTTCCGCGCGCGACACGTAGCGAATCCGCACCGGCCGATTCTCAAACACAATTTGATTAGCCCGCTTCTCCGCCCCAGCAATCTGCTCGGCGCTTACCGCCGGCGTCGCCAGGTCAATCGAGCAATAGTCTTCGCCCATGTGGAACGAAACCGTCGCCATCTGGTAAAGCTCGACAAAAGCCGCCGAGAGAACATGCTGCCCAGAGTGTTGTTGCATATGATCGCGGCGCCGTTCCGGATCGATGCTGCCGCGTACACGAATGCCGACCGCCGGCAACGTCGCCGGGGCTTGCAGGTAGTGGAGAACCCTGCCGTCCTCCGCATCCGCAACTTCCGCGACCCGCAGGCGCTCAGCGCCTTCAAGCGTGAGCCATCCCGTGTCATGCACCTGACCGCCGCTGGTGGGATAAAAAGCAGTTTCACTCAGAATTACCGCTGGGCGCGGCTGCTCAGGCGAAGGAGGCGCAACAGCCTCGACCACCGCATCGAACTCGTGAATTTCAGAACTGTCGTAGTAAAGACGCTTGGTCATGAACTATGTCGGTGGAGAGCCGGGCGCCCCGCCCGGCCACCACAACTCTGGACGCAAGGCACCCGCCGAAAAACAAATAGCCAGGCACCGGCGCTCCACTGCACACGAAAGAGCCCGTTACCGTTGCTTCCTTCCGGACCTGGCGGGGTTGGCGGGAAAACGTCGCGCGGAAACCG
>Ga0181532_10005467_pt1 | contig 10780 bp, 8 predicted proteins | sample PEATcosm2014_Bin_33_FD_119768 | JGI IMG/M metagenome (GOLD analysis project Ga0181532, IMG submission 119768) | Peatland microbial communities from MTU Mesocosm Facility, Houghton, MI, USA - PEATcosm2014_Bin11_30_metaG | ecosystem: Environmental > Terrestrial > Soil > Wetlands > Peat | place... | reverse complement strand
CCGAAACCGTCGCTGCTGGGTGAACCAGCGTGAGGATCTCGATATTCCATTGAAAGCAGAATTCGACCAGCTGTTGTCGTGACTTGTTTGCACCAACGCCGAGAGCAACAGCAACCGGAGAATGCAAAGATTCTTGCTGCAGCCACTGCCGGCCACCGTGAGCCGGAAATCCCACGACCTTCGTGCCCCAAAACGCTTCTTTGTCGTCCACGAACCCCGCGAATTCGCTCTCGCCTTTAGAAATCAGGATGTCCGCGACAACTTTTCCGTGTCCCCCGGCGCCGTAAACAAAAATTCGTCTCTTTTTCACTGTTTGCTGCTTTCGCTTCCCCAAAATTCCGGCATCGTTGCGTGGCCCTGTTGGGAAATGCCGTCCCGCTTCACCAGCTGCCATGGTGTGCGAAGAAGGATCCACGCATCCAGAGCCAGGCTCCAATTGTTCACGTACCACAGATCGAGATGGAATCTCTCCTGCCAACTGGTGGCATTCCTTCCATTCACTTGCGCCCATCCGGTGATTCCCGGCTTCACGTCGTGCCGCCGCAATTGTTCGGGGCTATAGCGCTCCATGTATTGCATCAGCAGCGGCCTTGGGCCGACCAGGCTCATCTCGCCTCGCAGGACGTTCCACAACTGCGGCAATTCGTCCAGGCTCAGTTGCCGCAGCAGCATCCCGACCTCGGCTAATCTTTCCGCCTCGGGCAGAAGCAGTCCTTGTGCGTCTCGCGCATCCCTCATCGTTCGAAATTTCAGCAGTGTGAAGGGTTTTCCCTTGTAGCCCGGGCGCATCTGCCGGAACAGCACTGGGCGGCCGTCGCACAGTCGGATCGTCACCGCGATCGCGGCCATCAACGGGCTGGCTACAAGCAGCGCGCTGCCCGCAACGAAAATGTCCATCAGCCGTTTGACGAAGAGCCTCATCGCGCAACAGACGTCTTGTAGGGACCGCCTTCTGAGGCGGTCCGCTCCCCCCGCTCCCGGCCGCAAACCTCCGCACCGCCAATTCCTTTAGCCAGCCATCTAAACCATCTCACAAATGCTGGTTCGGGGATCGGAGGCCAGGCAATACACTACACAACTGCACTCGCTGCTTTGAGAAATTCCTCTGCGTTGAACTCTTCCGGCACCGAGGCCCTCTGGCCCAGCAGGTAACGATAAATTTCCTCTACCTCCAATGCAGTTCGATTGACGTCAAACATGGTCTGTACAAGCATCTGGCCGGCATACGCTTGGTTGCGCATCTCATCGTAGTGATTTCGCACGAATAAAATGGCCTCGCAAAGTGCGCTAGGATCATTGACCGGCACGGTGACGCCTGTCGATCCATCAATTACCACCTCTACCAATCCACCAATCCGGGATGCGATCGTCGGTTTTCCACACAACAAAGGTTCGACAACCCCTCCGCAGTTTTCTGACATCGGGACGTGCGCTACGCAGTCGAAATCCCAGATTGCAAACGCAACTTGCTCCTGATTGAACGCACCCGGCATTAGGACCGCATTGCTCGACCGCCTTCGTGCGTATCGCCTGAGCTTTTCAAAATACGCAGCATCCGTTCCCCAAGGGCCGCCAATCAAGACACCGCGAATGGAGCGGTCCTTTTCAGCCGCAAGCGAGATACCATCGATCAGGTCCTCGTGGCACTTCAGTCCGACTCTTTGCATGCAATACCACTTAGGTGCGTATATGTAACTGATGTTCCCTACTATGAACTCGGAATCCGCCAGCCCGAGATGCTGACGCAGTTGTCCCGTTCCTAGTCCCCTGAAGCGCCCGTTTTCAATACCTGCATAACTCAGAAAGACCCGTTCACTACTGATTCCAGCGCGCAGATAGCGTGATAAGGTCGCACGGCTCGTGGCGATCCAATAGTCTTCCCCTGTCGCCGTCGAAAGTTCCAACATTCGAAATGGAAGCATTTCCATGTGAAGCGGACCCGGCACTTGAAACACTCGCGGCACGGGATAGCGCCCACGCAAAGCTAACCGCGCCATGATCGCAGATTTCACGAAGTGCGAGTGGATTAAATCCGGCTCTATCACGTCGACAAGTCGTCGCAGTTGGTCAAGGCTTCTCATCGTTGCGACCGGTTGCAGCGGCGACAGCGTGTAATCTATGCGGTGGACTTTTGCACCGTTGGCTATCCACTCACTTGTTACTGGCCCGCCGAGATCCGGGAGTGCGACGTGTACCTCGATTCCTCTTCGACTCAGAACTCGAGCTTGCGCACTTGCCCACTGGCCTCCCCGCGAAGTCTTACTCAGGTGCAGAACCTTCATAACCGTCCACCACTCTCCGTCAGTGCCGTGATGCAAGTGCGGCTTCAGCCGTTGAGGGCTGGTTCCCGTAATAGCTGCCCCCGCCCCGCTCTGCTGTCTCGTGCTGCAGTTCGCTCCAAACCTCCGTCCAACGCTGCAGGTCGTCCGCGTGTAGAGGCCGCGCGCGGTGCGCCAAGACGCGGTACTCAAGGCCAGTTAACACCGCGAAAACGTCCACGTGAGCCTTGGCAACCTGCTTCAAAAGCGCGGCCGCAGCCGTGACGTACTTCCGACAGCTGGCAAATTCCCTAGCCGCTGCCTTGACGACTCCATACCGACCCACCAGAATCTTGCGAAGCAGCAATCGGTCCTCCCGGCAGCCATAGAGAATCTCGCACAGACACGCGAAGCGGCTTGTCGTGTAGCTCCTGAGGAACAAGTCGTAGTCTTCTGCGCGCGGTGCAACGTGGTCATAGGGATGAGCCCGGAACCACGATACGCGTCCCATCAATGTGGCATGTGCGATGCGAAATCCACTCGAAGGCTGCCGACAGATTTCTTCGTGATTCTCCGGCGTAGGTCTGCATCCAAAGGCAACACCGTCATCCTTGAACATCAACATGGGGCAGCCCAACAGATCAACTTCGGGGTGCTGCTGCAAATATTCCACTTGACGCTTAAGCCGCTCGGGATACGCCACGTCATCCGCATCCATCCGCGCGAAATATTCTCCATGGCTGGTTGCGACAGCTTGGTTCAGTCGTGGTACCAACCCTTTGTGCGAGTAATCGGAGAGCACTGAAATACGCGGATCGGAAAAACTCCTCGCCACTTCCAGCGTTCGATCGCTCGACCCATCCTCCACCACCAGCAATTCCCAATTCTTATAGGTCTGATTCAGGATTGAGCGAATCGCGACCGCTAGCGTTTCCCCGCAATCGAACGCGGGCATTCCTATCGAAACAAGTGGCGCGGCGTTCATACACACGCCAACCCAGAGCGCTGGCTAACAGCGCTCTCGTAAATCTGCTCGTATTGGTCGACTCTGTTATCCCAATCATGTTTCTCAAGAATTTGGCCACGGCCCGCAGTGCCCAGCTTCCTTCTCAGCTCCGCATTGCGCGAAAGCTCAGCTACCACTTCCTTCATTTCATCCGGATCACGCACCACGACACCGCCAGCATTTAAGCGCGCAGACCCGACATCAAACGAAACCCACGGCACACCCGCAGTCATGCTCTCCAGCAGCACAAGTGAGTTCGCCTCTTTACTCGATGTACTCACCATCAAATCGGCTTCTTTTATCGCGGAAACCACTTCTTCTCTTGGCCGATTCACTCTCAGGTCGACTGTGCCCGACGGGACCATGCTTCTCAGCTTGCATTGATACGCGCATCCGCCCGAGATTCCAAACCGTCCCAGTCCCCACTTTGCCATTGGGTAAGTACCAGCAATGAGCGTGAAGTGCGCATGCAAATCGCGATGAGAACCTGCCAGGTCAAAAAAATGACCGTGATTCTTCAGGGGGCTGTGGTTCGATACATTGATCACCCACACCTTGCTGCCCACCCCCCACGCACCCCGCAGCCCCAGCGAGGGTCGCGACCATTCTTCCATGTCCACGCCATTGGTGATCACCGGCGGTGTGGGCAGATTGAACCGAGAGCAATAAGACTCTTCTCCAGAACAGCTTGAGGTTGCAATCCACTTCCGATAATTCAGAACGTGTCGCGGAACCGCAGCGTAGTACTCGCGAAACGCGGGGTGCCCATCCACCAACCCATGTGTCACCAGAATCGATGGCCAACGATATTCACCCACTTGGTGGAGCAATGCGTCTGTTGGCCACACGTGTAAGCCGTGATTAACCATGACCCCCCAACTACCAGAGCCTACGAACTGCTGATACTTTTCGATCTCCCCATGCATTCCGAGCGCCAGGTTTCCTCTGGCTGAAAATCGATGCACATGAACACCACACAACTCCGAGTAGGAGCTTTCTGACGGAAGTGCGCTCGTAGCCACGTGCACCTCGTGGCCCCGCTTGACCAGTCGCTCCGAAATGTTCCGAACAATCTCGGCCACACCATCAAGCGATGGAGCGTATGTACCCGCGGTGTGCAGGATTCGCATTAGTAACCTCCGATCCGCGGGACTTGTATCCAATCCAACGCGGGCGTAGACGTCGACAGAAGAAATACAAATAAAAAGGCCAGCAGAAGTAAATGAAGGTCTGACTAACGACAGACAAACTCCCGAATATCAAAAAGAAGGTCCAAACGGAAAAGTACTGCCAGACGAAAGTCTCGAAAAAAGAGGACGATCGAAGAAATGCTGTCTGAAGCTTGAAAGCGATCCAACCAAGAAAGCCGAATCCCACGAGCAGTCCCGGTAGGTGGAAGTCCAGGAACACTTCACCCTGAAACGGAGCGATCTGGTCCTGAACGTCGAGCATGCCATAGATAAACCGATTGTACATCGCGGTCCCGCTGGTCTCCCGGAACGGTTTACCTAATATAGGTAGCGGGGCCAGCGCGGAGGAACCAAGGACCTTTCCCCATTGTGGGTCTCCCCCCCACTTTCCCATTTCGAGGAAGAATCCGAGAAACTGAGGCGCTCCTCCATATACTTGAAACATTTCCGTGAGTTCTACTTTGTCGAACAGCACATTGCGAACGGAAGGGTCCCTCAGAATTTCCCGGCCCGTGAAATTGCTGCTTCGATACGCGCCATAAAAGGGAGCAAGCAACAAGACCACGCCAACGATTGTACCAGCGAGAAAAACCGTTCTACGGGCAATACGGGTTGGATTGCTCACGATCACGGCGAGCATAGCCACCAGGGGCACTACCACAGAACCGCGGTTGTAATTGAATGTGGCATTTGAAAGACAGACTGCCACGATCGCTAGTATGGTCACGGCGCTCGTAAGAATCCTCGTCTTTCGAGGGTTAGTCCGGTCGAGCCACCGGCACCACAGCAGGACCACGCAAATTCCGAAGAACGGGCGCAAAAACAGTCCCGCTGCAAGCCCAAGCCTGTCGGACAGGTCCACGAGCCGGCTCAGATAACCCGCGGGATCGGAAAAATACTCCGCTACTTTGTCGAGCGCCCCGAACGCGAGGAAAAATCCTATGACGCCGATGGCGCCGTTTAGAAGGACATACGCCAACAACGGAGACTTACGGACAAAACGAGGCTCTTGTGGCAACGCGTTTGGTTGCGAACAAACCTGCGGGCGACGCGCGAAGTACTTGTATGTCCCGCAAAAGATAACAAAGGCTGCCACATTTATGAGCATTGCCAGATTGATAGCCCGATCGGATGGCAAGAAAGGAAGCACTCCCCGTGAGGGGCCGGACAAGAGCAGAGAAACGGGAACGAGAACAAGTTGCAAGAAAAAGACGAACAGGGCCCAATTCCAAGGGCAGAGTAATTTGCGCGAGACGGGCCGACAAGCGGGCAAGAACCATTGGACCAGAAAGAATACGAATGCGCCCGCAAGCGCAGCGGGGTACCGGTTCTCGGACGGGGCGGCTGCGAACGCAATCGCGACAGCCGCAAATGCAAATAAGGACCACGCGACGGAGCCGCTGAATCGCAATGTCGCGCGACGTCTTCTGTAGATTCGCGCTCTACTGCGAACTGCGGGTAAAGCGCGATTCCAGGTAGGGCTGATTTCCATCAGTAGGAACGGGAGATATTCCACGAGCCTTGAAACAGAAAAAGCCCAAGGCCCGTAACCGCGTAAGCAAAACCGTAAGAAGTAGCTAAACCTAAGGCTCCCCACCTTGGAATGAGCACCCAAGCCAGTCCCACGAGCACCACGACGAGCAGCACATCAAACGCGAATCGCCACCACATCTGTCGCGCTGCGATGAGCTGCTGGCCAAGGATGGAGTTGAAGACTTCTGCGATGGCGGAGGATGCCAGGACGATCAGAACGACTTGCCCGCCGCGAAACGAATTGCCGTACAACGCCATGATGGGAGCGGCGAAGACCGCGATCACAGCAGCTGCCAACAATGCAAGACCCCCGTTTAGCTGCAAGTTGGCGCGAAACACTTTTCGAAAGCCTGCTCCATCGCCTTCGCCGTGCAGGTTTGAAAGAACGGGGAGAACCATGGCGAACATCGACGAGGGCACAAACAAAATCATCAGACGCCACTTGTCCGCAGCGGCATAGAGTCCGAGTTCGGCGTAACCCTGAGGCTGGCGGGCGAGCAAAGCGTTGCAGACCCAAATGGCCGCCACAACCAGGATGGAAGCCAAAAATGCGGGAAGGCTGAAACGGTGCAGCATGCCCAGCTCTCGGCGGCAACCCGCGAGCTGGTAAGAGATGTTGGCCTTCGCGCATTCACCACGCAACGCACGGTTGTTCATCGCCCAGTTGACGGCCAGCGCGGCGACCGAGCCCCACACCGCTCCCCGCAGACCGCTACGCCAAACGCCCAGAACGATCAGCGGAAACGAAGCAAGTCCAGCATAGATGTTGACGCGGGCGATGGTTTGGAATGCCTCGAAACCGGCGAGCGCCCCGGTTTGCGCGCCATTGAGCGCGCCAAAAAACACCAGCCCCGCCCCGATGGCCAAAGGTTCGGCCAGTAGCGGAGCCGCCAGAACATGCTGCGCTAGGTAAGGCGCCAACAAAATCACGAACACGGTGATGATGCTCCCGGAAAGGAAGGCCGCTAACGCGGATAACGCCAGGATCCGGCCCGTCCGCAAAGGGTCTTGGCGGCGGAATTCGGAAACATACTTGGTGGCCGTTATCCCCAAGCCAAGTCCTGCGAAAATGCCGAACATGCCAGCGGTGCTTTGGATCATTCCCATCGCGCCAAATCCTTCTTTGCCCAGGAACCATGCGCAAACCACCGATGCCGCCAATAAGAAACCGCGCGAGATAACTGCTCCCAAGACCGACCAGAAGGCTCCGGCAGCGAAGCGCGCACGAAGCGAACCTACGGGAGCAAACTCTTGATGTCTGGCGACCATCCAAGCCTGTAGGGAATTGGTCATGATTGAGTTACGTGGAGATCAAAATCTGAAGTATCGAATTCAACGGAGACAGAGCGCATCAACAGATCGAGAGAAATCACGAATCGCGTACAGTTTTTTTGCCGGACGACGATTCCCCTCAAGCCGGCCAAAGGGCCACTCAACACACGAACGCGCTGGCCACGCTGCACGTAACGATGTGGCTGGACGGGATGGCGTCCGGCAAGGCACGCGCGGATGATTTCGATGTCTTCGTTTGGCACCGGGGCAGGATGACCGTCGAACCCAACCAGTCTTGCGACACCAGGGATTTCGAGGACTTTCAGCCGGTCGCGTAAATTCATTCTGACGAAAACATAGCCAGGAAAAAGAGGCAGGTCCAGCCGCACGCGACGGTCCTTCCAGCGGCGCACGCTCTCGTAAAGAGGGAGAAAAGATTCTAGCGATCGCCGCTCAACTTGTTGGGCAACGCGCTTCTCGTGGTTCGCAGAGGTATACGTTGCGTACCAACGTGGTTCAAGATCTTCGATGTGTGATTCTGGAACCATCGACAGAGTTGTTTCAGTCCGCGCGAGTGTCGGGAAGTGGGAAGCAGTTTGCATGATTATATGTATAGCTTTTTACAGCTTCGCCCCGTCACTTACAGGGCGATATGTGACCTAACCCTCTGGAAAATTTGTAGTTATATCCAAATTCGTGCTGGTTCCCGTTGTTCTTATCGCCCCGCGTCAGCGAGTTCAGTTCTTCTCGATCTGAACTTTCTTTTCGCCGTACGAACCGTAGCCGTAATAACTCTGGTAGTAGCCGTCGTGACGCACATCGACGTCGTTCAAGACCACCCCAATCAAGTGAGCGCCAACATCACGAACGTGCAATTGCGCCCGTTGCACCAGTTCCTGAGGCGTGTAACCTCCCCTGACGACAAGGAGAGAGCCGTCGACCATGGTGGCCAGGATGCGGCCGTCCGTTACATTGAGGAGTGGTGGTGCGTCGATGAGAACAAATTGATACTCGGCCATTGCCTCGAGAATGAGTGTCTGCATTCGATCCGAGGAAAGCAGTTCACTTGGGTTCGGGGGCACAGGGCCGCAGGCCAGGCAGTCGAGATTGACGATTCCCGTTGGGCGAACTAGGTGTTTCCAGTTTTCGTTTCCCGTCAAATAGGTGACTAATCCCCCGGTGCGGTCTTCAATGTTGAAGAGCTTGTGAATACAGGGACGTCGCATGTCCCCGTCAATCAGCAGTACGCGCTTCCCCAGTTGGGCCAAAGAGATGGAGAGGTTACTGGCGACGGTCGTCTTGCCTTCACCCGGCTCGGCGCTGACGAACGTGAGGGATCGCGGTGGATGTCCGGCAGCCGAGAGCAACACAGAGGTACGCAATCCGCGGAAGGCTTCGGAAAGAGCGGAATGCTGCGTCCCGTTTGCATCGATGCGAATCCACGGTTTTCCTGGATGCTTCTCTAACAGAGCAACCTTCCCGTTTCCGTTATTGTGAGAGTACTTGTTCTCGATGAGCTCGTAGACACTCGTTTTGCCATGAATCAGGGATTCCCGGGAGGGAATCAAAGCGAGTGTAGGAACGCGGAGCACTCGCTCGATGTCGTCGGAATTCTTCAGCGTGTTATCCAGGTGTTCTTGCAGGAAGGCCATGCCGATTCCAAATCCCAAGCCAAGTAACAAAGCCAACCCCAGATTCAGTACAGGTCGAGGACGAATGGGTCTCGTCGGGGGCACAGCTGCATCGACGACCCGGATATTGCTCGCATTCATGCCGGCCGAAACACCTGCCTCTTTCAAGCGCTGGAGCAATCCTTCGTACAGTTGCTTGTTGGTGTCTACCTCGCGCTTGAGAATGTTGTATTGAACGGTTCTCCCTGCAACGGTGTTGGCCTGATTTTGTTGCTGTTCGAAGGCCTCGCGAACTAGACTCTCGCGACGTGTGGCAGCCAGATAGTCATCGACGATCCCCTGCGCAGCGCGTTTGCGCTCCTCGGCGAGCCTTCTTTCGTTTTCGTCAATCTGGCTCTGGATCTCCTTCATCTTTGGGTAGTCACGATTAAACGTTGGAGTCAACGCCGCCTTCTGCCGTTCGAGATCCGCCAGGCGGGCGGTCAGTTCCTGCATCAATTTGTTGTCGACGACACCCGGAAGCGCGCTGTAGTCGCCCGATTCCGTCAATCGGTAAACGGACTCCTTCGCATAACGATCCGCTTGCGCCTTGGTCAACTCGTCCTGGAGTTGTCGGAGCCTCTCGTTGACAATGTTTTCGGTGTCTCCCTTTTGCGTCTCTAGAAACAACAGACCATTTTTCTGTGCATAATCCTGGAGATCGTCTTCCGATTTTTCGAGTTTGGCCTTGAAACTCAGTAACTGCTGCGACAGCCACTCGGATGCCTTTTGCGCCGCCTGCCACCGGCTTTCCAGATTTCCCTGAATGTAATTTTCTGTGAGGGCATTTACCGCTTGGGCTGCGACTTTCGGATCCTCGGATTCGAAGCTGATTTGCACTAGACGGCTTCGCCGAACAGGATCTATGCTCAGGCGATCCTTGAACACTCTCAGTACGGTCTGGTCGACGTCGGGGTCCACGGGCGAATCCAAGGTAATCGCAGCCGCCTGTGCCTTGGCCTGGAACCAGCCGTTTTTCGGCGGATTAAACTCACTGTCCCGCTCGAGGTGCAGCTGTTCGATGACGCGCCGCGCCAGGGTTTCGCTCTGCAGCACCTTGTACTGAGTCTCTAAATAGTTGTCCGAGACGTTCTCCAGCTGGAACAGCTCCTGGACGGTCGGAATATTTGCATTCTCTTTCTGTATTTCGAGCAGTGCATCCGCCCGGTAAACAGGCTTTTGCTTCCACGTCACGAGCGACACAAGCGTGAGGGCGACCAAGAGAATAGAGAGTATGGTCCAGCGACGCTTTTGGATGGTTCGCCAATGGGCGCGAAGGTCCGTGCCTTCCACTGCTTCTTCAGTCTGGTAGGGCTCGAGCAACTCGGGACGCAGCCGCTCCAACTTCGATTGCATCGGATCAAACAGCTCAATTTTGGTTTCGTCCGCCACGTCACCACCTATAGATTGCTGCGCCGCCGAGAGCTCCGACGATGCCAGCCGTGCTTTGCTCAATGACATGCAACGTTTCTTTACCGGCACTGTTCGGTATGAACAGAACGTCATCCGGTCTCAGAAATGGCGCGGGTGCTTTGCCCGCCATGATCTTGTCGAGATTGATGTCCAGTTCCTTCGGGGCCTCGCTAGTCCCACCAGCCAGAAAGATGCGCGCTTCCTTGCCTTTGGCGTTGGGTGCCAAGCCTTCGGCAAGAGCAATGGCCTGCAGGACAGAAACGTTTTCATTCGTTTTCAGCAGGAACCCACCAGGTTTGCGGACCTGGCCGACGACGTAAACGATCCCGGCCCGAGACACTTTGACCAGGTCGCCGGGATAGACGAGCACATTCGAGTGAGGATTACTCGAGTCGAGCAGGTCCTTCAAATTGATGGAGATGCTTTCCGTTCCCGATG
>Ga0181532_10005466_pt1 | contig 10780 bp, 8 predicted proteins | sample PEATcosm2014_Bin_33_FD_119768 | JGI IMG/M metagenome (GOLD analysis project Ga0181532, IMG submission 119768) | Peatland microbial communities from MTU Mesocosm Facility, Houghton, MI, USA - PEATcosm2014_Bin11_30_metaG | ecosystem: Environmental > Terrestrial > Soil > Wetlands > Peat | place... | reverse complement strand
GTTTCGAGGCGGGCACGATCTTCGGCAGACAGTAGGAGACGCGAACGCTTCCGGCCATCGGGCATGCCCCATTAAAACATCCCGGCTATACAATGTCTAGCTATTTAGAGAACGATAATCTAGCCCCTAACCGCTAGCCCCTAACGTTCACTCGAACCATATCTTCTCCCCGCCCACCACCGAGTGTTTATGAAATTTGGCTTCGTTCTTGAGCGGATAGTCGAGCCGGTAGTGCGCGCCACGGCTTTCTTCGCGGGCCAGCGCCGAGCGCGCGATCAGCAAACCGCTTTGCAGAATGTTGGCCGCTTCGTGTGAGCGACGGTCGCCGCCCGCGGGCAAACCCTCACGCATGGCGCTCAGCTCGGAGACGACCTGGCGCAAGCCGTTTCCGTCGCGAACCACACCGACGTATTGCCACATGAGCGATTTCACTTTCTTGATGAACCTCTCGGTCTCAGCCGGCTGACCATCGCCATTTGCCGCCGGCTGTGGCGGGCTCGACAGCGGCCTATTGCTTTGTCTCGACGGCAGATGCTCACGCATGTTGTGCGCCGCGCGCGCCCCGTATACGAGACCTTCAAGCAGAGAATTGCTGGCCAGCCGGTTGGCGCCGTGCACGCCGATGCAGGCAACTTCTCCCGCGGCAAAGAGCCCAGGGACAGACGTTTGCCCGCGAAGATCGGTGCGCACACCGCCCATCGCGTAGTGTGCCGCGGGACGGACGGGCACCAGCTCGCTGGCGATATCGACGTTGTACCGCATGCAGGTGGCGTAAATCGTAGGGAAGCGCTCACGCACACGCTTGGACGGCAGGTGCGTCAGGTCGAGATACACGGCAGCATCGGGACGATTCACGCGCTCCAGTTCATGCGCGATGGCACGCGCCACCACGTCACGCGGCGCAAGCTCCCCCGCCTCGTGATAGCGGGGCATGAATCGCATCAACTCGAAATTGCGCAGGTAGCCGCCTTCGCCGCGCAGCGCCTCCGACAAAAGAAATCGCGGCGCGTTCTTCAGGAACAGCGCCGTGGGATGGAACTGCACGAACTCCATGTCGCTGATTTCAGCGCCGGCGCGATGCGCCATCGCCACGCCATCACCCGTCGCGACTGCAGGATTAGTGGTGTCGCTGTACACCTGCCCCAGCCCGCCCGTGGCCAGCAACACCGCGCTGGCGCGGATTTCGCGCGATTGTCCCGACTGGTCGAGCACTCGAACGCCCGCCACGCGGCCGTCACGCAGCAGCAGGTCGGTGGTGAACTCGAATTCGTGGAAGGTGATGGGCTTCATCGCCGCGGCTTTGAGATACAGGGCGCGGGCAATCTCGCGGCCGGTGGAATCCCCGTGGGCGTGCAGCACGCGGCTTCGGCTGTGCGCACCTTCGCGCGTGAAGGCGATCTTGGTTCCCGCGCGATCGAACTGCGTGCCCCACTCTATGAGCTCTTCGATGCGCGACGGGCCTTCTTCCACCAGCACCCGCGCGGCCTCTTCGTTACACAGTCCGTCGCCGGCTTTCAGCGTGTCTTCCAAGTGCAGGCGTACTTCGTCGTCATCGCTTAGGGCGGCGGCAATCCCGCCTTGCGCATACTGCGTGTTGGATTCCGTCACCTCGCGCTTGGCGAGGCAAAGCACATGGCCCGCGGACGCAAGTTCCACCGAAGCACGCAGGCCGGCAATGCCCGCGCCAACCACGATGAAATCGGTTTCCGACGGAAGAGCTTTCATAGCACCTGAAATCGCGCTGCTGCAGCGCTCTCAAGCAAATGGTAGCACGCAGTCTGAGCGCAGGAGGCAAGTGTATTGCACGCAGAGAATTCCAAAACGGCACAAGGACTGGCGCCGATGAGGCATTTTCATTTACAAAGTCTTCCGCTGGCGAATACTTTGGGTGGAGCAGGCCGTTCGGCTGGATTATTCATCAGGGAACAAACGGTTAGATTGCCATTCCGAGCGAGGACCAGCCAAGGAACGCGTCAAGCCTGCGTTTGGCTTGATGCGCTGGCTGGGCCGAGTCGAGGGATCTGCTTTTGACCATGGGGCGACTGACGATTGCGGAAGAGGACAAGGAGGGCGACCATGCAGTACTTTCGATGGAACGGTCAATTGATACTCTGTGCGCTTGTTGTCTGCCTGTTGCTCGGGGCGAGTCAAGCCCAAGGTCAGTCTCCCGCGGTCGCTCGACCGGCTGAATGCCCGGACACCTCCCCCATCCGTTTCGGGAAAAGTTGCTTGAGTCAATGCCCCAATATTCCAGACGTTTCATTCGAGCTCGTCGGGAACCTTTGTTTGACGGATACCTCCAGCGCGGTAGCAAAAGAGGTGTGTTCAAGAGATGATCCGAAGACTTGCGTGTCCGGCCTGATCGAGAGGCTCGGCGGCATGAACGAGGGTGCTCGATGTGGCGCACAGGCCACTAAGGCTTTGGTTTTGCGTCAGGAGATCACCGAGATGGTTCTGACCGCTTCGCTCCAGGTTGATGGCTTCCTGGCCGAGATTGACAGCGAAACCGCACAGATCCGGGCGGTTCACGATCATCTGACGGACCGGCGCGATACCGCCGTCAAACACAGCAGCTTCGGGAGCGCCGTCGGGAGTGCGGGCGGCGCGCTCGGCTCAACTCTCGCCCTTGTGGGCAGTACCGCTGCCACCGCAGGTAGTTATGTGGGGGCAGCTTCTGGGGCGGTCGGGGCCGTGTTTGGTTTCTTGGGCTACTTTCAGCAGCGTGGTCCAAAGGGATGCTTTCCCGATGTGGGGGAGAGTCAGTGCCTTAAGCTGGACGACGAGAGAAGTCCAGTCAGCGATGAAGACCCTTGTGATCCGCCGCCCCCGCCGCCTTCGTGCGGGGCGTGGCCAAGCTGGTGGTCCGCGGTCCCCGCAAAAACGCGCTACTGTCCTGAGCCCTTGCCCAGGGGATGCTCGCCTCAAATGCTCTATCAGCTCTTCTTCCCTGGGGAAAAGGCCGAGTTCCACAGCGGCTATGATCCCGTGATCGAAGCATATCTTATGGGCGTACCCCCCAACGGAGAGGACACTCGGCGTGCAACCCTGATCCAGACGTGGGGATGGAATCCGGACGCTCCTGACTATCCCAACAGCGTATTGAAAAAAAACGAAGAGCTCGTGGCCAGCAACTCAGACCCTCGCAAGCTTTCTATCGACAATCTCGACGCTCGGGCTAACAAGCTGGCTGACCTTCGCTCCGTAGTGTCCCGCCTGAACCGCGACCTTAGCCGGCTCACAGAGGATCTGGCAACCGGACTTCGGTGTGTCGTGCCATAGTTGGAAAATGGAGAGCCACAATGCGCTAGTGTTGTGCCGCCTCAACTCTCATCCATTACACTAGACGATTGACTCGCATTCCTGTCCAAACTCCTTCACGATCGTACGAAGTGCTGGTCGAGCGCGGTTTGCTACGCTCGGCCGCATCGGCGCTGCGCGGAATCATTCCTGCCCACTCGCGGGTCTTTGTGGTCACATCTCCCCCCATCCGCAAGCACTGGGGCAACACGCTGCGTAAGAGTTTCAGCCGCGCCGGGCGGAAGGTCGAAATTCTGGAGATGCCTGATGGCGAGCGCAGCAAGAAACTTTCGCAACTGGAAAAGCTCGCGGCAAAACTGGTTGCGCGCGGCGCAGACCGTGGCTCGGTCATCCTGGCCTTGGGCGGCGGAGTGGTGGGCGATGTCGGCGGATTCCTCGCGTCCATCTTCATGCGCGGAATTTCCGTGGTGCAGATTCCGACAACCCTCCTTGCGCAGGTGGACGCGGCCATCGGCGGTAAGACCGGCGTGAATCTCGCGTCGGGCAAGAATTTACTCGGAACGTTTCACCAGCCACTGGCGGTTCTGGCCGATCCCGATGTGCTGGCGACCTTACCCGAGCGCCAATACCGCTCCGGCCTGTTCGAGGCGATGAAGTACGGCGTGATTCGCAATCCTGCGATTTTCGAACTGATGGAGTCGAACCGCGACGTGCTGCTCCGGCGCGACGGCGCGCTGCTGGAAACGCTGATCACCGAGTGTACTCGCGTGAAGGCCGACGTGGTCAGCACCGACGAGCGGGAGAGCGGCGAGCGCCGCATCCTCAATTTCGGGCACACCATCGGCCACGCGCTGGAAGCGGAGACCGGCTACAAGAAGCTGTTGCACGGCGAGGCTGTTGGGTGGGGCATGATTGCCGCTGCCCTGATCGGCTATGCCCTGGATAGGACCGACTCACTCACAGCCCAACGAATCATCGCAACCGTGTTTGCCTATGGGCCGTTACCGAAGTTCAAGGCGCAGGGCAGGCAGATACTGAAGCGGCTGCTTGCTGACAAGAAAACCGTCGGCGGCGTGCCGCACTTCGTGCTGGCCACCGCGATCGGCAAGGTGGAAGTAGTGAAAAACATTCCCGAGCGCGTGATTCTGCATGCGGTTGAGGAAATGAAAAACCTGTCGATGGCATGAGTCGTCTCATGACCTTAAAGGCAAACCAGCCACGGATTCCCACGGATCAGCTTTGCTCTTAATCTCTATGCGTGAAGATCCGTGTGAATCCGTGGCTGAGGCCTTTGGTTTTTCTCTGCGTCGTGTGGAACTCGTTGGTCAAACCAGGGAGATTGGACTGCTATAGCGATGCCTGAACCCAATAAACCGGTGGCGCAAAATGATGAGCACATTGTGGGCGCTGCTCCGCCCGGCGCGCGCGACGAAGCCTCGGCCGCCGCAGCTGTGCGGGAGATGTTCACCTCCATCGCCCCGCGCTACGATCTGCTGAACCACGTGCTCTCGATGAACGTGGACCGCCTGTGGTGGAACCGCACCGCGCGCCTGTTCTCCGAAGTATTGCGCCGCCCGGACGCGCAGGTGCTCGACCTGTGCTGCGGGACCGGCGATATGGCCTTCGCGCTGCACCGCCGCCTAGCCACCCCAGCGAATGCAAATGCGGCGCTCGTTGGGGGCCCGGTAGACAGCGCGTTCACACGGATCATCGGCGCCGATTTCTCACATGCCATGCTGGTGCGCGCGGAGCAGAAATCGGGCAGCAGGAACATTCGCTGGGTCGAGGCTGATGCGCTGAATCTGCCCTTCGCTTCCGGCCAGTTCCAACTGGTGACATCGGCTTTCGGCTTTCGCAACCTGGCCAACTATGATCGGGGTTTGGCGGAGATCTACCGCGTGCTCGCCCCCAACGGAGAAATCGGTATCCTTGACTTCGGTGAGCCTAAAGGCCTGCTCGGCGAACTCTACCGGGTTTACTTTCGCCGCGTGCTGCCCGCCATCGGAACTTTCATCTCGGGAGTGCGCGGACCGTACGCCTACCTGCCGGCCTCAGTGCTGCGCTTCCCCTCGCCCGACGAGATGCTGGAGCGCATGCGCGCCGCCGGCTTCCGCGATGTGTCGTGGACTCCCTACACGTTCGGGATTGCGGGGCTTTATCGCGGGAAGAAATAAGTTTCACTACGGAGAGCACAGTTATCCGTCGGTGGATGCGTCGGGCCCTTCGGCTGCACTCAGGGGCAAGCTTTTAGCTGCCGCGGGACCAGCCCCGGCCCCGCAGAGTTTCAGTTACGGTGTGATCTCAAAGACGACGCCATAGCCGTGCGCACCGCCGCTCGACGCTGTGCCGTAGAGATTGCCGTTGGCATCGAATAGCACGCCGCTGTTCGGGTAGCTGCCGTCGGCTCCGCCCTTGAAGTCATAGACTGACGTATAGGTCCAACCACCGCCCGAGGCTTTCAGCTTGAAGACCGAACCGTAGCCATACGCGCCGTCGCAGACGGTTGTGCCGTACAGGTTGCCAGCCTGATCCATCGTCAGGTTCGATTCAGGGCCGCACGCGCTGTTTCCGGTGAAACTATACAATACGGTAAAGCTCCAGCTGCCATTCGAAGGGGTTAGCTCGAACACCGTACCACCCCCACCTGACCCGCCTGTATAGGTTGCACCATATAGATTGCCCGAGCTGTCAAAGACCACGCCTGCAGCGGGGGATCCGTCGATGCCGCATTGAAAGGCGTAGAGAGGGCTCTCGGCCCATCCCGACGCCGAGGGTGTTAACTGGAAAACCACGCCGCATTCATTGGCGCCGCCCGATATCGTCGTCCCGTAGAGGTTTCCAGCCTTGTGAAAGATCACTCCCTTTACACAAAAGGTAATTTCGAATTCGAGAGGGTGGTAACGGGTTGGCGGGGTATTCACCCAGTACTCGACTTGCGCCTTAAGAAGTAATATGTTTATGACAGATGACACGATCGACCAAAGCGGGGAAGGCTCGGCAGCTGAACGCCGCTTACGCCATGCTCCTGGGCGAGGTTCCGTTGCCCGAGGCAATGCGGCGCTTATCGCGAGAGTTCGACCTGTCAGAACGTCAGGCGTACCGGTATCTGGAAGAAGCGACACATCTGGACGGGCCGGTCGCGGTCTCCGAGACTACGATACCGATTACCCTCAAGCTTCCAGGGGGCACGGTACGTGTTCTGCGAGCTTATGCGAGGAGCAGTGGGCTGACGATGGGCGCGATCGTGACCCGTGCGTTGGCCGGGTTTCTGAGTACTCAGAGAAGGCATGGCTGAGCCGCGCCAAAGGCACGGCCCGCTGCAAGTTCAGGTTAACTATTTGTTTGATCGCCTGCACGACTGGAAGCTCGCTCAGGCCTACAGTCTTCTGGTACCCGTTCGGGAGCGTGCGGTTGGCGGCAGAGTAAAGGAGTTCGAACATGAGAAGGGGAGCGATCTACGCCCGGGTGTCGTCCGAGCAGCAGCGGGAGGCGAACACGATAGCGAGCCAGACGGCGTCGCTGATCGAGTTCGCCAAGCATCACGATCTGGAAGTTCCCCAAGAGTGGGTTTTCGAGGACGACGGCTATAGCGGAGCGACGCTGGAGCGTCCGGGCCTTGAGCGTGTGAGGGACCTTGCCGCCGAAGGGCAGATCCAGGTTGTGTTGGCGTACGCGCCGGACCGGCTGAGCCGCAAATACGCCTACCAGATTCTGCTGCTTGAGGAATTAGCCCGCAACGGAGTGGAGACGCTTTTTGTCAAAGCCCCGCAGGGTTCCAGCGCGGAAGATCAATTGCTTGCGCAGTTCCAGGGGATGATAGCGGAGTACGAAAGGGCTCAGATCCTGGAGCGCTCGCGCCGTGGTAAGCGACACCGGGCTCAGTCGGGTGAGGTCAGCGTGATGAGCGGTGCTCCTTATGGCTACCGTTATGTGTGCAAGACCGACGAGACTCCGGCTGCGTACGCCGTGCTGGAAGCCGAGGCTGGTGTGGTGCACCACATCTATGAGATGTACACGGTGGAGGGCCTAAGCATCGGTGAGATTACCCGCCGTATTAACGCAGAAGGCATACCGACTCGCAAAGCAAGCTCCCGGTGGGAACGCTCGACCGTGTGGGCGGTGTTGCGCAATTCTGCGTATCGTGGTGTCGCCTGTTTCGGTAAGACGCGCGCCTCTTCGCGGACACGCATCATGCGGCCGCAACGTCGGCGGGGTGTGACTACGCCCAGCATGACAACAGGCCACGAGCGCCCACGCGAAGAGTGGATCGAGATCCCCGTGCCAGCCTTGGTAAGCGAGGAGAGCTTCGCCCGTGCCCAGGAGCTGCTTGAGGAGAATAAGATACGATCACGCCGTCGCACCATCGAGCCAAGTATCGTGCAGGGGCTGGTCAGCTGTCAGAAGTGCGGCTACGCCTTCTCGCGCACATCGACGCGCACGACCGCACGCAAGATCCACTACTACAAGTGTCTGGGCTCGGATGGCTGGCGAAAACTCGGCGGCCCTGTTTGCGACAACGGCCGTTTGGTCCGGCAGGATCTGCTTGATCAGATCGTCTGGGCCGAGGTGATCCGGCTGCTGGAAGATCCCACGCTGATACAGCAGGAACTTGACCGTCGGCTGGCAGCAGCGCGTTCCTCCGATCCGACAAAGAAACGCGAGCAGAGCCTGCAGAGAGAATTAGCGCATGTTGGCAAGAGCATCGAACGACTTCTCAGCGCCTACCAGGAGGCTCTGATGTCGATCGAACAGTTGCGTGAGCGCATGCCTGGCTGCGCCAGCGTGAACAGGCGCTCCGTGCTGAGTTGCAGGCAATCGCTGACCAGGCCAATGATCGGGCCGCCCTCCTGCGCCTGGCGGAAACCCTCACGGCGTTCCTCGCCCGCCTGCACGGCGCTGCTGATACGCTGAGTATCCTTGAGCGCCAGCGAATCGTGCGGCTTGTAGTGAAAGACGTCCTGATCGGAGACGACACCATCACCATCCGCCATAGCATTCCAGTCCAGCAAGGTCCCCCGCAAGGCGGCTGCCTACCGCCAAGCCAAACTGCCGGCACAGATTACCTTTTGTGTAAGGGGAGTGATCAGTCCGCCATGAGGAGCTTCGCCGTCTTTGCCTCCGGTAAAGGAATAAAGCACGCTTTGCGTCCAACCGCCGTTCGATGGCGTCAGCTCGTAAACTAGGCCATAACCATCGTTGCCCCCCAATTGTACGTGACTCCGTAGATGTTTCCTGCTTGGTCTAAGGTTAGGTTACCGGAAGGCCAAGATCCATCACTGCCTCCGGTGAAGCGATCGACCACCGTTTCGTTCCAGCCGCAGAGTGCGGTTTTGCAGGCTGACGCCGAGGGCTTCAGGCGGAAGACCGTCCGCTGCAGCCGTCTCCGCCTCCGAAACGGGTAGTGCCATAGAGACTGCCGTCCGCGCCAAAGATTACAGCGGAGCTTGGCCCATCCCCATCGTTGCCGTCGGCGAAACTGTAGAGCGGGTTCACGACCCACCCGGAGCCCTTGTGGGTTAGCTTGAAGACCGTGCCATAACCTACGCTGCCCTGCACTGTCGTTCCGTAGATATTTCCTGCGCTATCAATCATCAAATCGGCTCCGGGATATGCCCCGTCGGCTCCGGAGGTGAAGTTGTGGAGCACTTGGTAAGCCTGGGCCTGCACCGGCTGCGCGATGAGAGTCATGAACAAAAGTACGAGCAAGAGAAACAGAAGCATGATCAGGATGGCGAGCGCGGCGCTGTCCGGCCGCAGGTTCGCGCTGAAATTCACATTGGGAAATCGCGCTTTGCCGTGCATTAGCTTGTCCTCCTTGCCATATGGCTCCGTTGAAAACGAACCCAAAGGACCGGGCGCACTCGGAGGCCGGGGAGAAGGAAGGTCGAGGTCTTGTTTCTCGCCGCCCGGGCGCAATAGCAGTGCGTGGGAAAAAGGCCGGGGCGATCTTCTTCCCAGGCGCCCATCACAATTTCACGCCTGCGGCGGACGGTCTGTCAGTGACCTATGACGCACAGGTGAGTGACAACGGCAAACCTAACAACGTCCGACAGCCAACCCGGGAAGCTGGCCCGCTGTGAAGCCGCAGAAGTTCAGTTACGGTGTGATCTCCCAGACGGTATCGCAGCCGGAGTTGCAGAACGTCGGGCTGCACCCGAACCCCGTGCCATCGCAGGCGCCAGCGCCGTCGAGGTTGCGTTTCGCGTTGAATATCGGAGTGACGTTGAACGAACTCCTCCGTCGCTGCCGCAGGTAAAGTCGTGCAGCAACGTGTTACGTCCAACCGCCCCCGGCTCTGCCGGGGATACTTACTCGGCCGCCACCGGCGAAGGCGCCTTCCTCAGTTGTTCAAGCTCGGCCTGAACTTTCGCCCACTCTTTTGGCTTGCTCTTGGTCGCGTAAGGCGCATCCGGATGGGCGAAGAATTCCAGGATTTCGGACCGAACCTCCGGCGAAGCATCGCTAAAGTTCTGCCTTGCGAGCGCATCGAGCAGGTTTGCGTGGGTCTCATCGCTAAGCCAATATTTTCCGGGACCCGTTACTTCGCCGGTGTGAAAATTGTAGTTTGGCAAGTCCGGCTGGCCAGCGCCTACCTGGCCTAATAGCTTCCGGTAGCGATCCAGAGTTGCGTTGAAGCTGGCTTCGAACATGCGTTCCGTCTCCGGGGTGGGCGTCCGGAATTGCAGCACTCTCAGCGGACCGACCTTCGGAACAATCCTCGCCAGAAAGGCGAGAAGTCTTTCGCCGGAAGTGGGCGGCTGATAATTCTTTCCCCAACTCTTTTGATAACTCGCACGCGACAGATTGTAGAGAAACTTCTTTTTCGTCATGCTGGGCTGGTCCTTCGTGATCTCGTCTTTCTTCAGGCTCCAGGCAATGTGCGTGGCTTTGGGGATAAGCTGGCTGACATCATGCCGGTAGGAACCGATCACCTTGTCTTCGTCAAGAACGCTCTTGAGATCCAAGCCGTACGTTTCCTGAAAGGCTTGCTCCAGGAGAGGAATTGAAGCCGCAAAGCCGATAAAGTCGTGGTAACTATCCGGAGCGTAACGTCCCTGGGCCACTTCCAGAACGTCGAATCCAAATTCTGTCTTTACGTGCGCCAGGGGGTCTTGTTCATACGTAACCAGGTCGCCGTACTTCGTTTTCAACTTGGGATACAACAGTGGGACTGCGCGATTCGTGGCCATGAGGTGGCCGTCGTTGTCCGCGGCGTAGTGAGAGAGCGCCCCCAGCGCAAAAGCGTAGCCGTCAAGGTCCTTGGCATCGTGCAGCAGAGCCAGGACAAAATCCCCACTCCGCACATAGTGCGTCAAGTCGCTGAAGAAATGATTTCCGTGCGGGTAATAGCCCATGTCCTGGATAATAGCGCCGCCATATGCGTAGCCGTGGGCTTCCTTGATCCTAAAAACGGCAGTTAGCCGGTGGCATCGGCGAGCCGACCAGTGCTTCCAATGACCTTGCCACCAAGGAAGTAACGGAACGCGGCGCTGAGAATCAACTTCCATCGCTCCTTTTGCGT
>Ga0181532_10005465_pt1 | contig 10781 bp, 8 predicted proteins | sample PEATcosm2014_Bin_33_FD_119768 | JGI IMG/M metagenome (GOLD analysis project Ga0181532, IMG submission 119768) | Peatland microbial communities from MTU Mesocosm Facility, Houghton, MI, USA - PEATcosm2014_Bin11_30_metaG | ecosystem: Environmental > Terrestrial > Soil > Wetlands > Peat | place... | reverse complement strand
TACGACCGGTCCTCTGGTGCGGCTCTCGCCGCTGCGGGAGGGCCGTCGAGCCTGACTATCCTGGGCGGTGCCCCGGGGGTGTAGCTCAGCTGGTAGAGCGCTACGTTCGCAATGTAGAGGCCGTGGGTTCGAATCCCATCACCTCCACCAAAGAAAGTCCAGGTCAACGGACTGAAGGTGGAAGCCCCCCGTAAAGGTATGGTCCCGAAAAAGGGGCGGCGTGTCTTTACGTGTCTTTACAGGCCTATTGTGGTCCCCAGGTTGACGGGGAGCACAATGGCAAAAAGACGAAGAGGTCGGGGCATTCGGGGGGCCGGCACAATTACTCAACTACCCAGCGGTCGGTGGCGCCTACGGGTAACGCTTGGTGAGCGCCAGGTCACCTATGGGACCTATCTGACTGAAGATATGGCTAGTGATGCCCAAGCTCGATGGCGCCTGACCCACCTCTTGCCCGCCGACGACCCCGAACAGTCGGTCGAGCTCCCAGCCAGCGTTGCGGTCGGAGGAGTGCGCTGCGACGAGTGGTTTCTCCGCTGGCAGGAGGCGAAGAACGCTCGGCAATCGCGAGTGCGAGTCAACAAGAAGCGCGGGGGCGCTGAATCGACGGCGGCACGTGACCGAGCCTGTTGGTCGAAGTGGTGGGCGCCCGTTCTCGGATCGAGGTTGCCGCACACGATCACCCAGCGCGACATCATGGCCGTCATTGACACCATGGAGAAGGCAGGGCTGGCTCCGCTGACGATCAAGACGCATTGGTCGGTCATCAAGGCGTTCTTCGGATGGCTGTTCGAAGAGGACGTGTTGACGGTCAGTCCTATTGCCAAAGCTTGGGTATCGGCCGACGCGGTTCTGGACAGAGTGCGCGACATCGTGGTCCCGGACTTCCGGTTCATCGACATGCTGTCCACCACGTTGGGGACGGGTCAGGACCGCGTTGTCTTCGAGCTCTTGTTGGGCACTGGCGGTCGTCGCTCAGAAGTGGCGGGAATGATGGTCGGAGATGTCGACCTCCCGGCCAAGCGGGTGTGGGTGCGCCAACCGGTCGTCGAGGTGGAAGGACGCCTGGTCCGCAATCCAACACCGAAGGGCGGCCGGAGCCGGGCAGTGGTGGTGGGTCCCCAGCTTGCGCAGCTGTTGCGTGAACATCTCATGCGCACGGGGATGCCAGCGGCTGATGCACCGCTGCTGACAAGTGCAATGGGCAACGGTTTCCGGTGGAACAACTACCTTGCTCGCCGCCTGCGGCCGAAGATCTGTTCGACGGCGGTGCGTTGGGCAGTGGGGGAACGCAAACGACTTGTCGCAGAGGGTCTGAGCCGAGCCCAGGCCACAGCTGAGGCGGTCGCGTCCGCTCACAAGCTTAAGGGTCTGACACCCCACCATCTGAGACACACGGCAGCCGCACTGTTGTGGGCGGCAGGGGCGAGCGACATCGAAGTGCAATTGATCCTGGGTCATGCCGACATTGAGACCTCAAAGCGCCTCTACGCCCACCTGCTGGATGGTTCACAAGACAGCGCCGCAGCTCGGGTGGAGCAGCTGCGCGAGGCTCGTCGGGCAAGCTGAAGGCCCCACGGTGCAACGAAATTTCGCCCTCCGAACTGTGGACAGACCCTTCTCGTATTGTCGTCACATGTCCAGCTCTCGCTGCCGTCGCTTCCCTGACGCTGAGCTGGCATGCAGCCCTGGCAGCCACCTGAGCCAGCGATGACCGTGCGTGTCCCGGTCCAGTCGTCACTCCTGACCTGGGCGAGAGAACGTGCTGGGGTATCCCCCGAAGAGGTCGCTTCGAGGTTTCCCGCCATCGACGACTGGGAAGCCGGTCGGAAGCAGCCCACCCTGAAACAGCTCGAAAAGTTCGCCACCGCGATGCGTACCCCGGTTGGGTATCTGTTCCTGCCGGAACCTCCCGAGGAGCACCTTCCGGTGCCGGACTTCCGGACCATGAGTGATGTTGAGATCGGACACGCAAGTCCTGACCTGCTCGACATCATCTATCAGTGCCAGCAGCGGCAGGAGTGGTACCGGGACTATTCGAGGCTCCACCGAGAGCTACCGGTCCCGTTCGTCGGAACCTTTACGGTCGGGATGGATGTGGCTGAAGCTGCGTCCCAGATGAGTGCTGTCCTGAACTTTGCTCCCGGAGAACGGGGCTCGACCTGGAGTGAAGCTGCCCAGAGGCTTCGAGACGAAGCAGATCAACTTGGCGTGCTGGTGATGATTAGCGGTGTTGTTGGAAGCAACACGCATCGCAAGTTGGACCCACATGAGTTCCGAGGATTCGCCCTCGCGGACGAACTGGCCCCGGTCATCTTCATCAATGGCTCGGATACGAAGGCTGCGCAGATATTCACACTCGCGCACGAGTTGGTGCATATCTGGCTTGGTGACTCTGGTGTGGACGATGCCGATATGCGGTCCACCCCGACCAATACAACCGAACGGTGGTGCAATGAGGTTGCTGCGGAGTTCCTCCTCCCGGCGGCGTCTCTGCAAGGGGTCTCGATTAACCCGGACGATTTGACCGCAGACTTGCAGCGGCTTGCTCGCCATTTCAAGGTGAGCACCCTGGTTGTGCTTCGCCGTCTGTTCGATGCTGGGTTCTTGACGCAATCGCAGTACCGCATTGCGTATGGCGAAGAGCTGGACCGGATTCTTGCTTTACTCGAAGAACGTACGAGAGGGGGTGGCAACTTCTACAACACGCAACCGCTGCGGGTGAGCAAACGATTCGCACGAGCGCTCATCGAGAGCACCCGTGAAGGGCAGACGCTCCACCGGGATGCCTTCCAGATGTTGGGCTTCAAGAAAATCTCGACGTTCAATGAGCTAGCGATCCGGCTCGGAGCGCCTTGATCCCATGCCATATCTGCTCGATGCCAACATCTTTATCCAAGCGAAGAACTTGCACTACAGCTTCGACTTTTGTCCAGCCTTCTGGGACTGGTTGGATGCGAACAACGAGACGGGCTTGGTCTTCAGCATCGAGAGGGTCCGTGACGAGCTGATCGGTGGAGACGACGAGCTTGCGGAGTGGGCAAAGGCACGGGGTGCCGAGTTTTTCCTTCCTCCCGACAACGATATGGTTCCGAGCCTCGCTGCCGTCAGTACCTGGGCTGGCAGTGGTGACTACGAGCCAGGTGCGGTCAACCAGTTCCTCCAAGTCGCCGATTACTACCTCGTTGCGCATGCGCATGCGCATGGGTTCGATGTCGTGACCCATGAGGTCGCCGCCAACTCGGTAAAGAAAATAAAGATTCCGAACGCTTGCATCGCACACGGCGTCAAGTCCATGAGCCCGTACGAGATGCTGAGAACCGAGAGGGCTCGGTTTGTTCTCGGAGCTTGAAGGACCTGGCTGACGTGACGACGATGCAGTTCATCGCCTCGCTTGTCAGTTCCCTCGCTTGGCCGCTTGGTGTCGTTGTCATTGCGGTGATCTTTCGGGATCAGATTCGACGGTTGCTGACTCGTCCAGTGAGTGGCATGCGGGTTGGGCCGTTCGAAATGAAATGGGACTTGGAGCGCGTGGAGGTTGCGGCGAGTGTCGGACCGCAACCAGTGGGGACGGTAGACGTTGGCGGGGGTACTGCAACAACCGTCATTGATTTGAGCAATAGCACGGCGATCACGTCCCCTATCGGCACGGTCCTGGAGGCATATGCCGCCATTGAGGGGGAGCTTCGAGAGATGGTCACGAATGCTGTCTCATACGACACTGCAGTACGGGCTCCCATCAGGCAGCTCCTCCGGATCGCTGCAGATCACGGACTTATCACCCCCGAGACAGTCAATGCGGTGGAAGGGATAACCGTTATGAGAAACCTCGCTGCCAACGGTCAGGCCAGTGAGGTGACCCCCGAGCGAGCACAGGACTATTTGGTCTTGGCCGAGGCAGTGCTTTACACGCTCCGACAGAAGCCGTTGCCCGATCGAACCGAATAGGTGAATGATCCAGGGGTCGTGACCTGCGCTTGGCCGAGGCTTCCGCTCCTGGTCACAGCCCTCTTCTATCATCGGGGCCATGCTCACCACGATGACTGCGTCCGGCGACCTTTCCGGGACGCACCGTGCCTGAGCTGATTTGGGAAGGCAAGTACGACGGAGCAGGTCGGAGAGTCACTCCGCCGAGAGTCTCCCTGCCGTTCCAGACGGTAGAGACGGTCAACGAGTCGGCGCAGGAGCGGCAGCGCACCCTCGATTTCTTCGCCTCGGAGCGCCCGACTGACTGGCGCAATCGTCTGATCTGGGGGGACAAGAAGTACATCCTCCCCTCTCTCCTTGACGAGTTCTCTGGAATGGTCGATCTGATCTACATCGACCCGCCGTTCGCCACTGGGGCCGATTTCTCATACTCAGCCGCCGTTCCAGAATCCACCACGAGTTTTGCGAAGCAGCCCAGCGTTATTGAACAGAAGGCGTATCGGGACACCTGGGGCAAGGGGCTGGACAGCTACGTCCAGTGGATTGCCGACACCGCCACGTATCTCAGCGCTCTGCTCTCGCCATCGGGAACCATTTACGTGCACTTGGATTGGCGAGCCGTCCATTACGCGAAAGTCATCTTTGATGAGGTACTTGGAGCTGACGCCTTCAAGAATGAGATTGTCTGGCGACGAGCAAACACGCACAACGATCCTGGCGGCTTCGGACGAATCCATGACACCTTGCTCTACTACCGGCGAACCGGTGGATTATTCAATCCTGTATACGGCGAATACCGAGAGGAGTACGTCGCCCAGGCCTACCGTCACCTGGACGGTGAGAGGCAGTATCGCCTTCTCCCACTTCACGCCACTCACGTCTACAGCAGCAAGGATGACAACACCCGACGTTTTGGAGAGCTGACGCTCCGACCGCCTGCTGGTAAGTACTGGAGATGGAGCCAACAGAAGATTGACGAAGCTCTGGCGAACGACATGATTGTCATGTCGAAGAACAACATTCCGCAGTATAAGAAGTATCTCGATGAGGCGGACGGCGTTCCATTGCAGTCGATCTGGGATGACCTGAAGATGATGGCCCGACCGGAGATGGTCGGGTATCCGACTCAGAAGCCGATCAGTCTCTTGGACCGGATCATTCGTTCATCGTCGGACCCTGGTGACCTTGTTCTTGACTGCTTTGCTGGCTCTGGCACGACTGCGGCCGTCTCAGAGCAGCTCGGTCGTCGATGGATCACCTGTGATCTGAGCCGATTCTCGATTCACACGACTCGGAAACGCCTGCTCGCTACGCCGGACTTGAAGCCTTTTGTCGTGCAGAACCTTGGTAAGTACGAGCGGCAGGTGTGGCAGGCCGCAGAGTTCGGCGAGTCGGCGTCCACTCGCACCGCTTCATACCGGTCCTTCATCCTCGATCTCTACCATGCAACTCCGGTCAACGGCTATGCCTGGCTCCACGGACTCAAGCAGGGACGTATGGTCCATGTCGGTACGGTTGATTCTCCCATCACTGTCGGCGACGTGAAACAGATTGTTGCCGAGTTCCGCAAGTCCGTTGGAACGGGGGCGAAGGCCCCCAAGACGCAGAGCGTCGATATCCTCGGTTGGGACTTTGCATTCGAGCTGAACGAGATTGCTCGTCAAGACGCCGAGAAGGCCGGCATCGAACTACGTCTCGTGCGGATTCCACGAGAGGTGCTCGAAAAGAAGGCGGTCGAGCAAGGCGATGTTCGCTTCTTCGAACTTGCAGCTCTCTCGGTTGCGGTGAAGCAGACCGGTCGCAAGGTCACGCTCACCCTTGAAGACTTTGTCATCCCTCTTGACGACGTCCCGGCGGACGTTCAGAAAGCGGTGACGCATTGGTCGCAGTGGATCGATTACTGGGCGGTGGATTGGGACAACAAGGACGACACGTTCCACAATCAGTGGCAAGCATTCCGCTCAACGGACACTCCCGATCTGACCCAATCGGTCGAATACGAGTACCCCGAACCGGGTAACTACACGGTCGTCGTCAAGGTGATCGACATCCTCGGCAACGACACGACCAAGGCCATCTCTGTCAAGGTCGCCGGTCGTGGCAAGTAAGACTCCCAAACCAACGGCAGAACAGCAGGACCTTCTCGCTGCTCGGGTTACGACGGCACCGTGCGTCCCGGAAATCCGCAAGGCCGTGAAGGAGTGGCGTCAAGCGAAGTATAAGGGCGCGACGAATACGACGAAAACGCTCTTCAATTATTGGTTCTCGACGGATCACAGATCACCAGATGGGCAGTCGTTCCAGTACTACTACGCACAGCGTGAAGCACTGGAGACACTCGCCTGGCTCTACGAGGCAGAGAAGGTTCGACGCCATCGTGACCTCGTTGAACGATTTGCGAAGGTCACTGGTATCCATGTTCTCCAGTACGACGATTTTGCTCGATACGCCATCAAGATGGCAACGGGTTCTGGAAAGACCAAGGTCATGGCGCTCACGATTGCGTGGCAGTACTTCAACGCCGTGGCCGAAGGACGAGATGACTACGCCAAGACGTTCCTTGTGGTTGCTCCCAACGTCATCGTTTTTGAGCGTCTCCGCTCGGACTTTGGTGGCGGTCGAGTGTTCCGCACTGACCCCATCATCCCGCCAGACCTCCGGATCTTCTGGGAGATGGATTTCTACATGCGAGGCGACCCAGAGCGAGCCAGCTCGCAAGGTGCCCTCTATCTGACGAACGTCCAGCAGTTTTACGAGCGAGGTGTGACCGCCGATTCCAAAGAGCCGGAAGTCATGACGGCGGTTCTCGGCTCGATGCCACCCGCGACTGCCGTCGTTGAGGACTTCGATGAGCGGATCGCTCGACGGGAAGCTCCCTGCCTCGTCATCAATGACGAAGGGCATCACGTCCACGATGAGGAGAGTGAGTGGAGCAAGGTCATCCGTCGCATCAATGAAGAGAATCCGGGCGGATTGGCAGCCCAGCTCGACTTCTCGGCGACGCCCCGGTACCAGAAGGGCGGCCTGTTCACCTGGACGATCTTCGATTACCCGCTGAAGCAAGCCATCATCGACGGCGTCGTGAAGCGCCCTATGAAGGGTGTGACCGCCGGGATGGATGAGGCTCGCTCCGATGTGGCGAGCGTCAAGTATCAGGGATACCTGACGGCCGGCGTAGAGCGCTGGCGGGAGTACCGGGAACAGCTCAAACCCCTCGGCAAGAAGCCAGTGCTGTTCGTTATGCTCAACAGCACTGCTGAAGCGGACGACGTTGGCGACTACCTTCGAGTCAAATACCCGGCAGAATTCGGTGCAACAGAAGGTGGTGATGCACAACTGCTCGTGATCCACACGGACAAGAGCGGTGACGTATCAAAGAAGGACCTCGATGCTGCTCGTAGTGTCGCTCGACGCGTTGATGAGGGAGAGAGCCCTGTCAATTCCATCGTCAGTGTTCTTATGCTTCGAGAAGGTTGGGACGTCCAGAACGTGACGGTCATCGTTGGCCTTCGTCCGTATACGGCCAAGGCGAACATCTTGCCCGAGCAGACCATCGGCAGAGGGCTACGTCTAATGTTCGGCTCCAGCTCGTCGTCGTACGTCGAACGAGTGGACGTGATCGGCAACCCCGCATTCCTCAAGTTTGTGGAGCAATTGGAGAAGGACGAGGACATCACGCTCGATACCTTCGACCTCAAGGACCCAGTCGTCATCACGACGATTGCTCCGGACCCGGACAAGATGGACAGGGATATCACCGTTCCCGTGCTGAGCCCGATCCTCGCCCGAAAGAAGACGCTCGCTGAGGAAATCAATGGAATGGATGTCTCGAAGCTCACCTGTCCCAAGCTCCCGAAGAAGGAAGGGGACACGGCGGCGAGTCAGTTCCACTTCGAGGGGTACGACATCATCAGTCTGCAAAAGCTGGTGGAGCGTGAGTACACGATTCCAGAACCACAGACCGCAGAAGAGGTGATTTCCTACTACGCCAAGCGCATCGCCCAGGACGTCAAACTGCCATCGCAGTTTGCTGTTCTAGTCCCGAAGGTCAAGGAGTTCCTCCGGGACCGTGCGTTTGGCGAGACCGTGGATCTCACGGACAAAGCGATTATCAGAGCGATCGCTACAAGTGTGGCCCAATACCTCACGGTCAAGACCTTCGCAACGGTGCTCCGGGCGCTCGTTGTCGAGGAGTTGGCGCCGGTTCTAGAACATCCTGGCCGATCGCTCTCCGAGACGGAAGCGTTCCCGTTTTCACGTCCCACATTCGAAGCGAGCAAGACGCTCTTTAATCTCGTGGCGGCGGACAATGACTTTGAGCGAGAGTTTGCGCAGTTCCTTCAAGATGCGACCGATGTAAGTTCGTTCGCCAAGCTTCCGAAGCGCTTTGGATTCACGATTGAGTACACGGACAGCGCTACGAACCTTCGCTACTACGAGCCCGACTTTGTCGCCGTCGACCTCCACGGCGTCCATTACGTCATCGAGACGAAGGGGCAAGAGAATATCGATGTCGCCCACAAGGATCGGGCTGCAACCATCTGGTGCGAAAACGCCACGCTGCTTACCGATACGACCTGGGTTTACTTCAAGGTGCCACAGATCGAATTTGGCCACCTGCAAGCCACCGTACTGAGTGATGCCGTACTTGCCTTCGCCGTGACCCCGTGATGGCTCTGGTTGACCAGCTATTCGACCGAAATGGGATGCTCTGAGCATGGCTCAAGTCCAAGAGCAACCGATCATGTTGGGGAACCGAGGCGTCGGAACTGCCTCAATCAATGGTGGTGCATTCCGAGGCGAGGGCGGCCCGCTCCACCCGCAGCTCGTCGTGCCGTTCACCGTTCGCTTCGATAACTTCCCAAGCGAGGCGATGATCGCCATCTTTCGGGTCAAAGCCACACTTTCATCGGATCAGAATTCCTTCTCGCGAAACATAATGTGTCGTCCGGCGGTCGAAGAGCTGATTGACAACCTTCCGCTTCGTTCATTTCCAACGGGAACGCCAACCAGCTCAACCGATCTCCGCTTCTGGCTTAGCTCTGCTGAACTCGAGAATATCGAACGCCTGCGTCATGAATCGCCAGCCGACGTGTTCTCGATGTATGTGTCGGTCGAAGCTGGCATCGGATGGGTGAAGACTTTCAATCAGATGGGTCAAGAGCCATTGGCCGGCTCGCCGTGGGACATAAATCATGGGATGTTCTCCGAAGTACTGCCATTTTGGACCTGCAGGATTACTCCGATTCGAGTGGAAATCGACCAAGCGCACTGGATTGACCGAGTACTACCCGGAGTGGGGTACGACCGGCTCAGGCTTCTCGAACTGACGTTTCCGCCAACCCTGCCAGATCACTCCAACGCAGCATCTCAATTCGACGTGGCCCGCAAGGCGCTAGACCAGAGGCGATATGGCGACTGCATTTCTGCTTGTCGTGGCTTGCTGAATATGTGGGAGAAGCAGTTCGGCGCAACCAGGAGCAATCTCGTTGCCGACGTCGTCAAAGGCGACCGAGGTTGGCCCGAAGGAGACATCCGTCGTGATCTTCTCGACGTGCTCTGGAGGGAGGTGGGAAACGTTGCAAACGCTCCTCACCACCCCGAGGGGGACGTCAACGCGGAACGCTTCGACGGGAGGGACGCTCGGCTTCTCCTTCTCCTCACGGCCGCACTTTCGGAATACGTCGAGAGCCGCTGATTCGCGAACACAGTTCACCCTTGCCGGTTCGTGGGCGCCAGCATCGCGGAGCGAGTTTGCAGTGGATAGGCAGCGGTCTGCTGTTGAAGACGATCTACATGACGTCAAGGAGTGAAAGCACAATACTGACCGGATCAGACGAAGCCGCCGGCCCGCGAAGGGTGCGCCAGAGACTCATGATGGAATGGAGTACTACTGAGTCCGGTTCGCGGCGTCGTCGAGCAGGAGAAGATAGGCAAACCGCAAGAACGCTTCGAGTTGCGCCTCAGTCGGGTCGGCATTGAGGTCGAGCCTGCCCGTTCCTTTGGTGGCTCGAAATGCTGCCATGCGTTGCTTAGGAGTGCCGTCCACCTTCATCTCGGTTGGGGTATCCGTGTTCCATTGGTGTAGTCGATGGGCGAGCGCATGAATGCCCTTGCGGAGAGCGTCGAGCATCGTGATGGCGCTGGCGGCACCGCCAGTGATCAGAAGGATGCCCTGTAAATAATCCGGTACGGCAGAGAACGTATGAATGTTAGGAGCTGACTCAGCTAGGCCATCAGCGATTAACGCTTCCGCAATTTCCTTGGGCAGGTCGATTACTGGGACCGGCGGAAGTTGCTCGTGGGCCATAGTGAACAGTAACGCTTTCGACTTATCTCACCTAGGACACAGTGATGCCGGAGCAGGGCGGGGGCGGGTCGTGAGCCAGGATCCTCACTCGCCGGTCACGCTCGACGTCACCGGCGTATCGTGAGAGACATGAGTGACCCGGAATCAGGACCAATAGCTCCTCGTGCGATCCGAGTCTCATCGACATCACGGCGCACCGCAGATGTCACTCCGATAATTCTCCGAGAAACATCGGTGACACGGCTGATCTTTCGCCCCGTACTCCTCGACAACCCCGGCAACCCGGAGGCGCCAATGGACGGGGCGTTCATCTTCCAGAGGAAAACAAAGTCCAGTGAGTGGGTAGATCATTCCGATCTGCCGCTCTCGAAGTTGAAGGCTGAAGAGTGGGTCAAGATCGACCTGAAGGCAGCGGAGTTACTGACGTTGTTCCAAGGTCTGGACTCCTACTATCAGCTCGTGAAGGACCACGGACTTGTAATGGGAACGCAGGACTTCATTCCTGCTCCGAAGAGTCAGGCTCTTCGTACGCTCATCGCGAATG
>Ga0181532_10005463_pt1 | contig 10783 bp, 5 predicted proteins | sample PEATcosm2014_Bin_33_FD_119768 | JGI IMG/M metagenome (GOLD analysis project Ga0181532, IMG submission 119768) | Peatland microbial communities from MTU Mesocosm Facility, Houghton, MI, USA - PEATcosm2014_Bin11_30_metaG | ecosystem: Environmental > Terrestrial > Soil > Wetlands > Peat | place... | reverse complement strand
TCGCGGATACCGGAATGCTGCTGCGGCCGCCACAATGGCCGTGAATGGGAACGGCGGCGGCATCAGCGACGCCACCACAAGTGCCCACCCTGCCCGCTTTTTCACCTGCTTCCGGATGTACTGAAGGTGCTTTCCCGATACGAGCTTCTTCTGCCCGCCTTCGCTCTTTCGGCTGATCCAGTCCGTCGCAAGGCACCCGATGAGCGAGCCCACTGTTGCCATCGCCGCGTAGTACAGCATCCGCTCGTGATAGCGCGCACTCAGTGCCAACATAAGCAGGTCGTTGCCCACCGGCACTACAAGCGGCGAGGAATCCAACGTCCCCAGCGTCAGCAATCCGAATCCCCCCGCATGAAATAATGCCCTGCCTAGGGCGTGGATGATCGCTCTCACGTGATTTGTCCCCGTCGGTTAGATGACGCCCCCAGCCCCTCGGTCAAGCGTGCGGAGACTCTGCGCGGCGTGCTCACCTCGACGGCGCGTTTTTCACGTACTTGTCAAACCACCGCAGCATCTCGTAGATAAGCTGCTCATTCGACTCCATCGCCGTATACCAATGCGGTTCATGCGGCAGCAGCACCAAACGTGTCCTACCGCCATTGCCTCGAATGGCTTCGTAGAGTTTGCTCGCTTGCAATGGCGTTGTTCCAGGATTTGCATCCTCCGCTCCGTGCACGATCAGCAGCGGCGTCTTCAATTTGTCCGCCGAGAAAAATGGCGAAACTTTCAAATACACGTCCGTCGCCTCCCATACTGAGCGCCGCTCGTTCTGGAACCCAAATGGCGTCAGCGTCTTGTTGTACGAGCCGCTCGTCGCCACTCCCGCCCGGAACAAGTCGGAATGCGCGACCAGATTTACCGTCATTAATGCCCCGTGGCTGTGCCCCGTGACTCCTATTCTCTCGGGATCGGCAACGCCTAGTCGCACCGCCTCATCCACTGCGGCCTTCGCATCTGCGACCAACTGTTCCAGATAAGTGTCGTAAGCTTTCTTCGGATCACCCACGATTGGGAACGACGCATTGTCGATGATCGCATACCCCGCCAGCAGCAAAAGTCTATATTGTCGCAGCCGCGTGAAGGTTTCCTGCGAGCCTGCCACTTGCCCCGCTTTCGATGCGTCCGCATAGTCCAGAGGATAGGCGTAAAGTATCGTGGGGACGCGCGTCCCCTCTTTGTACCCGGGCGGCGTGTACAACGTGAACGACAAGTCTAGCCCGTCGGCTCTCTTGTACGTGACCAGCCGCTTCTTAATCGCTCGCACTTCCGGCGTCGGATCTGGAATATGCGTTATCTCCACGCTCGTCGAACCAAATACCGCTTCTCCCGCCGGCGCAGCAATGGCCTGTCCCAGCGTTCGCTCAAACGCATTCGGCGGGTCAATCGGTGATTGATGCCACGTCAGAAACGTCCGCGTGTCCGACCCGGTGAACGAAAGGAACTGTTCGTAAGAACTCTTGTCGCTACGAAACAGACGCTCGGATTTCAGCGTTTTCAGATCGAGTCGGTCCAGAAAAGGCCGGTCACCATCCGGCGAAGCGCCCACTCCGGCAAGATAAATCCAATCACCTTCCTGGCGAAGCACCCAGTATCCGTTTGCGAGTTGCCGTTTCACGGGAAAGCCGGGGTTTGCATACCTCTCGTCAGTCGAGAGATCCCAAAGCAAACGTGGCTTTGCTTGTTGCTCATCCACGTCGATGACGTAGCTCTTTCTCCAGTGCCGGTTGTGATCGTACTCGTTCAATAGAGCTACGCTCGGATTTTCGCCCCACGAGAATCCAATATAACGCTGATCCGTCCGAGTGATTTCCACCGCAGGTGAGTCGAACGGCGCTTTCTGCACCAGAATCTTGTCCCGCGCCGGAACATTCACATTCCAATCGCCCCCATCCAGCGCTTCTGCCCAGACCAGCGTCGCCTGTTCCGTGGCACGCCAGGAAAAATCCCGTGGACCCACCGGAACGCCTCCGATGGGAACGCGGTCCGTCAGCGGCAGCGACGCGATCGTATGCGCTCGCACGTGTGCGCGATCCGTCACGTCCCACACTTCCACTTCCTGCGGAAACCGATCGTAAGTCGTAACGTACGAATAAGGCTTGTGGATCCTGGTCACCAGGATGTGCTTCCCATCGGGGGCAGGATCCAGCGATTCGTAATTTGCCACTTTCCCCACCGGCGTGATTGTCCCCGTGGCCGCATCTACCAATGCCAGTTGCGTGGCCGCGTAGTAATCGAACACATCCTCGTCGTGCTTGCTCCCTAGGGTGTCGCGGTTTTCATACGTGCTGCTCTGTCCTTTTTCTCCTTCACTCTCCTGGATGCTCGGCCCACTCGGCACGATTGGTTCGGGCGGCGGTGCACCCATCCCCTTCGGCACCAGCTTTACCAATAGCGTTTTCTGGTCAGGCAGCCATTGCATCTCGTCATTGAACATTGGGTTCAGGCGCGCTCCAGGCACTTGCCGAACCTTGCCGGTCTTTGCGTCGCCGATCCACAGTTCGACCGCATCGGGAGCGAGATTCACGAACGAGAATCGCTTTCCATCCGCGGCCCAGGTTGGTTCGCCCGGGCACGCGCCCTCGGGAAGCGCGATATGAATCTGCGCGCGATCGGCGACGTGCACTAGCTCGAAGTCCCTGGCGCACGGTGTGATTCCGTAACCTCCCGGCGTGTCGTGTTTGCTGTGATTCTTCGGTTCTACTCGTACCCCGGCAAGCCGCAAGAACGGTGTCGCCACACGCGAAATCGGTGGGTAATCCTGCCACGACACCAGCAGAATCGTGTCCTGTGTCGGGCTCACCTCCGGCATTGGCGGAGATGGCGCATGCATCACATCCAGAATGTTTTTCGGTGGTTTGTTGTACCCAGATGCACCCTCGCTCGCAGTCGCGGCTGCTGCGGTCTTTTTCGATAAAGTTGTATTCGCCTGCCCGGCAAGGGCCACAGACGTCGCGCAGGCAATCAGCGCTCCCGCCAATAAACGCTTCAAGCCATTCTCGACTGCCATAAGTTCCTCCCCTTCCATTCACCAACAAGCGTGTAAACGGCACGATAGTTCGTGGCCTTCTTAGAAGCCCATCCAACAGTGGCAAGGAGCCCTTCCCCGCCACCGATCCCGATGACGACTAACCGTTCGAGCTTTCCGGCACTCTTGCTCGCATGATTCTTTGCGCAATCGGAGGTTGCAAGAAATCTCCACCGCATCCGTTCTAACTACACTGAGTCATGACAGTTTGGACCACCAACGGAAGGTACAGCTTGCGATTTATTAGCTCAACAGTTACTTGTGCTTGGATATGCATCGCTATTCTGGCTTTCGCAATTACGCCGCTCGTATCCGCACCGGCGTTCGCCCAAACTTGTGAAGACGATAATCCTCCACATGCCGCTGCTTTGCTCGACCGGCTTCAAGGCTATTGCGAAAGGAACGAAGTTCCCTGGTCGTTTGACCTCTACGCCTTGGCATCCGTAGCCGGTGAAGATGCCATTCCGGCGCTCCGCAGGATTGCTGCCTGGCCCCTCGACACCGTGCCGGGGAGTCGTTGCCCTCAATGGGTGGTCGCCTCGAGGGACGCTCTCGCCAAGTTGGGCGATGAATCATCCCGGAGTAGGCTCGACTCTCAATTGAGCCACCCGCAAACTGGTCAAAACGCATTCCCCTCCCTAGCCTTCATCGGAGACGATCGCGCTCTTCTCGCTCTCATCCATTACCTCGTCGACCACGCCCAGGATCCGGCGATGCTCCAAGATTTCGGCGATTACCAGGTAGACGAACGCGCTTGGTTTCTTCAAGCGATCGACTCCATTCGCCAGCGCCGTCGCGTTCCTGGACTTCCCGCAGGCGATTACTCCCCTACCGGCATCGCACAATGGAAAGAATATCTGGCAACACACGAAGGCCGTCAACTCACCTTTCCCGTCTATCCCACTGTTTCCGATCCGTACCTCAAGTGCTTGGCCCGCAGAGTCGAGTGGGGCTATCCCGACGCAATCTTGGCCATCGCTGCGTCGGGCAACAACTCAGCCGCATCCGTCCTTCGCCAGTTTCCGTCGCCGGCGCGGAACGCTCTCATGGGATTTGAGCGCTCCGTACCATTCAACGCGCATTGGTCGCTCATTTCGGGAAACGTTCAGGTCGCTCTGGCGCAACTGGGTGACCGCAAGATGTTCGAGGGCATCGTATCCGAACTCGGCAGTGCCTTCGCTTATGAATCCGTCCGCAAACTCGAATTCCTCGGCGGCAAGCCCGCCGTCGATGCTCTCGTCAACGCCTTAAGTGTTCCCGAAGACGTCGTGGAAAAAGCGCGATCCAAAGCATGCGGACCTTCCGTCTATTGCTACGGGAGCGGTCAGATACCCTGGAAAGCCATTTGGACCGTAACACCAATGGCAGCCGAAATTGACCGGGAGACTTGCCTCGCAGAGCGCTATCACGCTTGTCTCATCGGCATCCTCGCCCTGATGGTGAAAAATCCTCCATTGCCCTCCACCGCCCCCGCCACTCCCGAAAACATCCAGAAGTGGAAAGATTGGTGGGCAGAAAACAAGGACCGCACACTCTTTGTGCAACGGCCCGTTCAGCCATTTGAATAGTGCCCCACTCGCAATCCGCAAAATCCGCAAAACTGAGCCCAGCACCTAACTCACTGGCTGCAAGCGGCAGCCCATCCGGTAGCGTCCTGCAAGCCTTGTGCTAGGGAGCTACAAGCCAGTTTGCGCGTTTCGATGCTCTAACAGCTATTCCTGGGTTTCGGAAGGGCACTTTTCTTGCAGCACTACTCGGTCTTTCTTTTCTGATTCTTCAACCTCAGCGGCCGTGTGTTTGTTCTTCGATGACAAGGCAAGCTCCGAGAGCATCCTTAGGAGCACCTCTTTGTCTAATCTGTGAAAGGTCGGTGGTGCCATCACACCTCTTCCCCATCGCACACACCGACGCCAGACAAATCGGACAAGCGGCAATTCGCAGACGATCAGTCTCGGCGTCGAGACAGTGCGCAGGAGTGGCGAACGCTCCTGGGCTTCTACTGAGTAAATCGGAAATGGCAGGCAAATCACGACAGACAGGCGGAATTATTCTTGCAATGGCCCAGTCGCATCGCCAAGTCCTTTATTTTCAGGTCGGTTGTGATTTGGCATAGTTCTTCCGACCCTGCGCGGGGATTGAGAGTTGAGTCTAGCCATCCGAGGCGAAGGCACAGCCTGGAATGAACTAATTGTTTGCTCAGGACGGCTTCCTGCGTGGCCAGGGAGTGAGCATAGAGACGCTTTTCTGGTTATTCTAGTGGCGATTCAATTTAGAAGAGCGCGACCTCAGGACGTTCCACGGAGAGCGATACCGTGCCCGGCGGTCATCGTAGGCGCACTCCAGAAAGCGATGACGATCCCTAGCGCTTGGCTACGGAGTGGTAGGCTGCGCGAGGAGCGATTTGGACTGACGATTGGCGAAGCAGAAATTGAGCATTGGGAAGCTTACCCTTCCAGTGGTTCCAGAGCTCTGTTTTCTGTGCTTCAAGCCTCCCGGCTTCGCCTGTCCGTCCGGCTCGGCGGAGTAGCTCGGCAAGCGCCATCCAGGTGCGCGAAATACAGGTCGCATCGCGGAGATCGTTTTGAACATCGAGCTTCCCGGCCATGAGCTTGTCCAACAGCCGCTGATAAGCCTCGACCGCCTTCATCGCTTCCCCCGTTTCCGCGAAATCGTCGGCCGAGGCTCTCAAGGCATCGTAGGTGTCGCTCATTGGCTCGACTTTGTCGGCCGGGTACCGGTTGGCATCCCGCAACAGCTGAATAGCTCCCTCGACGCGTTGCTTCGCTTCGGCGCTGCGGCCCACCCATCGAATAGCGTAAGACGAACCTGCCAGTAACTCCGCTTCGTCTCGCTCGGTGCTGGTGTTGGTCTTCGCCTCTCGAATGCGTGCAAGCGCCTGGTCGTAGACCACCAAAGCTTGGCGCGGATCGCTGTGACGGAGAATATTGCCGATCTCCAATCCGAATACTGCTACGTTATGTCGGCTAAGGTAGTCGACGGGATCCTTCTTTGCGAGGTCTTCGGCAATGTCCAAGGCTTTTTGAAAATCGGCGAGCGCTTCCTGAGTGCGGCCGAGGCTTGGTTCCGCATCCTGCCGACCGAGGATCATGCCTTCAAGATCGTATGCATTCGCGAGATTGATGCGAAGCGCCGCGTGCCCGCTCGCTGCTTCGGTCTGTTGGAACTCAATTGACTCACGAGCGGTCTTCAGAGCGCCATCGCAATCCCCAGACTGCCACTGCGCACCCGCAAAATTGGCAAGGATCGCTCCTCGTAGTGCGTCGGCTCGAGGTCCCGGTATGGCGATGTCCAAAGCCCGCTGGGAGTATCGTATTACCTTGTCGAACTCTCTTCCGGCGTAAAAGGCGCTGGCGATGTTTACATAGAAGTACCTCATGCTGTAGAGATCGTGGACGGCCACCGGATGAGTACTCATAAACCGTTCAACGAGCGAAGCGGCTTCCCTGGCATCGTTCAGTTCTTCGACTCGATCGCCGCGGGTGTCGGCCAGGTTTATGCGATCGTGGGCGATGGTTGTAGCGATGAACAGCGCCCGTTGGTTTTGGGGGTCCTTCGCAAGGATGGGATCTACAAATCTTGCCGCATTGTTCAGACTGGCTTCAGCGTCTGCGAACTGGCCTAAATTCGGGGAGGTTGGATCTCCTTGCGCATGCGCCACGCGCACGTAGGCGTAGGCGATCTCCAGCGCGAGGTCCTGGTCAATGGGAGCCCCCCTACTGAGCGAACTCAGATATTGCAGCGAATCGGTAACAATGCGCATTCTGACTTGCGTCGAACCCGGCAAACCGCGAATGTCGTTGTCCAGTGCAATGAACTTATTGGACAGTTGCCGCACTTCCGCGAATCGGCGTTCCGCAATCCTTCGCTCGCGATTGGCCACATAGAGTCCCGCGGAGAGGCTGCCAATCACAAGTGCGATGGCAGTGGCAGTTAATGTCACCACCGTGCGGTTCCGGCGCACGAATTTGGCGGCGCGGTAGCTGACAGTGTCGGGACGTGCGGTGATGGGCTCGTGCCGGAGAAACCGTTGCAGATCGTCGGCCAAAGCGGTAACCGATGGGTAGCGGTCTGCGGGATTCTTCCTCAGCGCCTTGCCAACAATCGTGTCCAGGTCCCCACGCAACTGGCGCTGAAGTTTTTCCGGCGTTGCTCCCCGCTTCTTTGCCAGTTCCTCAGCCTCAGCGGAGGAAATTGCGTTAGATGGCTGCAGCGGCTCGCATTCGACAATAGCCCTAACCAGCTCAACGGTGGAGTGCAGTCTTTGACCTGCAGGATGTTGTCCTGTCAACAGAAGATACAGCAAGACTCCTAAAGCATAGACGTCCGTTGCAGTGGTGATCTTCTCGCCAGTCACTTGTTCAGGTGCAGCAAACTGAGGAGTCATCGCTCCTCTACCTTCGATTGTAAGCAGAGTCGCGGCGGGATTTGTGTCTTCCCCGAGCAGCTTTGCGATGCCAAAGTCCAGAAGCTTGACTTGCCCATCGTTTCGGACAAGCACATTGGAAGGCTTGATGTCGCGGTGAACAATCAAATTGGCGTGCGCATGGGCTACGGCGCTGGCCACATCGAGAAAGAGGCGTATGCGCGAATCCACGTCGAGCTTGCGTTGATCACAATACTGATCAATACGTTGACCGTCGACATACTCAAGAACTAGGTATGGTTCCCCTCCTTGGGTCACACCAGCATCCATGAGTTCTGCGATATGAGGATGAGTGAGCTGGCCGAGAATCTTGCCCTCACGTTTGAACCGCTCCGTGCTCACTCCGGAAGTCATTGCAAGTTGCAGAAATTTGACCGCCACTTGGCGCTCAAATCGGCCATCGTTTCGCTCGGCCAACCATACACTGCCCATCCCGCCAATACCGATCTGTGAAATCAGGGTATAGGCCCCAATTTTCTTGGCTAGCACGGACAAGCTACTCGCAATCTGGATGGGCATGCACTCTAGAAAATGCTCTTCCGCCAGCGCACGGTGCTCTTCAAGAAGTTGTTGCAGGACTTCTGCGAGTTCCGGCTTCTCTGCACGGAACGACTGCAACCAAGCCCCGCGCTCCTCCTCGGGCAAAGAGAGCGCATGCTCCAGGTAAGGGCTAATCTCCTGCCACTGTCCTGGGCTCAATGTGGACATAGTTCTTCAGATCTCCAAATTCGCCCGAATGCTGCGGTGCAAATAGATGCGTGCCTTCTCCCATTGCCGCTGCACAGTCCGCTCCGAGACGCCCCTAAGAATTGCGATTTCGACAAAGGTCAGCCCGCAAAAGAATTTCAGGTCAACGAGTTCCGCCAGGCTCGGTTCAGTGTTTGCAAGTGCGTCTAGGGCATCACTGATGCGACTCAAATCGCGATCGACAGGTGCATGCTCAAGTTCAGTCTCCACAGAAGTAAGCTCGAATTGACCACCTCGTTTCTGTGCATGGCGACTCCGGGCGTGATCGATGATTAGTCCGCGCATCACGCGCGCGGCATACCCCATGAATCTGGCGCGGTCGGGGAACGAGGTTCCCTCTTTCGCTGCCATCTCGATGTATGACTGGTGCAGCAGGGTTGTGGCGCCAAGGCTTACCGGGATTCCCTGCCGTCCCAATTCACGCTTCGCCATCCGGTGCAACTCGGAGTAAAGAGCACTAAACAGCGCATCGGCCGCCGAAGTGTCGCCACGCTCGACGGACTCAAAGAGTGAGGATAGAGTTGACTGCATCTCCATGGCGGTATCCTCGATAGAACATAGTGGCTGGTCCCTGGCCCGGCAAAGTTAGCCAATTCTAGTGGAAAATCTGGAACTGGCAAGCGGGTTTTATCGCGGCACACCCGGCCTGCCAGTGTTCGCCCTTTTGTGAAAGAACTCCGTTCTTTGAACGCAGTTGCGCGGTTTCGGCCTGATCTTCAAAACCCAGCCTGAAAACACATTGAATAACACATCGTGTCACGATATACTTTGCGGCCTAAGGAATGAGTGTCGCAGACAGGGCTTTGAAAGTCCCTGCTCGAAGGAACACGCGAATGCTTTGGCAGTCTGTGACGCAAGGAGAACATCATGAGTGGGTCGGCAAAGCGAGGCTTGTTGATCTCGAACGGCTGGATCCAGGCGATTGTCATCGTGGTCCTTTGTGGCTTCCTTATTCTCGGCATGCTCGCCTATCGAACTTACACCGATGAACCGCCTATCCCTTCCAAGGTCCTCGACCCAACTGGACAAGTCCTCTTCACGGGAGCGGATATAATCGCCGGACAGGAAGTCTTTCTTCGCAACGGACTCATGGAATATGGTTCGATCTTCGGACATGGCGCTTATCTCGGCCCCGATTTTACGGCGGACTATCTTCATCGCGCCGCGCTTGTCGCGATCGACCACTATGGCGGTGCTTCTTCGGAAGCCGCCAGGCAGCAAACCATTGCCGACTTCAAAACGAATCGCTACGAAACAGGCACAGGAGTGCTCGCGTACTCACCCGCGCAGACGGAAGCGTTCGCAAAACTGACTGCCTACTATGCCGATTTCTTTGGCACTCCCACTACTAAGTATGGCTTGCGCCCGTCGGCCATCACCGATCCTCAGCAGATCAAACAACTGACGGCCTTCTTTAGTTGGTCCGCCTGGGCGGGTTCCACCCTGCGCCCGAGTCTTACCTTCTCCTATACGAACAATTGGCCTCCCGAGCCGTTGGTTGCAAATCATCCTACCGCGGATGCAATCGTCTGGAGTGTCCTCTCCTTGATCGCCTTGCTTGGTGGCATCGGTCTCCTGCTGGCGGCCTTCGGCCGCTGGAATTTCCTGGGCTGGCACGGCCGCGAAGACCAGCGCGTCTCGTTCCGTCCACCAAACGCGGTGGTCTTGACGCCGGCACAACAATCCTGCGCCTGGTTCTTTCTGGTCATGGCCCTCCTGTTTTTCCTGCAAGTGCTTTTGGGAGGCGCTGCCCAGCATTACCGCGCCGAAATTGCCAACTTCTTCGGCTTTGACCTGGCGCGCATCTTGCCCTTTAACATCGCACGCACCTGGCATCTGCAGCTTGCAATCTTCTGGGTGTCCACCTCCTTTCTTGCTGCCGGAATTTTCCTGGCACCGATGATTACGGGACGCGAACCCCGGCGCCAGCATTGGCTCTCCTATGCGCTGCTGGCTGCCCTGGCAATCGTCGTGTTTGGCAGTCTAGCCGGTGAATACGCCGGAATTCGCGGCTGGATTCAACACGGATGGTCCTGGTTTGGTAACCAAGGCTTCGAGTACCTGGACCTTGGCCGCTTCTGGCAGATCCTGCTCACTGTTGGCCTGGTCTTCTGGGTCATCATTCTCTTTCGTGGTCTGCGAGGTCGCCTCGGCACGGATCACATGGGGAACATGCCCTGGCTGTTCTTCTTCTCGGCGCTCTCGATTCCGGCATTCTATGCTGTCGGTCTGCTGGCCCATACGGATTCACACTTCACTACAACCGATTTTTGGCGCTTCTGGGTGGTCCATTTGTGGGTGGAAGATTTCCTCGAACTATTTACCACCATCATGGTCGCTTATATTTTTGTGCTGCTCGGCGTTGTGCACGAGCGGGTGGCCTTGAAGGTGATTTATCTGGACATCCTGCTGTATTCGGCCGGCGGCGTGGTCGGCACCATGCATCACGTTTACTTTTCCGGCGAACCCTCCATTCACATGGCCCTCGGAGCTTTTTTCTCAGCCGCAGAAGTCATTCCCTTGACGTTTCTCACGCTGGAAGCGTGGAGCTTTCTCCAACTTGGCGC
>Ga0181532_10005461_pt1 | contig 10787 bp, 7 predicted proteins | sample PEATcosm2014_Bin_33_FD_119768 | JGI IMG/M metagenome (GOLD analysis project Ga0181532, IMG submission 119768) | Peatland microbial communities from MTU Mesocosm Facility, Houghton, MI, USA - PEATcosm2014_Bin11_30_metaG | ecosystem: Environmental > Terrestrial > Soil > Wetlands > Peat | place... | reverse complement strand
TCCGCTTCCGTATAACACAACCTACTTGGTGATTCCAGTTCTGTACGGTGCGGAGTTCGTGCCGTTCAACCAAACGGTCGCGTTGGTTACTTCTAACGTCACAGGAATAAACTGGTCTGGGCCGTCTGATTATTGGGCTTTGTCATCTGTCATTTCAGATTCGTTCAATCGCAGCGGCGCAACACAGAACCCACTCGTGGGGTGGACAACTTGGCTTGGTGGGAACGACACGAACCTAGAATCCGTGAACAACATGTGTCAATGCTCCGACAATACAAGCGCCCCAGATTCATCAGGCAGCATCAACGGCTACAGTTCTGCGAGCGATTGCTACAGTCAAGTTGCCGTCGCAATGTCAGCAGAGTACGACTATTTCGGTACCAATCTTCGTATGGGCCCCGCTGGGTATTACGGCACCACTGGATATGCATCGTCGATTACCGGGCATACAGGTATAAACAATGATGGATCGTTGCAGATAGAGGACATCGCTGCGAACGCCGCGTTGTTCACTAGCCCGGGGTATATCAACTATGGGTTTGGTTATACGTGGGAAGTCGGAGACATCTTTAATTTGGTTTATAAAAACGGAAACCTTTACGTATTTTGGAATGAAGTTCCAGTGGCGGCGGGTGCTAGCTTGACGGATTCTGCCAACGATGGTTTGGCTGGCGTGCTGATTGAACCACACATACTAGGCGATGTCGGCTTGGTGAATTTCGCAGCGGGTAGTGTTATCTCAGCCAACCCCCCGCCCGGTCCTATCACGTCAGGAACAATTTTCCCGGGGCCGTACTTCGGCTCTAGTTTAGCGGCGGCCTTCCCGAACACCCAAGGTCTGGATTTCTTTCAAGTCATTGACGAAGGCGGGAACATTGTTTGGAATCTAAACGCCGTCGGCACCGCTACTGTAAACCCATCGAGCTGGACAAACGGAACGCTTCTTGGTGTATTCGAAGGCGCGAATTTTGCACAAGCATTTCCAAATCCGCAACAGTTAAATGTATTTCAGATAGTCGACCAAGGTGGTTTCGTCGTCTTTTACGTCGATTACCAAGGTCTCGCTAAAGACCCCCACCCTCCAGTCCCCCGGCGTCCCGGACCACCATTTCGTCCCGCACGTCGCAAACGGCGGTAAATTCGCAAGAGACAACACATCGGTCTTGCACAATAGATTCCTTGGCTGCGTCGGCATCAGGAACAACAGTTAAGTTTTAAGGAGTAGTCATGGCAATTACACAAATCGAAATCGGGACGCCATCGAACGAGTATATCTTCACAGATACCGCGATGGGCACCTCGGTGGACGGGATCAAGGTCTCGTCTGCGAAGCTTTACGCTGTCACTATCGACAACTCGGCGAATCTGGCGGCTGCGAGCTATGTCAAGCTCTACAATGCTCTGACCGGCAACGTCAGTCTCGGCACCACCGCTCCGGACGAAGTCATCTACGTCCCGGCCGGCGCCGTTGTCACCAGGAACTATTGGACAGGCGCGGCCCCGGGCGTAACCTTCGGGACTGCTTTGAGCGCGGCTTGCGTCACCACAGGCGGGACAGCCGGCGTCACTCCTCCGGTTAGCTCGGTTATCGTCTCTGTCAACTACGTCTAAGAGGAACCATGCCAACATATAGCATCTCAGGCCAGGCACTCGCCGGTTCGACCATAAACTTGACTGGCGCCATGACGGCAACAACGATTGCGGGACCAACAGGCCTGTACAGCTTTTCTAACTTGGCCCCGGGAGCGTACTTCGTCACCCCGGTTAGAACAGGCATCACATTCGTTCCGCCGAACCAACAGGTCACGATTGTCGCTGCGAATATCACAGGCATTAACTTCCTCGGAACCTCGGCCGGCACCGCAGCCTCGAACACAACCCTCCAGAACATCGTCGACTCGGTCCAGAGCCTGGCGGACTTCGAATCTACTTTGAACATCGCTGGATTCTCGGATGAACCGGCTCGCACCATCGCCAGTGACGTCATGGTTGCGATCTGCGCGACTCCGTTCCCGCACAAGTGGAACGAAACCGACCTTCCGGTATTCTATACGACTTCTTTCCAACAGGATTACGCCCTGATAAATCCGGACGGCAGTTCTGTTTACAACGTCGAGTGGCTCGAACGCGGTGTGGCGTACGATATCAACAACACCTCCATCCCGAAGCCGTACTGCGTCGTCGAAGCCGGCCGTTCTCTTCCGGCACGCACCGGAACGTTCTTCAACACATCCTCGATGCTCGGCAACCCGGGATTCATAGTCGCCAGCCTTCCGAACAATCTACTGTATTACGGAAGCTGGGGCCAGCCGAACGTCGGCGGCCCAGGCCTTGGAAACAACCCATCAGTCGGTTCGATCTACATCAACCCGCTCAGCTCGCAGGTCACTGCGGCTAGTTGGTCCGCCGGCTCGGGTGGCCAGGCACAATTCGTGATTACGTACATCCCGAACGCCCTACAGGTCAGCACACAGATGAATATCGCCGGCGTATTCCCGGCGCCGTACAACGGAAACTGGACGGTAGTCAGCATCAACGATACCAACCCAGACGCCCCGATCATCACGGTTACGATGCCCAACAACCCCGGAACATACGAGGTCGGTGGTATCGTCAACAATTCTGCAGCGGCTTCGCAACCTGCGAACCCGATTACCCAGATCCAGGACGCCAACGGAAACTACTTGGTCATTACGACCTACGGTACCGAAGGCACCGGAGCCCCGCTAGCGCCTCCGGGCGCAACCCCGGGCACCCAGGTTTCGGGAACCGGTGCGACGACAGTATGGACCGTTGTCGACCCAATCGGATTGGGCTGCAGAATGATAGAAGTCCCATCCCAGACCGGTGTCGTATGGCAGTTCAACATGATCGGCCAGATGCCTCCCGTGTCGTTCACAGGCTTGCCTCAGACCTTGGCTCCGCTTCCGGACAAGTACCGTTCGTTCTTCCGCGCCGGGTTTATCGCCCAGTGCTATCGGTACTCTCCAATAGCAAAGGTCCAAGCGAAGTTCGAGAAAGAATGGCAACTATGGCTCAAGGCTTTGAATGACCTGCGCGTTGTTCAGGACCGTGAACTTGAAGAGTACTGTTTCGTTCCGGACCGCGCCATAATGGGCAGCGGCAGAGCTCGGAGCACATTCCAGGGCGCGGCATGGCCGTATAACTACCCACGGTGGTAACATGAGCACAACGATACAAGACTCCATCAATTACGCTGAGACGTTCATTCAGTACTCGCCGCTATCTGCGGGGTTGAACTTCAACCCTGCAACAACCATAGCGAACGACATTCAGAACACGATGATGAACGCGCCGTTTATTTGGCCGTGGAACCGCAACGAGTATTCCGAACTAGTACTTGAGAGAGGAACGCAGGACTACACGGTTGATCTAAATGATTTCGGGTTCTTGGAGAAAGTCACTCTAATAGATCCGAACAGTCATGATGTTTTCGAAATCAAAGACATCTACAACAACATCGCCCGCGCGGTTGCTACGACTTCGAACACTCAGAAGTACCAGCGTCCCAACTCAGCCTGCATCATCATGGTGACTTACGGCACGTCCTTGAAGTTGAGATTCATCGGCATCCCAGACAAGGCCTACTCGACCGTTCTGACCTACCAGAAGCTGGTAGTGCCGCTGACGACCCTGACCGGTTCGACCGGAACCTGGGTTGTCCCAGACTCGTTCACAGACGTATTCAACTCTTTGTTCGTCGGCGAAGCCATGGCAAACGTCGATGACGCCCGGGCTCAGCAGTACCGCCAGCGCGGCATCGCAACCTTATTGGCCAAGGCCGAGGGCCTGACAGAGATGCAGGTCAACGCGTTCCTTGAGCAGTATTGGTCGCGCGAACACCAGGTACAATACAGAACCCAGAGAACCCAGATGTCCGGTCAGGCCGGTGGAGTCTAATGTCAACACCCTTTGAACAAAACGGTGGCGGTCCGCAGAAGCAGCCGAAGTACGTTCCTATCTTCCTAGATAGAAGCTTTACCGGCATCTTCACGCAACGCTCAGTGTTGCATGATCCTGCGGACATCTTTACGGCGAAGTATTACGGCGGTCGCCCTGACGCAATATGGATGGGTTCGAACATTGAGTTGACAAACCGTTTGACGCTCCAGCGCCGTCCTGGTTTGACCCAATTCTGCACCGCGCCAGCGACCGAGGGCTTCCACTATCCTGTGGCCCCAGACCGTGCGTACTCGTTCCAGTTGACGGATGGCTCGATTCGAGTCATTGTCGACACCACGAGCACTCCGAACTTCGTTTTGACTGCGGTTGCCGCCCCTGCGGCTCCACTCGTGCTGACTGGATCTTCGGGTGAAAGCGGCGGTGCAAATACTTACTTCGGCGCCATCACCGGCGGAGCAAGCGGCGGATTAATCGGAAACGTCTTTCAGATCACCGGTTTCGTACAACCAGGAAACGACGGTCTTCGGGTCACCACAAACAGCAGCACAGGCAATCTTGTTGTGGAAACCGCACAAGGAGTTCCAGAGACACACGCTGGACTTGCGACGAACCTGAGCGCTGTTTACACAGGCACCATCCCAGGCGGAGCAAACAACGCCTACGCAGGTTATATTTTCTCGGTCACGGGATTCGGAAATAATAACAACAACGGAACATACATGTGCACGGCGTCGACATCGACGACCCTGACCTTGACGAATCCGAAGGCTACTCCAGATTCAACCGGCGGGGCCGCGATATCTGCAGGCGCTGTTTATTGGGACAGACAGGATGGTACGGCTCAGCTGTTGTTCGCCAAGTCCCCCGGCGCAGGTCAGACGTATTTTGTCGCTAGCGGCGGCATTCTTTATATGGGAGACGGCGTCGACACCCGGAAGTACACTCCGCTCAACCCCAACTATCCGGTCCAGACTTATCTTCAAAATCCGTTGTTTCCATTCCCTGGAATTCCGGGGAATTATGTATCTATTTGGAACTGGGGGATCGCGACCCCAACAGTTCAGCCGAACGTCATCGCGGTAGCTAGCGGATCTGCGGGGGCTGTGTGGGAGGCAAATACATTTTTCACGACCATGGGTTTGACAGTCGATATCTATGGGAACGTTTGGCAGTTAACCGGTGTCAACGCCGCGCCTGTAACTGACCCGAACCCGCTGGGCGTGAACGCGACATTTGGAACTGCAGGATCTGGCGGCCCGTCGTGGAACAACTCTCTCGCGGCATTAACAGTCGAAACATCAGGGACCCCGATTACTTGGCAGAATATGGGTGTGATTACGGAGTGGGCTTCTGGTGGGATATACGGGGACGCCGGTACTCACAACCCCGGCGCGCCAGTATGCGTGTACGACCCCGTGACAAAAGCCCTTTATTTGAATTTTAACGGCGCCGGCGGCCTCAGCAAAGCCGGTACCGTAGAGCCTGTGTGGGTTGCATCCCCCGGCTGGAATTTCACAGAGGGTCACGGCGCCGGCGGTTCTCCGTATAACAAACCTCATTGGTTTTTCTTCGGTCTATATGCTGATATGTTCGGTTGGATTCCTAGCCATGTATACACTCAGTGGTTCTTAGGCGGCCCAGGCGAGGGCGAACCATCGGACGCTGTTATCGAACCGTTCGTTCAGCCGTTTCCAGCAAGCACTGCGGTTTATTTAGAGGTTCCGACCAGTACTGGAGGAACATCGGGCTCGGCGTCGGCCTATCAGCCGTTCCCGAACCCAGCGATATATCCTGGCTCGGCAGACGTCGGATCTTCGCCGGTAATTGACGGGATGCTATCGTGGATGCCTCTCGGCCAAGGCGCTTGGCAGAAAAACCATCAGTATGTTCCGTGGACGGCGTTCGGCACAGACTTCGGTATCGTATTCGACGGCACGAACATGCAAGTTTGCACTGCCGTTACGGGCTCGGGGCTGAGCGGCGCCACAGAACCAGGCGTCGGCGGCAACCCCCCGTGGGGTACGACATATTCTGCTAAGACCCAAGACAACGATGTGACTTGGACCTGCGTTGGACCTCCGACTACCTGGGTTTCGGGTGGTGCAACTACTGGTATTTGGAACCTTCCTACGACTGGTTTTCAGCCACCACAACCATCGCAGACGTATGGCGGTTCAACCGTAGATGGTAGCGGATATGTTCAGACTGTAATCGTTTCTGGTAAATCGGGATCGTCAGCGCCGTCATGGAATTCGACCGGCCACAACACAACAGATAATACTATCACATGGTACGCCGAATCTGCGATAAGCACAAACTCGCTGGCGTGGAAGACGGGCTATGCTTATGCTTTTTCGTACAAGGCTAGAGCCTTTGATGATTTCTATTCACCGCCGCCTCTAGGTGGTTTGAACGGCGTTCAACAGATTCCTCCAGGCTGGGCGGGGGCTTTGGGTATTCCGACCGGTTCGGCCACAGAAGCTGTTTCGAGTGCGTCCCCGGCCAACACCACTCTGACAGGCGCAAATACCGGCGCGGTTAATTTCATCACCGGTCCTTATTCTCCAGATCCTCAAGTTGACACGATCATCATCTGGCGTTCAGACGACGGCGGCGGTTCCGGTCAGATGTATGAATTGACCGAAATTCCGAACATCCCATCTCTGGCTATAGCAAACTGGGTACCAGGAGATGTGGGTTGGAAGTTCGCAGATTATCTTCCGGACGTCGCAACATCGACGAATGGCGGTACGGTAATATTCCCCGGCTTGAATACTTCGATTCCTGCGCCCATCAACGAAGTCAATGATCCGCCGTTCTCGACCTTTCTTCCGATGGTGTACAACTTCGAACGTATTTGGGGCGCAATTGGCGAAGACGTGCCATTCAGCGGCGGCCCGGATACCGAGGTTGGAAACCCGGACGAGGCTTTCGCTCCTGCAGACTTTCTCCCATTTCTTGCGCCAGTAAAGCGCATCGTCAAGAGCGCACAGGGTATGGTGACCTTCCTGACAGATAGTATCGAGGTTATCGCCGGCGGCCCTTTGACGAGCTCGTTCTTCTCAGTAACCTGGGTTCCGGGCATCGGCCTATTGAGCTACAACGCCCTGGACGTCCTAGGCGGAGAAATGTATTTCTTCAGCTCGGATAACAACTTCCGGATCATGACCCCGGCCTTGAACGTCGTCAACGCCGGATTCGCCCTAGGCGATCAGTTCGCGAACCAGCCGTCGTCCGGAATTTCGGACACGATCTGGAATCCGAACGACGTCTATGTTGCATCTCACCAGAGCGGCACAGATAACGCAATCTTCGTGGCAGACGGATCGACCGGATGGTACCGGTTGAACGCGCGCCAGGATCAGGGTATTGCGTCAACCCCGACGGCTGTGTGGAGTCCGTACGCCAATATCACGAACGGATGTTACATGGTTCAGTCGGTCGAAATCATTCCGGGCATCAAGAAGCTGCTCGTAGGACCCACCGAGACATCGGTCTTGTCAGGCATCAACCAGATCCTAGAACGCAACCAGACCGTCTTTACTGACAACGGCGCGATGTACGATGCTTATTACGTACAAGGCGCCATCAATCTGGCGCACCCAGGCCAGTTGGCCGTTTTGAAGTTCATAGAATTCGATTTCAGCGGCGTCAACTTTCAGCCGACGGTCAGCTACCTGCTAGACGAGATCGGCGGAGCGCCGTATACATCGTGGGTAAACACGGCATATGTTTATGACCCGCCGTCCTTGTACGGCCGGACATTGGCTCCTGTGTCCTACAGCCCGAATAGATACTATTTCCTAAGCAACGCCAGTCTGGCGCGGTGCCGCTATCTTCTACTCAAGGTAGACTTCGGCGAAACACCAAACGGAGATGAGGTTTACACCACGACCATTGTTGGTCGTTTGATGGTTGAGACATAATGCCAAACAACAACCAAATTCCGGACGATGAAAACTACGGCTTGCCTCCGAATTGGGTGCCGGTAGATGCGCCCCCAATCGAGCCTGGTAAGAATCCGCCTAATCCGTCGGCGTTCGATAACACCGTTCCTCGGGATTTGCAAGCGAGTCTTCCCCCGAGCTTCCAGCACGACACAACATTCGTGGCTACGACATCGCGCGGGACCCAACCCCAGATCGACTTGATGCCATTAGGAGTACAAGGCACTCCGGCAAGCAATGCCGGTATCCAAAGCACAGCCGGTAAAGTCGTGCAAGCGGCTATACCAGGTATATTATCACAGGCCGCAGGAGAGGCCGCCGCAGCCGCCGCAGCAGCCGCCGCAGCTGCGATAGCATCGTTGACCGCTACCCAGACATATCTTCCGTCGGGTTTCATAGACGGTATTTACGTAGGCGGTCAGGTTTTGTTCTACGTTCCGGTGGACAGAGCTGTGAATTTCCTGGCGAATTTCGTAGGGAGCCAAGCCGATTTGGAAACAGCGGCGACAGCATCGACGGTATTCACAATTTATAGCAACGCCACTCAAATAGGAACTATCACGTTTGCTCCGTCTGCGACCACCGGGACTTTTGCTTCCGCCGGCGGCGCCCCGCAAACCATGAGTGCAGGCGATATCTTAAGCGTAGTAGCACCGACGTTCGCCGATGTCACAGCTGCCGGATTGGGCTTTACGCTGGAGGGAACAAGACCGACTTTAGGCTCCCCGATCTATTTGCCGTGCGGCTACGTTCCGGGGGTATTCACAGCCTCACAAGTTGTGTCGTACGTTCCGGCGGAACGAACGGTCACTTTCGCCGCCGGTTTCGCAGGCAGCCAGGCCGTGTTGCAGACCGCGCCGTCCGCTCAAACCGTATTCGCTATCAACAACGGAGTGACCCAGATAGGGACTATCACATTCGCCGCTTTCTCGACAGTTGGAACTTTTGCATCCACGGGCGGTGTATCACAGTCCATCGGCGTCGGTCAAATACTCAATATCGTCGGCCAGGCAACGCCAGACGCTACGGCAGCGGGCCTAGGTTATACATTGCAAGGCACTACAACAGGAAACTCGCTTTATTTGCCTACTGGTTTTACTCCGGGAATTTACACGGCCTCTCAGCAGCTGATTTATATTCCGGTTGACCGTACGGTTAGCTTTGTTGCGAACTTCGTAGGCAGCCAGGCTGTTTTAGAAACCGCCGCGACTTCATCGACTGTTTTTCTTATCTATAATGGCGTGACTCAAATCGGAACGATCACATTCGGGGCGTCGGGCACAGTTGGCACTTTCGCATCCACCGGCGGAGCCGCGCAGGCTCTTTCAGCTGGACAAATTTTGGGCGTAGTAGCGCCGAGCTCACCAGATGTCACAGCAGCCGGTCTGGGCTTTACGCTAGAAGGAACGGGTCTATAATGCCTCTTACGTATTCGACTTTTAACGACACGCAAACGGCTACAAGCGGGTTCACCGTTAACCTCGGCGCTATCCCTACTGGTTCGGCTATCCAGATGCTCGTCCGCTGCTCTCTCGGGCAAGGCGGCAGTTTCTTTACCATCACTGACAACGCCGGAGCCGGAAACACCTATCCCGAATTGAGCCTTCCGTACGCTTACGTCGGCTATAATTCCTACGATTGGAACATCATCGGGGCGTCTCCTCTCATCCTGACGTTCACGCCGGTCTCATCTGCTAACATAGACGTGGTGGGTGTCGTCATAAGCGGAGTTGACCAAGCGAACGGCCCTATCGATGGCGGGTATGCGCCTTATCCTCTTTCTCCACCCGCCGACGCATACGTAGATGAAAGCGCTTTTTCTGCAAAGACAACATTTTCTACGAATGATGGGGGCGTAGGCTCCGTTCCTCTGACTGCAACTCAGTACAATGGCGACGAGGACGTGCTAGTCGGGATGTTCATTGACGAGGCCCAAACAGGAGGAACCATCACTCCTGTTACGCCTTCGTCTGCTCTCATCAACATGTACGGCATGTGTATTTCTTTCGAACAAAATGTTTCTGTTGGAGATGCCTATTCGGTGAGTTTTACAACTGCAAACCCCATCAACGGCTGTCAAATTTTTGGAGAAATGTTTCTGATTACAGCGGGCGCAGCGCCGTTATCGAAATCGGTCATTTTCACCATAACATGATAAAACTCACAACAACAACCATAAACGACCTGGAACAGATCCGGGAGTGGATTGCCGCAGACCCGTGGCACAACACCGACGCCAAAGCTAACCCGGAGTTTCTACTGACCGGCGGCGGAGAGCTGGCGTTTTGTCTACAGGACGACAAAGGCCCGCTGTGTTACTTACGTTTGGACGCCGAGGGCGATATGCTTCGTTTGGCGATTCAGTTCGCACCCGAAGATCAAGTCAGCAAACGTCGTTTGATTATCGGGCTGATTAAGATGGGTATCCCGGCGATGGTATTGTTTGGCAAAAACAACGGATACAAAGGTATAGTCTTTTGGAGCATCAACCCGGCGTTGATTGCGTTCGGGGACAAACAAGGATTTAAGCCGACGGAAGTCGAAAACGACTTCGCGTTGGTCTTCGAGGCAGAACATAATGTGTGACCTATTTGGCGGCCCAACATCAGGTGAAGAAAACGCGCAGGCGCAAGAGTCCCAACTGTCGAAATCGCTGATGGCGAACTACCAGCAGCAATACGGGCAGCAACAGCAAGTACTCGGTCAGCTGCAGGCGCAGGTTGGTAGAATCCAGTCCGGCAACACCGGCCCGGGGTACGGCGGCGCAGAGAACAACGCGCTGATCTCGGGTATTCAAAACCAAGGCGCGGCCGCGACTCGTAACGCAACCCAGGCAGCCTTAAACAGAATGTCCGGCCAACAGTTCGGCGGCGCAACAGATACCAGCGGTTTGGCGAGAACATCCGCCATCCGTGG
>Ga0181532_10005460_pt1 | contig 10787 bp, 6 predicted proteins | sample PEATcosm2014_Bin_33_FD_119768 | JGI IMG/M metagenome (GOLD analysis project Ga0181532, IMG submission 119768) | Peatland microbial communities from MTU Mesocosm Facility, Houghton, MI, USA - PEATcosm2014_Bin11_30_metaG | ecosystem: Environmental > Terrestrial > Soil > Wetlands > Peat | place... | reverse complement strand
GGGAGTCCCGCCCGTTCCCGGTGTCCGGCTGGTTCGCGGCGGCGCCCAGTCCGGCTTCCAGCCCGTCTGGCTGTTCGTCTGTCCCGGCCTTGATCCCGGATTCGGTCCCGGCCTTGATCCCGGATTCGGTCCCGGCCTTGATCCCGGATTCGGTCCCTGCCTTGATCCCTGATTCTGTCCCGGCCTCGGTCCCGGCTTCGGCCGGGCCGGATCCTCCTCCGGCTGGTCCGGCGCCGCGACCGCCTGATTCCGGCGGTGCGTCCGGCCGGACGACCACCTGGTCCGCCGGTGATTCGGCCGGCGGTTCGTCGTCCCGGATGTCGTGGATCCCGTGCGGCCAGGCCGAGGGGAGTTCGCGCAGGACCATGACGACCAGCGCGACCGCCAGCGGGACGGAGATGACGATCATGGGGATGGCGGCGAACCGGCCGGCCAGCAGCAGCGGCAGGCCGGGGATGAGCCAGGCCATCACCAGCACCGCCGGCAAGACCGTCACCGCGGCGAACAGCACACCGGGGACTCGCCGCCAGTTGGCCCGGCGCCGTGGTACCGGCGGGCGGGGCGCGAGCCGGGCGGCGCGGCGCGGCGCGCCGGTACCGGTCGCGCTGATCGTGGCGACCGCGCCCGGCGGCGGCCAAGTGTTAGCGGCTCCGCCCGATCTGCCTGCACCGAAGGCGTCGCTGCCGGATGAGCCAGAGAGCTCTTCGGCTTCACCGTCCGGGGTCCCGTCCGGAGCAGCCAGCCCCTCGGTAACCGCGGTATCAGCCGGATCTTTGGGCTCGGCAGGCTCGGCGGGATCAGCCGTCTCGGCGGGCTCGGCCGAGTCAGCGCGCCGCTGGAGGTCACCTGGCTCGGCCTCATCAGCAACCCCGGCCGGGTCAGCCGGCTCGTCCGGATTAGCCGGCCCGGCCCGATCGGCCGCGTCGGCACGTTTGCCCGCGTCAGCGCCCCTGTCAGACGCGCGGAGTCCTCGGCGCACGGACCCACTTTAGAGGGGACGGCAAATGGCCGCGACGCTCGGCCATCGGCATTTGCCTCACCCATTCGCCTCCGCACGCGACGGCGGCAGCGGCGCCGAGCAAGGCCACCGGTAAGTCCCTAGACGACATCGGTTCGTAAGTACCTTTGAACACGTTTTGCACCACTGACCTTCGGCGGCATCACCGGGAACACCAACATCTGCAGCGGTTCCGGCGCCTTCCCGGGCCGGATGTGCCCGCGGACTTCGCGCCCGACCGATCATCGGCGCGCGACCGCGGCGGATCACCGGTTCGCGGCCGCGGTGCGGATCACCGGTTCGCGGCCGCGGTGCTTGCCTTCCCGGCCGGGGGACTGACGTCCTCCTCTGCGGTGAGCGCACGCTGACCGGCGTAGGACACGATGAGCCACGCGAGGATGCCGCCCGGGTAGATGAAATAGCCGAAGCGCGTCGCAGGCGCCAGCACGAACATCAGTGACAGCCCGATGACGAGCCGGATGGCGGCTGACGGGACGCTCCGGGGTGGCCGCACCACCAGGGACGCGAGCACGGCGACGCCCGACAGGGCGAGCACCGCGATGACGAACAGGCGGCCGACGTGCCCGGTCTGCGCGATCAGGTGCCCCGGAAGCGGGCTGACGGCCTGTGACGTCACGCTGGCCAGCCCGAGCGGGAACAAGATGGTGTTCTTCACCAGCGAGTCCGGTTCCAGCACGGCGAACGGGCCCACCAGGATCGCGACGACACCGAGTGAGACGGCGGTCATGACGGCGGCCGCGCGTTTCCCGTCCCGGGCCAGGGCCAGGGCGACGGCAACGACGATGGCCGGCCACGCGGTCGCCTTCATCGAGGCGGCCCCGCCGAAGGCCAGGCCGGCCAGCACCGGGCGCGGGTGCCGCCACAGGAGCGCGAAGCCGAGGCAGATAAGTGCGATGATCGGCACGTCCGTCCCGCCGACCGACAGCTCGAACGCGATGATGGGGGTCGCGGTGACGAACACGGTCCACCGCGTGACGTCTTTGGCCTTCGCCACCCACAGGGCCAGCGCGAAGAAGACCACGAACGCCACCCCGAACCACACCCGCGGGTCGGCTAGCGGAGTTGGGCCGACCGCCGCCCAGAGCAGGCCGAACGCCGTCATGGCGGGCAGGTAGGGATCGTAGGCGTTCGGGTCGCGCGTGTGGCTGAGCATGGCGGTCGCCTGGTACGGCGTGCCGTGGTGGATCAGCAACTGCGCGGACCGCGCGATGACGCTGACCTCCGGCTGCCCCTGCCCGGTCCACACCATCCAGACCAGCGGCACGATCAAGGCCCCGCACAGGCTCACGACGAGCGCGAGGTCCACGCCACGGGCCCGCCAGGCCAGCGCGGACACGGCCGCGGCCACGTAGCCGCAGGCCGCCATGATGCCCCACATGCGGTGCAGATGATCCGTGGAGACCAGGGAAACCCCGCCAGCGAACATAGCGCAGGCCACGAATGCGGCGACGATCCACGACCGGCGGATGCTGCTCAGTGACGGCCACGCCCAGGTCGCGCCCGGCGCCCACGCGCTCCCGCGCACTGGGTTCCGGGTCAGCAAGGGCTCATCCGATCCTCCCGCGCGATCTTATCCATGCCCTTTCGACACTACCCTCGCCCGGACCGCTGGGGTCTCATTTGTTACCGCAGCTTTACGCCGGTTCGTGCGGATGCGCTCCTAGGCGGGGCCATCAACCATCGGATGGGCCCGCTTGCTCAGGCCGCCTCGCCCCGGACGCCCAGCCAGCCAGTGAGGAAGTCACGGATGACCAGGGCCCACAAATACCCGGCGAGCACGACGCAGGCGAACGGGACGATACCCAGCGCCGCGCCGATGCCGAGCGCCAGCATCCTTACCTCCCAGCCGAGGCCGGTGACGTCGGCGGGCCGCCCGTCCGCGGCCATCGGCGGCCAGGTCAGGCCGTAGCTCGCGGCCAGTCCCCGGCGCGCGGCGGGACACCGGCCCGCAGCCTCTCCGGCCCGTTCGCCGTCGTCCGGCTGAGCGCCGCGGCCGCCGGCGCGCCGGCGGCGCCCGGCCGGTTCCGTGACCCGGGCCTGCTTGCGCGCCCGGCGATCGGCCGGCCGGGCCGCGGGCCACCGGATTCGGTGGCGCGCCCGGTAGGCGACATCCAGGTGGCGCAGAACCACGGCCGCGATGAGCGCGAAAACCAGCGGCGGCGACACCGCCCGGGTGAACGCCAGCGCGGCCAGGAACAGATACTCCCCCACCTGCAGCAACGGCGGAACCAGCCAGTCCAGCCGCCCGTCATGCGGATGGCACGAACCCAGCCCGGCCAGCAGCATCGCTTCCACTGGGGTCAGCACGAGAACGCCCGACAGGTTGCCCATGCCCAGCAGGGCCAGCGCCACCGTCACGAAGACCCCGACGAGGACGGGCGGCACCGGCGGAATGCGCCCCTCGACCAGGCGGCCCAGCCACAGAGAGATCGGGCCGTCGTCACGGTAGGCGGCGATCTGGCCGCCTGCCACGCTCTCCCGGGCCGCGGGCCGGGGACGCGGCGAACGCCGGGCGGCGGGCTCGCGGGCCGTCCCGGTCGGCCGCAACCCGACCGCGGAGAACGCGTTCTCGCCGGTGCCTGCGCCGGCACCATCCACGTCACCTTCGCCGTCTTCACGGTCACCGGAACGGGCACCATCACCGGAACGGGCACCGTCGCCCGATCGGGCACCATCACCGGAACGGGCGCCGTCAGCCAGGGCGCCCAGGACCCCGAACGGGGCCGCCGCCGCGTCGAGGCTGATCGATCCCTCGTCGGCGGGCGCGAGCGCGGTGGACAGTGCCCGGCCGCCGTGGGCCGCCGCGTCGCGCAGGCCCACGATCCGCGCGGTGAGAACGTACCCGGCGGCGGCGAGACCCCATCCGATCAGCGCGAGAAAAGCCACGCGCGGGCCCCAGATCCCACCGGCCACGATGATCAGCACGACACGTTCCCCGGCGGGCAACGCCAGGGCCCGTTCGATCCGCCGCCGCGCAGCGGAACGCGGCAGTCGGATCCGGCCGCCCGTGGTCTCCGTCGCGCGCTCGTAGCACAGGTCGGTCATCCGGCGGACGGCGAGCACCGCCAGGGCCGCCACGGCCAGATGCCACACGCCGCCGGGGCCGCGCCCGATCGCCGATATGCCGAAGCCGGCGCCGGGGTTCGCCCGGCCGAGGCCGGCGCTGGCTGCGAGGCCCGCGTAGACGGCGCACTCGGTGATCGCCCACCCCGCGGCCGACAGCCAGTCTCCGGTGGGCGGGATGACGCTGGTCCGTGAGCCCGCTCGGCCGCCGGGGGACCCGATCGCCGCCAGCAGCGGTCCCGGCGCCGCGGCCAGCACCCGGCCCGCGCGGCTGGATACGAAGGCCGCGAGCAGGGTCACCGCGGCGACGGCCTTTCCGGTCGCGGTCGGCTCGGAGAACCAGATGGCGGCCACGAGCCCGAGACCCAGGCTGGTACCGATCAGCGCGGCCGGCGCGAGCGCCCGTTCTGAAGCCCACCGGGCCACGTCCCGGGCGATCGGGTCGGCGAAGAACTCCGCGACGAGCCCGTCTTCGTCCCGGTCGGCGTCCCCGTCCGGCCTGGCCTCGACGAATTTCACCGCGACCCCCCGGCGCGCCAGTTCCCTCAGCAGCGCGCTGACCTGGTCTGGCTCATCCGGCCCGGACGCGAGGTATTCCGCCGCCTCGGCCAGCGCCCGCAGGTCCGACGGGTCGACGAGCATGGCCCGGCAGCCGGGGCGTTCCTCGGCGTAGCCCGCTGTCCGCTCGGCGCCTAGCAGCCGGGCCAGGGCCTGCCGGGGGACGGCGAGGTCGCCGCCGCAGATCAGCATCTGCTCGCCGGTGGCGCGCGCGGCAGCGGCGACGGTCAGCAGCCCGCCGGCCGGGCCGGCGTCCTCGGTCACATCCACCCGCCGCACGCCCAGTGACGTCAGCTGGCCGCAGAGCCCGGCGGCCGGCTCAGCCGCGAGGACCAGCGCAACGGTCATCTGACGTCCTTCCAGCGGCCCATCGCCCCGATCCTCCTACCGACCGGCCGCCCACCGCGTTTCTGAGCCATGCCCTGAGTTCCTGAACCGGGCCCGGAGCCCTTGACCACTCGGAGGCGCTGCTCAGGCGCACAACGTTCCCAGAAGCCTACCGAGCTAAGCCGCTGAATGTCGGCACGGACACACGTCGTCGCCATCGTTTCACGTAACCGGTTCACGGGCCGCGCCGCTGGCTCGTGCCGACGGGCCACCGCGGAGCATCCAGTAAAGTCCGGCTCATGCGGATGGTCGCGGTCGTGCTGGCGGGCGGATCCGGTCTGCGGTTCGGCGCCGACGTGCCGAAACAGCTGCTGCGCCTGGGCGGAAGGACGCTGATCGAGCACTGCGTGGCGGCCTTCAACGAGGCGCCGGGCGTGGACGAGGTACTGGTCGTGATGCCGGCCACCCATATCGGCGAGGCGGCGAAACTGCTGGACGGCGGCGGCTTCAGCAAGCTGGCCGGGATCATCGAAGGCGGTACCACGCGTCCCGGCTCGACCCGCCAGGCGATCGCGGCCATCGGCGCGCGGCTGCGCGCGATGCGCGTCGGGGACTGCGGCGTCCTGCTGCACGACGCGGCGCGCCCCCTCGTCGGCCAGCGGATCATCGCGGACTGCGTCGCGGCGCTGTCCGAGGCGGACGCGGTCGGGGTGGCCGTGCCGACCTCGGACACGATCGTCGTGGTCGCCGACGGCGTGATGACCCGGATGCCGCGCCGGGACAGCCTGCTCCGCTGCCAGACCCCGCAGGGCTTCCGGTGGTCGGTGCTCGCCCGGGCCCACGGCCTGGCCCTGGCCGACCCGGACTTCACGCCGACGGATGACTGCGGGGTGGTGCTGCGCTACCTGCCGGATGTGCCGGTCCGGGTGGTGGCGGGCAGCGAGCACAACCTGAAGATCACCTACCCGCGTGATCTGGCCATCGCCGAGACCCTGCTGCAGGCCGCCGACCGCGGCGGAGTCAGTTCCTGATCGCCTGCTTGACCAGGGTCCGGCCGAAGTCCCAGATGAGCCCGCTGCCGCGGCTGGCGTCGTCCATGATCTCGATGAAGGCCTCGCGGAACAGCTTGACCTCGGTGTCACCGATCGTCAGCGGCGGGATCAGCTTGATGATCTCCACGAAGTCGCCGGACACCTGGGTGAGGATGCGGTGCCGCTGGAACAGGGCGACGACCACCATCTGGGCGAACAGCCCGCGCCGGGCCACCTGAAGCATGTTCCAGCTGGTGCGCAGCTTCAGCGACTTTGGCTTGCTGAACTCGATGCCGATCATCAGGCCACGCCCACGGACCTCGCCGAGCAGCTCGTACCGGTCGACCATCTCCTGAAGGGCGCCGCGCAGCGCGTCGCCGGTCCGCGCGGCGTTCTCGACCAGGCCCTCTTCCTCGATCACGGACAGCGTGGCGAGGCCGGCGGCCATGGCGGCGGCTCCGGAGCCGAAGGTCGAGTCGTGCACCAGGACGCGGTCGATCGACGAGTACACCTTGTCGAAGATCCACCCCTTGGCCATCGTCCCGCCCACCGGCACGATCCCGCCGGACAGCGCCTTCGCGACGGTGATAATGTCCGGCTCGACGTCCTCGTGCTGGTAGGCGAAGAACTTCCCGGTGCGCCCGAAGCCGCTCTGCACCTCGTCGCAGATGAGCAGCGCCCCGTGCCGGTGCAACAGGCCGGCCGCGGCGCTGAGGAACCCGGGCGGCACGATGTGCACGCCCTTGCCCTGAACCGGCTCCACGATGAGCCCGGCCACGTCGCCCTTGCGCAGCTCGCGTTCGAGCGCATCCAGGTCGCCCAGCGGAACGCACGCGTCGGGCAGCAGCGGGTTGAACCCCTTGCGGAACTCGGCCGAGCCGTTGACCGACAGTGACCCGGTGGTCAGCCCGTGGAAGGCATGGTCGCAATACAGCACGCGCTGCTTGCCGGTGGCGTAGCGGGCGAACTTCAGCGACGCCTCGACCGCCTCGGTCCCGCTATTGCAGAAGTAGACCCGTTCCATCCCGGGTGCCTTGGCCAGCAGCCGCTCGGCTAGCAATCCGGGCAGCAGCGGGGTGTCGAACTGCACCCAATCGGCCAGCTCGGCGTCGAGGACGTCGTGCACCGCCTTACGGATGACGGGATGGTTGCGCCCGGCGGCGAACACCCCGAACCCGGCCAGGAAGTCGGTGTACCGGCTGCCCTGGGCGTCATAGAGGTAGGCGCCCTCGGCCCGCTCGTAGGCGTGATCGAAACCGATGGCGTGCAGCATCCGCGGCAGCTGCGGGTTGAGGTAGCGACCAGTCAGCTCATATCCCTGCCCGCGGTGCGCGTCCAGGAGGCTGGGCAGATCAAAAGTCATGATTCATTCTCTCCCGCCCGCGCGCATAACCGGGCGAAATACCCGGTCAATACGCGCCGCCGATAGCTCGCGATCCGGTAACGGCGCCATCGCCGCGATTGACCACCGCCTGCTGGTCCGCGCGGGGCTGGGCCTGGTTACCGGCTGACCGACCGCGGCGCTGCGGGCTCGGGGGCGGCCGAATGGGCCCGGGCGCTCCCGTTCCGCCTGTGCAGGAGGGTCCGCCGGCTGGTCAGGAACCCAGCCCCCCAGCACAGGTGCATCGTAGCCAGGGCGAGCGGCACCCGGGTACGCACGCTGAGCGCCAGGCCACGGCCGAACGCGGCAGCGACGGCGATGATCCCGGCCAGATAGGTGGCGGGGATCACAAGCCCGAGGGCCAGCCAGCCCACCGCGGCCGGCGCGCCCACGGCGAGCCCGGCCAGTCCGGCGGCGCCCGCGGCGGTCCCCGCGGCGATCACCGACACGGCGGCCGGCGGCGCCAGGTAGCGCAGGTTGATCGTGCCGGTGTGCTGGCGGGCCACCACGCGCCGCCACCGGCCGTAGTGGAAGTACTGAGCGCCCAGCGCCCGGGGGCTGGAGCGCGGCCGGTAGGAGACCCGTAGCTCCGGCACGAACCAGATGATGCCGCCGGACTGCCGGATGCGGTGGTTGAGTTCCCAGTCCTCCGCACGCAGGTAATGCTCGTCGTATCCGCCGGCCTTCTCGATGGCCACCCGCCGGTACACGCCGAGGTAGACGCTGTCGACCGGGCCAGCCTGGCCGCCGGTGTGGAAGTTCGCCCCGCCGACACCCGCCTTCGAGGTCATGGCCCACGCCACGGCCTGCTCGAAGGGGGTCACGCCCTCGGCGGCCATGACCCCGCCGACGTCGGCGGCGCCGGTTTCCTGCAGGGTCCGGACAGCGGTGCGCAGGTACCCGGGCGGCAGCATGGCGTGGCCGTCAACGCGGGTGATGATCCCGAACCGGGCCGCCTTGATCGCGGAGTTCACCCCGGAGGGGATCGTGCCGGTCGGGTTGGGCACCACGATGACGCGCGGGTTGTCCGCGGCGAGCTGCCCGGCGATGGCCAGCGTGCGGTCCCGTGACGGCCCGACCGCGAGCAGCAGTTCGATCTCGCCCGGGTAGTCCTGCTGCAGGATGTGGCGGACCGATTCGGCCAGGTGCCGGGCCTCGTTACGGACCGGCATGACCACCGACACCGGTGGCCAGCCAGCATCCGGTGATGGTACGTCCGCAGGAACAGGAGATGTATGCACCATGACGAGCGTCACGCTACTGCACGCGACGGCATTTTCGCCGCGCGGATCCCCGATCATCGCCTTACCGACTGGGGATCCGCACGGGGTGACGGCAGGGCGCCCGGGCCGCCATATCGCGTCTTATTACCGCACTTGATTACCGCACCTGATTACTGGACGGAGTCCTCCAGCCCGGAGTCCTCCAGCATTTCGGTCACGAGCGCGGCGATCTGCGAACGCTCGGACCGCACCAGGGTCACGTGCGCGAACAGCGGGTGGCCCTTGAGTTTCTCGATGACCGCGACCACGCCGTCGTGCCGGCCGACCCGCAGGTTGTCCCGCTGCGCGATGTCGTGGGTGAGCACGACCCGGGAGCCGGAGCCGATCCGGGAGAGCACCGTGAGCAGCACGCCCCGTTCCAGCGACTGTGCCTCGTCGACGATCACGAACGCGTCGTGCAGCGAGCGGCCGCGAATGTGGGTAAGCGGGAGCACCTCGATCATGTCCCGGGCCAGGACCTCGTTGATGACATCTTGCGTGGTGACCGCGGACAGGGTGTCGAAGACCGCCTGGGCCCACGGGTTCATCTTGTCCGCCTCGGACCCGGGCAGGTAGCCCAGCTCCTGGCCGCCGACCGCATACAGCGGCCGGAACACGATCACCTTGCGGTGCTGGCGGCGCTCCATGACCGCCTCGAGGCCCGCGCACAGCGCCAGCGCAGACTTGCCGGTCCCGGCGCGGCCACCCAGGGAGACGATGCCCACCTCGGGGTCGAGCAGCAGATCCAGGGCTACCCGCTGTTCGGCACTGCGGCCGCGCAAGCCGAAGACATCCCGGTCGCCGCGGACCAGCTGGACGGACTTGTCCGGCTTGACCCGGGCCAGCGCGCTGCATCCCTCGGAGACGAGCACGAGGCCGGTGTGGCAGGGCAGGTCGCGCGCGGGCTCGCAGTCAAGCGTGCCGTTGGCGTACAGGTCCTCGATGTCGGCCCGCGGGACGGTCAGCTCCGACATGCCCATCCAGCCGGAATCGGCCGGTAGCCCGGCCCGGTATTCCTGCGCCGCCAGCCCCACCGAGGCCGCCTTGACCCGCAGCGGCAGATCCTTGCTGACCAGGACCACGTCGTGCCCCTCGGCCGCGAGGTTGCATGCGACGGAAAGGATGCGGGTGTCGTTGTCGCCGAGCCGGAACCCGGCCGGCAGGACCCCGGTGTCCGTGTGATTCAGTTCCACTTTGACCGTGCCGCCCACGTCGTTGACCGGCAGCTCGGCGTCCAGCCTGCGGTGCTCAATGCGGAGGTCGTCCAGAAAGCGAAGCGCCTGGCGGGCGAAGTACCCCAGTTCAGGATGATGGCGCTTGGCCTCCAGCTCGGTGACGACGACGACCGGCAGGACCACGAGGTGCTCGTCGAACCGGCTGAAGGCGGCCGGGTCGGAGAGCAGGACGCTGGTGTCGAGCACGTAGGTTCGGACCTTGCTGCGGGACCGCCCAGCGGACGAGCCGGTACGTCGCCTGGGCTGGGTGCCCGACGCGGGGACTGGCTGGCTGCTGGTCTGCCGCGGACCGCGGCGAATCGAGGAACTGGCCACGCGATCTCCCCTGGGTGCCTGGAGCGGCACCCTGCTAGGAGCCTGTGCCCGGAGAGGCTCGCGTTACTCGGACCCGTGCGGTGACCATCACCGCCACGGATGGCTTTGACGCGCGCTGGCCCGCAGGCCCGCCGCCAGCCGCTTGGCGAGTAACGCTCACAGGCGTCTCGGACGGACCGGGGTAGGCCCACGAAGGGCCACGATCCGGCCCTTCCTTCATCACGCCTGCGTCCGGAAACGCGAACGCTTCGCAAATCCAAGGGCCTTCCCGCGGACGGCGCTCGCCGTCCGCCACTTCGAAGGTACCTGGATACCCGCCGGTCTGGAAATAGCGCGCCCGCCAAGAGCTGGGAAATTCCATGGGAGCGCCGCACTCCGGCCCTTTCCGCCCCCGCCGCCGTGTCCCGATTCCCGCGCCCGATAAAGCCCATAAAGTCCTATTGCGGAGAACTGGTCCCAGGAACGAGTTACGGCGAGGCGCTCATACCGGCTAGCGAACCGGGCCCCTTGGGCCCGGTGAGCGGCCGGTGTGCCGGCGAAGTACCATCGCGGGGCGCGAAGCGCACCGGGGGGTTCCAGGGGGGTCGTCCCCTCGGG
>Ga0181532_10005459_pt1 | contig 10787 bp, 12 predicted proteins | sample PEATcosm2014_Bin_33_FD_119768 | JGI IMG/M metagenome (GOLD analysis project Ga0181532, IMG submission 119768) | Peatland microbial communities from MTU Mesocosm Facility, Houghton, MI, USA - PEATcosm2014_Bin11_30_metaG | ecosystem: Environmental > Terrestrial > Soil > Wetlands > Peat | place... | reverse complement strand
TTACCTCGAAGACCCAAGGTCTGGCTCTTCCCGGGCGATCACGATCATTGCGCCGATCACCCGATCGATACGAAAACCGTTTGGCATGCGTGTCATAACGCCGCCATGAGAGCAGGTATCGAGAAAAGCGTCCATCCGCACATGCTTCGGCACTGCTTTGCCACGCATCTACTCGAGGCGGGCGCCGATCTCCGAACGATTCAGATTCTGTTAGGTCATAACGATCTGAAAGAGACGGCCCGTTATCTGCATCTCTCCCAACGTCACCTGCATATGGCTTTGAGCCCGTTGGATTCATTGCCGCTCGAAGGCCGTTCGCCACAGGAACCGTAGATGGCCCGGCCACCACTCGAGGTGGCCGATCTAGTCCGCGCCGCGGGAGATGCTTTCATCGAACGAAATCGCCACTGGCTCCGTTGGAAGCACGTCAAAGTGCTGCTGGCCATTCGGCGATGTCGCACCGCCGCACTCGGTGGTCATCTCGATGCGTGCACCCGTTGCGGACATCGTGCCCCCATCTCGTATAACAGCTGTCGCGATCGCCATTGCCCGAAGTGTCAGATCGCTGCTCGGGAACGCTGGATCGCTGCGCGCCGACGTGAGCTGCTCCCGACCCGCTACCTGCACGTGGTCTTCACCCTACCCCATCGATTAGCTCCACTGGTTTTGCAGAACAAGAAGGTCCTCTACAGTCTTCTATTCCGCACCAGTGCAGAAACGCTTCTCGAAGTGGCACGCAACCCGAAACGTCTCGGCGCGGAGATTGGCTTCTTCAGCGTGTTGCACACCTGGAGTCAGAAGCTCAACATCCATCCGCATGTCCATTGTGTTGTTCCTGCCGGCGGCCTCTCATCCGATCACACCCGCTGGGTTCGCTCCCGAGACAATTACTTCCTGCCCAAGAAAGTCCTGAAGAAAGTGTTTCGCGGCAAGTTTGTCGAAGCTCTCGAGCAGGCTTTCCAGAATGGTCAGCTTAACTTCCACGGAGACCTGAAGCTGCTGGCGCAACCCAAGATCTTGGCTGCGACCACTCTATCGACAAAACTGGGTGGTGTACTTGAAACGTCCCTTTGGTGGTCCTGAATATGTGCTGCAATACCTGGGCCGCTATACCCATCGCGTGGCTATCTCCAACCATCGCCTGGTCTCCTTCGCTGATGGCCAAGTCACCTTTCGCTGGCGGGACTCTGCTCACCACAACGAACAGAAGTTGCTGCCTCTATCGGTCGATGAGTTCCTGGGTCGCTTCTTGCTGCACATCCTTCCGAAAGGCTTCGTGCGCATCCGTAACTTCGGCTTCCTGGCCAACCGCAAACGCTCCACGCTCCTGCCTCTTTGCTTTCAGTTGTTGGGCTCAGCACAACAGCCGCAAGCCGAACAGCACGCATCTTCCACGGAAGACTCTTCCGTTTCCTGGTGCTGTCCCAAATGTGGTGGACCGATGAAAGTCATCGAACGGTTTAACGCTACCGAAATCCAGCTTCGTTCTCCACCTCAGATCAGCGTTGCGGCATGACACTACACTCTCCAACTCGACAACTCCGCGTTCTTCGGAGCGCTCCCTACTACTGTGCCTTGTCGCCCGATAGATCCATTCTTCCAGTCCCTTCAACCCCGGTTTTTGCGACACTTTGTGGCCCGAGTCACTTTTGGCACTCACCTTGTCAGGTGTCGTGCCCTGCAGCGCAGTCTCGGCACACTTCAACGCCGCTCCTTCCCACAATTGAATTTGCATAGGGCCCGCGTCCACCGCAACCGCGGGCCGCCACGTTCAAACGGCTTTACCGGACGCGCGCAGAACTCCTCGCCTCCGCTCACTCTTCAGCGAGAACGCGCATCCGGTAAAGCACTAACGTTTCCCAGGACTTAGTGTCAGGAAACCCAAACTGTCCTTCCTCGCATCGATACCAAAAACAATGAAGTCCATTCTCTTACTCTTTTGTTTATTACTGACCCTTGAAGGAGCATTCGCACAGGCTCAAGACACAAGTCAGTCAGTGGTCGCTAAAATCAAAGTGCGTACGATACTGGTTAATGAACCCGTGACCGTACGTAATCACGATGGACATATGGTGCATAATCTTGAACCTAAAGATTTCACAATTACAGATAACGGTCTCGAACAGACGATCACCCATTTCGAGGTCGGCGGTGACTCGATTTCACTTGTTGTGCTCGTGGAAACAAGCTCACGAATTGAAGCCGAACTGCCTGATCTGAGGAAATCGGGCAGTGTGGTCAGTCAAATTGTAATGGGACCGAACGCTGAGACCGCCGTGGTGGGTTTCAACGATACGGTGGACAAGCTTCAGGATTTCACCTCCAGCGGGGATCAGATCGAAAAAACATTCACTCACCTCGACGACGGAACGTCGGGTTCGAGACTCTACGATGCTATGGAATTAGCTTTGAAGATGCTCAGCAGCCGACCTGCACCCACTGAAACAAATCCGGGGCGGCGTCGTGTCATTCTTGTTCTTGCGGAAGCCGACGACAAAGGAAGCAAGGCAAAACTCGGAGCGGTCTTGCGGGAAGCGCAGCTGGAGAACGTAACGATTTGGAGCGTTGGACTTTCTACCGTACACGCCTGGTTCTGGAACCGGGCCAAAATGAAACCATCCGATCCCGGATGGGGAGACAACAACTTGATCCCGCTGGCGGTCTGGGCGGTCACGAACATCAAAGATCAAATTCACAACAATGGTTTGCAGATCGCTGCAACCGCGACCGGCGGGACGCACTTTGCCACATGGAGAGATCGCTCGATTCAAGCCGCCATCGACGAAATTGGCGGAGAGTTGCACTCTCAGTATCTGCTAATGTACACACCGACTACGACAGCTGAGGGCTACCACGAAATCAAAGTCGATCTGGACAAATCTAACGTCAGCGTGCGGTCGCGTCCTGGCTATTTTCTGGAATCGACTGAACGCTAACCCAACTCCTGGGAAGTCGCGTTACCGGAAAAGTGGCTACTGGTACTCCGGTTGTTCAGTTGGGCGCACGGACATCTTGAGTGGACGCTGAAACCGCCGTCCCTCATGGTTATGTGGGGGACCCTGCGAAGGACCCACGTCTTGGGGGATTCGCACGCGGCACTGGTGGGGGTCACAAAAATGGCGTGACGTTTTGCACCAAGGATGAGAATGCTAGGCACTCGATGGGACCCAATCGATGGTGGCTTGGGGCTGCTGCCCCCTGCCGGACCCCGGCACCCTCCGAATTTTGCGAATGATTTCCCAGACGCGAGCCATGCGAGAAAGCTTTTCAGAAAAATTTCACGAAGCGAATTTTTCGGAGACTCTCCCTTTCCGAATACAAACTCTCCTTGATTAGTGCATGGTTGGCGTTGCAGGAGGGTCGAAGATTCACCCTCCGCTTTGCTTTCAAAATTGTTACTAAAGTACTAGAGACATATGCATCATAACTAAAGTAATGTCTCATCAGGAGAGAGCGATGAAAGCGCTGACTCACAACGAGGTCTTGAAAGTTCTGAAAGCATCCTCCGACGATAAGCGAAATCTGGCGATGATTCTCCTCGGCTACCGTCATGGAATGAGAGCATCCGAGGTCTGCCGTCTTGAGATGAAAGACGTTGACCTTAAAAACGACGAGATTACCATCCGCCGTCTCAAGGGCAGTTTGAAGACAACTCAACCGTTAGCCGACCTTCAAGGTCAGCCATTGCTATCGGAGAAGCGTGTGCTGCGTGCTTGGTTGGATGAGCGTGGTAACCATCCGTCCCGCTTCGTGTTCGTGTCCCAGAAGAGCGGCCAAATCCACCGCTCCCAGTTCTATCGTGTCTTCTCTGACGCTGCGGAGCGTGCAGGCTTGCCGAAGGACAAGCGTCACCCCCACTGCTTGAAGCACGCCCTCGGCTACTCGCTCGTGGAAGCCAACGTCAACCTTGCCGTCATCAAGCAAGCCCTCGGTCACAAGAGTATAGCGTCAACGGCTGTTTACACGACCCCGACTGACGAAACTGCGGGTAAGGCTGTCACCGCCGCGATAGCGAGCCTGTTCTAACTCACCCTATTCAGCTTTTGGCAAGGAGAACGAATAGATTTTTCCAAGCTGGGCGCTCGCGCTGCGAGCATCACCCATTCCCGGTGGCAATAGACCGTACTCTCCGGGCGCGATTGTATCCAACGAAATAGTCCACGTCCGCTGGGCAATATGCTTCCCTGTGAAATCTATGGTATCGCGCTCGGCTCCGCCAGATTGGTGAAATACGCCACCTGTAACCGTCCGAAACTCTCTGGAATCTGAGTGTGTCCGGAATTTAATCAACTGATATTCCGTGATAGACGTTCCCTCAGGTGCGTAGACGAGGAGTTCAATCGGCTTCTTCAAATGCGTCTTGCTTGAACCACCCTTGACCTTTCCGTTCACATCGCCTTTGACGACTCCCATCGTACTCATGGACTTGATCACGCCCCCAGTCTTCCAGTTCACAACCTCCGGTGGCAATTCGGTCCACTTCCCATCCTGTTGGAAATAGACGCCAACCTCATCGACAGGCGAAGGCCCGAGTTTCTCCTGTCCAAAGCCGCAGAGGGGCAGCAAAAAAGACAGTATGGCAAGCACTAAGCGTTTCATATCGGTTCTCCAATTCTAGTAGGCGGTGGGGCTGCCTGATTCGCGGACACTGACATAGGCAATCTAGATAATCGGTGATAGACATCACCCGTTTGAGGTTTACTTGACCTGTTGGTTAGCGGGGCAGGGCTGCTCTGAGACTACAGCACAATGCATCAAAATGGTGGTTTCGTCTCGTTATTCCAAAAAATTCACCTGTAACCCGTTGACTCTCCGATGGGCGCAAAAGGGCAAACCACGACGTAATGTTGCGTTTCAGGGGTCGGGGCCTCACCTTGAATCTGCCTCTCGCCCCGCCGAACCAGCCTACCCCGCCGGACATCGTTCGCTCTGCCTCCCAGTCCGAAACGGGTAGACCTCTCGCTCACCCGGCCAGCCCCCAGACCACGTCACGCAAGGACACGCCTCGGACACGCCTGTGGTCACGCTCACTGACAGAAAGATATCCTTTAGATTGTTATGTTTACGAAGCTGTGTGACATTTTTTGGGGAAACTTGCGATATAAGACCGTTTTCTGAGCATTGCCTACCAATAGGCTACCCGGTCTGGATGTCGTCTCCACGGGCTTCCTATTGCATCCTAGTACCGTGCCAGCTTACCTTCCGACCAGTCAAAATCCTGTCGTTTGGGCACTTTGGACGTTTGTAGAGGTGTTTTCAACGATCTGTCTGGCAGCGGACCCCTCAAGTCAGCTAATCCACAAGACCCGTTTTCAATGCCGTTTTGAGGGTCAAATGTTCATCTGCTACCGTAATACACGCACGTTTCCTAAAATATATATAGTGTATATATTGGTAGCAGGTGAACATGGTTTCCAACAACCCATGTACCTGCTATCGGTTACAGCCAAACGACTTGCTACCACTTTATGACCATTTTGCAAGAAGACCTCACAAAAGTCCCCAAAAAAGACCCCACTTTCACCATTTCTGGTAGCAAGTCGTTTTGGTGCGGTTTCCACTGCCTTGTGGGATATTCCACTCCCGTTTCCGTGGACAGCCCCGTGACCTTAAAAGTCCACGGGTGATCTGTCGGCGTTTCCGCCGTTGATCTCAGACGGGTGCCTGTCGCCGGATGCCGTCCTTGCTGTCAGATCGCCAGTCAATGAAAAGGGGTCAGAGCGTGTTAGCACCCTGACCCCACGGTATCGCTATCGGCAATCGGTTAGCGTTCAAACCCCAGCGTGTTGCGGTCATCTGCTGGCAGCCACATGTCTTGTTCCTCTGGCATCGGGACGTACTTGGCGTAGGTGTGCCCGTTATTCGCTCTGATATTGACAGGCGTCCAAAACGACTTCATGGAATTCCACGCCTGATTGAACGTGGACAAGTCGGCTTCCTTATAAGCCTGCGTCATAGTCGCCAAGTCTCTCTTGGACAGAGCCACGGTCTCCCAACGGATGCCACGACGGAGTTGTCGGAACATGTCGGCGTGGATTGCCTTCAAGCGGCTCGTGTACACACCCGCCTGATTCGGGATTTGCTCATCCAAGAACTTCTGGCGGATGGGTTTTCTACGCTCCACAATCTCGCTGGCAACCAAGACATCGGACGGCAGTGCCGTGGTGCGTCCTTCACCGATTGCCTTCAAGTAGACTTCCAGCATGAACTGCTGGCGGAATCGTGGTGAAGTCTTGTATTGCGGCTCCTGTCGGTTCCAAACTTCTTGGAATGTAGCCTTGGCTTCCGCAGACAGTGTCAGCCCCGAGGTCTTGGCGGACTGAATTGTCTTGATGATTTCTTCCAGCCCCTCTGCCCCCAAAGCGAAGTTCGGCTCAGGCAAAGAGCCAGCCTCGATTCGAGGACTGTACTCTGGAATGAATCGGTCCGGCAGACCTTGGTCTTTCGTGCGTGGGAACGCAGTTGCGAACGCTTCCTTGTCTTGGGAGCATACGTAGGCTAGAAGCCATGAGTTATCTCGGCTACGGCACGCCTTTGCCTTCAAGGATTTCTTTGCCTTAGTAACCGTCACCGTGGTTTCATCTGCGAGTTCAACCAGCGCATCCAAGATGTCTGGATTCTTCTTGCTGTCGGATTTGTGTCCGATGTTCTTCACTTCGTTGGCGAAGAATAGGATTGGCAGATTGTTCTTCTCATCCATCTCGAAGAAGGCGTCACGGATTCCCGCCTGTGAGTCAATGGATGTGATGATTTTCACGAATGGGCTGAATCCTCTGACTCCGTCCACCAACTTCTGGGTGCGGCGGAAACTCAGTCCCTTACCAGTCCCTGTGCCGCCGAAGACGACGAAATATGTTCTGGCACTTTCACAGTCTTCCAGCACAATCTGATAGCGGGTTAGGAGTGCGCACGCCATTGCCTTGGATGCGTGCCACACATACTGAACTGGAATTGTGGTGCCGCCACATACAGCATCAACCATCTTGCGGAACGAGCCAGTAATCCAGCCGTCTTGGAAGTCAGGGATGCCGTCACCGAACGGGAACGCCCCCTCTGCATCTTGGGATGCTTCCGCCGCCAAGTCCGCCGCAGCCTGCGCTGGCGCAACCGATGGTGCTGGCTGTTGTGGGTCTGCTACGCCAGTCGGGATGTTATTCTTTTGGAGCGACTTCGCCCAAGTGATTGCCTTGTTAAACTGAGACTCCATCAAGCGTTCCCACTTCTCACGCATCAAGGGAGACTTGCGAAGGTCGTCTTCCATCTTCACCACATCGCATTCGTGAACGACAGCGAGAACATTCGCAAACGACATGTCGGCTTCCGACTGGCTCGGGAACGTCAGGGAGCCTACGCCGTTCGTGATGTGGAATCCTACCTCGTCCTTGAGCACGGTACCCTTGGTGAAGATGTCGTACTTGCAAGTGCGCAGCGTCGTGCCTCGTTCGTACTGGATTGGTACGCCGCCGTTCGCTGTAGCCATATCACCCGCCACAGCATTCTTGTGGACTGGCGCAGGGTGCTTCTCACGCAGGGCGTACAACATCGGATACACGTTGTTCAACGGAACATCTTGAACGTCACGTGGCTCTGAGTAGTATGCGTTGCCCGTCGTGGTGAAGTAGCGACCAGTCGTGTAAATCTCCACTTGAACTTTGCCGCCGTAGCCGATTTCTGGATTCAACTTGAACATCTTGTCCTTCAATTGAATCGTGCCACGGGCGAGTACACGCAGACCAGTCCCTGACGGAGTAATCTCCGCATAGGTGTTGCCGCATGCGCTCAAGATGTCCTTCGCCCAACCTGCGACTTCTCCTGTCTGTGGGTTGCGGCAACCATCAAGGTCAATACCGATGATGCCGTCGCCATTCAACACGAATCCAAGACCGCCGTTCTCGTCCAGCGTCACGCCTCGTGCTGCAACACCGTACGCTGCCCAATGCTGCGGGTTGTTGTTTGCAGCCTTCAAGCCGCTCAACTGGTATGGAACTTTGGTAGCGTTCTCCATCTTCCAAAGCACCCAGCGTGGCTGCGACTTCAAAGATGCTGGGAGCAACGGCATCGGGTCATGGAAAGTGGATGTCGTGGTGGTTGTTGATGTGGCTGGCTGCGGCGCAGCCTCGCTTTGCAAGTACGCCTTCTCTTCTAGCGTCCACGTCTTAAATGGGTGATGCAACAGCGTCACGGCAACTTCTGCACGACTGTTGTCAGGGAACATCTTGCATGCGCTGTCTAGCGCAGCCTTAATCTTGGCAAGTGCGTCGTTCATCACAGCGCACCAGCCTTGCCGCCCTTCTCCACCGTGGTGGTTGCTGCCATCTTCTTGTGGCAATACTGGACGTTCAATGCCTGCGGCTTCTTGCCGACAGAAATTGGTGGGCCGACATCAAAGCGTACACGCCCTTCCAGCACGGGAACGTCTTTGTCATCCCCTTGCAAGAAGTTTGTGACGTGAAAGAAGTACTGATTGCCTTCGGGAGTCGTGATGAAGCCGAATCCTTTTCGACTGTTGAACATCGTAATAGTTCCAAGCATTGGATACCTTCCAAATTAGAATCCCGTTTATAGACTGGGTGGGTCTCACCGCCTTTCCTTCGGCTGTTGTCGTCATCGACGCTGACCGTGCCGTCCGACTCACGATCAGTGCGCTGCCAAACGCCCGTTACTGGCGAACCTAGGCCGCTACTTCCCTGCCTGCTGCTTGCGTTGCTGTTCCGCGAACGCCTCACTCCAACCGTGCCAGCCGTCTCGGTCATCCCAGTGCTTTGCGCTGGGCCAGATGGTGTGCTTATTTCTCTGGCACACAAGGGTCTTGCCGTCCTTGTTGACTAACATCTGACCGCAGATGTCCTTCTCCGTTCTCATGGAATCCTCGCTCCTTTGAATTTCGACGAGGCTTCCCGACAACGATTGAACTGCATTGTGTCGCTCCTGAACGTCGTACTGCACTGCTATTGGGTACCGCCAATTACTGAAAATCCTGATTACTTCGGATTGCCCTACTATCGGCACAAATAGTTAACACTTGGCCTCAAAAACCATCACAAAGCCAATAAAAACGCATCTTTTATGCCACGGAAACGTCCCCCTTGATGCGGTTGCGGAGGCGGGTAGCGGTTACCTTCAGGGTGCCTAACGGCAGGCAGTAGATTCGAGCGGTCTTGGTCGGCGGCTGGCGGTAGTAGACGGTTTCCATGAGCGCAGCCTTCATCACTGAATTGGTGCGCATCTTACCCAACGCCTTCTCAACCGAATTCTTGGAGAAGAACCCCTTGAAAGTGCGGCGGTTGGTGCGGGCAACCCCGACCAAGTGGAATCCAGCCTTCATAACGTGTTGGGGAGGTGTCACTCGGTTCAAAATAGATGACAGGTCGCCAGACGATTCAAGGAAAGGTGTCAAGGTTTGCAATACACAGGGGACGTGGGGAGTTCCATCATCGTGGGCTTGTGGGTGTGGTTCCCCCACGAAGTGCGGAGGACGGAAAAGAACACGGGTTGCACTTTGGTTCAGTTGACGGCTTTTGCGGTGTTCCTTGCGGAGTTTGGTGAGGGGCACCCAGAACGGTTTGGGAGCGGCGGCACTCAAGTCTACGTTAACCAGTGGGCACAAGCGGCGGAGGCGTTCGTGCTTCTCAACTACTTCGCAGATTGCGTCTTTGTGAAAGATTGTCTTTCCCGCACCGAACAGTAGGAGACGCAGCATGTACTTCTGTGGGGGGTTCACAACGCACCGCCCGTGCGCACACGTTCGATGTAGTTGTCCAAGTCATCCTTGAACAGCACGTAGTGACGACCAAGTTTATGTGCAGGGATTTTTCGCTGACGAATTGCTACTTCGATGAACCATGGGGTGCTGCCGATGTAGTCGGCGGCTTCCTTAATACGCAGACCACGACGGTCTGCCAAAGGGGTTTCTGACACAGGCATATAGACACCAAGAGCTTTGTCTCAATGTCTACGCCAACCTAAAGGTGGGTTTCGACTCACAGGGCAGGCTGACCGTTACTGCTGGTCATTTCGGATACCCTCTATCGGCTACTTCCTGTTGCCGACAGGTTCCCTGATGCGATGCGGGTAAGGTGTTACTGGCTATCGGGGTGAGTATTCTCGCCGTACCTGCGTCAACGAGTCCCCACCAGCCAACCTATACCATATAGTATACACACTTTGGGCCAAAAGTCAAGCAAAACCGCATAAACACGTGCAATCTCTGAGGGTTAATGTGCACTTAACCCTCAGCTGCCAGTTAATTGTCTATTAACGGTCATCTGAGTCTGCCTCTTGCTACACGTGATACAAAATCCGGGGTAATTAGGTAATTCGGAAACCTCGGCAATTTGCGGGGATTCGCTAATTCCTGTGTTCTCAGTGAAACGGATGTAGCGGACCAACAAGTTCCAACAGGTCTCACCCCTGTGAATACGGAAAGTTGAATCCCTCCTCCTCCGCCAGACGCACAAGGGTCCAGCCCCGGGGCACAGGTTACCTATGTGTCGGGTTGCTCATCTGTCGCCTGGCTTCCTTTTCGTGCCACACGATATTTCCTCTCAGTCCTTTGGCCATATACGCAGAGTTTGGGGAACGGCGTATCTTGGCACCTAGTCTTCGCCCGTGGTATTACTTATATTAAAACGTAATGGAGTCACTATGGAGTCTGCGATCACCGCCAAAGGTCAAGCGACGATTCCGAAAGCTATCCGCGAGCATCTCCGGTTGAAGCCGGGGGATCGGGTCAAGTTCTTCGTGCATCCCGATGGCAGCGTGGTTCTGTTACCGAAACTCTCGGCATC
>Ga0181532_10005458_pt1 | contig 10788 bp, 8 predicted proteins | sample PEATcosm2014_Bin_33_FD_119768 | JGI IMG/M metagenome (GOLD analysis project Ga0181532, IMG submission 119768) | Peatland microbial communities from MTU Mesocosm Facility, Houghton, MI, USA - PEATcosm2014_Bin11_30_metaG | ecosystem: Environmental > Terrestrial > Soil > Wetlands > Peat | place... | reverse complement strand
CCTGCAGGTGCCGGCGCATGGCGGCCTCGGCGGCCGCGGCGTCGCCTCGCTTCAGTGCGGCAAGGATTCGTCGGTGGCCGGCAAGCGACTTTTCCTGCCGTCCCTCCACTTGCAGCGAGCGCTCCCTGGTCTCGCGCAACAGATCCATCAACACGTCGACCACTTTCAAGACCACGCTATTGCCGGACGCCAGAGCGATGCTGTAGTGAAACTCAGAGTCCTCTTCGATTCCGAGTTCGCCGGCGCACACCTTCGCTTCCTGGCGAACAAGAATGTCCTGCATCTCAGAGAGTTCATCGGCCGAGGCGTGCAAGGCGGCGCGTCCGGCCAACGGCGGCTCGATCATCTGGCGCACGTCAATCAAGTCCGCAACCATCTTCCGCTTATCAAGAATCGCGTTAGCCAAAGGGTTGGATGGGGTAGCACCAGGACCGCAAACCACCGTGCCGATACCTTGTCGTGGCTCGAGCAGACCCATCAGTTCCAGGCTGCGGATGGCATCGCGCACGGAGCCGCGGCTGACACCAAGCATTTGCACAAGTTCGCGTTCTGGGGGAAGCAGGTCGCCGGGCTTGAGCTCTTCCGTAATGCGCCGTTCTAGCTGCTTTGCGACCTCCTGGTAGACCTTGTTTCTGGGGATCGCCTCGAACCCGACTCGCGCTGGTGATTCAGTTTCGATCATCGGAATTGGTCTGACGACTGACCATTAACTTACGATCCCATTTCAAGCTCGAGTCCAAAATGCCGCAAGGACATTGATCACCCTTCAAGGGGAGCTGGATCACACCTCGACGTGACATGATCAAGATCTGGCACAAGTAAGGTATTGGTTCGGGAGGAGATCTCGTGGGTCACGCGGAACCGCCCGCGGGTCTCAAAGGAGCCCACAGGGCCAGAAAGGGCCAGAATCATTAGCTGGAATTATCCTCCCAGGTGAGAGAGAATAAGGACCTTGTGCTTGTCGGAGAAGCCGCAGGCTGGGGTAACTCAGACCGCGAGGGGGCAGACCAGCAAGCGCTTGATGCGGCGGTCCAGCACGTGTACGTCGTGGCCGGCAGCTTGAGGTTTACTCGCAGGCGATGCTTTCAGCATGCGTCAACCATGATCCGCGGAGGGTATTGCTGTCCGCGGTTTGTTTTACGGAGAGATATTTGCCATGGCCACTACCACCATAGAAGTTGGGGCAGCCGCGAGTAACCATAAACATGCCAAGCTGGAGCGCTGGGTCGGAGAAGTAGCACAGATGTGCAAACCCGATCGTGTTCACTGGTGTGCTGGTTCGCCCGAGGAATACAACGACATGCTGCGGCTGCTGGTCCTCACCGGGACTGCGATCCCGCTTGATTCGGTGAAGCGGCCGAACAGCGTGCTCGTCCGTTCGGACCCAGCCGATGTGGCCCGCGTTGAAGATCAGACTTTTATCTGTTCACAAACCCAGGAAGCGGCCGGCCCGACCAACAACTGGGAAGATCCGGCGAAGATGAAGCAGAAGCTGGCGGGGTTGTTCGCCGGCTCGATGGTAGGCCGCACGATGTTCGTTATTCCGTACAGCTTGGGTCCGATCGGTTCACCGATTGCGCGGATCGGGGTGGAGATCACCGACTCGGCATACGTCGTCGTCAGCATGCACATCATGTCCCGAGTTGGAAGCCACGTGCTTGAAGTTCTCGGCGAAGACGGCGAGTTTGTCCGCGGACTGCACTCGGTCGGTGCGCCGCTTGGCCCCAATCAGCCGGACAAGACATGGCGCTGCAACGCGGAGAATAAGTACATCTGCCATTTTCCGGAAACGCGTGAGATCTGGTCGTTTGGTTCTGGCTACGGTGGCAATGCCTTGTTGGCGAAGAAGTGCCACGCTTTACGTATCGCTTCGGTGCAAGCGCGCGACGAAGGTTGGATGGCGGAGCACATGTTGATTTTGAAGCTGATCAGTCCGTCGGGTCAGGCGAAGTACATGACCGGCGCCTTTCCTTCAGCATGCGGTAAAACCAACTTATCGATGATGATTCCGACCATTCCCGGTTGGAGGGTGGAAGCGATCGGCGATGACATCGCCTGGATGAAATTCGGCGCGGATGGCCGACTTTACGCCATCAACCCCGAGTACGGTTTCTTCGGTGTGGCGCCGGGCACGAGCATGAAGTCGAACGCCAACGCCATGCTCAGTGTAACCAGGAACTCCGTCTTCACGAATTGCGCGATGACGCTCGACGGTGACGTGTGGTGGGAGGGCATGACCGAGCAAAAACCGTCCCAGTTAATAGACTGGCTGCGCCGGCCGTGGACCCCGGACTCGGGCCGCAACGCGGCGCATCCGAACGCGCGATTCACGGCTCCCGCGAGTCAGTGCCCGGTTATCGCCCCGGAGTGGGAGAATCCGCAGGGCGTGCCGATCGACGCCATCCTGTTCGGCGGACGGCGCGCGGGAATTGTTCCGCTGGTTACCGAAGCATTCAACTGGCAGCATGGCACCTTTCTGGGCGCAATTGTCAGTAGCGAGACGACCGCCGCGATCACCGGCAAAGTTGGCCGGCTGCGTCACGATCCCATGGCGATGCTTCCGTTTTGCGGCTACCACATGGGTGATTATTTCGCACACTGGCTCAAGATGGGAACGCTCTCCAGCGCGTCGAAGCTGCCGAAGATTTTCTACGTCAACTGGTTTCGTCAGGACCAGAACCACAAGTTCCTGTGGCCGGGCTACGGTGAAAACAGCCGCGTGTTGAAATGGATATTTGAACGGTGCGACGGTAAGGTGCATGCCAAAGACACACCGATCGGACGAATTCCCGAGGTGGCCGATCTCGATACGACCGGGCTAGATATCAAAGGCGCTCATGTGGACGAACTGCTCAGCCTCGACGTTGATGGATGGTTGGCGGAGGTGCCGCTGATCAAGGAGCACTTCGCACACTTCGGCCACCATCTCCCAGACGGATTGAACCAGGAAGTGAAGGCGCTTGAACAGCGCCTTCACGCGGCTAAGGGCTAGTCACTTCACGATACGATCGCGGCTGGCTAGGCCACACCTCGTGCTTTGATCGGCGCAGTCATGTCGGGCGTATTCGAAGCTGAGCGCTCCGAATCTTTGACGGCGCGAGCAGCCAGAGGCTTCAGCCACAGCAAAGCCATGAACGCGGCGATCAGATCGCACACGATCATCGCCCAGAAGACCTTCGTCCAGGAGCCGGTCTTGGCAAACAACCAAGCGGCACCGGGCCCGGCAAAGGCTGCGGCTACTCCCTTGGCTGTGTACACGAGTCCATAGTTGGTGGTGGCCCATTTTTTTCCGTACAGGTCGCCGGTGATCGAGGGGAACAACGAGAAAATATTGCCCCACGCGAAGAAACACAGTCCCGATAACGCAACGAACCAGACAGGGTGGCTGATCAGTTGGAGCAGAGCATATACCGAGAGTGCCTCCAGGATGAAGGAGATGAATATGGCATTCTCGCGGCCGATATTGTCCGACACCCATCCCCAGAAGGGACGTGTCAGCCCGTTCAGGACGCGGTCAACGGTGATGGCCAGCACCAATGCGGTCATACCGAAGGCCACGACTACTTTATCCACATGGTACGAGGAAGCCATGGGATTGAGCTGCGCGGTAACCACCAAACCGCCGAAGGCCAGCATGGTCATCATCAGATAGATGATATAAAACGACGGTTGGCACAGCATCTGCCAGGGCGTCATGTCGACGGACGAGGTGTTTACTTTGGCTTTGATCTTCGCTTCTTTCTCTTTCCAGTTGGGTGGTGTCCAACCCAACGGTGGCCTGGCCAAGAAGAGGGAAGCTGCCAGCACAACGACTCCCTGGATAATTCCCCAGACGATGAACGTATGCTGGTAACCCGAGACTTTCAGCATTTCGGCAACGGGAGCGATGGTGGTCGCAGTGCCTATGCCGAAAGCTCCGGCCGTCAGGCCAACGCACAGACCGCGATGGTCCGGGAACCATTTCAGCGCGTTCCCGATTGCCCCACCATAGACGATCCCCGCGCCGACACCGCCTACTCCGTACCAAAAGTAGAGGCCGCCGATCGTTTCCGCATAGCCAGAGCCGACCCAGCCCAGTCCGACCATGATGGAGCCCAAACCTAGCATGAATCGGGGCCCGATCTTATCTACCAGGAATCCTTCAAAAGGTACGAGCCAGGTTTCCAGAGCCACGAATAGAGTAAACGTCCACTGGACAGCCACGAGACTGACGTGCAGATGGGCTTGTATAGGCTTGGTGAAAAGAGTCCAGGCGTACTGCAGGTTCGCGATAGCCATCATCGCAACAATGCCGGCCGTTAACTGGATCCAACGATTGGGAATTCGCGAGGGGTGAATCAAGGAATCTGGAGATGCAGCCATGGGCATAGCTCCGTTTACGGCGAGTTAGACGTTAACACACTACCAGAACAACTTGGTTCCGTTGATTTATGCCAGCCTGATACCTCTGGCTGTGAACCGGTCATCGCACATCTGCGCTATACTGGTCCACTGATCGTACCACTTGCGAAAGGCACTTTAGCACCGTCATTCCCGACTGTCAAGATCTGCAAGAAAGACGTCGGCGAGAAATGTAGACGAACACGGCGTCCATATCAATATCATCAATGCCAATCGATGAGAACTTGCGAGCGCAGATCGAAACCTACCTCTCCCACTTGGATGGCCTGATCAGCCGCGGCTGTCAGTTTCGCGACGCGTTGACGACAGATCCCTCCAGCGCCTCGACCATCGCGGCCACCCGCGCCTGGCAGGAGGACTGCGGAGTGACGATTAATCAGTTGTCCGGAGGCAGCAAGGCCCACTGGCTTGCCCGGTCGTTCAGCGAAGCCTTCCTGATGCGATCAAAGGACGGCCGCGCCGCCGAAGGGGCAGAACCCGTGGAGATCGTCACGCGACTGATCGACGTCCTCGAGCAAGCGGTGGCCACGCTCTCTGGAATGGGCGATGGCGCGAGCGCTACTGGATCCTCGCCTGCGTCATTATCCGCATCCCAATCCGCGGCCCAGGAAGCGCCGCCGCCGCACCGGTTCGACTTCGTTCACAACCCCGAACTCCGGCCGGTTGTCGAGCAAGCCTATCTCGATAGCCGGCGAGCCCTGGAGCAAAAAGACTATGACTTGGCGCTGCGCACTTCCTGCGGAATCCTGGAGGCCATCGTAACCGACGCGCTAGCACATAAGGGACTCGGTGCGCTGGCCGCCGCCGAAGCACCCTCCGGAAGCATCGCTGGTTGGTCCTTCAACACGCGGCTCGCTGTTGCCGAGAGAGCAGGACTCATTCGCAACGGGTGCGCTCGCTTGCCAGCAGTCGCGCGAACTTACCGCGATCACACCGATGCCGATGGTGACGGCAGCTCGAAGGTGACAGTCTCCGAGCGCGAAGCGCGACAGGCCGGGCAAGTTCTTAATGTCGTGATGAGAGATCTCGATCCCGGCCGATGAAGACCGTGAAGAGACGGGCGGCTCGCCCGTCCAGTATTACAGTTGCCGGGCGGGGCGCCCGGCTCTCCATTACTCCGTTACTCCATTACTCAATCTTCGAGGTCCTGCCGGAACGCCGGCTGCGATGGATCGACGCTGCCATCGATAACGGAGACGAGCAGATTTCTGTATGCGTCCTCCGCCTCTGACAATAAGGCGTAGCCGCGTTCCCGCTGCAGCGCTCCAGTAGGCGTGTAGATGAGCGTGAAATACCGGCCCGAGGAATACTGCAGCTCAAGCATTTTGTTGGGCATGTCAGGATCGCCCTCCTGACCCAGCACGTCCATCAGCGCGACCGTCCACTGCCTGCCCTTCGGGTCGGTGACGACCTCGCGCTCAACGTATTGCCACTCGTCCATGCTCCATAACGGCATATTTATTCCAGCAGCTGATCGAGCGCGTTTGCCACTTGCCCCCCGGTAAACGGTTTTGGAACCAGCAAGACTTTGCGCGCCTTCCGCGAGCGCAGGCTCGCGTCCGCTTCCTCCGGGGTGTCACTGATGATGACGACGGGAAGCTCGGCGTGATCTGGATGGTGACGCACGCTGTCGAAGAGCGACTCGCTCATATCGAAGGCGGTACAGTCGAGGACGAGCGCGTCGGCGCGTTGCTCCGTCACCAGCTCGTTAACCGTGACTGTATACCCTGATGCAAAGACCTCGTAGCTGCGGTCACGCAGCGCAAAGGTCAGCAGCTCGGCAATCTCCGGCGTATCGTCGATGAGCAGGATGCGGCGCAATTTTAATGCCCGCTACTTCTTGCCGGTTCCAGCGCCAGGCAGCCGCGGCTTTTTGGCGGCGCAGGGCTCCAGATCCATGACCCATATTCGCCCGCCGGCCGTGTAATAGGCGCGGTGGTCGTTCTCGATCATCGCGCCCCAAGCCTCCAGCGTGCGCATCGCAAACGTGTATCCCTCGAAGTTGTTGCGCGTGTGGTCCAGCACTTCATTCGTATGCCAGTTGTCGGTGAGAATCGCGTCGCCCCCGTGCACGCGCAGGACAGTGTAGTAGCGGTCGAACGCCGCTTCCGGCCGCACGTCGCGCGTCGACCCGCGTTTCTTGCCTTCGCTGACGATATAGCTTTCCTTCGCTTCGGGAGCCACAGGCGCTGGAGGAACAGGAGGAGTTGCCTTAGCGTTCATACTGTCTCCGCCACGGCCTCGGCTTCTGCCGCCGCCGCCATATTGACCAGGTTCTTCGCATCCGCCGCCTGGAGCAAGGGCTCGGGCAGTTCGACGCCCATCATCCGCCATTGCTCGTTGGCAAACTTCTGCAATTTAGCAATGTGCTCGGCGTGGAGGTGGCCGAAGCGTCCTTGCAATTTCAGGTACTCCGATACCGGCCGCATGTTCTGCGGACGGAAGCTGTAATCATATGCACGCTTCTCGGGGTCCCACTCCCAGATCGGGTAGAGCCCGCATTCGACGACCAGCCGGCCCAGATCGATCGAGCGCGGGGTTTCATACACGAAGCCCTTCTGGCACGGGGTGTAAACCATCAGGTAAGCCGCGCCCTTGTGGTTGAGTCCCTTGCGTACTTTGTTCATCAAGTCGATGGGATAGCCTACGCTCGCGGTGGCCACATAGCAGTGCGGATGTCCAGCCGCCATCATGCGGGCGAGGTCCTTGGGGAAAAGTTTCTTCGCCTCTGGAACTAGCGGCCCGGGAGGGGAGAAAGTCGTCATCCCGCCATAAGGCGTGCGCGACGATGCCTGGATGCCCGTGTTCGCGTACTGCTCGTTGTCGTAGCAGATAATCAGGCAGTCGTGATTGCGATAGAGAGCGCCTGAAATCGAGGCAAGACCAATGTCGGACGCGCTGCCATCTCCCGCTTCGCAGATAATGTTCGGATACGCGCCCTTCCACTTGCCCTTGCGGATCATGGCTTCGTAGGCAGCGGCGACGCCGGCGGTGAAGCTGCCCGCGCTGCCAATCTGCGTATGCGCCCAGGGCACGTTGTAAGGCGTGCACAGATACGAACTATTCGCGACATACATGCAGCCGGTCGGTCCGACCAGGATGGTGTTGTCGCCCGCTGCCTTGCTCGTCATCCGGTACTGGATCGACGGGCCGCAGCCGGCACAGGTGCGATGCCCAGGAACAAACGGCTCGCTCGACGGTAACTCAGGGTTGTAGAACCGCGCCCCCTGATTCGGGCTATCGAGAATCGGCAGTAGCTGCCGCTGAACTTCTATGGTTGCCATATTTCCTCCGTGTAGCGCGGCGTCACGCCGGCTCCCAACCCACAAAACTCGTTTACTCTTCGAATCCGACCCAATGCGTGCGCTTTTCTATTTTGCCGCGTTTCTGGACTTCCAACATTTTCTCAGTCATCCAATAAAATTCTTTGAGCACGATCGCCTCGCCGCCCATGCCCGCCATAAATGAAAGGACGAGAGGGCGCTTGGCGCTTTCGTAGAGAGCGGCGCAGACTTCGGCATAGAGTGAGCCGCCGCTGCTGACGCTGCCCAGTCCCATGTTGGTTTCGATCACGCCGACCACCTTAAACTTACTGAGGACTTCCTTCACCCGATCGGTGGGATACGGCCTGATCGTCCGCAGCCGCACCAGGCCGACTTTCAGGCCCTTATCGCGCATGTGCTGAATCGCGAAACGAGCTGTGACCGCGTGAGCGCCCTGCAGGAAAAAGACCACGTCGGCATCATCGGTCATGAACTCTTCGAGCCACGGGTCGTAGCGCCGCCCGAAGATTTTCGCGAATTCGTCGTGGACTTCCTCGATGACAGCCATCGATTCTTCCATGGCGCGCGCCCGCTCCAACTGCAGCGGCGGACCTTGTTCCGGCATGATCTGCGGCCCGTGCGACACCGGGTGCCGCGGGTCAAGCGGATACGGATGCTTGTAAGGCGGCAAGAATTCCTTGACCTGCCCCGAGTCGGGCAACTCGACGTCGCCGGTGATGTGCGAGACGAAGAAGCCGTCCTGGCACACCATCTGCGGCAAAAGCACGCGCGGGTCCTCACCGATGCGATAGGCGATCAGGTGATTGTCGAACGCTTCCTGGGCGTCGCACGACCAGCCCATGAGCCATCCCATATCGCGCGTCGAAAGCGCGTCGGTATGCTCAGAGCCGAAATCGCCCGGGGGATCGAGCGTACGATCGGCAATCATCATCTGCACCGGCATACGGCTGCCCGAGATCGGCGAATAAAGTTCATAGGCGAATTGCACGCCGACACCCGAACTGCCGGTGAACACACGTGCGCCGCTCGATGCCGCGCCGTGCGCGATGCTTAATTGCGAGTGCTCGCTGTCGGCCACGATGTACTCGGCGTCGAGTTCTCCATTGGCCACCATCTGCGCCAGCGCCATCATCGTTGCCGTGTAAGGCCGGATCGGGTAGGCCGCAATCACATCGACATCGGCAAACTTCGCAGCCTGCGCCGATGCGACGCAGCCGTTGATCCGGACCGTCTTCTTTTTTGTTGCGGTCATTGTTGCCATAATTGACTCCGATTCTAAATGTTCCGCTTCTATATGTTCTTGGCCGCGCGGTCGCCCAGATTCCGCAATTCTTCCGCCTGCCGTCCATGCAGACCGGGAGAAATGGCGAACGCCGTATCCATGCGCACCACGCCGGTGTCGAAGTCGAGTTCGGGCACGCCCTCCAGGCAGCCCGTTGGACACTCCTCGATGCACACTCGGCATCCTTTGCAGTAGTCGACCAGAATCTTATACATGCCGTTCGAGCGCGACGGACGAGCAATGCAAGGCTCGGGGCAGACCAGATAACAGTTGTCGCAAGCGTTGCAGGTGCCGCAACTGAAGCATCGGCCGGCCTCCTCGACTGCCTGCTCTTCTGTAAACGCCTGAATCACTTCCTGCTGCGTTTTGCGCCGGGTTGTTGGCGGCAGCATTTCCTGGTGAACCCGCGGGAAGTGTGGGAAATAAGTCATGTTCATGCGATTCAAATCGAAGATGACGTCGATCGGAATCGTCCGCGGTTCCAACGATTCGCCGCGCATCACCTTGTCCAGATTGAAGGCAACACGTTTTCCATCGCCCACGGCATTCACCACCATCAGCGGCTGACCCGAACCGAGTTGTACGATGTCGCCCGCGGCAAAAAAGTTGGTGTTGCCGAGACGTCCGAAACGATCGATCTTGATGGTGCCACGCTCGCTCTTGAACTCGTCCGGCAACCAGCCGAGCGAGGCTCGTTGTCCGACGGCAATGATCACGTTGTCGACGTGGAAGCGCTCAGGCGCAGCTTCCTTATTCACGGTAATCGGAGAGGCATTGATGGCGCCGGAGAAGCGCGCGGGATGCAGTTGCAACGCTTCCACCTTGCCATTGCCGAGCACGGCGGTCATCGCCCGCCCATGCACCAATTCCACTCCTTCTTCGAGCATGTCGTGCAGGTCTTCCGGCGAGGCCGGCATCTCTTGCTGGTTATGCTCCACCGTGATCATGGTGACTTCCACGGCGCCTTGCCGCAGCGCCTCGCGGGCGCAGTCAATCGCGGTGTTTCCGCCGCCGATCACGGCAACGCGAGCACCCAGCTTGACCTTCGACGCGCCCATTCCTATATCGCGCAGGAAGGGAAGTCCGTAGTGCACGCCGTCCTTGTTTTCACCTTCAGCGCGCACGCTGTTGGGTTCGGTGAGGCCGACGGCCAACACCACGGCGTCGTAATTCTTTTTCAAGTTGTCCCAGGTGACGTCTTTGCCGACTTCGACGCCGGTCTTGATCGTGATTCCGAGTTCGACGAGGCGTTCGATCTCGCGATCGAGCACGTGCTGTGGCAGCACCCAGTCGGGAATACCGCCGCGATTCAGTCCGCCGGCTTTCGGCGACTTTTCCAGGATGGTGACTTTGTAGCCCATGCGCGCCAATTGGTAAGCGGCGCTGTGGCCGGCAGGACCCGATCCAACCACGGCAACTTTCTTGCCATTAGGCTTCCCGGCCTTGACCACGTCGTGTGGCAGCGCCTGTCCCAGGTCGCCAAGAAAGCGCTCGACCGCGCGAATCGAAATCGCCTCATCGTACTTGCCACGATTGCAGGCTTGTTCGCATGGGTGGTAGCACACGCGGCCGGTCACCGACGGGAAGGGCATGTCTTCCTTGATCAGCGCGTAGGCGTCCAGATACTTGCCGCGTTTCACCAGGTCGAGATACCCCTGGATCTTTTCGTTGGTTCCGCAGGCGTTGTTGCAGGGTGGCAACTTGTCGCGATACACGGGCCGGATCGAACGCCAGTTACCGGTGGGAAACAGGTCCTGTCCCTTTTCTTGTGTTGGCGCAGGTGTGATGCCGGCGAACGGGATCTGGAGCCGGTCGGGAATT
>Ga0181532_10005457_pt1 | contig 10789 bp, 6 predicted proteins | sample PEATcosm2014_Bin_33_FD_119768 | JGI IMG/M metagenome (GOLD analysis project Ga0181532, IMG submission 119768) | Peatland microbial communities from MTU Mesocosm Facility, Houghton, MI, USA - PEATcosm2014_Bin11_30_metaG | ecosystem: Environmental > Terrestrial > Soil > Wetlands > Peat | place... | reverse complement strand
TTCGGGGGCTGAACGGAGCACGAATCCCGCAGGGTACATCTGCATGGAAACTGCTCTAAGCCGTAGCGGTTCAGCCCCGCTCCTCACCTCCGCGCGATTCGCGAATGGGGGGCCCGGGACCGCCCGCAAGAGCGCTGGTAAGCCGAAGCGGCTTCTCGGTGTCATCCGATTCCGGGGCTTCGCGCGTCACCCGCAGGGCTTCGGGCACATTGGGCGGCTCATCCGCCACGCGTGCGATGTCCGCGCCGAGCCGGCTCAGCTTCAATTCGAGCCGTTCGTATCCACGGTCGAGGTGATAAATCCGGCGAATGACGGTCGGGCCTGTTGTGGCCAATCCGGCGAGGACCAAGGCCGCACTCGCCCGCAGGTCGGACGCCATGACACAAGCACCGCTCAGCCGGTCGACGCCGCTCACAATCGCGCTGTTTCCCTCGCGGCGAATGCGGGCTCCCATTCGCACGAGTTCGGGGGCGTGCAGGAATCGATCGGGAAAGACCTGATCGGTCACCATGCTCCTTCCCGGAACTGTCGCCAGCAGGGCGGTCAGTTGGGCTTGAATGTCGGTCGGAATGCCCGGGTACGGCAGTGCGATGCAGTCGACCGGCTGCAATGGCCCGTCCACGTGAACTTCCAGCAAGCGTTTCCGAATGACAATTCGCACGCCAATCTCGCGCAGCTTTTCCAGAACGGCCGTCATATGCTCGGGGCAGACGTTCGTCAGCGTCAGGTGTCCACGCGTGATGGCGGCCGCGATCATCAAGGTGGCCGCCTCGATGCGGTCGGGGATCACCGTGTGTTCGACGCCGTGGAGCCGATCGACCCCGTCGATTCGCAAAAACGGCGTTCCCAGTCCGGTGATTTGTGCACCCATCGCGTTGAGCAGGTTTCCGAGATCGACGATTTCCGGTTCGCAAGCGCCGGCTTCGATCGTCGTCGTCCCTTCGGCCAGCGCGGCGGCCACCATGACGTTGCACGTTCCGGTGACCGTGCTGCCGAAGGGACCGCCCAAATACAGATGAGCCCCCCGCAAACGAGCTGCCTGGGCGACCACATAGCCCCGCTCGATGCGGATATCGGCCCCGAGCGCTTGGAGTCCCTTGAGATGCAAGTCGATCGGCCGATCGCCTATGTTGCATCCGCCGGGAAGCGAGACGCAGGCTCTTCCTCGTTTCGCCAGCAGGGGCCCCAAGACGCAGAAGCCGGCTCGCATGCGGCGGACGAGTTCGTAATCTGCAATATAGGGACGTTCATCGGCGACGCGCAGCGAAAGCTCGTCTCGGCTGCCCCGCGTCACCCGCGCGCCGAGCGTTTCCAGCAAGAGCGACAGGGTTTCGACGTCGACCAGATGAGGAACGCCGCGGAGGACCGTCTCTCCCTCGGCGGCCAGGGCCGCCGCCATCAAAGGCAGCGCCGAGTTTTTCGCCCCGCCGACCGCTACGGTCCCGCGGAGGGGCTCTCCGCCTTTGACGACGAACATGTCCATCCGTGGACCTTTCTTTGCATTCCTAGACCGCTCTGCGACGGAGGATACGATAAACGCGGGGGTCACTCAAACCCCAAAAGCAGCTACCGCAAAGGCACGGTCGACGTCCCGGCGGCCGGCGGAACTGCGACCAGGCGAATTCGAACGATTGACCGATCCGTTCACTCCGAATCGATCTCGAACTGAAACAAGCCCGGAGTTCTCTGGACTAACGCGTCAATTTCCAGTTGTGCGTGTTCCCGCGTGGGAAAAGTCTCAGCGTAACGCCGTGGTGCGAATCCTCGAGCCCATGCGTCGCCGTCATTGAATGGCTGCATCGGCTGGCTTAACCAGCCGTGACCGTAGCTTCCATACCGCTTGACCGTGAAGCCCATGAAACTCCTCCGTTCTCGTTTAATGTAATGCGATAAGGGAACCATATCCTGGATTGTGCTCGACTGCGATGCTTCGGGCACTCCTGACCTGCGCCCCGGATCCTGATTCATGCGGAATGTGAGGTTTTTGGTTACCTTGCATTTGAGGAGGACCGAGAGGATGCAGCGGAAGCGGTTCACCCGGCTTTACGACAATCGCCCTCGCGACCAAACCAACCTTCAAACGTACCGCCTCTGCAAATCACCGCGCGCTGAAATACAATGGAGAGCGACGATGATTTGGCACCCGTCATCATGAAATCGTGAGCCCGTAATCGTGTCTCAGTCGATCGGGGCCCGCGGAACAGTCTACAGGCGAATGCTGGCCACAATGTCTACTCCTTTCGGCTATCACGGCTGTTATCTCCGCGTCGACCTGACGACGCGCGAGGTGCAGGAGATCCCCTTGTCGCCGGAGACACTGCGGGCTTTTGTGGGGGGTGCCGGACTCGGCACGTGGCTGTTGCACGCCGAGTCGGCCGACGGCGTCGATCCGCTGGCTCCCGAGGCGCCGCTGGCGTTCATCTTCAGCCCGCTGGTCGGCAGTCCGCTGACGACCTCCGCCAAGTTTGCCGTCATGGCGAAGTCGCCGCTCACCGGGCGGATTAACGATTCGCTCTCCTCATCGCATTTCGCCATCTCAGGAAAAAAAACGGGACATGACGCGATCGTCATCGTCGGTTGTGCGGAACGACCGGCATGCCTGGTTGTCGATGCGAACGGCGTGACGTTTGCCGACGCGCACGACTCCTGGGGCCTTTCCATTCCTGATGCCGAGCGATCGATCCGCGACAGATTGGGGAAAGAGTACCGTGTGGCCGTCATCGGGCCGGCCGGCGAGCGCGGTGTGCGTTTCGCGACAATCTCGCACGATGGCCGCCACGCCGGACGGGGCGGGCTCGGCGCCGTGATGGGGGCCAAGCGTCTGAAGGCGGTTGCTGTCCGCGGTTCCAAGCAAGTCCCCTTCGCGCATCCCGACGCACTGGTCGCGTACAGCCGCGAACTCTCCCGCCTTTCGTTCGGTCCTGCCACAGCCAAGTACCGCGAGCTGGGCACGATGAGCAATCTGCTCGTTTTCAACCGGCTGGGAACGCTGCCGACGCATAACTTTCAACGGTCATCGTTCCCGGAGGCCGAACGGCTCGCCCCGGAAGCGATCGCCGAGACTCATCCGCGGACGCGGGAGTCGTGCGCTGCCTGCACGATCGGCTGCGAGCACATCTTCCACAGCGTGCAGGCTGGTCGTGGCGTGCGGATGGAGTACGAGAACCTGTACGCGCTGGGGCCGCTGTGCGGAATTTCCGACCCCGACGCGGTGCTGGAAGCGTCGGCCTTCTGCGACACAGCCGGCATGGACACGATCAGCGCCGGAGCTACGGTCGCGTTCGCCATGGAATGCGCCGAACGAGGCTTGATCGAAGCCGACGGTCTGCGGTTCGGCAACGCGGCCGGCATGATGGATTTGTTGAGGTCGATCAGTCAGCGAAGCGGAATGGGCGAGCTCTTCTCGTTGGGGACGCGGGCGGCCGCCGCCGAAATCGGCCAAGGCTCGCAAGACTTCGCCCCACACGTCAAGGGTCTCGAGATTCCCGGCTACGAGCCGCGTGCCCTGCAGACGATGGCGCTCGGGTTTGCCGTCGGCACGCGCGGGGCCGACCACAATCGCTCGGGAGCCTACCAGGTCGATTTCTCGACGGCCGTCGACCGCAAAAACGTCGGGCCGGAGGCCGCCGTGCTGGCGATCGCGATGGAGGACGAAGCGGCCATCATGGATTCGCTCATCCTATGCAAGTTTCTTCGCGGCGTCTTCGAAGACCGGATGGCATCGATGGCCGAGATGCTGCGGCTGGTCACGGGATGGGACATCTCCGCGGACGAGCTGCACCAGACGGCCCAGCGGATCGTCGCGGCGAAGAAGTGGTACAACATCCGCCAGGGATGGACACCTGCCGAGGACACGCTTCCCCATCGCCTGCTGAGCGAGCCGCTTTCGGACGGAGCCAGCCAAGGCGCATCGCTCTCGGCCGAACATTTACGTTTGCTTGTGCAAGCCTACAACCAGGCCCGCGGGTGGAGTGCCGAGGGCTGGATCCCCGAGTCACAGTTCGCCGAGCTGGGAATCGCTTCCGATACCCGCACAAAGAACAGGCCAAGATCATTTACCACCAAGGCACAAAGGCACCAAGAAACATGACCAGACCCGGTTGTCCGGCCAGTTGGAATCTAGCTCGCACAAGCTGCCGTCTCACCGTCCCACAGATCTTCTGACACTAGGATTTTCTTATTCGGGATTTCTTGGTGTCTTGGTGCGTTGGTGGTAAATCTTCTCCGAATTCCTTGAGGAAAACGCCATCGACCGCATCACCTCACGCGGGGCTGATCGTCCAGGTGAGCCGCTCGGTCGGAGCGGAGCGCAATGCGGTTTGAAGTTCCGCGTCGTTCGCATAGCAGCGCGCGGCGAGACGCCGGGCGGGCGTTTCTAAGAGGAGCGAATCGACGCGGAGCGGGTACGGCTCGATGGCGATTTGAGCGGGATTTTTGGGGGTGAACGTGACCGTTTCGCCCAGGGGGGCGACAAGCTGCTCCGGTTGCTGACGCGGTGCACAGCACAACCACAAGCTGACCCGGTCGAAAAACCGCACTGTGCGGAACCCCAGTGCGAAACTCTCTTCGAGATCTTCGTTCGTTCCCGCGCTTGCTCCATTCGCGCGAGCTTTGTCTGCCAAATCCAACTGCACGACAGACTGCTCGTGAAGAAACCGATCAATCGCTTCCTGATCGTCGCCATCCGCGCGGCCGCTGTCGCGGACCTGTTCGGCCAGATGGCAAAAGTGCCTGCTCACGGCGGTTCCGGCCAGCGGGTCAGCCGAGCAAACGGCGATGCTCCGCGTCCAAATCACCGTCGAGTCGCGCATCCGCATCTCGAGGAAGCTCCGCGGAAATCCCGTCTCCGGACGGAGTCGCGGCGCAGCGTCCCAAGCGCACCAGCCATCGTCGTGATGCGAAACGCCCCACACGAGCTTCTTGGGGAAGAGGCCAAACAATCCGGCGCGCTCGTTCCCCCAGACGCCCGCCAACTCGCCGGCGAGCCTCGCGTGCTCCGTCTGCTCGATGATGAGCCAGTCCCCGCGATCATCCCGGCGAATCATGGCCGTTCCCTAGCGGCCGAGTTTTTTTGCGGCTTCCGCCCGTGCGGGAGCCAGCACGCTCTCGAGCGTCACTTCCGCCCCATGCCGGTGCTTGCTTTCGTCGGCCGCCGTCATGAAGGCGTAGATCGCGAGAGTTTCTTCGTCGCTCACCGGAGGCACGCCTGTCTTGAAGAACTTGACGATCTCGACCGCGAGCGGCCGGTAACCCTCGTACTGGCCGACCTGAAGAGTGCCGGCTGTTCCTTTGGCAGTCCCAACGTAGCCTCCCTTGGGCCGCGTCCCGCGGAACGTGCCGGTGCGTCCACCTTCCCAAGTTCCGACGACCACGTCCTCCGACGGCGTGCTCACCGTCCGCCGCACGCTCTGGCAGCCGGGCCCCATAACAGTGAACAGCGATTCGACGCCGTGAATTCCGTACCAGTAAAGATCGGGGTGTGTTTTCTCCAGGGTACACGGGCTCGTCGTTTCGCAACTTAAGATCTTGCCGATTTTCCCGTGCCGGGCGGCCTGCGTTTGTTTGCCGAAGCGGAGCGACGACGACGAGAAGACCGGCACATGATATTTCCGCGACGCGTCGAGGATCGCCACCGCGTCAGCCAGCGAGCCGGCGATCGGTTTGTCGATAAAGCACCGCTTGCCGCTCTTCATCACGGCCAGCGCCTGCTCCAGGTGGGGCCGTCCGTCGTTTGTCTCCAGCAGCACGACGTCGACTTTTTTGAGCAGTTCGTCGATCGAGCCGACGATTTCGATCCCCATCTTCTGAAAATCTTTGGTGTATTCCGGAATGCGTTCCGTGCTCGACAATATGTCGGCGCTTCCCCGCGGATAGGCCGCCACGACGTGAAAGCCGGCGACGTCCGGGGCAGCATGCGGGTCATTCAACACTTTCGCAAAGGCGCCGCAATGCGACGTGTCGAGACCGATCATGCCGACGCGGATCGGCCCTGCGTCTTTTGGCTTCTCCCGCGTCCGTTCGGCCTCGGCCAGGGCGACGGGCCGAGCCGCCGGTTTCGACGGCGGCTCGTGCGCCAGGAGCGATTTCACATCCCAAACGGCGACAATTTTGTCGTATCCGCCGGATGCCAAAAGCGACGCGTCAGGCGACAGGGCCAGGGCATCGACCTTGGACTTATGCACGGCAAACGTGACCAACACCTTGCCGGTCTCGCGCTCCCAGATTTTGACTTCGTTCTCGCCCTCTTCCCGCCCCCCCGCGGCGCTGGCTAGCGTTGTCCCGCCGTGCCCGAACAGCACGGCGTTCGTCGGGCGGTTGTGCCCGTCGAAGAAGGATGTCGCCTTACCCCGCGACAGATCGTAGAGGATCACCCGTTTATCGAAGCCGGTCGACGCCAGCCACTTCCCATCCGGCGAAAAGGCCACGCCCGTCGCGGCGTGGCGGTGATTCGTGAACGAATACAGTTGCTTGCCGTCGGCCGCGTTCCAGACTTTCACTTCACCCGGCTGGGTGACGCGGGTCTCGTCGCCGGCCGCGGTCGCGATCCGCTTGCCGTCCGGCGAAAAGGCAATTCCCAACACCGGATACGAGTGGCCAGCGAGCACGCGGACCGCCTTCCCATCGGCGACGTTCCACAGCCGGGCCGTTCCGTCTTCGCAGGCGGTCGCCAACAGCCGTCCATCAGGTGAAAATGCCACCCCCGTCACATAGCCGGCGTGTTCGCCAATGGTCCGCTTGATTGACCACGAGGCGGCGTCGATGAGCGACAGCGCCTGATAATGCCCGGCGGCGACGAGCTTGCCATCGGGCGAGACGGCCAGCGACTTCACATATCCCGGTGCAACGGCCAGGGACTTGGGCACCTCCGACCCGCGGACGCCGCGCAAGAGCAACTCTTCATAGGTCCCCACGCACAGATGCTGACCGTCTTTCAGAAAGGCCAGCGACGTGACCCAATCCCGTTGGTCCTCCCAGATCTGAATCGCGCGACCGGCGCCCGGCGGTTCGCCAGGGCCGACATCCTGCGCTCGCACGGTGCCGCAAGTGAGCGCAACCAACATGAAAAGTGGGAGTCCGAGCAACTTAAAATGCGGGGTGCCATGCCCATCGCTTTGGGTGGGCATCTCCGGTCCGGCATGGCCACGCAGAGCCGTGGCCATGGCACCCGACTCACAGTTTTTACGTGGTCGAACTCGTAGGGTCCATCGAGTCCCCGAGACCCACGAAAATGAATTTCTGTTGGACATTTTGCTACGGACGGCATTCATCATGGGAGCCTCGATTCCGGTCGTGTTCTCGCCATTATCCCAAACCAGGCGCGCCGGTCGAGGCCCAAGAGACGACAAAGGAGTAAAGGATGAATGCGGAAGACCGAATACGAAGCGCGTCGCAGTCGTTCGGAGGCACGACTCCGCCCGCATCCGTCATTTCCCTGCCGCGGTCCAAAAGACGATCGCGGACTGGCCGCCGGCGGCCAGCGTGAGGCCGTTTGGCGAGAAGACGAGCGGGGAGAGCGAACCGGCGTCTGCGAAGCCGAGCGTTTCGCGGGCCTCGCACGACTCGGCGTCCCACAGGGTCACGCCTTTGCGTTCGGACGTTGCCAGCGTTTTTCCATCAGGCGAAAAGATGACGCCGTGCACCGCCGAACCGGCTGTGCCGAATTCCTGCACCAGATCCCCTTTGGGAAGCCGCCAAAGCCGGATTGGCCGATGTATGGCATTTACGGTCAAAGGGGCGCCATCCGGAGGACTTTCGGCCGTTGCCAGAAATCGTCCGTCGGGAGAAAACGCCAGCCCGACGACCGGAGCTTGATGCCCCGTCAGCGTCGCCAGCACGCGCTTCTGCGAAATGTCCCAGAGCCGAACAGAACGGTCGGCTCCGGCCGAGGCGGCCAGCTTTCCGTCGGGTGAAAGGAGTGCGCACAAGACGGGAGCCGCGTGTCCCGACAGCGTCGCCATTTCGCGTCCGCCAGCCGCGTCCCACGTGCGAACGGTGCCGTCATCGCTGCCGGAGATGAGCTGCTTGCCGTCGGCCGAATAGCTGACCGAATTCACGGCCGCCGTGTGACCATTGAGCGCGGCCGAGACCCGCTGCGAGGCGAGATCCCAGAGCAGAATGGGCCAGTCCTTGCTGGAAGATGCCAATCGCGTTCCGTCCGGTGAAAATGCGAGTCGAGTGATGTCGCCGGAGCGGTTCTTGAGTCTGGCTGTCTCGACTCCGTCGCTCAGGTTCCAGAGTGTGATGGCGTCGGAGCCGCCGGCAGCAAAGCGTTTTCCGTCGGCGGAATAAGCCAAGGCGACGGCGGGCCGGCTGCAGCGAAGCACGACGTCGGGGTCGATTTTATCGACCGCTCCGCTCCGCGGATTCCAGAGCCGCAGGGTCCCGTCTTCGCCGCAAGTGACCACCGTCTCTCCATTCGGCGCGAGCGCGATTCCCGTCACGCCGCCGATGTGGCCGTCCAAACGTAGCGGTCCTCTGCGCCGCGGCGCGAACGAATCGGTTGTCAGCGGTCGATCGACAGTCTGTTTTCCTTCTTCCAGCGGGCGTTCGGCCGGCCCGGGAAAGAGGAATGCGCCCTGCTCTGTGGCGGCCGCTAAGAGACGACCGTCGGCCGAATACCTCAGACCGTTGACGCGTCCCTCGACCGCAACTGGAGTCGATCGCGGCACCAGCGAATCGATGTCCCAGCGATAGATCGTTCCTTCGGTCCCCGCGGCCAGCGTGGTCCCCTGTGGAGAGAACGCCAGCGCAGTCACGGTCCCGTCCCCGACCGACAGCATCGTTTTCTCGACGGCGCTGCCGGCGTCCCAGATTCGGATCACTTGGTATCCTCCCGAGGCGACCAGCAGTCCGTCAGGGGAGTAGGCGATCGCACGCACGAACCGCGACGGATCGTCGGCCGCGTCCGGTGCACGCGAGCGAGGATGGCCCCAGCGGGTGGCCGTCGCGCGACGCGAGGCGACATCCCAGAACCGCACCGTCCCGTCGTCGCCGGCCGAGGCCAGGCTCGATACGTCCGGCGCGATGGCCACGGCCCGCACGATCCCCAGATGCCCGACGAACGTGGCGACGATCTTTCGCGTGTCGACATCCCACAACTTAACCGTGCCGTCAACGCCGGCGGTCGCGAGCAGTTCGCCGCGCTGTGAGAAAGTCAGGGCGGTGGCGCCGCCACTGTGCGCCGCTAAAGAGGCGATCTCCTTTCCGCTTCCCGCGTCCCAGAACTTCAGCAGTCCGCCCTGGCCGCAACTTGCGATCCGCTTTCCGTCCGGCGACCAGGCGACGGCGTTGACGCGGCCCGTGTGGCCGGAGACTGTGGCCCGATCGTTCTTCGACCGGCTGTAAAAATAGCCCCACGTAAAATCACGCAGCCGGGTTGGACAGCGTTCGGCATCTTGCAAGAGGGCGAGCGCCAGCCCGGGGTTTCGCCGCCAGGAATCCCGCACGCGGGCCAATTGAGCATCGTAGGTCCGCAGCTCCCAGAGGCGGATCTGGTCCTCCGCGCCGCGATAGTTCGCCTCCGCCTTGCGGCGGGCCGCTTCCCCCTGCTCCTTCTCCGCCTTGGTCGATTGCTTTCCATTCCGCGACTGGGTTTCCAATAGTTTCAGCCGCGCCAGGGCCTGGTCCCGATCGCGTTGGGCGGCGGCCCGTTCCGCGAGGGCCTGCTGAAGTTGCTCCTCCAAGGCGGCGGCCTTGGCCGATTCGCCGGCGTGCTCCGCGGGCTTCTCCTCGGGCCGTTCTTGGATTGTGACGGCCGGTACCATCTCATGGGCTCGCGATCGGTGTAGCGAAGCTCCCGCGATCCATCCCATCAACAGGGTGACCGCCAACGCAGCCGGTACTTTGGCTCGCGGCGGCAGCCGGTCCAAAAGACGTCGCAGCCGACTCATCATCGCGCTCGCTCGCAGTCCCGCTTTGGCCCGGGGGCCGGGCACGTCGGCAGGCGGCGTCACGGTCGGATTGGGCGCCGGGTCTGTCGGGCTGCCAAGGTCGGTGACTGCACCGGCCACCGCAGGTTCCGGCTCGGCGGCGGTAGGAACGGGCGCGGGAGTTTCGTCCGGCGATGAGCGAAACAGATCGGCGGCAGTGCCGAGCTTCATTTCCTTGGAGGGTTCCGCGGGAACCGCAACTTTCGCAGGCGAAGAACCGGCGGCGATCAGATCGTTGAGATCTTCGTTGATGTCAACCGTGGCCTGGGCGGCGGGCGACGAGACGGCCCCTCCCGTTTGCCCGAACAGCTTGCTGACTTCGCCCAGCACCTCGTCCACGTTCTCACCTGCATCGACGCGGGGCGGAAGCGGATCGACCCCGGACGACGGTCGTGCCGACTCTGGCGATTGATCCGATTCGGCGGCATTCGCGGCCGCAATCGGAACGGCTTCCGGCGGTGCTGCGCTGGCTGCGTCTGCTTCGGTCGTTTCGGTGGCCATGTCTACCGGGATGGTGTCACTACAGGGAAGCGGATCTGGGTGACGAGCCGCCGGGTTTATCCCGGACTTCGGCGAGATCAGTCGAGCCGCGGACCGGCGGGGTAAACCCGCCGGCTCGTTGCAAAGTTATTCTCGGCGATCACGCAGTCGCGGAATTTGAGCGCACGCCGAGCCGGCATTGAGAGAAATCGGCACTTCTCGATCGGGCCCTTCGACAGATTGATGTCGTGCGCGTCGGATATCGGGGCGAAGGCGGCGCCAGCGCGATCCTGCCGAGTGTACGGACCACGACAACGGTGAATGGCAGAGGCGAGCTTGTGGATCTTGCCGGCAGGCGCTGCGTCTTCAAATCTCACGTC
>Ga0181532_10005454_pt1 | contig 10793 bp, 10 predicted proteins | sample PEATcosm2014_Bin_33_FD_119768 | JGI IMG/M metagenome (GOLD analysis project Ga0181532, IMG submission 119768) | Peatland microbial communities from MTU Mesocosm Facility, Houghton, MI, USA - PEATcosm2014_Bin11_30_metaG | ecosystem: Environmental > Terrestrial > Soil > Wetlands > Peat | place... | reverse complement strand
GCCAGCAGCCGCTGCACCACCCAGGCGGCCCGAGCAGGTCGAGCAGGTCGGTCGGCATCGCGCCGCCCAGCTATTCGCGCGCGCGTGAGGGCAGCGAGTATGAGTAACGCTACCAAATTCCGCTGATCTTTCGGAGCCGCGCCCTACGCGAGCGAAGCCAAGCGCACCATGTCAGTGCTTGAGAATTTGCCATCGTTGATCGATCGACCCCGTAGGTCGCGCCGTCGCCACCGCCCCGACCAGGCGAAGCCGACATCATCATCGTCGGTCGCGCCGATCACCCGAGCTCCATCGTCCGCCCCCGAATCTGCGAACAACAATCCGCTAAAACGAACTGGCGACGGCGCCGCCGGCGACCTCACCATCGTGCGGCCAGCAGCCGCTGCACCACCCAGGCGGCCCGAGCAGGTCGAGCAGGTCGGTCGGCATCGCGCCGCCCAGCTATTCGCGCGCGCGTGAGGGCAGCGAGTATGAGTAACGCTACAGTCAACGCGGCTTTCGATCAGGGCTTGTCGGCGCGCCGTCGACCCCGTAGCTCCACAGCGGCCGCATCGTCGGTCGCTCCGAGTGCGGCAACAAAGGCGCGACCATTCAACATCCGGGTTGGGCGGGCAGGGACATCGGCTTTGAGCCGTTTCCCTCCGCAGCCGTGTGATAAGCTCCCAAGTGGGGGGTGACTGACCACCATCCGGGAAGGTGTCGAATGGTCAGCATCGACGAGGAACTCAGCGCCGCCAACAAAGCGAAAGCCGTCATTAGCGTACTGATGCCCTCAACTCCGCCCGCGGGTAGCGACGTGGCTATAGTTGTTCTGCGCAGCGCCTTCCGGACCGCGACGAACGCGATACGGAACCTTTCAAGCCAACAGTCTCTCGACAACGTGCGCGGTGAAGTAGGAACAGCACTCTTAGGCTTAAGCCATGCACTGGAAAATGAGTCTCTTACGCAAGAGACAATCGACAGAGCTAAACGTGCCGTCGAGGCATGGTTGAATGGTCTTGCAAAGATATAAGCCGATGCGCCAACGGCGTCGCGGAAAGTGCGCTCTTGTTAGGACTCGCGCGGCTTCTCTGGTTCCTTGATGACCAACACTCCGCTTTGCTGGCGATAGGGCTTATGACGCTCGCGGCGCTCTTTTCGTTCGCGTTCCATTTCGGCTTTTATTTGCTTAAGCCTAGCGTCAACTTTTTCCTTGCCGCCATACTGAGCATAGATGCGTTCAAGCTCGCGATCTTGCCGTTTGCTCACGACAGCATCCGCCACGCCTTAGCCTTCGCGCGGTCGCCGTCTGAATATAAATCGTCGCGAAGTTTGATCCGAAGGAGCGCCCTGCACAATCGTGCATACGATGGCCGCTTCGCGCCGGGATATTCCGGTTTTTTGCTCAATGTCTCACTCCCACGATTATGACGACAGCCGCGAATGCGAACACGAACGCCACGAACACGGCGAGTGCGTACAGCAAGTTTCTGCCTATCGCCCCCACGCTTACCGCCGCACTCTCCGACATCGGCGGCTCGCGTAGCGTCTCGCGCAGCGCGATATACTCCGGCGTCGACGGCGGGTCTTTCGGCGTTTCGACTGCCGTGCTCCATCGATCACGCCGCGCGACATTCTCCGGCGTGTCAAACGGGCCGGGCGCACTGTCTGCAAACTCATAGTGACAGAAGTGGCAAATCTTCGCTGCGGCCTTTACGGTCTCCGCGCATTGCGGGCACGTCTTGGTCCCCGGCGCGGCGAGTGTCGGCAGCGCCAAAAGCACCAGAAGCGCCAGCGGCGTGAGCAGGAGGCACAGGAAGAACCAGCCAGCGCCCGATCGGCCCTTATTGCCGGCGACGATCGCCGCGACGATCGCGAGCACAGTCCAGATGACCAGGATTGCCATCCGTCACTCGCCGAAACGATTGGCTGCGGCATTCCCTGCCCAGAATGTCACCCAGGCGCCGATGGCGGCGTGCGGCAAAGCGGCGAGCACAACTTTCGGCGGCCCATAATGCAGCAGGCCCCACCCGGTTTGCGCGACGCCGACCCAAATCGCGTGGTAGCCGGAAAAGCCGAGATCGTGAAAACGCCGCACCGACAGGGAGGCAACACCCACGCCGAGCAGCGCGAGCGCGACAACTACGTCGAGGAGTCCGACCCACCACCACAGGCCCCCCTGCACGAAAAACGGGATGCTCGCCATGGACAGAGCAGCTGCCAGAACCCCGATAAAGACGTTGCGGCCGATGAACGGCAGGCGGGCAAGACGGCCCTCAAACGACAAATAACGCTCGATGAAATTGCCGATGGCCTTTGCCGACTGCCGTTGCGTCGCGCCAAGCTTCGCCGCCTTGGCGAGATATTCGGCCGCGTAGCGTGGCTTGGCCTCGCCAGCGGCGACGGCGCGCCGCGCCTGATCGTGTAGAGCTTTGATCGTGGTCATTTGGCCATCGTGCCACATGGCCGGGTAACCGCGAGTTACTGGCGATAGTTAACGAGTCGCTGACCCGCTCCGATCTTGCGCGGCGGTTAATCCGGGCCTGACAATCAATTGCGAAACGGCCTCTTAGATACGCCCGCCGTTTCGCTGATGTTTATTGCTTCATTGAAGATCGTCGCGATGCCGCGCGTGGGGGCAGCGAAACCCTGTACCAGAGACCGTTCGCAAAGTGGACACGAAGGCGATGCTGTTTATCTTGGAGTGGTACCGTCCCAACACGTGGGGCAAGCACAGGAACATCGACGCCTGCGGCGTGCTCTCTCTCCGACATTTCCGGCTGGCGACGGCGCCGCCGGCGGCCTCACCATCGGCCCGAGCAGGTCGAGCAGCGGCGCGCCGCCGAAGCCGAAATGCGCCGCGCCGGATTCTTCGGGACCACTCGATCATCGATCGCCCCGACCGCCCGAGCTCCATCGTCGCCCCAACCAGATTCACTAAAACGAAAATCTCGACGGCGCCGCCGGCGACCTCACCATCGAATCGTGCGGGCAGCTGCCGCTGCACCGACCAGGCGGCCCGAGCCGGTCGAGCAGCATCGCGCCGCCCAGTCTCGCGCGCGCGCGTGAGGGCAGCGAATCGCCAGTCACCAGCACGTGCACAATCCGTGCGTTCCTGCTGGAACGCGGCCTTGCGGCGCGGCAGGGCTAGCGCTTCTTGCGCGTCGAATTGCCGCGCATCCTCGCGTGGCGGACGGACAATGCGGCGAGCTGTTCTTGCCGATCGAAGAAAAACGAACCGCCGCCGATCACGAGCCCGCTTCGCCGACAATCGAAACGAACGATTGCCCGCATTGGCGGCCGATCTGGTGCATCGTCAGGTGACCGTGATTGCTGCGACCCCTACTCCGGCGGCGCTTGCGGCAAAGGCGCCTGCCCGCAATTGGTTGAGCTTTGCGAAGGCCACATCGAAGTCGCGCTCGGTGCTGGCATTGAGGATTGGGAGCTCCAAACCGAGGGCGCGGGCCGCCGACAGAAAATTACTCGATTGGATTGAGGCAAGAGCGGGGACGGCCGGGTTGACCAGGAGCGCAATAACGCTCGCAGTGGGGACCAGTTCGTGCAGCACTTCCAGTCGCTTCGTCGCAACCTCCTCGTTCAATTGGGTTACGCCCGTGACGTTGCCGCCCGGCCGGTTCAGGCTCGCGACGAGGCCGAGCCGAACTGGGTCGCCGCCCGTTTGAAAGACAATCGGGATGGTCGTGGTCGCCGTACCACCACGAAATCTCTGACTTATCGGCCTATAATCGATCTTTTCCCTCTCGGATAAAGTGTTGCGTCGACCGGTTGAGATCACCGGTGCAGAGCGGTCATCCACGGCAAGGGTGACCCCGACGCCCAGGAGCCGAGGCCGTCCGCTGAGCCCACCTGGGCGTGAGGGCCTCGGACCCCGCGCGTGGACGATGACGTGCGGGTAGCCGCCGCCATCATCATTGGGATCATGGCCGCCGTCGTCATCCTGATTTAGTATCGTGGCGATTGGCTATGAATGCCACGAAAAAGGCCTCGACCAGGGGATCGAGGCCAATCTCCGTCGCATGAGGCCATCTAAGCTAACGCGGGGGGGTCGGGGTGGGGATTTGCGTCAGCACGATGGTTCTAATCAAACAAACAACTATCTGATTCTTCCTTCACCGTGCACAAGGTTTTGTGACAGCAAATTGGCCGCGGCCATTGGCCGCAAATTCACTCGCTGGCCCACCTGTTGCCGCTGCGAGCCCGCTTATCCCGAATCGGATAAACTCCGTCCTTCTTCGCCGGTGACTGGTGGAGGTTTTCTTGACGCAGTTGATGTTCAAATGCCCGAAAACGAACAGACTGATCCCCACGCACGTCGATATCGATCTGGCACAGATCGATAAGCTGCCCGACAGAATTACATTTTCCCAATGCCCCTACTGCCGCACGGTGCACGGATGGACGCCAAAGGATACTTTCGTTTCCGAAGTCAAACAGATAGGGCGCCCAAATCGATAGCCTCCCCGCCGCTTCCCGAGCTCTTATGTCTTACAGCTTAACTGACGACGAGATCCGGCTTTTGAAGGAGTTGAGGGGGGCCGGCGAGCGCGGTCGCCCTGTTCCTCAAGCGCCGCTAATGCTCGCACGACTGATAAAGGCGGCCTATGTCGAGCGTCGCGTGATCCAAGGAACGTCGCCCCGCTATGTGATTACAGACGTCGGTAGGATAGCTCTCGATACTGCGATGGCGCGACGCTGATGCCCCGCCGCTTCCCGCCGCCCTGGTCGATCGAGGAACGCACGGAATCCTTCATCGTGAAGGACGCCAACGGCCAAGCGCTTGCGCGAGGCGGCCGATGGGGCAGAATTAGAACAATCTAAAGCAGCCCGACCCTGTTGGAGAAATTATGCTCGGTATTCCACGTCGATATAGCCACTTTGTTTTTGGAATCATTCATCGGCTGCGTCGTCACCGATTGAACGAATTTTTGCAGAATGCGCGTCTCGGGCGGATTGTTGCCGGTGTCCACGACCACCACGCCCTGCGTGGTCACGATCGCCATGGCATTGGCGTCATTCAATTTGCCGACAAAGGCATAAACGTCATCGGCGAGTTTTTGAAATTCCGCTTTGTCGCCTGTCATGGCGTGGGCGCCTAGCGGCGCAAACAGCAAAACGAACGGGATAAACAGCCTGGAGCGCCTCATATGACACCTTAAATTTGGACTGCGGTGGCGTCGTAGGCGTAAAGCCAATCCAAGCGCTCTCTCGCGCGCACTTGTTGCCACTCGCGGGCTACCGAAATTGCAACTGCATCCTCGTCGGCGAGCTCAGGGCTGAACGCCTGTCTGCGGTTCTCGTGAGCCTTGCGCACGACGGCCGCAGTGCGATCCCGCCTGATGTCCTGGTAGCGGCCGAGCGCTGCCATCGGCTCTTTCGCATATTTCGACAAACAGGCTGCGACCACGTAGGCATCTTCGATCGCCATGACCGCGCCTTGTCCCAGGAATGGCAGGGTCGGATGGCAAGCGTCGCCGAGCAAGGTGATGCGTGCCTGCGTCCAACGCTCCATGGGGCCGCGCACCATCAGGGCCCATTTGTACGGAGTGTCGATCCCGTCAATGAGAGTGTGAACGTCCTGGTGCCAACCAAGGAAGTCATTGGCGAGTTCACCTTTGCTACCTTCAACGGTCCAGGATTCCACCTGCCAGTCGTCGCGCTCGACTATGCTGATGAAATTCATGAGCTCACCGCGCCGCACCGGGTAGTGCAGTACATGACCGCGCGGTCCGAGCCAGTTCGTCCCGACCATTCGTGCAAGGTGCTCCGGCAGCCGGTCCATCGGCACCAGACCACGCCAGGCCACGCAACCCGTGAACTCGGCACGGCCGGCGCCAAATAGACAGGCACGCACCTGTGAGTGGATGCCGTCTGCACCAATAATGAAAGCCGACCTCGCCACGCGGCCGTCTGCAAAGCTCGCCTCTGCGTGCTCATCAGTCTGGCTAACTGCAACACACCTCCTGCCAAGCGTAATCGCGTCAGGCTTCAGACGCTGGACAGCCTCCGCCAGTATGCTGAGAAGGTCACCGCGATGAAGCATGACGTGAGGTGTGCCGTACCGTTTGGCCGACGTTGCGCCGAGATCAAACCAATTCCAGGTCTCGCCGGTGCGCCAGTGACGTATCTCGCGCGCAGAAGGGATGACCTGAACGCTGGCCAGGGCATCCTGCAGGCCAAGCGCATACAGAACCCGGGTCCCGTTGGAGCCAAGCTGGACGCCAGCTCCAACCTCCTTGAGCACGGCCGATTGTTCGTACACGTCGACATCGATGCCGCGCTGGAGCAGCGCCAGCGCTGCGGTGAGTCCGCCTATGCCGCCGCCAACGATTATGACCTTGATCGGCGATACCTCGGTGCTTTGCATGTCGATGTTCCAAATGGCCTTTCGCGGTGCGACGCGAGATTTCATCGCGTGCTGGGCGGTCGGCTGTATGGCCGGCCGTCGCACGCGCGTGACCGACCACGACGATGATACTTACTTTTTTCGCGCGATTCCCAGCACAGACGCGATACGGGCGACTTGCGCGTATTGCTCCTTGAGTGCGGCGGTGTACGCATCGACGCCCATCGGCGCGGCCGGCTGCCCCGTGAGCGCCAATCTTTCGCCGATCGTCTTGTCGTCGAGCGCGGCGAGCACATCCGCCGCAATCCGCCGGCGCAGGTCGATCGGCATGTCGCGCGGTCCGAGCAGGCCCAAGACGGGACTCGCGAGCAAGGATGGGAATCCGGATTCCACCACGGAGGGAATGTCCGGCGCGATGGGCGATCGCTCGCGATCGTTGATTGAAATGATCTTGATTTTTCCGGTCTGCGCGTAGGTCCGCATCGCGGCATAGGATTGCATGCACAACTGGATTCTGTTTTCGCCGAGATCTACCGGCGACTTGGTGATGTCGCGGTAAGGAACCTTGGCGATCGAGAGGCCGTTTTCTTTGACGAATCCGTCGAATACAAATTCGGAAAATCCTGGTGCGACCGCATAACTCGTCTCGCTTGGCTTGGCGCGCGCCAGCGCCACGAATTCGGCCAGTGTGGAGATGCCGAGACTCGTCGGCACGGCCACGGCGATCTGCACCTTGGCGACCCCCGCGATCGGCGCGAGGTCGGTCTCGGGATCGAAGGTCATGTCCTCGTGCACGTAGCGTTGTACGACGAAGATACTGCTTGGCCCGAAGAATAACGTATGGTCATCCTTTGCCGACACGACGGTTCCCAGCGACAAGAGGCCATCGCCTCCAGGTTTGCCGTCGATGACGATGGGCTGGCCCCATTTCTGCTGCAGCGTGTCGGTGATCAGCCGCGCGGCGGTGTCCGCTCCGGAGCCCGGACCGAACGGCAGCACGAAGCGCACCGGATGCGTGGGCCACTGTTGGGCTAGGCTTGGCGTCGCGGCGATCGCGTGAATCGCCAGCGCCAGGGCAACCATATCGAGGCGAAACCAACCGTTGAGCATGACCCTTCCCCGGGACGTCCGGACCTGGTGATTGATCACCTTCCAACCTTAGCCATGGGCATTTCCTGATTGAACTCCTGGTATGCGATCTAGCGCTCGGCCGCTTGGCGGGACGCGCGGAAGATTTATTGTGTGGCCTTATTCGTGACCGGTCCGGTGAAAACTTCGAAGCGCTTCCGCAGCGCTGGAAGCCGTGCTCCATCGCCGAGAAAATCGCGATAACCGTTTGCGAAATGCGGGCTCGTCAGCGGCGGCAGCCCCTCCGGCGGCGGCATGTCGCCGCGCGGTGAATAGAAGGCAGGCACGCGGCCCTGCTGCTCCTTGCTTAAGATCCAGGTCAGGAAAAGTTTTGCGGCATTGGGATGTGGCGCATTCTTGAGGATGCCGCCCGCGGTGAAGAAGACCGGCGATTTATCTTTCTCGGACATCACGATCATCAGGTTGCCGCCGCCGATACGAGAACTATTGCTGATATCGAAACTGACGAAATCAGCGCCCGATCTAACGCGAGCTGCGACATCGCGATGGCCTTGGATGAAATAGGGCTGGTTTGCCATATATTTTGGCATGTAATTCCAGCCGTACTTCTGCACGATCAAATCGAAATTGTAGAGGGTGGCGTCGTCGTCGGTGGGGTAAACGGTGACGATGTGGCCGCCGAACTGCGGCTTGAGAAAATCGAGCGCCGACTTCGGCACGTCGGGCTCCTGCACCTTCTCGGGATTATAGCCGTAGAACATTGGAATCGCGGTCACGGCCACCCAGGCTCCGTCCCTGTCTTTCATTGCAGGGAGAACCTGGTCGAAGCCGTCGGGCTTGAAGTGCAGTAGCGCGCTCGCTTTATCCCACCGGGGGTAATCTTGCACCGTCTGGAATTGCACGAAATCCGTAGTGACCTTGTTGTCCTTGAGCTGCTGGTCGATCTCGGAGTCGAGGACATTGCTGAAGTCGCCCTTGGCGGTGACGGCGATGCCCGGGAAGCGCTTCTCGAAAGCGTCCGCCGCCGCTTTAGCCGCTGCCGGCCCGCCACCAGTATAGAACACTAGCGCCTTTTCGGGCTTCGCCTTCTCATATAGCTGATCGATGGTCTCGGCCCGCGCCGCTGAAAGTGGCCCGGATGTAAGGAGAACTAACAGCGACAGGGCTGATTTGCCCATTCCCATCGTCCGGCACAACATGCGTTCCTCCTTGTAGCCGTCGGCGATCCCTCACCGGTGTGTTAGACGGTCAGTTCGATGCGGCCGGCTTCCCACGTCAGAGAATGGCAGCGATTGTATTCGGTTGTTTCGAGCCCGGTGCAGAAAGTATCGTTTGGACGGTTGTGGCCATAGGCTCTACCCATATGCCGACACGAAGAAGTAGTCCACGAGTGGAGGAACGGCGATGAAATCATGGCTTCACATGGTGGCGGTGTCCGCGTGTCTCGCCGCGGCACCGAACGCCCACGCGCAGACTTATCCGTCGAAGCCAATCACCATCATCGTGCCGGCGTCGCCGGGGGGCGTGACCAACATGCTCGCGCGCATCCTAGCGCAACACTTCAACGCCGACTGGGGCGCCCAAATAGTGGTCGAGAACAAGCCGGGCGCCAATAACCAGGTTGCCGCGGAATATGTGATGCACCAGCCGGGCGACGGGTACACACTGTTCATCGGCCCCGAAACCACCTTCATCGTCAATCCGACGCTTTACCCCGACCTACGCTACAAGCTCACCGATTTCACCCCGATCACCGGTCTCGTGCAGATCAATCATGCGCTGATCCTCTATCCGTCGGTGCCGGCGAACAGCGTCAAGGAATTGGTCGCGCTCGCCAAGGCCACGCCCGGCCAGTTGAATTACGGCACTTACGGCGTCGGCTCGAGCGGCCATCTCAATATGGAAATGTTCAAGACCGTCACCGGTACCAATCTGGTCGCCGTGCACTACAAGGGCGCGGCGCCGGCCATGCAGGACGTGATCGCGGGCCACATCCAATTGATGTTCATCAGCGTCGGCAACGCCGTGCCGCAGTCGAAATCCGGCGCGGTCAAATTCATCGCCGTCGGCGCGCCGAAGCGCATGGCGCTCTTGCCAGACGTGCCGACCATCGCCGAGGCCGGCTATCCGGGCTTCACGGCGGTGTCGTGGTTCGCGCTGTTCGGGCCGGCCGGTATTCCGCCCGACGTGGTCGCCAAGATCAACAGCGAGGTGCGCAAGATCTTCGCCGATCCGACCGTTCAGAAAACGTTTCTCGACGTGCAATATTTCGGCTCTATCGCTGGTTCGCCGCAGGAACTGAGCGAGCGCATTCGCACCGAAGAGCCGCAATGGCGCAAGCTGATCCGGGCCGCGCATATCACGGCCGAGTAGGCGGTATCGCTTGTCGGAATAGCGGCGCTTGCCGTAATGCAGCAATTTGGTCGCTAACAGGGGTAAAGCGGACTCCGCCGGACCTTGGGAATGTGTAGCAATTGCCGAGTAGACCCGGGGAATTTCACCCCGAGTACCGGGTCGCCGGAGGCGGTCACCCGCCCCCGGCTCCCACAGAACGTGGCGTGCGGATTTCCCGCACCACGCTCTTCGGCAGTTGGTTCACAGCTTTCACTGCTATCTGTTCAAGTTTCGTTTCCATGGTCGGCTGATCTTCTCACTGGGTAGAAGGCCGTAACTCCCGTTGAATGGAGCCCATGTCGCCCAAGAACAATTCACCTGCCGCTGACCGCTTCCCCATGTGGCCGGCTCTCCCGTCCTCCGAGTACTATCAGTCAGTATGACTTCCACTCGGTCGTCAGGCCTCCCTCACCTTGCCGGCTTGTCGGGCCCTACAAACTTGCGTTTGAACCGAATGGATCTCCCGTGTTCACGTTGATCCCTTTGGTTGCATGCTGGCGGTACGAACCCCGGGAGCACCGCAGGCCACTCGCACTCTAGCGCGGCCTGCGATTCCGCCTTCCCCTTTGAGAGACAGGGTCGGCTCCTCCGATCACGATCGATTTCGGGGCTATCTTCCCGTTCACTTTATTCCGGCCTACAACCTCCCTGTCTACGCTTCGCAGTGGCCGTTACCGGACACCACGCAAGACTCGGTTCGCGGCTGCTCGCTAGGCTTTACCGCGGCCGCCATCTCAGGCGGCAGAGTTCAACGCACTTGCACGGCGCAACCCTCACAGATCCGGACGTGATACTCTCGCATCATCCGGCTCGTGTCATCGCACCAAGGCTGCCGCCTTTCGCCGAACCTTCGGGCTCCTCCCGGTTTGACCCAGTTGGCCCATGTTCAACGGCGATGACCTGCCCCCTTTGCTCCACGGGCATTACCCCGCTTCATAACTACTACGAGGCAGTGCGCCCCTCTCCG
>Ga0181532_10005452_pt1 | contig 10796 bp, 10 predicted proteins | sample PEATcosm2014_Bin_33_FD_119768 | JGI IMG/M metagenome (GOLD analysis project Ga0181532, IMG submission 119768) | Peatland microbial communities from MTU Mesocosm Facility, Houghton, MI, USA - PEATcosm2014_Bin11_30_metaG | ecosystem: Environmental > Terrestrial > Soil > Wetlands > Peat | place... | reverse complement strand
TAGCGCCAGAATCGGCCGCGACTTCCGGGAAGGCCGACGAATGGGGCGAGGACGAAGCCCTCGACGCCTACCTCAAAGAGCACGCCCACGACATTGCGGCCGAGGGCGACAAGCCGTTCAAGGCCATCGGCGGAATTGTCGATCTCCTGGGCGAGGACGATGACGCGGTGGTGGACGAAGCGGAAGCACCCGCCCCGGCCGCGCCTGTCGCGCCCAGACCTGTTGTCCGGCCAAAGCTGCCTCCAGTCCCTGCCCGCCGCGAAAACACGTTGCAGAAAATCAGCCATCTCGATGTGAAGGGACGCATCCAGTTGGCCTTGAAGGGCAACAAGGAAGAGCGCTCGCTTCTGATTCGTGACGGCACCAAGGTCGTGGCGCTGGCGGTGCTCGAAGCTCCTAAACTCTCTGACGGCGAGGTGGAAAAATTCGCCAGCCAGAAGAACGTGCTTGAGTCCGTGCTGCGACAGATTCCGCTGAAGCGCCGCTTCATGAAAAATTACAAGGTGGTGCGCAATCTGGTGGCGAATCCGCGTACCCCGCTTGATCTCGGGCTCGGCTTGATGAAACACCTGTTGACGGCCGACCTGAAGAACATCTCCGCCAACAAGGATATTTCCGAAACCATCCGCAACCTGGCCCTGAAAATGTATAAGCAGAAAGAAGAGCAAACCAACAGGAGGTAAAGGCGGATCGCCCCGCTCGTTTCCATGACGCAATCCGATCCCATCGCCGACCTGTTGCAGCGTGCCCGAACAATTGCCGTGGTCGGCCTCTCCTGCAATCCCATGCGGGCCAGCCACGGCGTCACCGCCTACATGCAGAGCCACGGATACAAAATTATCCCGGTAAATCCGCAGATCGAAGAGTGCCTGGGCGAGAAGGCCTACGCGTCGCTGCTCGATATTCCGCAGACGGAGAAAATCGACATCGTCAACATTTTCCGCAGTCCCGAGTTTGTCGAGGAAATTGTCGACCAGGCCATCCAACTCAAAATCCCCGCCATCTGGATGCAGGAAGAAGTGATCCACGACAAGGCCGCGGAGAAAGCCCGCCAGGCGGGTATCTTCGTGGTGATGGACCGCTGCATCCTCAAGGAACATCGCGCGCGATTCCGATAAACTCAGACCGCCGGAACAAAAGCAGATCGGGCTGCGTACAACTCAAAGAACGAGATAGACTCTTCTCACACGAGGGAATCACTTGGATCAAGACGCCGCTTTGACGCCCATCGAACCAATCCCCCCAACACTCACCCCACCCGCGCAGCCATCGGCGCTCCGCAAGGTCTTCATCGGCAAAGACGGCCTGCGCGCCGGCTGGAGCCTGCTCATCTACGTCGTCATCCTCGTCGCCCTCGGCTTCAGCGTCACCTTCGTCGTTCACAAGTTCCACCCGCAGCCGACGCCTGCCGAAATGGCGAAGATCGCCGCCAACGTGCCGCCCAGGTTCTTGCTCCTCAACGAGTTGGTCCCTTTCCTCATCGTCTTGCTCGTCACCTGGATCATGTCGAAGATCGAACGGCGCCCCAACTCCGTCTACGGTTTCGGCGGCAGCCGCAAGCTTCCGCAATTCTTCGCCGGCCTGGCCTGGGGAGTGACCTGTCTCTCACTGCTCGTTCTGATCCTGTGGAAGGCCGGACTCCTCGTCATCGACAAACGTCTGGTCTTTGGCAGCGACATTCTCCGCTACGGCGCGATCTGGCTGGTCGGCTTTCTCTTGGTCGGCCTCTTCGAAGAGTACCTGCTCCGCGGCTATCTGCAGTACACGCTCTCCCGCGGCCTTGCTGGCCTTTACCAGGCGATCTTCAAGAGCAGCCACAGCGCAGCCTTAGGCTTCTGGACCGCGGCCTTACTCCTATCCACGCTCTTCGGACTTGGCCACCGCTCGAACCCCGGCGAATCTCCCATCGGACTGCTCTCTGCCGGATTGGCCGGGCTGCTTTTCTGTTTCGCACTTTGGCGTACCGGTTCGCTGTGGTGGGCCATCGGCTTCCACGCCTCGTGGGATTGGGCGCAGTCCTTTCTCTACGGTGTGGCCGACAGCGGCATGATGGCGCAGCACCATCTTCTCGCCACGCATGCGGTCGGCAAGCCCATCCTGAGCGGCGGAGCCACGGGTCCGGAAGGCAGCGCAATCATCGTTGTCGTCTTTGCCCTGGCCAGCGCAATCATCGTCGTCACGCTGCCCCGTGCCCACTCCGGCGCCGCACCAGAGCAGTCCACTAACTCGAACTTGGCGAGCGCCGGCGTTTAATTTCCTCCATCCGCTCGCGGATGCGCTTTTCGATGCCCTCGTTCGTCGGCCGATAGTAAACGCGATCCCGCAGATTGTCGGGCAGGCACTGCATGTCGGCGACTTTGTCCTCGAGATCGTGGGCGTACTGGTAGCCCTGGCCGTAGCCGAGTCCCTTCATCAGAGAAGTGGGCGCGTTGCGCAGATGCAGCGGCACGGAATCGGCTGCAGTCTGCTCCACGTCTTTCAGCACGCCGCTGTAAGCGGTATAGAGCGCGTTTGACTTGGGAGCGACCGAAAGATAGACGACGGCCTGTGCCAGCGCCAGATTGCCTTCCGGCATGCCAATGAAATCGACCGCGTCGCGAGCCGCCATGCACAGCGCGAGCGCATTCGGATCGGCCAGGCCAATATCTTCCACCGCCATGCGCACCACCCGGCGCGCCACGTAGAGCGGATCTTCTCCGGCCTCGAGCATGCGGCCCAGCCAGTAGAGCGCAGCATCGGGATCGCTGTTGCGCACCGATTTGTGTAGCGCCGAAATCAGGTTGTAATGTTCTTCGCCAGATTTGTCGTAGAGAAGAATGCGCTTCTGAAGAGCATCGCGTACGATCTCGTCAGTGATTTCATTCGAAGCGGGTGCCCCATCCTTCTCGCGTTCTTTGCGAGAGGGTGGGGATTTTGATTTCGCCAGCCCAGCCGCAACTTCTAAAACGTTGTAAGCACTGCGCGCATCTCCGCTGGTATAGCTGGCAATTTTCTTCAGCACTTCGTCGGATGCAATCAGATTCTTCCCGCCCAGGCCGCGCTCGGGGTCGGCGAGAGCGCGCCGCAGCAACAGCACGATCTGCTCCTCAGTCAGCGGCTTCAGCACGTAGACGCGGCACCGCGAAAGCAGCGCCGAATTAATCTCGAACGACGGGTTCTCCGTAGTCGCGCCAATCAGGCGAATGTTGCCTTTCTCCACATGCGGCAGAAACGCATCCTGCTGCGCTTTGTTGAAGCGGTGAATTTCGTCGATGAATACGATGGTCCGTGTGCCATACTGGCGGGCGCGTTCGGCGTCGGCCATCACCTGCTTGATCTCTTTAATCCCGGCCAGCACCGCGGAAAATTCAATAAACTCCGCCTTGGTCAGGTTCGCGATGATTTTTGCCAGCGTGGTCTTGCCCGTCCCCGGAGGTCCCCAGAAAATCAGCGAGCCGGTGTCGTCGCGGTCCACCTGCGTGCGCAGCGGCTTGCCGGGACCGATCAGATGCTCCTGCCCGACATACTCGTCGAGCGTGCGCGGGCGCATGCGGTCGGCCAGCGGCCGCGTCGCGTCGGTCGCGCTACCGGCATTCGGGATGGGCTGAAAAAGACTCACGGCGCCCCCAAACTCGAAAGCTTTAGCTTATCTCGTTTGGATTTCCACTCTGTCATCCTGAGCGAAGCGAAGGACCCCTACAACTGACAGTGTAACTGCACAGATCCTTCGCTTCGCTCACGATGACAGAGTCATTTATTCTGCAAATGAAATGTCGTAGAAAGGCGGAGTCACAAGTTGCGCAACCGACTACAGGGCAACCGCCTTCGTCGTGTCCACAAATTGCAGTTCCGGCGCCTGCGGCAATGCGCCGATCTCCGCCGCGTACCGATAAAACAACTGCAAGCCCTCCAGGCATCCAGCATCGAACTGGTAGTGAATATTCTGCGTCAGATAACTCCTTACATCGGCTTCACTGATGTCGAGGCGCGGAGCCCACTCCCGGGCCAACTGGTTCAAGCTGGAAGGCTCCAGTCCGTGATCGCGCGAGTTCTGAAACACGGCCGGCAAATCCAGCGCTGGGTCAGCTTCGGCCAGAGAATCCTTGCGAACTGCCCAAAAAGCGAAAACAAAAGGTTTGCCGGTGTGCCGAATCCATTCTTCCGCCAAGTCGACCGTGTGGTAGCGTTTGCGGTCGATCTTCAGTGCCGGATCGCCAATCAGCAGCCCGGCATCATGCCCGGCCAGCATCTTGTCGATGTCAGGCGGCATCGCCGTGAACGTTCTACCGCCGCCCATCCACTTCTCGAACAACACTTTCGTCAACGCCACCGAGGTCAGCGAAGACGTGTCTAGCGCAACTGTCCGCACATGTTCGATCGGAACTTTGCTGACCAGCAAAATCGACCGCACCGCCCGCCGCGAAGCAATCGCGACTTCAGGCACGATCTGCAATCCTGGAATCTCGGCATACGCCGCCGCCGGAATGATGCCGATGTCGGCCGTTCCCTCCGCCAGCGATCGGGCACAAGTCGAAGGCAGCGTATAGGAAATATCAAAATCTCGGCCGGCTTTGTGCTCCGACCCGCGGTGCTCGAAATCCCACATCAACGGGGCGGTATTCAGGTAGGAAATGGCGGAAATGCGTAAACGTCTCATTCTTGATTCGATAATCTTCTTATTTCGGGTCTTTCCACAATATTAACAAACGGATTGTGACGGATGACCTTGACTCGGCTTGGCGCGGATAATTACAGTCCGCTCGGAGTGCATTTTGTCCCATGCCGCTGTATCCCCGGCCGCGACTCATCTTCTGGAGTGGCTGGCCATTTCGCTGACCCCGGGGCTCGGACCTACAAAGTCGCGTAAGCTGATCGAGCATTTCGGATCGGCGGAAGCCGTGTTTCGCGCGTCCTTGACCGAACTTGAGAGCACCGGCATTCAAGCCATCTCCGCGCAATCGCTGGCCACAGGCAAGTCGTCCGAGTTGGCGCGCGAAGAAATCGCCCGCGCAGCTGCAGCCGACATCACCATGGTCTCGCTGGATGACCCCTCGTATCCGCCGCGCCTCAAAGAAATCTACGATCCGCCGTTGATTCTGCGGGTTCGCGGCAATCCCGATGTGCTGACCAGGCCGGGCATCGCCATGGTAGGAACGCGCCATCCCACGCCCTATGGTTCGGGCATGGCCGAGCGCCTGGCCTGCGATCTCGCGGCGCAGGGATTAGTCATTATTAGTGGCATGGCTCGCGGCGTCGACACCTCCAGCCACCGCGGCGCAATCTCCGCTAAAGGCAAGACTATCGCCGTGTTTGGCACCGGCGTTGACGTGACCTATCCCAAAGAGAATTCGCGGCTCGCGGAACAGATCCTCGCTCTCGGCGGCGCGCTGATCTCTGAATTCCCTCTGGGAACGTTCGCCGCGCCGCAGAATTTTCCCATCCGCAATCGCATCATCAGCGGAATGTCGGTCGGTGTGCTGGTCGTCGAGGCCGCGGAATATTCCGGCACGCGCATCACCGCGCGCTGCGCCCTCGAACAGAATCGCGACGTCTTCGCCGTGCCCGGCAACGTCACCAACAAAAATTCCTGGGGACCGAACACGCTCATCAAACAGGGCGCCAAGTTGGTGGCAACCTGGGAAGATGTGTGGGAAGATCTCCCGACAGAAGTACGACTTGCACTGACTCCGCCCGCCTCGCCTGAATCCCAAGGCGCCTCTTCCGCATCTCTATTCCCGGATGAAGGGCTCCCTCCTCACGAAAAGCGAATCCTGGGCCTGCTGAAAGCCGACGAAGCCACGCACATCGACGAAATTGTCGAAAAGCTGGAAAACGAATTATCGTCGTCTGAAATCTTCGCCGCCCTCTTCGAACTGGAATTGTGCGGCAAAGTCAGGCAGATGCCGGGGAAAAACTTCGTTAAGAGCTTTTAGCTGTTAGCTCTTAGCTTTTAGCTCAACCTCTGTGGAGGGCACGATGAGGAATTACAGGGACCTGATGGTGTGGGAGAAGGACCACAAACTCACTCTGGCCATTTACACAGAGACAAATGCATTTCCTAAAGAGGAGCGGTTTGGGTTAACAAGCCAGGTGCGTCGTGCCTCTTCGTCGATTCCAGCCAACTTGGCGGAGGGCTGTGGTCGGCGATCGGATGGTGAGATGGGCAGATTTGTCCAGATTGCGATGGGGTCAGGCGCTGAACTTTCCTATCATCTGCTACTCTGCCGCGATCTGGGCATTCTCGGCACGGCAGAATTCTCCCGCCTGTCAGCCGATCTGGAAGAAGTGATGAAGATGCTGTCTGCCTTGTCTGGGCGCGTGCAAGGCACCACGCAAGCGAGTGTTTTTGGAGCTAAGAGCTAAAGGCTAAGAGCTAAAAGCTTTCCTCGTAACTTGTTGCTTTCCGCCCATTCGTGCTAGCTTCGAAACGGAATATTGAAAAACTGAGGATCAATTGTCAAAAGGTTTAGTCATTGTCGAATCGCCGGCCAAGGCGAAGACCATCCAGAAATATCTGGGCAAGGGCTTCACCGTCGAGGCTTCGCTCGGCCACGTGAAGGATCTGCCCAAGAGCACTCTGGGTGTGGATATCAAGAACGGCTTCGAAACGGATTACGTTATCATCCCCGGCAAAGAAAAAGTTGTTGCCAAGCTGAAAAAGCTGGCGGCCGCGGCGGATTTCATCTTTCTGGCGCCTGACCCGGACCGCGAAGGCGAAGCCATCGCCGCCCATCTGGCGACCGAACTCGCCGAGAATGGCAAAGGGAAGAAAAAAGCCAAGAAGGCGAAAAAGGGTGAGCCCGAAGCGCCTCCGCGCATCCAGCGCGTAACTTTCAACGAGATTACCAAGCGCGCGGTGCAGGCCGCCTTTGAACATCCGCGTGCCATCGATCAGAATCTGGTCGATGCCCAGCAGGCGCGCCGCGTGCTCGACCGGCTCGTGGGATATCAGGTGTCTCCGCTGTTGTGGGATAAAGTTCGCCGCGGTCTTTCGGCGGGACGCGTGCAAACCGTCGCGCTGCGCCTGATCGTCGAACGCGAACGCGAAATCAAGGCGTTCGAGAAGAAAGAATATTGGACCATCGACGCGCATCTCGCCGCCAACAAGCCTCCGGCGTTCGATGCCCGCTTTGTGGGCAAGGGCGAAGAGAAAGTCGAAGTCACCAACGGCGAAGACGCGGAAAAAATTCGCGCCGCTCTGGAAACGGCCGACTGGCTCGTCCGCTCGGTCGACAAGAAAGAACGCCGCCGCAACGCCGCGCCTCCGTTCACCACCAGCAAGCTGCAACAGGATTCTTCGCGCAAGCTGCGCTTCAGCGTGAAACGCACCATGATGATTGCGCAGCGCCTGTATGAAGGCGTGGAACTCGGCGAAGAAGGTCTGGTCGGCCTGATCACTTACATGCGTACCGATTCGACCCGCGTCGCGCCCGAAGCGATTCAGGAAGTCCGCGAGTACGTTGGCAAGGAATATGGTCCGGCGTACCTGCCCGAGGCGCCGAATACGTTTAAAGAGAAGAAAGACTCGCAGGGCGCGCACGAGGCGATTCGCCCGACTTCGGCGATGCGCCACCCCGACCAGATCAAGCAGTATTTGAAAGAAGATGAGTTCAAGGTCTACAAGCTGATCTGGCAGCGTTTTGTTGCGTCGCAGATCAACCCCGCGGTCTTCGATCAGACCACGGTCGACATCGACGCGAAAAACGGCAACGAAGTCTTCTGGTTCCGCGTGACTGGATCGGTGCTCAAGTTCGACGGCTTCCTCCGCGTCTACGAAGAATCGAAAGAAGGCAAAGACGAAGAAGACGAAGAATTGAAGCACAAACTGCCCGCGCTCGAAGCCGGACAAAAACTCACACTCAAGGAACTGAAACCGGAACAGCATTTCACCGAGCCTCCGCCGCGCTTCAACGAAGCGTCGCTGGTGAAGGAGCTGGAAGAGCGCGGCATCGGGCGCCCATCGACCTACGCCGCGATTCTTACCACCATTCAAGAGCGGCAGTACGTACAGAAGGTCGGCGGAAAATTCTCCCCCACCGAGATTGGTCTCGTGGTTACCGATCTACTCGTTGAGAACTTCCGCGATATTTTCGATCTGCAATACACCGCCCGCCTGGAAGAAGAACTCGACGAAATCGAAGAGGGCAAAGAGAAGTGGCAGGACGCTCTCGCTGATTTCTACAAGAAATTCCAGAAAGATCTCAAATATGCCGAAAAGCATATGGAGAATATCAAGCGGATGGAAAAGCCCACAGACGAGAAGTGCGAACGCTGTGGCGCGCCGCTGGTGATCAAATGGGGCAAGCACGGCTCGTTCTACGCCTGCAGCACCTACGATAAGGAAGATCCGAATACCTGCACTTTCACCAAAGAAAATCCCATCAACCTGCCCGATCTAGATTCCGCCGACGTGCAGGAGACTACGCAGGAGGAGTACTGCGAAAACTGTGGCCGAGTGATGGTGCTGAAGCGCGGTCGCTTCGGCCAGTTCATGGCGTGCACGGGATATCCCGATTGCAAGACCACGCGGCGCCTGGATCAGGGCAAGAAAGTTCCCGACATTCCGCTCGACGAGCTGTGCCCGAAGTGCGGGCGCAACATGATGATTCGCCACGGCCGTTACGGCGAGTTCACCACCTGTAGCGGATATCCCGAGTGCAAGTACGTTAAGCAGAACTATATTGGAGTAAAGTGTCCCGAGTGCAAGGACGGTGACCTGGTCGAAAAGCGCGCCCGCAAGGGCAACACGTTCTACGGCTGCGGAAATTATCCGAATTGCAAATTCACTTCCGCGCATAAGCCGATCGCCGAGAAGTGTCCGTCGTGCGGCAGCGAATACCTGGTGGAGAAAAATCTGAAGGCCGGTCCGGTGATCGCTTGCCCCAACAAAGAGTGCGATTTCGAGCGCCCGGCGCCGCAGCCCGACGCGGCGGCGACCACCGCCTGAAGAGAAATTGAACAATTGGGAAATCTAGAAAATTGAGTAATTGGGAAATTTGGTAATTGACGAATTGGGAAGTCCAGATCTTTTCGGCACTGCCTTTCCGCTGAAACCCAGTTTTGTTAAATGACTCAATTCCCAATTTCCAAATTCCGTCTTGAGGTGCTCTCATGTCCAAGAAACCGACGTCCGCTGATGCTCAACTGATTCTCCAACTCTACGATCTGCGCCGCGAGGCCGAAATGCGCAAAGCGCGCCACTGGTGGATCGCCGATTTCTGGCCGCAGACCGCCGACGACTTCGCGAAAGTTGCCGGCGCCGCGGGCACTCCGGAAAACAATTGGCTGCGCCAAGTGGGCGGCTACTGGAGCATGGCTGCTGCCTTCGTGCTGCAAGGAGTTCTGAACGAAGAACTGTTTATCCAGCCTGCCGTCAGCGGGGAAATGTTTTTCCTGTACGCCAAGGTCCAGCCCTTTCTCAAGGAGCTTCGAGAAAAGATGGGCGACCCGCACATGTTCGCCAACATCGAGAAGGTCATCATGAACTCCAAGTTCGGCCGCGAACGGCTAAAGCTCACGATGAAGCGCGTCGAAGCCATGCGCGAAAAGCGCAAAGCCAGCTCCTAAGCGACTAGCGGCCCGAAGCTAGAAGCTCGCAGCTAGAGGCGTCTCTTCTGTTATCCTAATCGGCTGTGCGGATGATCTGGTGGTTCCTGATCCTGGGCGCGAGCACGCTGGTCGTAGTGTGCGTGGCCATAGCCCTCTACGTGCACTTGCGTCGACATCTGCAGAAAGCGCACGTGTCGCCCGACGGACCGGTCAGTGAAGCGGAACACGAGCATCAGACGGACAGCATGAAACGCTGAAATTTGGTTGTGGAGGTCGCCTTATGGCAAGATCGGCAATTCAAATTCTAGCTACTCCGCAAAGCCGTGCTCTCGAAGGCTCGCGCCAGGTTGCGATCGTGGTGGGCGCGAGCCTGGTGGTGGCATTGTGCGCGCACATTACCATTCCGTTGATGCCGCTCACTCCGGTTCCGCTGACCGTGCAGAATCTGGCCGTGCTGCTGGTTGGGATGATGCTGGGCAGCCGTCGCGGTTTTGCTGCGCTGGTTCTCTACCTTGTCGAAGGCATGGCCGGACTGCCGGTCTTCAATCCCACGGGCCCGGGCGGAGCTGCGCAACTGTTCGGCATCACCGGAGGATTCCTCTTGGTCTATCCCCTGGTTGCGTTCGTTGCCGGATACATCTTTGAGCGTGGGTTTAAAAGCGAAAAGACGAGTTTCCTGCGCGCCGCGGTTGCCGGACTTCTGGCGGAAATGGTGCTCTTCGCCGGGGGCCTGACCTGGCTCTATATCTTCACGCATTCGCTCGCGAAAGCAGCCTATCTCGGCCTGTACTGGTTCCTGGCCGCTGAGATCATCAAGGTGATGTTAGCCGCCGCCATCGCCAAGCGCTGGGGCAGTGCGGTAAAGAGCGCAGTCCAGCCGTAGATTTTTGGAGTTCATAATGACAGCAGTATCCGAAACCGCCAAAGGGCCGGGCAGCACCGCATCCGGTCAGGTGCGCGAGATTACCGTGGCGCACAGCCCGGATTCCGACGACGCCTTCATGTTCTACGGCCTGGCGACGAAAAAGGTACGCTCGCCGAAGGTATCCTTTCGTCACGTTCTCGAAGATATCGAAACGTTGAATCGCAAAGCCATGGAAGGCCGGTACGATCTCAGCGCCATTTCCTTTCACGCGTATCCGTACGTAGCCGGCAAATACGTGCTGATGGCCAGCGGGTCGAGCATCGGCGACGGTTATGGGCCCAGCATCATCGCACTCCGGCCGATGGAGCCGGAGGAATTAAAGGGCAAGCGCATCGCCGTTCCC
>Ga0181532_10005447_pt1 | contig 10803 bp, 13 predicted proteins | sample PEATcosm2014_Bin_33_FD_119768 | JGI IMG/M metagenome (GOLD analysis project Ga0181532, IMG submission 119768) | Peatland microbial communities from MTU Mesocosm Facility, Houghton, MI, USA - PEATcosm2014_Bin11_30_metaG | ecosystem: Environmental > Terrestrial > Soil > Wetlands > Peat | place... | reverse complement strand
GCCCCACGCAAGCTCCGGGGAATAATGCCTCGGAGCGAGTGGGAATTTTGACCCATGATTCGCGCATCCTCCACACCGCTAGCAGCGTATTCTGCCACGTGAATCCGAGACCTGCACGACTTGAGCAAGATTTTGCCCGTTGAATTCGAGCCGTCCGCTGTTCGCGAAAGCCTTGCGCGCGATCGTCATCCTTCGGGCACATCCCTTGCTGATACTTGTTCCAGGCGGTGGCCCGGATGCGAATTTGGCCGTGCAGTTCTTGGGGGATAAGACGCCGACCGATCGGTAGCAGGGGAGACCGGGCCGCCGCATTTTCCAGAGTCAAACCGGCAATCATTCCTTGAAATCGAAACAATCGCAGACCGCCCTTGCGGGATCGAAGATGAACGAGATCCCGTTGCTCAACCGGGCAAATGTGTTCGAGGCCGGGCTTTTTTCATGGGGAATTCCGGAGCAGACAGCCAAGCAGCTTACTAGCCATCATAGCGAACTCAACTACCCGGCCGGGCAGCTGATCTTCAGCCCGGGGTCGGCGGCCGACATCGTGTTGTGGGTCGTCAAGGGCGTGGTTCGCGAAATCTGCCCGAATCCTAACGGCACTCAAACGCTGGTGCGGCTCGCAACTGCCGGCGACATTTTGGGTCTCGCCGATAAGTTAGACGAAAAGGGTCAATGGATCCGCCGCTTCGAAGCCCGGACGGCCACCGAGTGTGTGCTCGCGATTGTCACGCGCCAGCACGTGCGCGATTTGCTGAAGGACATGAACCCGGGGGAACTGCTGGCACTGTCGGAGCGGATGAATTCGGCATCTTCGGAATGGGTCGAGTACTACGCGACCTTCCTGGGACTCTCATATCGCGAGCGGATCGAAATGGTGATGGCAGAGCTTGGACGCAAGTTTGGCGTCCCCGATGACGACGGCGTGTTGCTTACATTTGAGCCTACTACGTCCGATTTGGCGGAAATGATCGGATGCTCGCGGCCAGTGGTCGGCCGCGTCATGGCAGAGCTGATTGAAGATGGAGAGATCGAGCGGCGCGATCGCAAATACATTTTGCTGTATGGCGGAGCGCTTGAAGCCACGGTGAGCGAAGGCTCCCATATCGCCAATGGGCATGTGCCGCCGAGTGTTCAGCCCGCAGTATCAAGCCGCCGTACTGCTCATCTTCAGCGCCAGCACAGGTGGGGGAGGCAGTCGTGATTCAAGAAAGGTTGTGCCTGGCTAAGGGCGCACTGAGACGTATGAACCCGGAGTGCGCCATGGAGGCTCATCTTTCGGCTCCGACCACATCGCTGTTCACCTAGGATTGCTCGCCCAACATATTTCGAACGCCGGCGTCAACGGCAGCAATCGACACGCTGCCTTGAACGCGCCATCGGTACTTTCCGCCAGCGACCTAAGCTGGGCATAGTGCTATAGTCGCGCTGCGGCTGCCACAGAGCAAAGACAGCGGAGGCTCCCATGGCATTTCGAGGCATTCAGGCGGCAACGGTGAAGTTCCAGGGCTTCAACGGCGACAGCGGGGAGGCTTATTACGCGCATCCTCTGGCGACCGGCCGGTATCCAGGCGTCGTCGTGATTCATCACTTTCCAGGCTGGGACGAGTGGACCACTGAGGTAACTCGTAAATTCGCAGATCACGGCTATGCCGCGATTGCACCGAGCCTCTATTTCCGGCTGGGTGACGGCGCTTCAGCAGAAGTGGTTGCTCGCGCACGCGCAGCCGGTGGGATGCCGGATGACCAGGTGATGGGAGATGTGACGGGAGCCGCAGCGTTTCTGCGCGCCCAACCACATAGCAATAGCAAGGTTGGGGTGATAGGTTTCTGCTCCGGCGGACGACAAGCGTACCTGGCGGCATGCCTAGTCGCCAATCTCGATGCGGTTGTCGATTGCTGGGGTGGCAGCGTAGTTGTTGGCGACCCATCGAAGTTACCGAGCACGCAACCGGTTGCGCCCATCGAGTTGACGGAAGGAATACGTTGCCCGCTTATGGGGCTGTTTGGCAGCGAAGATACTAACCCTTCCCCCGACGACGTAAACCGCACCGAAGCCGCGCTCAAGCGCTTCGGCAAGAGCTACGAGTTTCATCGTTACGAGGGAGCGGGTCACGCGTTCTTTGCCTGGTATCGTCCTAACTACCGGCCCGAGCAGGCGCAGGACGGTTGGAAGAAAGTGTTCGCCTTTTTCGAAAAGTACCTGACGGCCTCCTAGGATAGTAACGATGGACAAACCATTCGATTCGAATGCAGCTTCCTTCAACGCCGGTTCCCAGGCGCAACGCAGCCGAATCGTCATCGTGCTCATGATTGACGGACTTTCAGAATCGATGCTCGATTCAGTCGCAACTCCCAACTTTACCAGGCTGCGAACCGAAGGCGCGTGGACCCATCACCTGGTGCCGGTCTTTCCCTCGATATCCGAGCCAAACTGGGTTTCAGCTTCCACGGGATGCTGGCCCGAAAATCATGGCATAGTCAGCGCTCAGTTCATCGATCCTAGCATGGGGTTGTTCAATCACGACGTCGATGCGGACTGGCTTGCCGGCGGCGAACTCCTGCATCAGGTCGCCGAGCGCCAAGGGGTCAGGACGGCCGCACTGGGATGGTTTGGGCGTTACTCGAAGAGTCGCGGAGCGCTAGCGACTTATGTATCGCCTGAGCGGAAAGTGCCGTGGCAACTCTCGGAGTATGCCAGTGAGCCGAAACGGACGGGTGAGATCATCGACTATCTGGAAATGCCCGAAGATCGGCGGCCGCGTCTGATCCTGGGTTACTTCGCTCAGCCAGACGAGGTAATGCATAGCGACGGGCTTCACTCGCCGCGAGCGCGTGAGGCAATCATCCGGGCCGATAGCGAAGTGGGCAGGCTACTGGAGGAGATCAATCGACTCCCTTACAAGGACCAAGTCACGTTGTTCATCATGTCGGACCATGGCCATCTCCCAGTCACGCATCTTATCAATGTCAGGCGAGTCCTAAGCCGGCATGGTATTGGCGGGCGCGACGTAACCACCGGGACTACGAGTTTCATCTACTTTGACGACAAGTCGCAGGTCGATCGCGCTTACCAGGCGCTCGCCACGCATCAAGAGTTCGACGTGCTTCGCCGCGACAGTCAGCCGGAATTCGCGCAGCTCGGGCAGAGCGACCGGGTAGGCGACCTGATTCTCTCGGCGCATCCGGGTTACTACATGGTCGACCCTGATCTCGCGCCCTGGTACCTGAAACCACTGGCGACATTTGGCCGCGACATCTATCCGAGTCCTTTTATGGGTGTCGGATTAGTGTCGGCTCACGGCTACCCTCCCGAGACGCCGGGTATCCATGGGATTCTCTACGGTTGGGGGAACGGACTCCCGCGCGGCCGTGAGATCAAGGGCGCGCGCATGATCGATGTTCATCCAACTGTGACCCGTTTCCTGGGAATCGAGCCTGGACGCCTGGTGGACGGCGTCCCTCTCGAGCTTTAAAAGCGTATCCATACGATTCGTATGAAAATTATAGTCGCGGCACTGATCGGATAGCCCCACGGACACGTCCAGGTTAGCGCCCGATCGTTGAAGTCGTTGAATTGGTCGGCGTCTCTCACTGGGGTCACTTTGACTTCGGCGGCTTGTAATGGGGCGGATCGGGAATCGACATCCGCCAACCTATGTCGTACTGCCATTTCTCCTTCAGCTCTTTGGCGGTTAGACGCTGAAGGATTTTTCCGGAGGGAACCTGAATTTCGTAGCCGAGGAGCTGGCACATGATCCCGCCGTAGGAGGAACTGCACGGAATCTGGGCCATCACGATTATCGCCGATTTTTCCGGGACCCAAGCGACAGCGGACATGTTGTAATCAGGATGATTTTCCATTCTGTGGCATTCCCGCTCATCGAGTATGGTCGCTTTACAGGGTGGAAAGCTGCGTACCATGTCTTTCTGGGCGGCGTCGGTAACGTCGAACTTCTCCACTTCCTTTGGCGCTATTTGGTAGACGTCAACAAAGAAGCCTGAAATCGCTGTTTCGCCTCCATTTATGAGGAACTCGTTTGAGTTCGGGGACCAGAGCAGTTCAGCGCCGCGTTTTAGGCCAAGAGCCGAATCCAAGCTATCTTCGAATATCAGATCGTACTTGCGGCCGGCTCCGTCAGTGACCCTAAGAAATCGATCGATATCTCCTTCTTTTGCTTTGTTTCGGCAAATGACTTCCGCAAGGAGCTTGTGATTTGGGGAGGGGACCTTTATATCGCAGCCAACGATGGGCACCGCATGCTTGGCCCAAACAGGTTGGTCGGCGGCGAGGATCGGAGAATACGGAAGGAAGATCGCGATGACAGCAAAAAGGGTGGCGATTGCCAAACGTCTCAACGGAAGCGGTGCGAAGGTCAGACTGCGACGTGCGCGATTCTGACTGATGGAATAGAGCTGGAAAGGGCAAATTCTACCATCGGTAGTGGTTTTGGGACGGCTGGGCTCTAGGGCTAGTTTCGTTCCGTCAAAAATTATTTTTGCCCCGAGCCGGGGTCGCCGGATGTCAGGCGAGGCGGGCGAGCACGGGAAATCCTGGCGGTTGACCATAGCGTATGCATAGCACGCCAAATCCGGAGGGGGCAGGCTGAACTAGTTGGCAATTCCCCCTCTGTTGACTACCGTGCTGTTTTTTGCTAATATCCAAATCATGATGAACGAAAGAAAAGCCGAGCCGAAATTGGTCCCGCAAATGACGCTTTCCGAGTTCGAGAGATTGTTCCCCGATGAGGAAGCCTGTTGGACATATTTGTTCGCGCGCCGCTGGCCCGCCGGCGTGAAATGTCCGCGTTGCGGCAACGACCACGTTTACGAAAGCAAGGCGCGTCCGTGGCACTGGCAGTGCAAGAAATGCGGCAAGGATAATCGCTCGCCCTATCGGTTCTCGCTCAAGACTGGAACGATCTTCGAGGAAACGAAGAAGCCGCTCCGCATGTGGTTTAAGGTTCTCCATCTGATGCTCACGTCCAAGAAGGGGATCAGCGCGTTGCAGATTCATCGGATGCTCGGAACTGGCAAATATCAAACTGCTTGGTATATGTGCATGAGACTCCGCGCCGGAATGAAGGACGCTGAGTTCCGGCAGTTGATGGGCATCGTAGAAATCGATGAAACCTTTGTCGGCGGCAAGCGCGGCAAGATGCACAAGTCCAAACGTGCTGCGATTGGATGGGGACAGCGCGACAAGATTCCGGTCATCGGCGCGATCTCGCGCAAAGGCAACGTAGTCTGTCAGATGATCGAGCACGTCAGCGCGAACCAAGCCGAACGATTCATTCGCAAGGTGGTCGATACCGAGAAAGTCGAATTGATCGCGACTGATGAAGGCGGAGAATTTCGGCGTTTGAAGGGCATTGGCTATCCGCATGAAACCGTCGATCACAAGTCCGAAGAATACGTGCGCGGCGTGGTTCACACACAAAATCTCGATAACTTTTGGTCGCTCCTGAAACGCGGAATCGTCGGAACTTACCACCACGTCAGCAAGAAATATCTGCCGCTGTATCTGAATGAATTTCAGTTCCGGTTCAACAATCGCAAGGAAGCCGACATATTCGGCAACGCGATAGCAGGATGCTGAGACACGAACACTGGCGAATGTCTCAGCTATCTGAGAACGCCGCCAGCGAGCCGGTTCAATTGGAGTTTTTTTTCGCACGCATTCGCTCCAGGCGATTGAGCAAGGCGAAGATCGGTATCGCGAGGCTTGCGAGACCGACCACAATGATGATCAACGCGAAACACTCATAGAAGATTGCGTCGTCACCTATGGACAAATCATCACTCGAAACGCTGATTAGTTCGCTTGAATTTTGGTCATGGGTGTTCGGCGTCATCGTCGTGATCGGCGTCGGTGGAGAGTCGGTGTTCGGAATCCGACTTATCTGGAACAATCGAAAGCTCCATCGGCTCGAAGAACGGGAAAATCGCGTGCAACAGGAAGAGATCGCGCGCCTCAAGTATGAAACCGCGCAACTCAACGCTGATAGCTTGGCGCTTGTAAAAGCATCGCGGGATCGCGGCCTTATGATTTTAGGAAACCAAGACAGTCCATTCTGGCAATTGAAAAAATTCGCCGGAATTGAACTATTCATACAAAGCAGCGCCCAAGAAGAGCCGAGGAATTTCGCTCGCAGCTTGGGTGGGCTTGAGCAACTAGGGTTTGTTCTGAAATGGACGGATGAATCCCAGACGGGCACAACGAATGTTGAAGGCACGACGTTGTTGACGTGGCTGCCCGAAGGCATGACGCCCAAAAACGATAGCGCGCCGCGACCGCTAGACCATGAACCGAAAACCCCAACTGAGAAGGCGTATGCCGCTGCCGAAGAACTGACTTCGTACTTGAGACTCACCGGCGTGGATTGCCAACACTTTGCGTTCCCGCGCGACCTTTCCCCGAATGCACCGATCACATTGTTGCGCTTCTCAACGCTTCCCGACGGCGCCATCCTGATTACTATCGGACGCCGATCTACCCTCGAACTGACCGTTAAGTATGCGCGGGATTTGATGGGACGCCTTGGCAAAGGAAGCGGACAAGCGCGATGAGAGGTCACTTTATGCCGTACGCTCAGAAAATACTGTTCTTCTTCTGCCGCAAGTGCGGGGAGTACCACGAAAAGACGCATCCCCATTACCGGGCGCAGAAACAACGCGCCTACCGACGACGCAAGAAGAAAGAGGCTGCTCAAACTGAGCAGCAGCCCCAACAGCAGGGCTAATGTAGCCGAGCCACAGGGAGAATCCGGCCTGTCGCCGGAAACTCTAGCATTTTCGGGCTGGTAGTCAACAGAGGGGGAATTGCCAACTAGTTCATCCCCAAACGTGGCCTGAAACCCGGATTGGGGAGTCACAGGGATTTGCGGGCGGGTTCAGACGGTAGCAGGGCTATTTTCAGAAATTTGAGTTTGCGCCAAAAAACTTTCCAATCGATCGCGATTGACGATGAGTTGGCGATTGTCGCGCGCAATCAGCTGCTTTTGCTGGAACATGCTCATATGTTCGGTAATTCGGGGCCGCGAGGCGCCAACCAGTTCAGCCAAGTCCTTATGCCGGGCCGGCAGTGTCAGTCGCGTCCCTTTTGCGTCGGGGACGCCGAAATTTTCACTCAATTCGAGCAGAGTCAGAGCCAAACGCTCTTCCAAAGTGCAGTTCATGAAATTTGCGCAGCGCAATGGAACCAAATCCCAGCGGCCCATGTAGCTCGCCGCCATCCGTTTGAAGTCTGCCGAAGCAACTCCCAGCGATATTTCGAGGAACGACGCGAGGTCAATCGTCCCTATCTGACAAGGGGTAACCGCTTCGCAGCGAAAATTGTAACTGATGCCGGGAACCGGCGGCGGGAAGCCGGGGATCATGCCGGGCGCGATCATGATCACGGAGGTACGCTGACCCTTGCGATTGCGACAGGTGATTCGCGCCACTCCTGCCAGCAAGATATATGCGGAATCGGGTGAGTGCTTTTCGTCGAAAATGATCGCGCGTTTTTCGACCGTGCTGACCGTCAGCGCGATGGCAAGCTTTTCGAGCTGGGGCGCCGTGAGCCAGGAGATATTCTTGAGGGCCCGCAGTCTTCGGATGCTGGATGCTCGAACACGATGCATCCGGTCAACCTAGCAGACGGACTGGTGCGCGAGCAGGCGGCATCTCGCGACAAATATTCATTCGACGGCTTCGGTTATCCATATAACCGAACCGTCTCAACAATGACGAAACCATTTGGAGTACTCAGCGGTGCTGAAATGTATGCTCGATGCTAAGCTGGTCAGGGGCAAGATGCTCCTTGAGGTGCTGCGATGTCAAGCGAAGTATTGCGAGAACTCATTCTGGAACTTACCGAACCCGATCGGCTTGAGATCATCCGCCAAGCCGGGATACGCGACGACAGGCCGACACTCTTACACGGAAACGCAGAAGATGGAGAGGTGGAAGAGGCCGATGCCTGGGTAACTAAAAATGGCGCCAGGATACTCCCGCACCTTTTACGAAGAATCGATCCTTCAGACGATGAGATCGTTGCGCTCGTTCAAAGCGGAATGTTGCCTTTTGACCGCAGCCTGCTAGAGCCGCGCGAATTTCTGGTTCGATTTAACCACCCGGCGATGCAAGCTGCCCTCGATGGCGGGCTGCCACTTTCCGAAGTCGCAGCTACCTCATTAGCGCTGACCGAACTCATTACATCGCTTTTGGCAGCAAATCGCTCCTTCGGTGCGGATGCGGTGATGCCGACGGTACGGGTTGGCGCAGGCTCGGTGGACTTTCTCGCAACGGGTCCTGGCTTGATCGCCGGTGGGTTGGGTTTACTCGCTACGTGCGGGGGCGGTGTGATTTCTGCTCCTGTCATAGCAGGAACGGATATCCTCGCGGGTGCTATCGATCTGACGCTGAATTGGCGCAAGCGAAGTTCCGAAAAGGGAAGAAGCGACGCCCAGAGGACAAAAGCCGATGCCGCGAGGGCAAGCTCCGGCGCCGAGAGGGCAAAAGCCGACGCCAAAAAGATCGAAGTGGAGACAATCGGCCAAGAACTCGAGAATGAGATCAGCCGCGTCCGACTAGGCAACTTTCCGGCTCAGGCGGAAGCTCATCGGGCGGAGAAGCCTGAATCGTCTCCAGCGTCATTCTTTGTGCCTTTTGCGCTGATTGAGCGAAGTTCCCGAGAAAATGCTTTGGCGGTAGCGCACGGTGTTCATCTAATCAATCGAGGATTGCCGTCGCTATTCGGAATTCTGCGAGTGATGCCTGGACTGCGGATTACCGTTGAGAATAAGGCGAAGTAACCGTTAGCAGGGGCCCACTGATGGGCTCACGGGTTTTGGGCGCGTGTTTCCGCAATGATCAGGACTTGCCGGCGGAGCGGACTTCGCATCGGATGGCGCACAGTGTCAGCCCGGATCTCCTTCGCGGGCGGCAAAGAACCGCGCTGCCGCGCTCAGAAACCGTAGCCGAGCGGCGATGGCATCGGATTGCCGGGATCGAGGCCGCGCGAGTGCCTTGAGCGCCGAGCATTCCGCATCGCATGGCGCTGACGATGTTCCTCATACCGCTGGAGGGCCCACAGCCCGATAATCATCGCCCCCATGACGGCAGGGTTAATTTGCGAGCGAGATGCCGTTGGCGCGCCGTAGAATGGCTCGCCTCCCGGGGACAGATTCCCCCCCTGCGGGGCGTATTCCCGGTCGCGCGGCTGTCCCTGGCTCATGTAGTCATCCACAGACCCGACACTGGGAAGCGCACCGCCGCTCTGATAGGCGACGGCACGATCCGCAGGGAGCGCGATGACGCTAAGGGCGAGGACGGCGGCTATGAGCCCGAGTCCTCGCGCCGAGGGCCGACGTTTATGACCCAACACCGAACCGGCAAGCGCGGCAAATGTGCTCATAGCCAAGCCACCCTCTGAGGACACATCCTTAATACGTACGACTGGCCAAATCGTTTACAGCCGGACGCGCTTTTTCTTCATCCGAGACTGACAACGCGCGCCGGACGCGGCCGGCGCCGTGCTTGCGCGCCGACAGATATTCGGGGTAGAGCACCAGAGAGCCAAAAGCCGGCGCGTCACGCAGACGATGCGCATCACACAGAGGAGAGCCTGATGCCGGACAAGACATACAAGATAATCGAGGTCGTGGGCCTATCCGACGACAGCATCCAGCAGGCGGTGCGCAATGCAATAATCAAGGCCCGCCAGACGGTACGGAATATCGACTGGTTCGAGGTCAACAATATTCGCGGCTCGGTGAGCAAGGCCGGCGTTCCGACGTTCCAGGTGGAAGTGCGGATCGGATTCCGGCTGGAAGGCAAATCCGTCGTTTGAAAAAAGGGACGACGGTCAGCTAGCCGGCGCTTCCGATCGCACTCGCGCGGCGGCGCTGCAAATCCGCCATTCGGCCGAACAGCTCCATGATGTTGCGCGGTGAGCGGTCGTCATTTATCTCGCGAAAAATCGTATCCACCGTTACTGCCAGCCGCTCCGCATCTTCCCAGGCGCCGAATGATCCCAGAGCGATATCCTGTGCAGCGTCCCATGCATTCATTCCCGCGGCGTGACGCTGGCGTGCCTGTTCGCCGACGTAGACCAGATAATCCTGCATCCGCTTGACGCCGGCCTTGTCGGTGATCGGGCCATGGCCGGGGACCACCACGTCGACTTCCAGCCCCAAGATTCGGTCGCAGGCTTTGATCCAGTTGCTCACGGGACCCGCCCATGCGATCGGAGTCCCATCCACGAACAGAATATCGCCGGTGTAAACGACCCGATTCGCAGGGATAAAGGCGATCACGTCGCCCGCGGTGTGCGCCGGCCCCACCTCGATGAGCTTTACCTGCTTGTCGCCGACTTTGAGCGTTTCCTCTCCGGCAAAGGTGCGGTCGGGAAGCCTGAATGTCACGCCGGCGAAATCGAATGCTCCGAAAATTCGCTTAAAAAAAGCTCCGACCTCTCCCATCGCGGCAGTGTTCTTCATCAACTGGGCGAGCATCTGCGGATTGCCTTCTTCGCGCATCTCGCGCGCCGCCGCTGCCGACGCGATAATCTGCGCATTTATCGCAAGCCGATTGCCAAAGGTGTGATCGCCGTTCGAATGCGTGTTCACAACCACGCCAATGCGATCGGCGCCAAAGCCGGTTGCGTCCCGCATCACGCCAAGCATCTCGGCGGTCAGCCGCTCGTCGAAAAGCGTATCGACCAACAGCGATTGATCTCCGTCGGTAATCAACCCGGCGTTGCTGTAGCCCCAGGTGCCTGACGGCTGCAGGTATGCATACGCGCCGCGTCCAAGGTCATGC
>Ga0181532_10005446_pt1 | contig 10804 bp, 6 predicted proteins | sample PEATcosm2014_Bin_33_FD_119768 | JGI IMG/M metagenome (GOLD analysis project Ga0181532, IMG submission 119768) | Peatland microbial communities from MTU Mesocosm Facility, Houghton, MI, USA - PEATcosm2014_Bin11_30_metaG | ecosystem: Environmental > Terrestrial > Soil > Wetlands > Peat | place... | reverse complement strand
GGCGATCACAGCAGCCGCGCAAACTGCCCAGCCGCGCTCCGAGAAATCGCAGCAGGTCAAGGCTGACGCTGTCACCATCAACATGCCCGAAGGCATGAGCAAGGAGCAGGCCGACGACATACTCAAAGAGCTTAAGGCCATCCACCAGCTTCTCGAGCGTCAGCAGACGGCGGCGGCCCAGCCCCAACCGGCTCCGGCATCCGACAAGGTAAAGATGAGTGTGGCTCCGGGTTGGTACTCGCTTGGGCGCGACGATGCTCCGGTCACCGTGGTAGAGTTTGCCGACTACCAATGTCCTTTCTGTCGCAAGTTCCACTCCGATACTTTCGCCGAGATCAAGAAGAACTACATCGACACCGGCAAGGTGCGCTACGTCAGCCGCGACCTGCCGCTGGATTTTCATCCTAACGCGCCTGGCGCTGCCGTGGCCGCCCGCTGCGCCGGCGAGCAGCATAAGTTCTGGGAGATGCGCGACATGATGGTGGTCAATGCCGCGGACCTCACCACGCCGTCGCTTTTGAAATACGGCCAGCAGATCAACCTCGACATGACCGCGTTTGGCCTCTGCCTGAACGACAAGAAGTACACCGCGGCCATCCAGAAAGATGTGGCCGACGCGAACACTCTGGGAATCAGTGGTACCCCCAGCTTCGTCGTGGGTAAGACCGCGAAGGACGAGATCAACGGAGTGCGCATCGTAGGTGCCGTTCCTTACTCTGTGTTCGACACCGCGATCAAGAATCAGCTCACCGCAACTCAATAGAGTCCAAAGAGGATAACCCTATTTTGGTGCACCTCCTGCAGACGCTGGGTCGCCGGAACCATCCCTGAAGTACTAAGCCTCGTTGCACGTTGCGGCCAAGGCCTGGCCCGGACGTGGGGTCACTCCCCTGATTCCGTTCTGCTTTCGTTACTTGTTCCCCCATTCCCGCAACCTATAATCAAACTGCTCTGGACGAAAAAGTATCCGCCGGATCGCGCCTCACCCTCGCTGCGGGTGCCCCACACAAGCCGTTTTTGCTTGTATGGGAGACTCCCTCGCATTGGTGGGCTCTCCGGAAGCTTGTTCGTATGGCGATCGCCTTCTCCAGCAAGGGCAGAAGCCAGTCCCCGCGCCGCCTTTCCTCGCACTTTCCCAGTGCGGATGCCCCACACAAGCCGGGGTCCCCAACCAGCCTGGGTTTGGGCTCGTTGGGGTGGAAACCGATTTTGCTTGTGTGGAACAGTCGACGAGTGTTTGTCACCATTACCCTGCTCTGCCTGCTGGGCGTCAGTCTCCACGCTGCTCCGCCCAATTCCACGGTTCGCAAGCAGCAGGCGCGCGAGCAATTCGACAAGGCTGAGCAGATGCGCGAGGCCCTGAATGGCCAGCCCGCCGATCAGCGCACCCGCAAGGATTTTCAACACGTGGCCGACGCCTACCGCAAGGTCTACTATGTCGCTCCCGCCTCCAGCAAAGCCGACGCCAGCGTAATCGCGGTCGCCGAAATCCTGGCCGAGATGGGCCGCCAGTTTCAGCCCGGCGAAAAGGACTTGCGCGCCGCCATCGGCGAATATGAGTTCCTACGCCGCGAGTATCCCGGCAGCAAGTACCGCTTCCAGGCGCTGTTTACTATCGGGCAAATTTACAAGGAGGACCTGGGCGACGACGATGCCGCGCGCCAGACCTTCGAGGATTTCCTGAAGCACTATCCTCGCAACTCTCTGGCGCCTCAAGCCAAGCAAGCTTTGGCCGAGCTAAACCAGCCTCCGCCGCCAGCCGCGCCGCCGCCGCCGGTCGAAGAGGCCCATGCTCCCGCGAAGTCGGAGACTCCAGTCAGCGAGACGCCCGTCTCAGCCACAACCGTCTCAGCCACTACAAAGAAGAAGCCCGGCCTAATTCTGGTGACCGGAATCCGCCACTGGTCGACTCCCGATTACACGCGAGTGGCGATCGACCTCGACAGCGAGGTCAAGTATGAAGCGGGTCGCGTGCCCAATCCCGATCGCATCTTCTTTGACTTGTCCGATACTAAGCTGGCCTCTGTGCTCGTGGGGAAGATCTTCGACGTGCAGGACGGCTTCCTCAAGAAGATCCGCGTAGCCCAGTATCAGCCGGGAGCAACCCGCGTGGTCCTGGATGTCGCCGACGTCTCCGATTACTCGGCTTTCCTGCTGCCGAATCCGTATCGCCTCATCATCGACATCCATGGCCGCCAGCCGCAGTCGCAGACGCTGATTGCCAAGGCGAATGCCTCTCCGACCGCCGCCAGTGACGACAGATCGATCACCACCGTCGAGAGCGAAAAGTCCTACCGCTCGGTGGAGAAAGCCAACGAAGCAACCAAGCCTCCAACCGGAACCTCCGCCAACGCAAAAAAATCGGCCTCGTCGAACGACAATTCCGCCTCGACATCGCAATCCACGCCGTCTTCCGCCGCCGCGTCGTCGAAACCACTGCCCCACAAGGTCATTGTCGATGACGACGATGACGATGCTATCCCCACCGCAAACAACAAACGAAGCGCCACTTCCGAAGCCAAACCTCCTGACCCGCTCTTCTCTGGCCCGAAAGACACCAGCGGACCGGAACTGAAGGCGACTACTCAGCCTACGACTGCCCCGACCGCCGTGGCAGTCGCTCCTCGCGCTTCCAAGAAGACGGCGAAAGGTACCACCACCGCCGCCGCAACCCACGAAGCTGAGCCCACCTCCTTCGGCGACCGCAGCCTCACCCGCACTCTGGGCCTGAAGATCGGACGCATCGTCCTCGACGCCGGTCACGGCGGCCACGATACCGGAACCATCGGCCCCGACGGACTGATGGAAAAAGATTTGGTCCTCGATGTCGCGCTACGGCTGGGACGCCTGCTGGAGACCCGGCTTGGCGCCGATGTCATCTACACTCGCGACGACGACACCTTCATTCCCCTGGAGACGCGGACTGCCATCGCCAATCAGCATCAGGCTGATCTTTTCATCTCTATCCACGCCAACTCCAGCAGCGATCCCTCGGCCCGCGGCGTCGAGACCTACTTCCTCAACTTCACCTCCAATCCTGAGGCCCTGGAAGTTGCCGCCCGCGAAAACGCGGTGTCGCAGAAGTCGATCTTCGAGCTTCAGGACCTGGTGAAGAAGATCACGCTGAAAGACAAGATCGACGAATCGCGCGAGCTGGCCACCGACGTTCAGCAATCTCTCTACACCGGGCTGGCGACGCGGCACTCCACGCTACGTGATCGTGGCGTGAAGAAAGCACCGTTCGTGGTGCTGATCGGCGCGAACATGCCCAGCGTCCTGGCCGAAATCTCCTTCGTCTCCAACCCCACCGACGAAGCCAAGCTGGAAACTCCCGACTACCGCGAAAAAATCGCCGAGTCGCTTTATAAAGGGATCGCCAAGTACGCCGGCGGCCTCAGCGGCGTCAAAGTGGCAACGAAATTCAACAAGGACGCCAGCCAGTAGGGCAGCAATTAGCAATTAGCGCTTGGCATCTCGCAATTCGTAATTGACAGTTTGCTCTTAGGGAAGCCCTAATAAGCCGGCTTCCTTGAAGGGGGACAGCCTTCAGGCCGTCCGTAGACGCCACAAAATCACTGCGGCTTTAGCCGCGGAGGGACCTCGCCGTCACTTGAGCAGAATTTCCTTGCCGCACTAGAGTTCCGTCTCAGGGCACCGCAATGCGCTTTGTATCAGGGCATGGCTTCAGCCGCGCCGAACCGCGCGCCAAGAAAACATGGTTTTTTTAGGCCCTGCGGTGAAGATAGAAAGCAGCATCAAATTGGCAAATGACTGATCGCGGAGCCAAATGCTAAATGCCAAATGCCAACTGCCACTTGGAAACTTTGCCCCTCACGCCGTAGTCTAATGATGTAGGGCGAACGCCCTCTTCTAGATGAAACGCTTTTCTATCGCAATCCTGACCTGGCTGTGGCTTTGTGCCTTCGCCGCCGCGGCCGACAATCCCGCGCTCCTGCCGAAGTCCTTCGCCGGATGGACCCAAATTGGCCAAGCGCAAACGATCGTCAACCCGGCGCAGGTCGACGCGGCTTACCCGGCGGTGTTGCAAGAGTATGGCTTTACTGACTCTGAAACCGCGACCTACACTCGCGACGACGGGCGCAAGCTGACCCTCAAGGCCGCTCGATTCAATGATGCCACCGGAGCTTATGGCGCCTTCACCTTTTACCGTCAGCCCGCGATGACCATCGAGAAGATCGGCACCAAGGCCGCGGGAGCCAACAACCGGATTCTATTCTTCCGCAGCAATGTCCTCGTTGATGCCAACTTTGATCGCGTGACCGCGATGTCGGCGGCGGAGCTGCGTGAGCTCGCGGGCTTGCTACCTTCGGCAAAGGGTTCGGCCGACAATCTGCCCACGCTTCCTCAATACCTGCCCAAGCAGGATGCGGTAGCGAACTCGGCAAAATACATTCTTGGACCGCAGGCTTTGCTGGCAGCCAAGTCCCCGCTCACCGCCGAACAGGCTGACTTCAGCCACGATCCCGAGATCCTGATGCAGGACTACTCGTCGAAGAGCGGCGATCTGACGCTGACCCTGCTCGCATATCCCACGCCTCAGATTGCAGGCGAGCGGCTGCGCGCGTTGCAAAGTGCGCCGCAGACGACCCGGACTTTTCTTGCGCGACGCACCGGGCCCATCCTCGACGTAGTCACCGGAGCCATCGGCAGTAGCGAGGCGCAGGCTCTTCTCAACTCCGTGAACTACGAAGCAGAGGTCACGTGGAATGAAGCGACGAGCGTCAGCAAGCGCGACAACATCGGCAATCTGATTCTCGCAGTCTTCGCGCTCATCGGAATTATTTTGCTGATTTCCATCATCTTCGGAGTTTTCTTCGGCGGTATTCGCATCCTGGCAAAGCGAATGTTCCCCGACAAGGTGTTCGATCGGTCTGACGAAATGGAGATCATCCAGCTCCACCTGGAAGGGCCAGGCGGCCGCTAAGCTGCTGAAATGAAGCTTGTTAGCAGATAAATGCGGAAATCAGGCAAATTTCAGGCTTTTGTGTGAATTCTGGCAATCTAATGCAAGTTATTGAAAATACAGCAATTTAAGTCCCAAAAAGTGCTTGACACGCACTTTCCCGAACCCTAGTATTTGTTCCAGAAAGTTTTGACGGCCTAGCCTCCGTTGGAACTATTCTCCCTTGAAGAGAAGGCCGCCCTGTTGCCGGGTGGCCTTTTCGTTTGTGCGAAACTCGTCTGAATTGTGGAAAACGAAGTTCAATTGCGCGCCAGAATTTCTGCTGCTGAAGATGAGAGCAGCGCAGATACGTGTTTCGCAGAAGCAGCAGCCATCCAAACATCTTCCCTACACGTCTATCCCGCGCGGTCCTGACATGTGAGGCGCGAGCATTTCAGTTCGGAGCGCGGTTCCCTTCCCTCGCGACGGCGACCGCTGACGACGGCAAGCCATCGGCACACAGCTGCAAGCCGCGATGTCATCCGCAACTTGAAACTCGAAACTTGAAACTCGAGAACTCATTTATAATCATGGGAATTTCGCGCAAGAAGCGCTTCTTGGAGGCATGGCATGGGTCGTCCGGTGTTGCACTTCGAAATTGGGTGCCGCGACAAAGCGCGCACCGCGGAGTTCTTCGGCAAGCTATTCGAATGGAACACGCAGGAGTCGGGACCGGCGACGATGATCGATACCGGCGCTGGCGCCGGCATCAACGGCCACATCACCGCCCTGGGTCACGAACCAAACAACTACGTCACCGTCTACGTTGCCGTGGACGACGTGCAGGCGTATCTCGACAAGGCGGTGTCGCTGGGCGGAAAAGCCTTGTTGCCGGTCATTACCATCCCGCAAGGACAGTTCTCCTGGTTCGCCGATCCCGATGGCAACACCATTGGATTGTTTAAGCCGTCAAAGTAAGCGCGGCTTCGGACTTAAGGAGGCTCTGATTAAGTCCGGTCTCCTCGAAGGGGAGGGCCTTCAGAGTCTGCGTGAGAACTGAGTTTGATCTTCGGCGGTGGAGTATAACTCACGAAAAAAGAACCCCGAAGGGGCGGAAGCGCAGTTAGCCCAGGACGCAGCGGAACCGGGGCCCCCGATTCGCGCCTCTTTTGCGCGAATTGGGGTGGGAAGCGGAGTCCTGGGTAGGGCGGAAAAAGTAACCGAGTCCCGTAGGGACGGCACGGTTCTCACCCAGACTATTCAGGCCGTCCATAGATGCCGCGATATCAATACGGCTTTTAGCCGCTGAGGGACTTCCCCTTAACCGATCAGGATTTCCTTAGCGCATCAGTATCTTGATAGAGGATCACAACTTGGAAGAGTTCGTCGAATCTCATAAGAATCCAAACTAAGGAGCCAGCCATGGCAGTCAAACCAATTCCTGACGGATACCACTCAGTCACCCCTTACCTGACCGTGAATGACCCCGGCGCGGTGATCGATTTCCTGAAGAAGGCGTTCGGCGCACAGGAGACCTACGCGATGCGTGATTCCAGCGGCAAAATCCAGCACGCCGAAGTTAAAGTCGGCAACTCGATGCTCATGCTCGGCGGAGCGCGAGGCGAATGGACGGCGCGTCCGGGCAATTTCTATCTGTACGTCGAAGACGTGGACGCGGTCTACAAGAAGGCGATCGCGGCTGGCGGAAAGTCTATCAGCGAGCCCGCCAATCAGTTCTACGGCGACCGCCACGGCGGCGTGACCGACTCGCAAGGCAACGGCTGGTGGATTGCCACCCACATCGAAGATGTTTCTCCCGAAGAACTGGAGCGCCGCGCCAAAGCGCAGCAGCACACCCAGGCGCCCGCGGCAGACGCAAAAAAGTAGAAGTAGTGTCCTGAATCCGAAGTTCGTTGCGTCACTGAGAGCTTTGTATCAGGGCGCAGCTTCAGACTGTGCATGACTTTGGTTGAGATCCTTGCGTCACGCTTGAATGCGCGGTGTGCGAACAAATTCCATATACCTGCAATCGAGTCCCGCAAAGCGGGACGGCGACAGGATAGCCCAGCACGCAGCGGGGGCCCCGGTTCGCCGCTGTTGGGCGAACCGGGGAGGCGAAGTGCTGGGTAGGCTCTATCTTCAAATCTGAGCCCCTTCAGGGGCGGCACAATAGGGTGAGAACTGCCGAATCAGTTGTCCTGACTGCCTTCCTTCTCTAGAGTGGTGAATCAGAAAGCCCTTTACCAACTATCCGACGCCCTGGTCCCCGCAAGGAAGAACGGCAACGTATTGGCGGAAGTGCGTTCTCGGTTGTTATAATTCACATGCCGCAGCACACAACACTCAGCGAGTCCCGCTCCGTGGCCAGGTAGCTCAGCTGGTAGAGCGCAGCCCTGAAAAGGCTGGCGTCGGCGGTTCAACTCCGTCCCTGGCCACCATCATTCCAAAATACTTAGCGGCACAGAGCCGAAATTTCCAGCATCCCCTGCACTGTTTTCGCATCCACTTTCAGCTTCACCAGCGCCGTCGCAAGCGCATGCCGGAAGTTGTGGAAGCCGAAACGCACCTTCTCGCCTTCCACGGTGTCGAATCGGGCTATTAGAGAGTTGCGAAAAACTATTCGAGCGAGCGATTCATGGAAGAACCCCGCGGCCGAAAGAGATCACTAAGCGGCAATCTGAGGCAGGGTCGCGATCATAAGGTCAGAAGCCCGAAAGAATCCGGGCGCGCTGGTAAGAGCGCCGGTTCAACCGTCTGGGCCTAGGTTTGTAGCGCTTCGCCCGCGCTCTCGCCAGAGACGAACTCCGCGCTTACCATCCACCGATACTTACCGAAAGCCATCGGCCGGACGCCGTGGTAAAAGGGCGCCGACGGGTCGAAAAGCCACGCGATCATCGGCATCGACGAAAGTGAGATCGAGTGGCAGGGTGCCGAAGATTCCAACCAGCTGCTCCAAACTTACGTTGCCGGTGGGCAACATAAGAGCGCCGGTGTGCGGGACGTTGATTGACTCAGTTGTTATCGAGACGGCAGGCACGTAGCCCTGACGTGGTTCAACGATGCACCAGCCGTACTTGGGAGAAGCCGACCATATCTCGGCCCACTCATCTTCCGAGAGCGTCTCCAGCGACATGGGAAGCAGAATGTTCTCTTCCTTGTAGATCATCTCTTCCACAGCCTTTAGCGCAGAGGATGCTGCCTTCAACAAAGCGGCTCGCCACTCTTCGGTCGTCGCTGGGCCAGGATGGAGGCATTGTCCCAACTGCTTGAGTAAGCTCCGAACGTCGTCATCCTTGGCCCACATCACCTTGGATGGACCGGCAATACCATGCCGTTCCAGGCACGAAAACAGTGCATGTTCCTTCCGCTGATAATGCTTGTCAATGTCCATCAGATCGTTGAACGACTGGCGAAGGCGAAGCACGATCGGAGCGGGATCGCTCGTTTCAGGCAAAGCCTGCAATTCGGCGAGTCCCGTCTGCATTAGCGCGATCACGCCGCGGAGAGCTTCGTTTTCTCTGCGAAAGGTATCTATCGGATGTCCCGGAGCAATGTCTTTGCGGGTTGGGATCTGGACCAGCACATCGCGCGTGACTTGCGAGTGGAGGTCGCACATGGAGCGGACTTCCTCTACGAGCATGCCTTCGGCCATCAATTCCTGTTCCATGGCCATGATTTCGGAAGCGTCGGTTTGCTTCACGATCTCCCGCATCTGGCGTTGCACTGCTTCGGCCGGATTTCCCGCGTGCAAGTGCTTGATGATGTCCTTCAACACTCGGATCCGGTTGGCTTTATTGTCGATCAGTTCGCTCATGACACACTCCTTGAAGTTCAAGAGTACGCAGGCCGATAGGGGCAAGTAGATGACTTAAGTCACACTGAAATGGATTGTGCCTCAAGGGGGGAGAGCGGTGATGATTGGCGCCCACCGGATAATTCCTGCGTCAAGCGCGTCGCAGAGTCGATTCTGCACTTCAGATTTCCGAGTTCGCCAACTTGCGAATCGTATCGCAATAGCCCATTTGCATCAGAGACTGACACCGAGCCGCGCGGAACCCGAGAGTGCCAAACAAAAAGCCCCCGAGCGGCCTCGACGGCGTGAGTACCAGCAATGGGGCCGCGGTTGCTGCCGGCGCAAGGCCCATCCGTTCAAGGTTCGCGGCGAGATCACGCCCGATACCGGCCTCGTCCTTCTTTGCATCGAGCGGGATTACTACGATCGTCGACAGGCGCTCTCCCTCCGCCAACGCAGCCAACGGCTCGTTATCGACCACGCCGCCGTCGACATAGGTGCGTCCGCCAAAGCGGCGTGCCGGGAAGATTTCGGGAAGGCCCGCGCTCTGCAGGATTAGCTCGGTGACGAGAGCCGGATTGTACTTGCGGACGTCAAAGTGGGCGGGCACGTACTCAACGGTGGATTTCACGACCGGCAGCCCGCTTGCCGCCGAGGCGTACCTGCGGGAATCTCCCTCGCCGGTGATGTTCTTCTTCCACCAAGTGGGCGGTTTGTCCGACGGCGGGAGCTGCAGGGCATCCGCGGCCGCACCACTTACAACTTTCGCCTCTAGTTTCGGTTTGAACGTCTGCGTGGAGGTTCGACTGACTGCCCGAAGGCTGGCTAAGGTCACGAACACCGGCGCGGTCCTATTTTGCAAGCGGGAGACGCTAACGCAATCGAGCAGTAATTGGTGGAGCGGCTGGTTGGTTGCTAGCACCAGCCGTGTCGAGAGAAAGTCAAGGGCGGAGGCAGCCCATGCAGCCCAGCTCAGCAAAACGAGCGTAGCCACCGGTAATGCCACGAACAATAGGACTAATGTCAGGATCGGTACTCCGAGGAGCCGCCAAGCAGAAGCGCCAAGCACCACGACGATGGCGAGGGCAACCCATGAAGCCAGGTCAGACGTTCGAGGGTTTGCGAGGACTTTGGAATACAGTTTGAGTGCGCTTAGCAGGAGTTGTGCGGGATCGCCGGAATCTGCTTCGTCCTCCCGGATCGCGCGCCATAGCGCGACGGGAATTGCGCTAGCCGGAAAAGCGGGAGAGAACAAGATCTTTCCCAGGAAAACCGGCAGCAGCACGACCCGAATGGTTAACGCCAGCAGCGTCTGCCACCGGAACCGCAGCACGCGGCCAAAGCTCATGTCGTGCCAGATCGACTCCGCTTTGCCAAACTCGTCTTGAGCAATCAGAACTGCGTTCAACGCACCAACGGACGTACCCGCGACAGCGTCGAAGTTCACGATGCCCGACTCCCGAAGCGCCTTCCAGCAACCGATCTGGTAGGCGCCCTTGGCGCCACCACCGCCGAGCACCAGCCCGATTCTACCCGCAGCGACCATTCGTTCGCCTGCCACGCGAGCAGCCGCACATTCTTCCGCGCTGACTGTCATGCACGAAGCCTCGCGGATGAAACGCTTTTCCCCGACCATTCTCGGTTGTGCCTCTCGAAGATCCGGATACCTGAGCGACGGGATTATCTGAGACATTCAGGGTATTCCGCAACTTCTTGCCCACAAGCCTCTTGTCTCAAGGCGGTAAGGACGACTATACCCGAGGTCCTCCCTCCTACTGCTCGATGGCAGTCTCCGACTTGGGTGGCTTCTGCTTCACCTGCTGAGGGCTCGGCAGTTGCGAACGATCCCAGCCTCCGCCCAGAGCCTCCACCAGCGCCACGGCGTAGGCCATTTGTTCCACCTGAATACTGTTGAGAGTCTGCTGGTTCGACAATAGTGTGGTCTGGGCAATCAGTACGTCGACGTAGGGATCAATGCCGTTCTCGTACCGGGCCTGTTCGAGCTTAAGGTAGGTTTGAGACAGACTCACCGCCTGCTGTTGCTGCTGGATCTCCTTGGACAGAATGCGGACCTCGGCAAGACCATCTTCCACCTGCTGGAATGCAGC
>Ga0181532_10005443_pt1 | contig 10806 bp, 7 predicted proteins | sample PEATcosm2014_Bin_33_FD_119768 | JGI IMG/M metagenome (GOLD analysis project Ga0181532, IMG submission 119768) | Peatland microbial communities from MTU Mesocosm Facility, Houghton, MI, USA - PEATcosm2014_Bin11_30_metaG | ecosystem: Environmental > Terrestrial > Soil > Wetlands > Peat | place... | reverse complement strand
AAGCGTCTGGAGCAAGGCGATGCTGTCCTCGCACTGCTCCAACAGGGTGCGCTCGGCGGGCGAGCCTTGTTTCCGGGCGAGCCTGCCGAACTCCAGCGGCATCTGGCGCTGCCCTTGAATCCGCTCGCGCAGGTCCTGCAGGCTTTGCAGCCGTTGCTCCAGGGGCACCAACTCGGTGTCGGCGATCGTGTCTGTCGTGCGCGCCAGCAGGTAGGCCAACCCGATCTGCGGGCGGACCGGCCCCGGCAGCAGTTGCAGCGTCAGGTAGAAGGAGCGCGAGACGTCGCGCAACAAGCCAGACAGTAAGTCTTTCTGGGGGTGTGCCATTGTTCCTGGCCGGATGAAGCGCCCCGGGTTGGCTTTTCAGCCCAGGAGCTTCCGCCACCGCGCCAACTGCTTCCGCACTTCCTTTGTGCCCGGAGCGCCGGTCATTTCGCGGCGAGACATAGCGCGCTGCACGTCGAACACTTTCAGCACGTCAGCGGTGAAGCGCTTCTCCACAGATTGGAACTCGGCGAGCGTAAGCTGGCTCAAAGGCTTGCCCAGCCCTTCGGCCGCGGCCACCAGCGCGCCTACGACGTGATGCGCCCGACGGAATGGCAGGCCCTTCGCAACCAGATAATCCGCCAGGTCGGTCGCCAGCAGCGCCGGGTCAGACGCGGCGGTCAGGCACGCTTTTCGGTTAACCGATGTATTCCACAGCATCGCCGTGCAGATGCCCACGGACGCCCGCACCGCGTCGCTGGTGTCGAACAGCCGCTCCTTGTCCTCCTGCAAGTCGCGATTATAGGTCATCGGCAGACCCTTGAGCAACGTGAGGAGGGCCACGAGGTTGCCGATCACGCGAGCACTCTTGCCGCGCATCAGCTCCGCCACGTCCGGGTTCTTCTTCTGCGGCATCAGCGACGAGCCGGTGGTGTAAGCATCCGCGATCCTGATGAAGTTGAACTCGGCGCTGGACCACAGCACCAGGTCTTCCGCCAGCCTTGACAAGTGCACGGCGACCAGCGCTGCGATGCTGCAATACTCGACGACGAAATCGCGGTCGCTCACGGCGTCCATCGAATTCTGTGTCAGGCATGGCCGTCCGCGTGCGTCAACGAACCCGAGCAGGTCCGCCACGAGCGCGCGGTCGAGCGGCAAGGTGGAGCCCGCCAGCGCGCCGCTGCCCAGCGGACAAACGTTGAGCCGTGCGACTGACTCTTGCAGCCGCTGTCGGTCGCGCTCCAGCATCTCCGCGTAAGCGAGCAGGTGGTGTGCGAGATAGACCGGCTGCGCGCGTTGCAGATGGGTGTAGCCGGGCATAAGGACATCCAGGTTGCGGCCCCCCAACTCCACGAGGGCGCGGTGAAGCATCCGCAGCTCGCTCAACAAGCCGATGGTTTCCTCCCGCAGCCAGAGCCGCATGTCCAGCGCGACCTGGTCATTCCGCGAGCGCCCGGTGTGGAGCTTGGCGCCCGCAGGCACACGCTCGGTGAGCGCGGATTCGATGTTCATGTGGACATCCTCCAGCTCCAGTTTCCAGTGAAAGGTCCCGGCTCTGATGTCTTTGGCAATCGTTTCCAGCCCTTTGATGATTGCGCGCAACTCCTGTCGCGTGAGCAGGCCGGCTTCGCGGAGCATCGTCGCATGGGCGATCGAGCCGGCGATGTCGTGTCGCCAGAGGCGCCCGTCGAAGGAGATGGACTCGGTGAACTGCGCCACGGCTGCCGCCGGGCCGCCTTTGAACCGTCCGCTGCGAGAAACAGGAGTGGGCTTATTCATGCTCTTCAACCTGGCGGAATGTGCGCGGGGGGAGGGGAAAAGTCACGAGTTAATGTGGTGGCTCGGCATTTCGAGTGGAAGCGGGGGGAAAAGGGCGAAGTCCGAAGGCCGAAGGCCGAAAGAAGGCCGAAAACCGAAGGCCGAACTCAGCTTCTCCAGCGCCATTAGTTGCAGGCGGCGTCCGGGAGGGTTACGACCCGGCAGTCCCGCCTTGAGCGGTGCTTCCGAAAGCCTCCTGGGCTATGGCAGCCGCCTGGCTGCTTCGGCCTTCGGATTTCGGCCTTCTTTCGGCCTTCGGTCTTCGGCTTTCGGATTTTGATTCCTAGTCGTGGTGTTTTGGATTAGCTGTTGCAGGAGCGACGCGCAACGATGACTGCCCGAGAGAAACGACCTTCACCCCCAACTGCCGGGGAGCCGCCAGCCGGGCCGTCGTGGAGAGTCCGATTCAGCCGGCCTGGCTGCGTGTGCGGGCTGCTGGCATTGGTGACACTGGCCGTTTACCTGCCCACTGCCTGGAACGACTTCGTCAACTACGACGACTCGGATTACGTCACCGAGAACGCCCATGTGAAGAGCGGGCTATCGCGGGACGGCGTGGTGTGGGCCTTCAAGAGCGGCCACGCCAGCAACTGGCACCCGCTGACGTGGCTCTCCCATGGGCTCGATTGCCAGGTGTTTGGGATGAAGCCGGGCGGGATGCACCTGGTAAGCGCCGGCTTTCATGTGGCCAACACGGTGCTGCTGTTCCTGGTGCTGCGGGCGCTGACCGGGGCGCTTTGGCGCAGTGCCGTGGTGGCGGCGCTGTTCGGGCTGCACCCGCTGCACGTCGAATCGGTGGCCTGGGTGTCGGAACGCAAGGATGTGCTGAGCGGGCTCTTCTTCCTGCTCACGATCTGGGCGTATGGGCGGTACGTGGAAGGAAGAAGGAAGAATGCAGAATGCAGAATGCAGCCGTCAGATGTTGGAGGTCAGAAGTCAGGGCGGGGCAACGAGAGGACCGCGGACCACGTTTCACGTTTCACGTTTCACGTTTCACGCTTCTACCTGCTCGCTCTGGTCTTCTTCGCCCTCGGCCTCATGAGCAAGCCGATGTTGGTGACGACGCCATTCATCCTGTTGCTGCTCGACTTCTGGCCGCTCAGGCGAATGCGGAATGCGGGTCCCCCATTCATCTTTCATCTTTCATCCTTCATCCTTCTTGAGAAGGTCCCGTTCTTCGCGTTGAGCGTGGCCTCGAGTGTGGTGACCTTCAAGGTGCAAAGAGCGGGCGGTGCGGTTTCGACCGCCCTGACCGTAGGTGAGCGGATTGCCAATGCGGTCGTCTCCTACGCCCGCTACATCAGGAAGATGTTCTGGCCGGATGACCTCTCGGTGCTCTACCCGCATCCGGGGCACTGGCCGCTCTGGCAAGTGATTGCCTGCGCGGCGTTCCTCGCGAGCGCCTGCGTCCTCGTAGCCATGTTCGGGCGCAGGCGACCTTACTTGATCACGGGCTGGCTGTGGTTCCTTGGGACCATGGTGCCTGTGATCGGGTTGGTGCAGGTGGGAATCCAGTCCATGGCTGACCGCTACACCTATGTGCCGTTGATTGGGCTGTTTATTATGGTCGTGTGGGGGCTCGGGGACCTCATAGCTGAGCGCCTGCCGCAGGCTTGGCAGGGGAGGACGTTGGCCATCGTAGCGGCGCCTGCTTTAGCGGCGTGCGCGGCGCTGACCGTGCGGCAAGTCCAGTTCTGGAAGAATACGGAGACCCTCTTCAAGCGGGCGGTGAGAGTGACGCGAGACAACTACCTGGCCCATAACAACCTGGGGTTCTACTACTCCAACCACGACCGAAAGGCGGAAGCCATGCAGGAGTATCGCTTGTCTCTGCAGATCAATCCGAACTACGAAGAGGCCCTCAACAATCTCGGCTTCGCACTGGCTGGGGAGAGGAAGTTCGCCGAGGCCATCCAGCTCTACGAAGCGGCCCTGCGCATCCGCCCCAAACACGCGGAGGTGCATAATAACCTGGGCAACGCCCTTTCCGAGACGGGCAAGATTGACGAGGCCATCCAGCACTACCTGATCACCCTGCACGAGAACCCTGAGCATGCGGATGCCCACAACAACCTCGGCATAGCCCTCGCGATGAAAGGCAAGCTGGAGGAGGCCATCCCTCATTTCCAAGCCGCCATCCGCTATAAGCCGAACTATGCCAGCGCCCATAGCAACCTGGGCAACGCGCTGGCCGCGCAGCACAAACTCGACGAGGCCATCAAGGAATACCAGGAGTCGTTGCGCTTGAAGCCGGATGACGCGCAAGCTCACAACAACCTGGGCAATGCGCTAATGGAACAAGGCCGGGTGCCAGAGGCGATCACGCAATATGGAGAAGCGCTGCGGCTGAACCCCGTTAACAACCCCGAAGCCCATTACAACCTGGCCCTGGCACTGGCCCGCCAAGGCAAGCGGCAGGAGGCTATCAGCCATCTGACCGAGGCGCTGCGCGTGAAGCCGGATTACCCGGATGCCCAGCGCCAGCTCCAAATACTTTCCGCGCCGCCTGCCAGGTAGAATGCCCCAAGGTGTTCGGACGGAGCGGCAGGCGTCCCTCCGGCGTGTTGCCCCTGTGTTGTCCGCGTGATGCTTCGGAGGAGCTTCGATGGGGTTACGATGGAGTTACGATGGAGTTACGATGGGAATAAGGCCTTTCTCGACCTTTTGGCTGCCCCCCATTGCGCTTACTTGCCTTTTGCTGTCGGATAGCTTTTGCTTCCGGCACATCGTATGGCGTCAACGCCGGTAATTGCCGCGGTAGTGGTGTTGATCTTCGCGGGGGCGAGCTTCTTTTTCGCGCTCGCGGAGACGGCGCTCTTCTCCCTCAGCAAATGGCAGGCGCGGCTGTTGGCGGAGCGGCAGCCGCGCGCCGGGGCCGTGGTGGCCCGCTTGCTGGCCCAGCCGGAGGATTTGCTGGCGACCATGGTGCTGGGCAATACGTTCGCCAGCGCGGCCATGCTGGCGGTCGCCCTGTGGATGGCCCTGCACGGGCATTGGCCGCTTGTCCCCACTATTGTGTGCCTGCTCCTGCTCATCCTGATCGGCTGCGAGGTATGGCCCAAAACACTCGCAGTGCGCCGTCCGGAGCAGTGGGCCTTGCGCGTCGTCCAGCCGCTCTCGCTGGTAATGAGCGTGAGCCTGCCCTTGTGCCGCGTGGCGCAAAAGGCAAATGAGGCAATCCTCAAAGCCGTGGTGCCCCGGACGCCGCAGCCCACGAGCGCGCTGACGGACGCCGATTACCAGGAGTTGCTGGACATGGCGTTCCAGCAGGGAACGCTGGCTCAGTCCGAGAAGGACATCATTCTCCAGATCATCAGCCTGGACCAGCGCACCGCGCGCGAGGTGATGAAGCCGCGCTCGCAGATGGCGGCCATCTCGGACGACCTGTCCATCGAGGAAATGATCGCCGCGGCCCGCCGGCATAAGTATCGCCGGCTACCGATCTATGACGAGAACCTTGACACTATCGTCGGGGTGCTGAACACACGCGCCCTGTTGTTGGATCCGCAGATTGACCTGGCGGACGCTATTGAATTTCCCTCCTTCGTGCCGGAGGCCATGAACCTGTTGCAATTGCTGAAGAGCCTGCAACGGCAGCAGCGTGGGCTGGCGATCGTGCTCGACGAGTTCGGCGGCACGGCGGGCATCGTGACGCTGGAGGATATTCTGGGCGAACTGGTCGGCCATATTCGCAGCGAGGTCGTGCCGGAAGGCTTGGTCATGGAGAAGCTCGGCCCGAGCCGCTGGCGGGTGGCCGGCACGCTGCGCCTGGACGACTTCCGGCGCGAATACCCGGCCCTGGGCGATGTGCCGGAGGTGGAAACCATGGGCGGCCTGCTGACCAGCCTGCTGGATGTCGTGCCGGGCCCGGGAGAATACGCGACGTTCCGCGGACTCAAGCTCACGGTGCACGTCGCTGATGAGCGCCGCGTGCGCGAGGTGCTGGTGGAGGCGACCAAGTAAACCCGAAGCCCGAAGACCCGAAATCCGAAGGAAATCCGAATGAAGCAAATCCGAAATCCGCGTGTGCGCGAGCACAGGAGCGACGCAGTCCGGATTCGGGTTTCGGATTTCGGCCTTCCTTCGGCCTTCGGGTTTCGGGTTTCGGAATTGCCAAGCAAGGTCCCGGTATTCGGGCGAAGAACGGGGGCGTGTTGTTGAACTCAATCATCTGGGCCATCTTCCTCGCGTGCCTGGTGATCTCCTTTGTGCTGTCGGGCATGGAGGCAGGGGTGTTTGCGCTGAGCCGGCTGCGGATACGGCAGCAAATGCGCGCCGGGCGGCCCTCGGCGAAAGTGCTGCACAACTACCTGGAGAACCCGGAGGACTTCCTCTGGACCATCCTGGTGGGCAACACGGTGGCTAACTTCCTCATCCTGGGCTGGCTGATCGTCAAACTGCATGACACGCTGGGTGAACACCGTCTCTGGTTCGTGGCGGTATTCTCGGTCGCCGTCCTGGTGTTCTACGCGCTATTCGACCTGCTGCCAAAGATGCTATTCCGGCTGCTCCCGAATCGGCTGTGCCTGGTGCTGGCACGGCCCTTTCGCTTTCTCCACCTGGCCTTGCGGCCGCTGGTGGCGCTGGTCGAGACCTTCTCGGATGTGCTGTTGCGGCTGCGCGGCGGCAAAGCTTTCACGGGCCACCTGTTCGGCAATCGCGAAGAGCTGCGCCTGGTGATGCAGGACACGGCGCAGACGCTCACCTCGGAGGAACGGACGATGATCAACCGCGTGCTGGACCTCCAAACGTTGACGGTGCGACAGGTCATGAAACCACTGGAGGAGGCCGTCGCTATGACGGCGCAGACCCCCGTGAGCGCCGCGCTGGCGGTGTGCCGCGAACAGGGCCTCACGCGCCTCCCGGTATGGGAAACCCGCGATGGTCAGCAGAGAATCGTTGGCTTGCTCGCCCTGGATTCCTTGCTGTATCAGGCGGAACCGGACTCCAGCAAATCGGTGGGCGATTACGTGAAGCCCGCCTTGTTCCTGGACGAGGACCTGCGGCTGGAGGTGGCGCTGCGGCGCTTGCAGCGCAGCGGCCAGCGGCTGGCGGTCGTGCTGGGGCGCGAGCGCCGCGAGATCGGCATCGTCAGCCTGCAGGATGTGCTGAGGGTGATCTTCGGAGAGGTCAGCCTGTGACTCTTCGTCATGCATAGCGCCGCAGAACTCGCGCACCTTGCGGTCAAAGTCCTGATCGTGCTGGGGCTGGTTTCGGTTAACGGCTTCTTCGTGGCGGCTGAGTTTGCCCTCGTCAGAATCCGGGCGACGCAACTGGACACCCTCGTTATCCACGGCCACGGGCGCGCACGGATTGCGCGAGCCATCATTGGGAATCTGAACTCGTTCCTTAGCGCTACTCAACTGGGCATTACCATGGCCAGCCTCGGCCTGGGCTGGATCGGCCAGCCGCTGTTCGCCTCGCTGCTTTCCCCGGTGCTGGCTTCGTTACAAGTGCAGTCCGCGGCGTTGCGCAACTCGATCTCCTTTGCGGTAGGCTTTTCCGCCCTGACCTTCCTGCATATCAGCGCCGGAGAACTGGCGCCGAAGTGGGCGGCCATTCAGAACCCGCTGCCGATTGCCCTCTGGGTGTCGAAGCCGCTGAAGTGGTTTTACCTGGCATCGTACCCGTTCAATTGGCTGCTCAATCAGGCCGCGCGGTGGCTGCTGCGGCAGGCGGGCATCCAACTCGTGGGCGAGCCGGGCCGTGCCCACTCCGAAGAGGAGTTGCGCCTGGTCCTGGGCGCTGCGCAGAAGCAGGCCGGCGGCACGGCCCTGGGCCGGGACGTCGTGCTGAACGCGCTGGACTTGCACCACCGGGTCGCGCGCGAGGTCATGCGCCCCCGCCAGGAAATCGTCGCTCTGGACACCGAAGCCAGCATCGCCGAATGCCTGGACGTGGCGGAGAAGACCCGCTACTCGCGCTTCCCGCTATGCGAGGGGGGCGACCTAGACAAGCTGCGCGGTGTCGTTCACATCAAGGACCTCTACGCCATGCGGATCAAGGCGCGGACCGGCGCGGATTTGCTGCCGGCCGCCCGCAAGCTCATCTATGTTCCCGAGACGGCGCGGCTGGAAAAGCTGCTGCAGCTTTTCCTGGAGCGAAAGCTCCACCTGGCGATTGTCGTGGATGAATATGGCGGCGCGCTGGGCATGGTGACGCTTGAGAACATACTCGAGGAATTGGTTGGCCAGATTCAGGATGAGTTCGATCAGGAGAAACCGCTGGTGGTGCGCACGGGCGACAACACCTGGGAGGGCGCTGGTACCCTGCCCCTGCACGAATTGGAGGGACTGGTGGGGGAACACTTGCAGGAGGAAGGCATCACCACGGTTAGCGGCTGGATCACCTATCGGCTGGGGGGCTTTCCCAAAACCGGCGACGTGCTGGCGGCAGGCGCGTGCGAATTGCGCGTGGAAGAGATGGCAGGCATGCGCGTCGCGCGCTTCAAGTTGACGAAGCGCGCGGGGGCCGCGTAAAGGATAAATGCTCGCCGCAGGGCCCGGTTACATGCTAGCCTCCGCCGCATTGAACCGCAGTCCGTTGCTAACTCAGTTCCTGAGCTGGGTCTCGCGCCGCGCGGCATTGGGCGTCGCCGTGTGGACGCTTTTCGTTCCCATGGCCGCGCTCGTAGCGGACGAGGCCTACATTGTGAAGCGCGGCGATACGGTTTTCGGCATCGCGCGGAGTTACGGCATCTCGTCGGCAGTTTTGGCCGAGCGCAACGGGCTCAGCCATAACTACCACCTTTACCTCGGTCAGCGTCTGACCATTCCGGGCGGGCAGGCCCTCCGCGCGTCAGCATCACAGGCGAAGCGAACACCTGAAGCGGTGGTCCGCATCAAGCTCCCGCGCTCCATCCAGCGCGCGATTGACCGCGCGCCGGTGCGTCCGGGCCGCTGGCAGTATATCGTCATTCACCACAGCGGCGTGGACACCGGGACAGTGAAGGCAATGGATCAATACCATCGCGAAGTGCGGCACATGGAGCACGGGCTCGCGTACGACTTTGTGATCGGCAACGGCAGCGGCATGGGCGACGGTGAACTAGCCGTCGGCCCGCGCTGGACGAAGCAACTCGACGGAGGGCACCTCGCCAGCGAGGCCCAGAATAAGATCGCCCTTGGCATCTGTCTGGTGGGGAACTTTGACGACCATGTTCCCAGCGCCCGGCAAATGCAAAGCCTCCGCGCCCTGGTTGAGGCCCTGATGGTCCGATGCCACCTCACCCCAGCCGCGGTTAAGACGCACCAGCAAATCAATATCGTGCGCACGCGCTGCCCCGGTGCGAAATTCCCTGCCGCCAGCTTCCTTGCTTCCCTCGAAGCCTCGCCGGGATGAAGTCCCTGTGATGATTGCCGCCCCCGTCGCATCCGTCGTTGCCCGCGCCTTGCAGGCGGCTCGGGAAACCCGTGGCCTCGAACTCGGGCCCGGCGCGCTCAGCCAGATACCCGGCGTGTTCCGGCGGTTCTTCCCCGGAAAGCCTGCCCTGATCGTCGCCGACACTACCACCTTCGCGGTCGCGGGTTGGCGGGCGCTGGACGCTTTGCGCCGCAGCGGATGCTCTTGCCGCGAGCCGTTTGTCTATGCTGACCCCAACCTCTACGCCGAACACAAGTTCGTCGTAGCCCTTGAAGCCGCGCTGCAAGGCCACGACGCCATACCTGTCGCCGTGGGCTCGGGCACCATCAACGACCTGACCAAGCTCGCTTCGCACCGCACTGGCCGCCGGTATCTCAGCGTCGCCACGGCAGCCTCGATGGACGGCTACACGGCATTCGGCGCCTCTATTACCTACAACGGTTCCAAGCAAACCTTCGCGTGCCCGGCCCCGCTGGCATTGGTCGCTGACCTGGACGTGATAGCGGCCGCCCCGCGGGAGATGACCGCCTCAGGCTATGCCGATCTTCTTGCGAAGAGCACAGCGGGTGCAGATTGGCTGGTGGCCGATGCGTTGGGAGTGGAGGCCATTCATGCGGAAGCCTGGAGTATCGTTCAGGGGGACCTGCGCGAGGCGGTGTCCAACCCAGCCCGATTGCAGGAGGGCGACGGGGCAGCCGTCCGGCGTTTGACCGAGGGGCTGATTCTTGGCGGCTTCGCCATGCAGGCTGCCCAGTCGAGCCGGCCTGCCTCGGGCGCGGAGCATCAGTTCAGCCACCTGTGGGACATGCAACATCATACGCATTGCGGCGAGGCTCCCTGGCACGGCTTCAAAGTGGGCATCGGCACGCTGGCCGTGGCCGCCCTCTACGAGCGCCTGCTCACGCTACCACTGCATGAGCTGGACGTGGACGCCTGCTGCGCGCGCTGGCCCGACCAGTCGGCGCATGAGCAAATGGTCCATGCGGCGTTCGGCGGCAGCGATGTAGTCGCAGTTGCCCTCAGGGAGAGCCGTGCGAAGTGGGTTGATTCCGCGGCGCTCCGCAAGCAATTGGAAAGGCTCCGGGGCGTCTGGCCCGGCCTGCGCGAACGCCTGCGCCAGCAGCTCTTTCCGTTCACGCGGATCAAAGAGATGTTGCAAGCCGCGGGCGCTCCTACCGAGCCGGAGCAGATCGGCATCAGCCGCCAGCGCCTGCGCGAGAGTTTCCGGCAAGCCTATTTCCTGCGCCGCCGCTTTACCATTCTTGACCTCGTCGTCCGCACGGGGACGCTGGACGGCAGTCTCGAACAGCTCTTCTGCCCTGGCGGACCCTGGCCGCTCGAATCCGCCAACGTGCGCGCCCCCGGGCACGCCTGATCATGCGCGTCGCACACACTTTCGGAGCGCGGACATTCTTGTCCGCCTGAGCTTGACCCACCTCCGGAGGCGGACAAGAATGTCCGCGCTCCGGTTTCAGCCGATTGTTACCATCGGAAGAATATAGAATGCGCACCGTTTGACCATGCCCCTCGCCGCGCCCACGCCAGTCTCCAAGGCACCAAGCTCTGCCTGGCTGCGCCTGTTCGCGCCGTCACCCCCGGCACCGGTCGTTCTCAGCGACCCGGCAGCCATTCACCAGAGTT
>Ga0181532_10005442_pt1 | contig 10809 bp, 13 predicted proteins | sample PEATcosm2014_Bin_33_FD_119768 | JGI IMG/M metagenome (GOLD analysis project Ga0181532, IMG submission 119768) | Peatland microbial communities from MTU Mesocosm Facility, Houghton, MI, USA - PEATcosm2014_Bin11_30_metaG | ecosystem: Environmental > Terrestrial > Soil > Wetlands > Peat | place... | reverse complement strand
TTTGGTGGCGGAAATCTGGCGCGAAAAAACAAGCAAAATCTGCAGATCCGCCACGTGGCTGCGTCAACGACCCGCGTCAATCAAGGCGTTGAGCCCTGGGTTTTGCAACGCCCTTTAGCTAGGATCAAAGCCCCACTTTCCGGAGTGGGGCTTTTCTTTTCCTCTTCGCGGATTCCTGGATTTGGGAAGTCTCCAAGTAACCATTTCGGTCGTGAGTTCGAGTCTCACGGGAACCACACCTAAGTTTTGCCGTCGGTCGCGTTCTTTCTTCCTTTCAGAAGGAGTGAGCGCAAAACCGTGAATCTAAGGTGCGAACCTGGTCGTTTCGACTAGGCCGAGTTTAGGGCGGCTGACGAGGACGCCCTTTCTATTTGTCAGCGAGAAAAGCGTCTCGTCTGTCCAGGACAGATTCTAGCTAGACCGCGTGGGTCGGACACTCCTGTCCGACAAAAAGCCTCGCTCGCAAGAGCGGGGCTTTTTCTGCTGCTTCAGAACGTATTGCCGATGGCTGCCGACGTAACTGAGGTGATCTATTCACCAACGACAAGGCGTCGCAGGCTAATACGGTGCTGAGACCAATCCTCTGGGGTCTCCTGCTGCTTCTTCCTCTGCGAGCCCCTGCGGCTGACGCAACAGGATTTGTTCGCATGGAAGAATGAGCGAATTTTCCGCGGACCATCTTCATCTAGAACGGATTGACGGTCAGAAGCTGGAGAAGCCGCTAATATTGAAGATCCCTCGCGAAAGTCTCTGGGAATTACCCCTAAACGACTGGCTTGACGCTTCGGGTGCGGAGTGTTCCGGCCCCGACCAACGCGAGCACACTGCGCATAGCAAGATCAACATTCTGCGTGTCACGTGCAAGTTCTCTTTAGGATGGCGCGGCTATCGAACTATAAAGGCTATCTCGGGCGAGTTCTCGGGCGAGTTTAGCGATGGAAGGAAGTTGGAAGGATCATTCGTGGCGAAGACCCGCAAAGCGAAAGAAAGAAGGCAATTCGGATTGCACTACGCAGCCGCGCAGTTTTCGAGTTGAGATACGAATACCGTTGATCGAGCGGATGACATCCTCGACCAGCTCCTCCACATCATTGGGGCAACCATTGGCAAGTGCGCGTTTCGCCAGGGACCAAACCCCTTCATCGGGGTTGAGCTCCGGAGCATAGGAGGGAAAGTGCTCGATATGCAGGCGGCTATATTGCCGCAGAAGCTGCTGGAGGGGTTCTCCCTTGTGGGTGGAAGAATTGTCCAAAACAACGATCACCTGGCCCCGCAAGTGGCGTAACAACTCGCGCAGAAACATGCAAACTTCTTCCTGCCCGATATTGTCGAAGTAAAGTTGATAGTACAGACCCAGGCGTTGGCGGCGGGGCTTACGGAGATTCCCGAAATGACCGAGACCCTGTCGCGCCGTCGCTGACGATGATAGTGAATCGGAGTACAGCCCTGCGGGGACCAGGTCTGGCCACATAGGGAATCAAAAGGAAGCCCGATTCATCGGCAAAGACTAGGTGGGCAGCCAGCCGCGTAGTGTTTTTTTTATCCGCGGCCAGTCTTTCTGTTGCCAGCGCGCAATGGCATTCTCATCCTGCTCCAGGGCAGGTCCTTCTGGTTTCTGCGGGCTCCAGTTCAGACTGTGCATCAAACGTCCGACGTGATCACGGTGGTATTGGATTCCGAACTGGCTCCGGATCAATTCCGCAATGCGGCCGGTGGTCCAAAGATTAGTCCGGTAGCCCTGCATCATCGGTCCCTGCAGAAGAAGGTTGACCAAGCGCCGTCGTTGCGCCCGGTCCAACTTCAGCGGTCGTCCTGGGGAGAAACGCACCCGCAAGGGGTTGGCTCCGCCCCTCCTTCGGGCGTCGCGCCAGCGCATCACTGAACTTGGATTGCAGCCGATGTGCCGTCCCACTTGGTTAAGAGAGTAACCAGAATCCAGCAACGCCAGGGCACGCTTGCGCCGATCCTCGAGCAGGTCGGCACTCCCCTTCAGTCTGGGCATAGGTGTTCCGCTCCTGAACACCTATTATTGCATTATGTATGCAGAGATCAATAACAGGAGCGGTAGCCCCGGCCCATCACAATCACCTCGATCCCCAAGGGTGCCCCGTCCGAGCTTCGCTTGGGCGGAGATTTTCTTTGGTACATGCAGAAATCAAAATCCCCATCCTAACGTCGCAAACTGCGCGACGTTAGGATGGGGCACCCTCGGAGTATCCCTCTGATAGGCGGAACATTCCCCCGTTCCCGTCCGTACTCTCCCCTGTCCCACTCATCCGCACCGAAAGAGAGATCCTCATGAAACGACGGCTAGCTCTGTCCCCGATCCTGTTGCTCCTGGCAATTCTCTTCGCGTTCCTCTGCAACGCAGGCGCACAAAACGCTCCCCCACAAAACGTCCCGCCGTTCGACAAGATTCAGAACCAGGAGGAACTCGACCGCGCCGCCGCCGCTCTCGATGCCGCGCTGTTCGATGCCTACAACCGCTGCGACCTCGACAAGTTCGCGTCCTTCTTCGTGGACGACGTCGAGTTCTACCACGATCAGGGCGGCGTCACGCTCGGCAAAACGGCCTTGACCGACAGCGTCAAGAAAAATATCTGCGGCAAGGTCACCCGCGAACTCCTTCCCGGATCGCTGAAGGTCTACCTCATGAAAGGTTATGGCTTTGTCGAGATGGGGGTTCACCGCTTCCACCATCCCGGCCACGAAGACACTGAAGGGGTCGGCGAGGGCCAATTCATTCACTTATGGCAGTACAAAGATGGCGCCTGGAAAATTACGCGCGTGATCAGCTACGACCATCACGCAGCCGGTAAATAAGAGCCAGCCGGCCCGGCCTTTCACAATCACCTCGATTCTCCAGCGTGTGGGTCGGACACTCCTGACCGACAACCGTCGTCCGCAAGCGCAGGACTTCATGTTCTTGTGTAACGCGCGTTCGGCGTCCGTCCCGGCGAATTGGTATCGGCGCCCGCCGTGTCATTGACCGCGGTTTTGAGTGCTTCTATTAACGCCTGTTTTCGCCAACAATCGCGCGCGGAGGAAGAACGGCTCGGCAGACTGCTTACTTCGCCGGTGCCAGCGACTTAAGATAGACGACCACTGCCTCCGCGTAGCGGAGGGTCAAGTGGTAATCATCCGAGTTATCCATCGCAGCTCCGCGCGATGACCGTGTACGAGATCAACGCGGGCGGCGATCCTGTCCGATTCGCTGCCGGAGAACTCTCAGCAAATGTGTGGGGTTTTCTACGTGCCCGCCTGAGCGTTTCGTCCACACCGATTACGGTCGGGTGAATCTTAATGAGTGTAATGGTTACATCAACAATCGCGCCGTGGGGCCGAGCGCGCTTCAGAGTCTCGCCTCCTGGTGTCGCTGGGATGGCACGAACGGAGCAGTCCCTACCGAGGCTAATGTCTCACAATCCAAACCATCCAACAGGCGGCAATAGCACCGAGGGGCATTTAGCCGCGACGCTCGGGGTCATGATTCTTTAGGGCGACGCAGTTGGCGCAAGTGCAATTAAACAACGGGTTCGTTGGCCAGGTCAGATGTCCACATCGGGCGCACATGTACCAAGTCTCCGAACCACCCTGGCCAATCATCACCTTGAAATTTCTGACTTCGACGCAATAGGGGCACCGCATAACAGGTATTCTCGGCTCGCGGGATGCTTCCAGTGCGGTCATGGACTAGTTCACATGCGGAATGAAGTTCTAGTCGTGGAGAACAATGTTGAGAAGTGAACTGTGAACCTGCAAATCATTACCAGTGTGATAGTCAATGAACCCCAATTTCCTAAACCTGTTCATGAAAAAGCTAACCCGCGAGCGCGTCGTGCCTATCATCTCTGCGAGGGTCTCCTGACTGATATTGGGGATTGGAGTCTCATGCACGCCTTCCTTGCCGAAGTGAGCCAGCAACAGCAGAATCCGAGCTAGTCTCTTTTCGCTCGAATTGAAAAGCTGGTCAACCAAATCCTCTTCGTATCGGATGTTCCGGCTCAGCAAATATGCCACGAACATGTCGGAAAACGCGTGTTCTCGGTGAAGCACTTCCATCATGGACTTCTTATCGATTCGCATCACAGAGCAATCGGTGATTGCGGTTGCGGCGCACAGGCGGCGAGGCTGCCCAGTAAGGCAACCTTCCCCGAAGAAAGCGCCCTCGTTCAGAATGCCTATTGTGGCTTCCTTCCCGCTCTCCGACACAACGGTGAGTTTTACTTTTCCTGTCTGTATATAAAAAACAGCATCGGACGAATCCCCCTGAACAAAGATCGTCTGTTTTTTGGGAAAGGCTACGATTTTCCTGCCTCCGTTGAGGGTCGAAAGGAATGTCCGGGTATCGAATTTGCTGAGTTTCTTCGCCGCCGCACGGGGACCCATGAGCTTTCCCCCTTTTATTAAATATCACATGCCAATTGTGATGGTCTGTTGGGCATCCCACATATACAACATGGAAACGTTTTGTTCGTGGGAACGTCTGATTTCGGGCGGCCTAGTTTGAAGTGAAGCAGAGTCGCTTTGACTGTTGGTCACGTTTCGTGCGTCGCGATGCTTGCGCGTCGCAGCGGTGAGGCCAATGTAAGATACCCTACAGAAGCGTCGCGTTTGGCCCCTGAATACTCAGCCGAGTAGCGCGAATAAGCAGGGTTCCTGTTTGCACACCACGACGGGTGAGTTCATCCCCGCGTCCTGGAGGTTTTTCGGTTCCCGCTTGTGGCACGCAAGGAACTCCAAATCGTGCAGTCTGGCGAGCGGACAAATGCCGCAGGAAAGCCAGTCAGCAACAGAATACTTCTATCAATCTCCGATAGCGAGTACAACTCCCTTCGCCCACACCTCGAATACGTCCGCTTGCCAAACCATCTAGGCCTTCACGAGACAGGTGAAACTCTGGACTTTGCGTATTTCCCGAATCGAGGTTTGATTTCTCTTGTAGTCGTAATGAAAGATGGAAAAAGCGCCGAAGCTGGCGTCGTTGGCAATGAGGGCTTTACAGGAACACCAGCAGCTGTTGGCCTCAGCAGGGGCCCCCTGCGGGCGATGGTACAAGTCACGGGGGACGGATTTCGGGTAAAGGTCGGGGCTTTGCAAAATACTTTGGAATCCACTCCACACCTGCAAATGATGTTGCACCGATATGCCGCAATTCGGGGTATGCGGGTTGCACAGACAGCTGCGTGGAATCGGCTGCACGAGATTAAGCAGTGCCTGGCGCGGTGGCTGCTGATGAGTCAGGACCGAGTGGACTCGGGGCGCTGCCCATCACCCATGATTTTCTAGCAACGATGCTAGGGACCGACAGGCCTACGGTGAGCCTGGCCGCTGGTGTTTTGCAGAGGAAGAGGATCATCGAGTACACCCGTGGGGCAGTGAAGATCGTGAACCAGAAACAACTTGAAGACTCCGCCTGCGAGTGCTACGGGGGTATCCGACAGTACGATGGCGCGCTCGGCTTGAAATGAGTCCGCAAGATAAGATTTTGCCTGTGCTTAATTGCTGACTCGAAAACGTTGTTGTTGATAAATCGCCATTGCGATCATTGACCCGGGTTCTGAGTGTAAAGGCTGTTCTCGACAGTCGAAAGGCGCGTAAGATTAACCGTGTAGGGGAGGCGCGAACATGAATGATCTTCTACGCAAGTTGTGGCGGGACGACCAGGGCCAAGACATCGCCGAGTATGCGGTGATGTTGGCCGTTATTCTGGTTTTGGTGGTCGGTACGATTCGCCTGATCGGAAGCAATGCGAATAACGTGTTTTCGTCCGCAGCCAGTTCAATTCAATGAGCCTGCCCGGACACACCCAACTTTGAATTCGATTTGTGGAAGTTCCCCTAGCAGGGGTACTTTTGACCGTGGAAAAGACTGCTGCCAACAGCCTTAGAATTTCCAATTCCTTGGACCTAGAGAAAAAGAAATGTACGTCCCATTCTTGTTGTTCGTGATCGTGATTGTTCTTGTTTTGATCTTCTGGGAACTGAGCAAGATTAATAGTCGCCTCAAAAAGACGCTCGTTCCCACCCATGACAGTGTGAAGGACAATAAAAGCACGCTACCCTGAAAATCCGATGACCAGAGTGGGAAGTGAGATCGCTCTGGTCGGATGTTCCGTCTCTCTGTTCCTTCACGCGAAAACCAGGCAGTGTCAACAACCGACCAGAGGCGGGAACGATATAAAGCTCGGCGATTCCATGTCACTACCGCCGATCAGCACGTAGCCGGGCCCCTGTTCTCGGTCGGCCGAGAATACCCCGTAAGGACCGTCGACCCAGATGCGCGCTCCGGGTTTGATGGCCGGCACGATCTTGCCGGACCAATCTCCGAGGGCTTTGATCGTAAAAGCAATGCAGCCACCCGGCGACACCGTTGCGAATGATGTAGTACAGTTCGCCGTCGCTCAGAGACTGCGTTTCCGGCTGACGCATATCTGGGGCTTTCGGATAGAGATTCCTCCCAATCTCTGTCTCGCCACTGCCGTTGTTTGCATGACATGTCGCGCAATGATCCGCCCAGTGATTCCGGCCTTGCATAAGCATCTCGGCAGTCGTGGGCATTGGATTCTTGAGAGTCTTCGCTCTTGCCGGAATTGCTGCGCGGCGGAGCCTGCCAGCCACAAGATCCTCGACTGAGATGGGTTGGTCGCGTGCGCTCAATCCATGCTCGATCAAGCGCGCGCCGTAGATGCCCACTACGAAAATGATCGAGGCAATCGTCAGAACAATTGCCCATGTCCACCCCAACCTCATGACTTAGTCACTCCGCTCTAATCGCTCCGCGGCAGGTAGTTAGTAGTGAAACCGGTAGCGAAACTCTGCATAAATCTGCCGTGGTTCGTTCCAGTGGAATCCGCCAAACGTCAGGCTGTTGTCCAGTTGCACACGGAGATTTGCCACGTTCAACGCGGTCACGGAGAAGCTGTATTTCTCAGCGAAGGCTTTGCCGAGCGCAAGATCAAACGTGGTGTGGCTAGGCAGGTAAGTCCCGGGATATTGCGCCTGCGGCGTTCCGTACAACCCGTTCGTAAACCCGGAGCCGTAGTAGATATTCGTCGATGCATAACTGTGCCAAGGCAAGCTCGCGTTGAAACCGAGGTTCAACGTGTTCCTCTGATCATGATCCACCGGGGAATATCCGAAGGGTATATCGAGTCCACATTGCGAGTCATTCGGGGGGCAGATCAAGCCTCCAGTAATCGGCGCGGTCGCCTGCGCGATCTGATTTGCGTAGGCAAGGTGAAACTGGCCGCGATGCCAGAGGTTGGGGGAGCGCAGGGTGAGTTCCCAGCCTTGAATTTTGGCCGCATCCCATGTGATCGGCCAGAAGATATTCGATTCTCCGATATTGTTATGATCCAGCCAATTCCGCGCCGTGGTTTGATAATTGTCGGCGTCAAGACTCCAGCCGTGATACGGAATCGTGATGCCAAACTGCCATTCGTAATCCCGCTCGCCGTGCAGCGGAGCGAAAGTGAAATTCTGGCTGTTCGCCAAGTCCAGAAGTGCACCGGTCGCCGTTACAAGCGGCGGAGCTTGGTAAAAGTATCCGTAGAAGCCGCGAAAAACCCAGTTCAGGCGCGGAACTTTAACTGCGACGCCAAAGCGGGGACTCGTTGCGTTCTCCGAAATAGAGGAGTTGAATTGCGTTACTCGAAGACCGGCGATTAAGGTCAACCAGGGAGTCACCTTGAACTTGTCGTTGATAAACTCGGCGGAAACTCCTCCCGTTACTCCAATCGAAGACGGTGGGAAATTTTGACTGCCATCGGTAAATACGTTTCCGAAGTAGTTGTACTGGTGCTCAGCGAATCCGTAGACTCCGGCCTGAAGATCGTTTTTCCAGAAGTTTGCGCTTAGGGATGCCTGCATCCCTGCGTAGTTGGCGGTCTGAGTGACGGTTGAGATGACGGGATAATCGTTCGGGCTGCCTTGGTAGTCGGCGCCGTTGTAGTGATAAAAAGGAGAAACCGTAAGCAGCATATTTGGATTGAAGGTGTGAACCCAAGAGAAGGTGACGTAGCCATCGGGCTCACGCTCGCCATCCCGCAGGCCGTAACTGGGATAGACCTGATTTCCGATCGAGTTGGGATCGGGGTCGATGGGAATCTGGTAGTAATCCTGCCGCAAGGAAGTGACCACCCGAAACTGGTTCTTGGGCTCGGGATTGAAGATGAACGAAGCAAATCCTCCGTAACCGTTCGCCGCATCGTGGACAACTTCAGGGACCGGGGTCTGGAGTCCGGAATTGCTTCGATTACCGTTCAAGCTGACATAGTAAGCAAAGCGCTGCGTATGTCCCCCGCAACTGATCTGGTCGTTCGTTTGATAGAAATTTCCAGCACTGATAACGAGATCACACTCTTTATCGCGTTCAAAACCATTTCGGGGCACGATGTTGAAGATTCCGTACGTACGGTCTCCATAGTCGGCGTCGTAGCTGCCTCTCAGAACTTCGAGATAATCGATGTCTTTGGGGTCAATCTGCGGCCCCAAATTGGCGGCGATGTTCGTGTTGGCAATCGGGACACCGTCAATCAGCCATTCGACCTGATGGCCTCCTCGCATGTGCAACATGTCGTGCGTCACGTACGTAGCCGGCACGTAATCCGTGATCATTTCCAAGCCGTTGGAGCGGTCTGCCCCAGGGGTTTCCCGGATGTCTTCACGGTTTACCATCGTCGTCGGCGTCACGGTGTCCATCGGCGCCTCCACCGGGACTCCCGAGACGCCGACGGTTTCCTTCGCGCCGGCGATTCCCAACTCGAAATGCAGTGCGGGACTGGTATCGGACTGAACGATCACTCCTTGTTGTATTTGCTGAAAGCCCTGCGACTCAACGGTGACCGTGTAATTCCCGATCGGTACGGAATTGAAGCCAAATTCTCCCCGATCGTTGGAGTCTTGGGACTGCGTCCAGTCCGAGTTTTGAGCCTTCAGCGTAACGTGCGCGCCTTGAATAGGACGGTGCTGAGGATCATGAACGACGCCGCGAACGGAACCGAAGATCGTGGCAAAAGCCGCGGCGCCCAGTAAGAAAACAGCAACCGCTAACCTAGCAACTTGTCTCATAAATGTCTCCATTTCTCTAGGGCGTTTACTTGGCCGTGGCGCCTGTCCACGCTCTGAAAAAAAACCATTAGACTGGGTACATCGGAGTGACACGGGCAGCAGTGAATTGCTCGTCATTGGACAACCTCATCGAGATGCACTTCAGTCTGTTTGGAATCCGTGTCGTTGCGACTAATCACGTTGACTGAGACTCGCTTGTCACCGAACACCAACTCCACTCGCCGAACCGAGGCGTTCCCGCTGTCTGTGGTTCGAGCTTCGATACTTGCTTTGTTTCCTCGCTCACTCGTGAGCTTCTCCAGCAGATCGCAAAGTCTCTGGGCGAGTTCGACCGAGTCGTCGTCCTGTGTTCATTTTCGGAAGCGAGCCACGCGCCTCAGCTTGCCTGCGGCGAAACTGACAACATCGACGTAGTTGTCAGACTGTTGTTTGTTGCTAATCAGCCAAGAATCCTCTTCACCCTGAGCACTCCTGAGCTTTTGGAGCTCGTAAAGGTTCGACAGTTGACGCATCACCAATTCTCGTGAGGCGCCCTTCGTGACGGTTAGTCCAGGAATAGCAAGCGATCCTTGGACTGTTGAAACAACTCGGGCTGATTGCCGCGATTTTGACACTTCGCTCCCGACCGCTGGATTTGGTCCAGCGGATGCGATCATCAGTAGCGCAATACCAACCGACGTCCCACGCCTCCAATAAGTCTTTTCGTTCATCGCGTAGTTCCTTCCCCTTGCCGGTTTGCGGGAACAGCATCGACGGCCAACTGGATCAATAGCCTGGGGCATCCTCAGCAAAGATTGCCTTGCTTGGCAGAGGATCAAGAATCAGCCGGCAGCTCGGGATAGGAAGAGAGATCATTGCGCACACGTCCCCACCCACGAAGTGCAATCGGAAGGATTCCCCAGACGTTCAGTCAGCTTTGGCTAGCGCCAAAGCCAGGTGGACCGCGTTGCGAATTGCAAGTGGCGAGGCGTGAGTCAGAAAGGCGAGAACCTGCTGCGAGAAGAAGAGATATGAACGGCAGTTCCAGACTGGAGATTGTCGGACTTTGTGCTCGTGGCACACCCGTGGGCGTCGCTATCTGTGAGCGATAACGACAATCAAAGGGTCTGGCGCGAAAACTGGCAAGTCCGTCAGTGGACACTGCCGACGTGCCGGACATGCAGTGATGTTTCCCGTTCCGACGACAACAGGCCGGCGCATTCCGTCCGGTAACTGCCAGGGCCGCTGGACCCACGAAGCTCCAGGCGATCATCGCAATCACGAGACTGGCAACAAGCCGCCGCATACGATTCCGTGAACGCTACCACATCACAAGCCTATGTGACAAATTTGGGCAACCCGTGGCAATGCGGAGGCCATGCGTTCTACTTCCAGCCGACGAAGAGAAAGCCCAGTTCAGCCGGGGGCGGTCCAGCTCAAAAGGTCCGTTCAAACCCGTTTTAGGATTGCTCGACAGTTACTCAAATTGCCACCCAGTTTGGCGTTTGGGAGTTGGGCGCGCTTTGCCCAGGACTATCACTTGCTATTTGATGAACTGCCCTCCGAAACGTTACGCCCGAGTCGGAAGACTTCGCGCAAAGCGGCGTGAGCGAAAGACTGTAGATCTGCATTCACAGCTAGCAGCCCGGGGTGTAAGTCCGGATGCGTGAGCAAAAGAGTTTGAAGGATCCACAGGTAGGATTCGTAGAATGCGCGTATGGCGATGGGGACGCGCAAGCAGCGGGAAAAGCAGGAAGAC
>Ga0181532_10005440_pt1 | contig 10812 bp, 8 predicted proteins | sample PEATcosm2014_Bin_33_FD_119768 | JGI IMG/M metagenome (GOLD analysis project Ga0181532, IMG submission 119768) | Peatland microbial communities from MTU Mesocosm Facility, Houghton, MI, USA - PEATcosm2014_Bin11_30_metaG | ecosystem: Environmental > Terrestrial > Soil > Wetlands > Peat | place... | reverse complement strand
TTGGATCGTGCTGGCCGACTCAAACGTGCTGATGCCGCACGACTATATCCAGCTTTTATTCGCGAGCTGGCGGGCGGATACCGGCCTCGTCGCCTCGCCGCCAGTCGGCTGCCGGCCGCGCGGACCTTGGGCCGAACTCGAATGCGCTTTCCTCAACACCTATCAAGCCCGTTGGCAATATGTTGCCGACACCTTCGGCTTCGGCTTCGCCCAGGGCAAAACCATGCTGTGGCGGCGCGCCGATCTCGAACGCGCCGGCGGCATCGAGGCGCTTGCCAAGGAAGTCGCCGAAGATGCCGCCTCGACCAAGATCGTGCGCGGCGCCGGCCTCAAAGTGCGCCTCGTCGACCGGCCGCTGGCGCAGCCGCTCGGCTATCGCAGCGCCGCCGAAGTATGGAATCGGCAGTTGCGCTGGGCGCGGCTGCGCCGCGCCAGTTTTTTGGCCTATTTCCTCCCCGAAGCGCTCTCCGGCGGTGTACTGCCGATGGTGGCGCTCGCCACCGTCGCAGCCGCGCTCGACCTGCCGCCGGCGCTCAGTGTCGCGGCGTTGGGCGTAGTTTGGTACGGCGGCGAAATGCTGCTCGCCGCAGCCGCCGGCTGGCACCTTTCGGCGCGCTACCCGTTCTACTGCGTGGCGCGCGACCTCCTCTTGCCCGTGCTCTTCGTCAACGCGATGCGCGGCGACGGCTTCGTCTGGCGCGGCAACGAAATGCAGGTGGAAAGGGTACGCCGGCGCGGCATAATGGCGCTGCTGCGCCCCCGGCTTACCGAGCTGGCACCGGTAGCGCGCAGGCGACTACGCTCGCTGCGCGCCCGGATGTCCTGACTTAGCAGCCCCGTCGGCAATTGCGTCGAGCGCCGCGCGGTCGGCCGGAAAATCCGCCGCGATCCAGGCGGCTTCGGCGGCGCGCAACGCGGCGCCGAGAGCCGGCCCCGCGGCAACGCCGCGCCGGGTGAAATCCGCCGCCTTGAGGGGAAACACCGGCGCCGTCCAGCGTTGCGGCAAGGTCGCAAGTTCGTGCCAGGCGCGATCGGCGACCCCGGCCTCGGACCGCGCCCAGGCAACAAAAACGCGGTCGGCAACCGATTGCGGCCCGAGATGATAAAGCAGCGCACGCGCGGCCTGCTCACCGGCTTGCGGCGCAATGCGCCACCAATGTTCCAGCGTCAAGAGGCGCTCGGTTTCGGCGTTGGAGAGGCGAAGCCGCTGCGACAGCCGCTCCGCATCCTCCGCCACCCAGACGCCGAGCGCACCGAGCCGGCGGACCGGGTCGGGCACCGCGCCGAGCGCTGCTTCGACTTTGATCATGTTCTCGAAGCTGGCGATGAACGCGATACCGCCGAGCACGGTGGCTAGGAGGCCACTCTCGGCCATCACCGCGAGCGTTGGTGTCGCGCGCGCGGCGACGAAAAGCTTCAGCAATTCCATGCGCACGCGCTCGCGCGACAGCGTCTCGAGGCCGGCGCGCGCCCTGATGCAGGCGTGCAAGCCGACCGGATCCGGCGCACCCTCGCCGAAATGCGCGTGAAAGCGAAAAAACCGCAGGATGCGCAGAAAGTCTTCTTCGATCCGCCGCTGCGGCTCGCCGATGAAGCGCACGCGGTGGGCCGCAAGGTCGTCGATACCGCCGACATAATCGTAAACCGTTCCATCAACCGAAGCTGAGAGCGCATTGATGGTGAAGTCGCGCCGCTCGGCGTCGGCCCGCCAGTCGCGCCCGAACGCGACGCGCGCCTTGCGGCCGAAGGTCTCGACGTCCTGGCGTAGCGTCGTGACTTCGACTGGCTTTTGATCGATGACGACGGTCACGGTGCCATGCTCGATGCCGGTCGGGACAGCCTTGCAGCCGGCCGCCGCGACGCGCCGCATCACCTCCTGCGGCACCGCCGTCGTCGCCACGTCGATTTCGTCGACGGGGAGCCGCAACAAGGCATTGCGCACGGCGCCGCCGACCACGCGCGCTTTTTCGCCATCGCGATCGAGCAGCGCCAGCAGCCGCGCCACCTCGCCATGTTTGAGCCAGGCGGCATCGCCGAGATGCGGTCTTGGCGTCACCGCGTCGTCCCCGGAACGAACTTGCCGCCCTCGATATGCGCCGGCACATAGGTCGAGCCCGGCGGAGCGCCTGAGAATTGCGCCAGTAACACAAAGCTTGCCGCCATCAGGACCAGCGAGGCGATGACGAGGCCGGCGAGGCGCGGCAACGTCCACGCTTTTGGCTGCAGGACGCCGGCGCGCGTCGCCAAGAGAAACGCCGCATAGAGGACGAAAGGGGTGAGAAACAGCCCAATCTCGGTGAAGAATGGCCGGATCATGCGCCGTAGACCCGTTCGTAGAGGTTTCGCACAATACCCGCGGTGATGCCCCAAATGTAGCGATCTCCGAAAGGTATCGCGTAATAATCGCGGATGATCCCTTTCCAGTCGCGGCGGCCGCGCTGGTGGTTGGCCGGATTCATCAGAAAAGCGAGCGGCACTTCGAACGTCTCGGTGACCTCGCGCGGATTGATGACAAGCGTAAAATCCGGCTTGACGCGAGCCACCGTCGGCAAAATCCGAAATCCGGAAAAGGTCAGATAGAGATCGAGATAACCGAGCGGTTCGACCAAGCTCGGCGCCAGCCCGACCTCCTCCTTGGCCTCACGCAGCGCCGCAGCGATCGGATTCTCGTCACCGGGATCGATCTTGCCGCCGGGGAAGGCCACCTGTCCGGCATGGCTGGCGAGTTCTTCCGTGCGGAGCGTCAAGAGCACCATCGGCTCGCGGCGATCGATGATTGGAACGAGCACCGCCGCGGGTTTGGTCGCGCTCACCCCCGCGCGCTCCCACAGCGCTGGATTAAGATCGAGATCGCCGCGCACGCCTTGCGCCGTCGGATCGGTCAGCGCCGGCGGTACTTCGAGCCGAAGCCGCGCCCGCGCCCGGTCAAAAAAACTCTCCGTCGCCGCATGCGGCAGCGACGGTGCACGTTGATCACTCACGCCAATCCCTCACCTGTTCGGCCGGTGCCATCGGAAAGAATACGCCCATCGACGTCACGCCGAACATGGCCCTGCCCTCAAACTCGCGCTCCTCGCCGAGCTCGACAAGATCGAAGAATAAAGCGCGCTTGACCTTCGCCCACAGATCGCGGCGGACGTGAAGATAAGGTTTTAGACCGCCGCTACCCGCTTCGGGCTCGAAGCGCAACGCATGCAAAGGCCCGCAGCCAATCCAGTCGTCGACATTGGTGCGGAAGTTGAGTACCCGGCCCGAGGATGATTCTTCGATCTGGAGTTCGACCGCCAGGAACGGCGCGTCATCCACCTGGATACCGCACTTCTCTACCGGCGTAACCAGGAAGTATTTGTCGCCCTCGCGTTTGAGCACCGAGGCGAACAGCTTGACCAACGCCGGCCGACCGATCGGCGTCTTCATGTAGAACCATGTACCGTCGGCGGCGATGCGCATGTCGAGATCGCCGCAGAACGGCGGATTCCACCGCTCGACCGGCGGCGGCCCTTTCACCGCGGCGCGACTTAGTGCCCCTGTGATCGTCTCCAGCCCGGGTTGCCCTTCCTTCGCCATGGTTTGCCTTGAACCTACGCCTCGGACAGTCGCTCCGGGGCAACCTCGCTCGCGGGATCGTGATCGCCAGGATGCCCATCACGTCCGCGTCGAACCTAAGTTGTGTTGCCCATGGATGAAAGAGTTGTCGCAAGTCAGCCTACACGAAGCTGGCGCGTATATTGCATCGCAATAGCGGTGCGAACCTTGGTGCTGTGATTCGTGCCGATGCCGCGAATCTGATTCGATGAAGGCGGCGCAAGACAAGGAGTTAACCATGCCCGCTGTCGGCGGTGACGGCCTCGAAAAACTCGAAGACATGATCGTGCGCGCAGCCGAATCAAGCGCCGATCATGTGCGCGCGGCCAAGGCGGCAATCGGAACCGTCATCTTCGGCCAGGACAAGGTGATCGAGCAGGCGCTCGTGACCATCCTATCGGGCGGTCACGCGCTGCTGCTCGGCGTGCCGGGTCTCGCCAAGACCAAGCTGGTGGAAACTATGGGTACCGTGCTCGGGCTCGATGCGCGACGCATCCAGTTCACGCCCGACCTCATGCCTTCGGACATTCTCGGTACAGAGGTGCTGGAGGAGAGTCCCACCGGCAAGCGTAGCTTCCGCTTTCTGCGGGGCCCCGTCTTCGCCCAATTGCTGATGGCCGACGAAATCAACCGCGCCAGCCCGCGCACCCAATCGGCATTGCTGCAGGCCATGCAAGAGCAGCACGTTACCGTCGCCGGCACGCGCCATGATTTGCCCAAACCGTTCCATGTGCTCGCCACCCAGAACCCGCTTGAACAGGAAGGGACCTACCCGCTGCCGGAAGCCCAACTCGACCGCTTCCTGATGGAAATTAACGTCAGCTATCCCGACCGCGCCGCCGAGCGAAAAATCCTATTTGAGACAACGGGCGCCGAGGAAACGCGGGCAAAACCGGCGATGAGCGCCGAGGATCTGATGACGGCGCAGCGCTTGGTGCGGCGGTTGCCGGTCGGCGAATCCGTCGTCGAGGCGATCCTGGCGCTGGTGCGCTCGGCGCGGCCCGGGCCCGAAGGCGGCGAACCCGCCAAGCTGATCGCCTGGGGACCTTCCCCGCGCGCCAGCCAGGCGCTGATGCTGGCGGTGCGCGCGCGCGCGCTGCTCGAGCGGCGGCTGGCGCCCTCGATCGACGACGTGCTCGATCTCGCCGAGCCGGTGCTCAAGCACCGCATGGCGCTCACATTCACCGCGCGCGCGGAGGGCGAGAGCATCGAGGCGGTGATTGCGCGCCTGAAAGCGCGGATCGAATAAGCGGATGGCGGTCGAGCCGCGACGCACCTCCAATCATGACCGCCCGGTGGTGCAGCGCGCGGTCGGCGAAGGCGCGACGCTTGCCGCCGCAATGCCGCGGTTGATCCTGGAAGCGCGGCGTGTGGCAACCACCGTCATCCACGGCCTCCATGGGCGCCGGCGCGCCGGATCCGGTGAGAATTTTTGGCAATACCGCCGCTTCATATCCGGCGAGCCGGCTTCCCGCGTCGATTGGCGACGCTCGGCGCGGGACGATCATCTCTATGTGCGCGAGCAGGAATGGGAAGCCGCTCACACGGTTTGGATCTGGCCCGATCGCTCGCCCTCGATGGTGTTCGCCTCCCCGCTGGTGCGCGACACCAAGCTCTACCGCGCGCTGGTCGTCGCGCTGGCGCTCGCCGAGGTCCTGGTCGAAGGCGGCGAGCGCGTCGGAATTCCCGGCCTCATGCGCCCGACCGGCAACCGCAATGTCATCGAGCGCATGGCGCAGGCGATCCTGCATGATCGCAGCGAACGCGCGAGCCTGCCGCCGGACTTCTCGCCCTCCCCGCTCGCCGAGATCGTGCTCCTTTCCGATCTGTGGAGCGACATCGGGGAAGTGCGGCGCACGATCACCCAGTTTGCCGGCAGCGGCGCGCGCGGTCACGTCGTGCAGATCGTCGATCCCGCAGAGGAGACGTTTCCCTATTGGGGCCGCATTGAATTCGTCGAGCCGGAGGGCGGCGGCCGCATCACCGCGGGCCGCGCTCAAACTTGGCGGACAGATTATGCGGCGCGCGTCCAGCGCCACCGCGCTGAAATCCGCAGCGAGACCGACCGCCTCGCCTGGAGCTTCACGATCCACCGCACCGATCGCCCGGCAAGCGAGCTGCTGCTGGCGCTGCATGCCCGCATCGGCGCCGGCCTGGCGGACGGCGGACCGCGCTCGCCGGCGCTGACCGAGCCGAGGGCATCGGCATGATTGGCGGACTGCCGCTCGGTTTTGCCGAACCTCTGGTCCTGATCGGGCTCCTCACCCTGCCGGTGCTGTGGTGGCTGCTGCGACTGATCCCGCCGCGCCCGCGCCGCATCGACTTCCCACCGACCCGAATGCTGCTCGAGATTTCGCCCAAAGAGGAGACTCCCGACCGCACGCCGTGGTGGCTCACCCTGATGCGGCTCCTGCTCGCGGCGCTGGTCATCATCGCCGCCGCGGGTCCGCAGTGGAATCCGCCGCTGGCAACGATGAAGGCGCACGCGCCGATCGCGATCATGATTGACGACGGCTGGGCGGCCGCCGCGACCTGGGACGCGCGGCTTCGCACCGCGGACGACATCATCGCGCGCGCGGAGAGCGATCATCGCGCGGTGGCGCTCATTCCGCTTTCGGAAGGCACGCGCGACATTTCCTTCGCGACGGCGGGTTCCGCACGCGTGCGGCTGCACCAGATCAAACCAGCACCGCACACGGTCGACCGCGCCGAAGCGTTGCCGGCGATCGCGCATTTCCTCGCCGACGCTCACGACGTCGATCTGGTCTGGTTCTCCGACGGCATCGATCTCGGCCGCGGCGGCGACTTCGTGAAGGGCCTCGCGCAGACGGTCGACACCCGGGCAATGACCATCATCACCGGCGGCATTCCGGCGCCGCGTGCACTCGCGGCGGCTGACAATGCGGCCGGCGCGCTGAGCGTGAAGGTACTACGTGCCTCCGCCGGCGCGGCCGAGACGGGCATGGTGCGCGCGCTCGACCTCAAGGGCCTGACGCTCGGCGAGGCGCCCTTTGCTTTCAAGCCGGCGGACCACGAGGCCGACGCGCAATTCGATCTGCCAGTCGAAATTCGCAACGATATTGCGCGGATCGAGATCGTCGGCGAGCGCTCCGCCGGCGCCGTGCAGCTGCTCGACAAGCGCTGGAGCCGCCGCACGGTGGGCATCGTTTCCGGCGCGACCGCCGACACGTCGCAGCCGCTGTTGTCGTCAAACTATTACATCGCCCGCGCGCTCGGGCCATTCGCCGATGTGCGGCTCGCCCAAGCCGAGTCGCCGGCGGAGGCCGTGACGCATTTCCTCGATCAGCACGTGCCCATGCTGATCCTCGCCGATGTCGGTAACGTGGCCGGTGAAGCGCATGACCGCCTGGCTCGCTGGGTCGAGGATGGCGGCGTGCTGGTGCGCTTCGGCGGCCCGCGGCTTGCAGCCTCCGACGACGATCTCGTCCCCGTGCAGCTGCGGCGCGGCGGTCGCACCCTTGGCGGCAGTTTGAGCTGGGACAAGCCGCAGCCGCTCGCCGCGTTTTCGCGCGAGAGCCCGTTCAACGGCATGGCCGTGCCCACCGACGTGACGGTCAGCCGGCAGGTGCTGGCGGAGCCCGATGCCGCTCTGACGGAGAACACCTGGGCGACGCTGGCCGACGGCACGCCGCTCGTCACCGCCGCGCGGCGCGGCAAGGGCCTCATTGTACTGTTCCACGTCACCGGCGACACGCGTTGGTCGGATTTGCCGCTCTCGGGCGCGTTCCTGGAAATGCTCAAGCGCATCGTCGCGCTCGCCGGCACCACGAGTATCGCCGAGACCGGCAGTCCGAAGGCGAAGAACCTGCATGAGGCGGTAGCGCCGAGCCGCGTTCTCGACGGCTTTGGCAGTTTCGTCGCGCCGCCATCGACAGCCCGGCCGATACCGACGGACTTTTCCGGAAGCGCCAGCGCCGAGCATCCGCCCGGCTTTTATGGCCCGCCGGAGAATAATTTAGCGGTGAACACGCTGTCCGCCGCCGACCGCCTGGCACCGCTCGATTTTTCCCCGCTCAGCCATGCCAGCCGTGAAATCTACCGCAAAAACGAGCCGCAGGATTTGCGCGGGCCGATACTCCTTGCTGCACTCGGCCTTTTGTTGCTCGACACGCTCATCGTGCTTTACCTCGGCGGCGGCATAACGCGACTGATGCCGCGGTTTTCGCGCGCCGCTACCGCGGCGGTGATGATTCTGGCAATGCTTGCGCTTACCATGCCGCGCGCCGGCGCCGAAGATTCGCCGAATACGGATGCCCCGCGCTCGGCGCTGGAAACCAAGCTCGCCTATGTCGTCACCGGCGACCAGGGCGTCGATTCGGTCAGCAAGGCCGGCCTCGGCGGCCTCACGCTCTTTCTCGCCCAGCGCACTGCGCTCGAGGCGGGCGAGCCGATCGGTCTTGACGTCGCGCGCGACGAGCTTGCCTTCTATCCGCTGATCTATTGGCCGATCGTGCCGGGCGCCGCGCGTCCCTCCGAGGAGGCGCTCAAGCGCATCGATTCCTACATGAAGCAGGGCGGCACCGTCCTGTTCGATACCCGCGATGCGGTCGCGGCGCCGCCCGGCCCGGGCGGCGAGACGCGCGGTCCGGGCATGCTCGAGTTGCGCAAAATCCTGTCCTCGCTCGATATCCCCGAGCTCGAGTCGGTGCCGCGCGATCACGTCCTGACCAAGACGTTCTATCTCTTGCGCGACTTCCCCGGCCGCTTCAATTCCGGCCAGCTCTGGGTCGAGGCCTTGCCGGCGGCGGACGAGGACGAAGAGGCGTCGCGCCGGCCGGCTCGCGGCGGCGACGGCGTGTCCTCGATCATCATCACCTCGAACGACCTGGCCGGCGCCTGGGCCATGCGGCCCGACGGCCAGCCCATGCTGCCGATGGTCGAGGGCGAGCCGCGCCAGCGCGAGCTCGCGTTTCGCGCCGGCGTCAACATCGTCATGTACACGCTCACCGGCAACTACAAGGCCGACCAGGTGCACGTGCCGGCACTGCTTGAACGGCTGGGGCAGTAGGAGGCGAACTTGAATCTCGGCGTCGCGTTCGCCCCGCTGGTCGCAACCCAGGTTCTCTGGGCCGCCATGGCTGCGGTTTTGATTCTGTCGTTGTTGCTGTTTGTATCGCGCAGCCGCGGCGCCGTGGTCCGCGCGCTGGCGCTGGCGCTCATCGTGCTGGCGCTCGCCAATCCTTCGCTGACGCGCGAGGACCGCGACCCACTCAGCTCGGTCGCCGTCGTCGTGGTCGACAAAAGCCCGAGCCAGAATTTCGGCGACCGCGCGCGGCAGACCGAAGAGGCGCGCGCAGCAATCGTCGGGCGCTTGAGCCGGATTCCCGGACTCGATGTGCGCGTGATCGAAGCCGGCCAATCGGACGGCGAGACCGACGGCACACGATTGTTCACCGCGCTCGGCTCGGCGCTCGCCGACGTGCCTTCCGATCGCATCGCCGGCGCGATCATGATCACCGATGGGCGGGTCCACGACGTACCCGCCGACGCCGGCGCGCTCGGCTTCGCCGCACCCGTTCACGCGCTCATCACCGGCAGCAAGGACGAGCGCGACCGCCGCGTCGCGCTCATCGCGGCGCCGCGCTTCGGCATCGTCGGCCAGTCGCAGACCATCACCTACCGCGTCGAGGATCAGGGTGCCGACCAGACCATGGCCCAGGTCACGGTGCGTCGCGACGGCGATGTGATCGAGACTCGCACCGTCGCGGTCGGGACGCCGCAGCAAGCCGATATTCCGATCCCTCACGCCGGTGCGAACATCGTCGAGATCGAGGCCGCGCCGTTGAAAGACGAGCTCACGACCGTCAACAACCGCGCCGTGGTGACGATCGAGGGGGTCCGCGACAAGCTGCGCGTGCTGCTGGTCTCCGGCCAGCCGAACGCCGGTGAACGGACCTGGCGCAACTTGCTCAAGTCGGACGCCTCGGTCGATCTCGTGCATTTCACCATTCTGCGCCCGCCGGAGAAGCAGGACGGCACACCGATCAACGAACTATCGCTGATCGCATTTCCCACGCGCGAGCTGTTCCAGCAGAAGATCGGCGAATTCCAGCTCATCATCTTCGATCGTTACGCGCATCAGGGCGTACTGCCGATCATGTATTTCGACAACATCACCCGCTACGTGCGCGATGGCGGCGCGGTGCTGGTGGCCGCCGGACCCGATTACGCCAGCCCGACAAGCATTTGGCGCACGCCGCTCGACGCCATCCTGCCGGCGGAGCCGAGCGGCAACGTCATCGAGCGAGGCTTTCACGCCCGTCTGACCGAGCTTGGCAAGCGCCATCCGGTGACACGCGATCTCGAAGGCTCCGACAGCGATCCGCCACACTGGAGCCGATGGTTCCGCCTCGTCGATACCCGGAACGGCACCGGTACGGCCGTGATGCAGGGACCTGACAAGAAGCCGCTGCTCATTCTCTCGCGCGAGGGCGAGGGACGCATGGCGCTCCTTTTGTCCGATCAGCTGTGGCTGTGGGCGCGCGGCTTTGAAGGCGGCGGCCCGCATCTCGATCTGCTGCGCCGGCTGTCCCATTGGCTGATGAAAGAACCGGATCTCGAGGAGGAAGCGCTGCGCCTCACCGCGAGCGGGCATGAACTCCTGGTGCGGCGGCAAACCATGGCTGAGGAGGTCTCCGACGTAACGCTGATCTCGCCCTCGGGAGCGACGCGCATGCTCAAGCTTACGGCCGCCGAGCCGGGCGTGTGGCAAGGCAGCACTCCAGCGAACGAGCTCGGCCTGTGGCGCGCGACCGATGGCAAGCTCAATGCTCTCGTCAGTATCGGCCCGGCTAATCCGCGCGAATTCGCGGAGGTAACCTCCACGACCGACGTGCTCGAGCCCATCGCCGCGGCGACCGGCGGCGCTGCGCGCCGGCTCGATAACGGCAGCGGTGTGAGCGTGCCGCGCATTCTCGCGGTGCGCTCCGGCGACACCTACCAGGGCGACGACTGGATCGGCCTGAAAATTCGCGACGCCAGCGTCGTGCGCGGCATCGGCGTGCTGCCGGTTTTTGCTGGCCTGTTAGGACTCTTGCTGCTGCTCGGCAGTCTCGCCGGCACCTGGGCGCGCGAGGGGCGGTGACCTAGCATTACAGTTGCATTTTCGTTTTGAGATGGGCGCGGCGTGCTTCCGCTTGGTGAGCTCTTCGCCAGAGTGACCATACGATGATGTGCGCGGGTTGGATGCGCCGTTGTGCAAGCTTG
>Ga0181532_10005439_pt1 | contig 10812 bp, 6 predicted proteins | sample PEATcosm2014_Bin_33_FD_119768 | JGI IMG/M metagenome (GOLD analysis project Ga0181532, IMG submission 119768) | Peatland microbial communities from MTU Mesocosm Facility, Houghton, MI, USA - PEATcosm2014_Bin11_30_metaG | ecosystem: Environmental > Terrestrial > Soil > Wetlands > Peat | place... | reverse complement strand
GGCAGCCGGCGGACATGGATTGCTGATGATCGGGCCTCCGGGGACGGGCAAGACCTTGCTCGCGCAGCGCCTGCCAGGCTTGCTGCCGCCGCTCGATCACGACGAAGCGCTGGAGGTGGCGAGCCTCGAATCGGCAGCTGGCCGTAAGCCCACCCTGGGCGGCCGCCGGCCATTTCGAAGTCCACAGCACACCGCGTCGGCCGCAGCGCTCATCGGCGGCGGCGCCCTGAGGCCCGGTGAACTATCGCTGGCGCATCTGGGTGTACTGTTCCTCGACGAGCTGCCGGAGTTCGCACGCAATGCGCTCGAAGCGCTTCGCGAACCGCTGGAGAGCGGCGTGGTGCTGCTGTCGCGAGCGAAGCGCGCGTGTGAATTTCCCGCCAGGTTCCAGCTGATCGCGGCGATGAACCCCTGTCCTTGCGGCTACGCCGGCGACCGGCGCGGCCGCTGCCGGTGCACGGTGGAGCAGATTGCGCGCTATCGCAGCCGCATATCGGGCCCATTGATCGATCGGATCGATATGCACGTCGAATTGACCGCGGTGCCGGTGGAGCATCTGCTGTCGGATGCCGCCCCGCCGCCCGAGAATTCATCCCTCATCGCGGCCCGTGTGGCGCGGGCTCGGCATGCGCAGATGCGGCGCCAGGGGAAGCTCAATTCCCGACTGACGCCGAGCGAGGTTGCCGGCATCTGCCGGCTGGAGCGTGAATCGCGTGCGCTGATCGGCACCGCCGTCACCCGGCTGGGCCTCTCCGCCCGCGCCTATCATCGTGTGCTCAAACTCGCGCGCACTTGCGCGGATCTGGCCGGCGAATCGCAGATTCGCGCCATCGACGTATCCGAGGCGGTGAACTTGCGGGCGCTGGACCGGCTCGCTCGTTGACGGAGCGCAGACGCCTGCTGCTCATCTCGTCAAGGCTCCAAGCCGACGCGGCGAATCATGTCCGAAAAGCGGCTCTCCTGCCGCAGGGGATCGAAAACCGGATCCACCTTGAGGCTCACCAGGCAGGGCTCGTGACCGCGAAACGCGTTCTCCAGCGCCTCCAGCGCCCGCCGCTTGTCGTTCAGCCCGATGCTCACGATCGAATAGAACCAGTAGGGAACATAGGCGTACTTTTCGGTGAGCCGCTCCAATGCGCGCTCTGATTCGCCGATGCGGCCTGCGCGGCCGAGCGCATAGGCGAGGGCCGCCTCCGTGAACGCATTGCCGGGACCCATGCGTGCGGCCGTGCTCAGCGCGGCGATCGCCTCCTCATGACGCTCAAGTTGCACCAGCGTCTGGCCAAGGCCGAAGTACAGCTGGTCCCATCCGGGCTCGAGTTCCACCGCTTTGTGGAACTGTTCAACCGCTTCGTCGAAGCGCCGCCCGTAATACAGGGCCCATCCGACCTCCTGGATCGCCACGACGGAGAAGGGGTCCAGAAACTCCGCATGACGATGCGCCGCCACCGCCTCCTCGCTGCGCCCGGCGTAACGCAGGCAAACCCCCCGTCTCCAATACACATAAGCGTCATCGGGCGCGAGCTCGATGGCGCGGCGCGACTCGATGTCCGCCGCACTCCAGTCCCAGTCGTTGAGAAGACGCAGCAGGCCGAGCGCCGCGTGTGCCTCGGCGAGCTTCGCGTCCAAGGCGACCGCCTTGACGGCCGCCGCTTCGGCTTCCACGAACGCCCTCTTCGGCTCCATCCCGAAGAAATACGCAAGTTCGATGTAACATTCCGCAATGCCGGCATATGCGGATGCGTAGTAATACGCAGTCGCGTCGTGCGGATCGGAGCTGACGGAATCTTGAAAATAGCGAATCGCCTTGCGCTGACCCTCTTCGGTCAGGATTCGGGCGTTGTAGCGGCCCTTCAGGTAGAGCGAATACGCCTGCGGATGAACAGTGCGTAAGGTGGTGAGCTGGGATCTCTCGTCCTGGCTGAGCTCGGCTCGCAATCCAGCCGCAACGTCGCGCGCCATCCGCGCCTGCACGTCGAGGATGTCGGATGTCGCGCCCTCGTACGTCTCCGCCCACAGGTGCTGGTCGGCGCCGGCGTGAAGCAATTGCGCCGTGATGCGGAAGCGGTCGCCTGCTTTTATCACCGAACCCTCGAGCAGCGCTTGTGCGCGCAGGGCGCGGGCGATCTGCGCAATGGACTCCTTCGTGCCCCGATAGCGCATCACGGAGGTTCGAGAGACCACTCTCAGGCTGCGAATCTTCGCGAGCTCCGTGATCAACGCCTCGGTGACTCCGTCGGCGAAATACTCTTGAGAAGGATCGCCGCTGAGATTGGCAAGCGGCAGCACCGCGATCGACTCTATCCGACACGGTATCTCGACCGTGCGCACCCCGGCGGTAAAACGATATCCGCGCCGCGGAATCGTGGCGATGTAGTCTCCTCCCCCATTGCCGCCGAATGCGCGCCGCAACAGGAAAATCATCTGATTGAGATTCGCCTCTTCGACGAACGATTCGGGCCATACCGCGTCGATCAGCTCGGGCTTTCCCACGACGGCGCCGGGATTTCTGACGAGTGCCACGAGCACTTCAACGGCCTTCGGCGGGAGGGCGACCACCTCGCCGTCACGCAATAAGCTGCGCCCCAGCGGATCGAGGCGATACGGGCCGAACTCGTATGCCGTGGCGCGCAGTGTCAGCATGTGGCGATACCTTCCCGAAAATTGATTATTTCTTGAGGACTTCCGCGCCGGCCGCAATCTAAAAAGGCACCCTGACCTCTCGGGTTTAAGCCAAATCGATCGAGGTGCGCATATGCTATCCGAATCTGCGATCCAAAAGCTGCGCGAGACCCTTCGCGGCCAGAGCTTCCGTCCCGGAGAGCAGGGCTATGATCTGGCCCGTACGCTGCCCAACGCCATGATCGACCGCCGGCCGGCCCTCATCGCCCGCTGCGCGGGCGCTGCCGACGTGATCGAGTGCGTGCGCTTCGCCCGCGAATATGAGGTTCTGGTTGCGGTCCGCGGCGGCGGCCACAGCGTCGCGGGCAAGTCGGTCTGCGACGGGGGCATCGTGATAGATCTGTCCGCCATGAAGGGCATCCGCGTCGATCCGGTCCGGCGGACCGTGCGCGCCGAAACGGGACTCAAGCTCGGAGAATTCGACCGTGAAACGCAGGCTTTCGGCCTTGCCACGACCTTGGGCGTGGTGCCGACCGTCGGCATCGCGGGCCTGACGCTCGGCGGCGGCTGGGGCAACCTGCACGCCAAGCACGGTCTGGCCATCGACAACCTCCTCGGGGCGGACGTGGTGACCGCCGACGGCCGCCTGCTCACGGCCAATGCATCCGAAAACCCGGATCTATACTGGGGCGTGCGCGGCGGCAGCGGAAACTTTGGAATCGTCACCTCGCTCGAATACCGTCTCCACCCGGTGGGCCCCGTGCTCGGCGGCGCGGTGTTCCACCCCGCTGCGAAGGCGAAGGAAGTGCTGCATTTCTGGCGCGAATACGCCGCATCGATTCCCGATGAGCTGGTCATCCAGGGCGGCTCGCTGACGCTTCCTGACGGCGTCCCCGCGTTCGGCATCGCCGGCTGCTACTGCGGCCCCATTGCAGAGGGGGAGAAGATACTGAAGCCCTTGAGGGCATTCGGGTCGCCGATGGCCGATGCGTTCGGCGTCATGAGCTACCTGCAGATCCAAGGGATGTTCGAGTCGTTCTTTCCGCCGGGGCGCCTGGTCTACACAAAATCGAATTTCATCCGCAGCATGAACGATGAAACCATCGATGCGCTCGTACCGTGGGTCGGCAAGAGTCCTTCGCGCTACACGTTTGCCCCGTTCATCGAACATTGGCACGGAGCGGCCACCCGCGTAGCGGCGACCGACACGGCTTTCCCGCATCGGCAGTATTCGTGGAACCTGCTCGCCTGGTCGATGTGGGAGAGTCCGGGGGACTCGGAAAAGAACATACGATGGAACCGCGAATGCTGCGCGGCCCTGCGGCCCTTCCTGGTTCCCAGCGCCTACAGCAATTACCTCACCGACGAAGGCGATGCCATGACCCGCGAAGCCTACGGACCGAACTACGATAGGCTGGTCGCTTTGAAGAGAAAGTACGATCCGAGCAATTTATTCCGCATGAACCACAACATCAAACCGGGATAGAAGCCGCGAATCATCGCGCCTCGGGTGGGCGCCGCCGGCCGGACACAGCGCGGATCAGGGCAGCGGCAACTGATGCGGCCGCACCAGCAGATGCCAGTCCTGATGCTCTTGAAGGATCAGCGAGATCGCCGCCTCGATCGACGCCTTGACCCCGGCGGCATCGCTCGCCGCGCCGCCCGCATCGAGGGCCGCGCGGATGCGCGCGATCGTGCCCTTGAGTTCCGCGACCAGACGCTCGGAAGTGGCGCCCAATCGATAAGCCTCGGATTGCGCGAGCGCGCCGTGGAGCGATGCGGCAAGCGCGGGGAAGAACGTGGTGACCAGAGACAACCACAGCGTGTGAACCGCCAGGTGCGTCAGCGCGCCGACGGCGGTCAGCGCGAACAGCCCGCTGCTGATGCGGTGAACCCGGTGCAGCAGTGCGTGCTGCTTGATCGCGACGCCGCGATGGTAGCGGCGCTGACCTTCGAGAATGTCGATCGTCCAGCGGCCGTAGCTCGCGATGAAAACCGGATCCTCCCAGGCCGCCGAGAGCAGCGTTCGCGCCAGCGGCTCGATGCGCGCGCACAGAGCCGCGACATCGTCGGCGCCGCGCAGATGCTGGCCGGGATTGAACACACGCAGGTACCAATTGACCTCCACGGCCGGGGCGCTGAAGTCGAGCAGCGGCGCCAGCATCGGCAGGTACCAGCTCAACTCCGCCGTCGTGCGCGCCCGCAGCCACTGTCCCTGCCAATCCTGGCGCTGGCCGCGCCAGAAGATTGCACTGACGGTGCCGATCACGGCGACTTCGGCAACGGCCCACAATGCCGCGAAGGAATGCAGCCGGTGGCCCGCGCTGTCCCAGCCGAGCGCCAGCGGCATCACGGCGCACAGCACGGCAATCGCGCTCAGCAGGTAGATCGACCAGAAGCCGCTTCGATAGCGGTGTCCGTAGTGGACCGCGCGCTCATCGAACTTCCGGTGCGCCTCCGCGGTGGCCTCGACCAGCGGCTGCAGCGCCGCCGGCGGTCGGGATACGGGAGTCGGCGGCAGCGACTCCAGGTGTGCACCTATCAGCAGTAGCCGTTGGATGACCTGATGCAGCGCCATGGGGGTTCAGTCAGCCGCAATTTCGTAGGTGGTGGCAAAAATGGCCGGCGAAACGATGCCGAGGCTGCCGTCGCCGTAGTCGATCAGCCAGTCGCCGGCGCGCCCGTGCAGCCGGGATACGCCGTCGGCCAGCTGAACCTCGAAGGATTCGGTCATCGGCAGCGCCAGAATCCGGTTCGGCATACTCACATAGCGTCCCGATTCGCCCGCCAGCGTCGGGGGTACCGGACGGTATTTGTCGGCAAAGTGCTCGCGCGAGACACGCCAATGTTCGCCGGCAATGCCGGTGATAATCGCATCTCCGCGCCGCGCGTGCACCAAACCTTCGGAAGTCTTTACGGTGCAGGGGGCATCGGCGAATTTTACCTGGATCTCGCGCTCGAGCTTGCGCGCAAACACGCTGCGCGGATCGGCGCTGATCCGGCTCGAGAACCCCCGCTCTCCGCTCGAACAAAATAAGGGCACGTGCCCGGGATTCACCCCATGCCTTGTTGCGCCTTCTGAACGCGCTCGCGCCACAGCCGCACGTCGCGCAGCGGCCGCAGCTCGGCGGACAGGCTCTCGAGCAGCGCGGCGGCTTCGCCCAGCAGCGCCGCGCGCCTGGCCGGCTCGGCGAGCGCCTGGGCATACAGCGACCCGGCGAGTTCGACCGGCAGCCACCGATCGCCGTGGTTCTTGGCGGCGAGCCCGCGATGGAACTCGACGATGGGGCCGATCACCTGCGCGGCCTCTTGCAGGCGACCTTGCTTCGCCAGGGACATGGCGAGCCAGGTCGATTTCACGGCGACGTCGCGCCGGTCGCCGATGGCCTCGGTGAGATACTTCTTGCGCGCATCGACCGCCTCGCGCTCGGCCGCTTCGGCGGCTGCGTAGTTGCCGACCTGGTATTCGGCCTGGCCGGCGATGTCTGCGGCCCAGAACAAAGTGACGTATTTTTGCACCTCCTGCACACCGCGGGTGGGTTGGACCGCGCGCAGCCGGCCGATCACCGCTTCGCCGAGCCGCCGCGCAGTGTCGGTATCGCCGCGCTCCAACGCCGTGTCCGCCTCTCCGACCTGACCGATGGCGTCGGCCAGGATCACCGGCAGGCTGCCGGCCGGTTCGGTCTGGCGCAGCCTGGAGAGGAACGGCGCGCCTCTTGCCAGGGTCGCGGCCGCCGCCGGGAAGTCGCCGAGCACCGCCTGCTGGTGGGCCACTCCGCCGCGCACCCAGGCATTCAGGATGATCTGTCCGCTGCCGGCGGCGCTCGCCTTGTCGAAGAAATCGATCGCCTCGGCATAGTAGGGCATGGACTCGCGCAGCCTGCCGCTGGCCCAGAGCGAATCTCCGATCTGCTGGATGGCGCTGCCGAGATTGTTCGCGCTCACCGTGCTGTTCGGATCCAAGTTGAGCAGCGTGCGCGAGATTTGCTCATCCTGGCGGGCCGTGCGCAGCATTTCGCTCGGATTCAGATCGTTCTGGGCGACTTGCGTCAAACCGCCGGTGATGATCTGCTCGGCGTGCAGCGCCAGCCGGTAGCCTGGCCGGCGCTCCAGCACCTTGTCGGCCAACGGCATCGCATCCTCGCCCAGCTGCCGCGCCTCACCGTTGCGGCCGAGATTTTGCAGTGCGGCGACTTCCCAGCCCACCGATTCGGCATAGTAGGCGGCCATGTCGATGTTCGACAGGTCGCGCGCGCCGAGTTCGGCGGCGATGCGCGTCGCGGTCTTCTCCGTGCGCACCGCGTCCTCGTTTTGATTGTCGGATTGCTGTTCATAGCCGCGGCGCGAGAGCACCTGTACGTAGGCTTCGCGCGCTGCCACCGAGGCGTTCGGGGCTTCGGCGAGCGGCGAGAGCAGATCGGCGGCGCGCTTGCCCGCGACCGGGCCCCCCGTGTCATTTTGATTATCCAGAATCTGCGCCTTGATGGCGTAGCCGAGCGCGAGCGCGATGGTGGTGGCCTCGGATCCGTCACCGGCGCCGCGCAGCTGCTCGAGCAGCTTGATGGCCTCGTCAGCGTTCGCGGTGGCGGCCTGCAAATTGCCGAGCATGCGCATCGAGCGGGCGTAATGCACCATCGCGAGCGCGCCGTTGCGCGTGGTCTCCGTTCCCTTGAGCGCGGGCGGCAAACCATGGAAATAGTCGATCTGTCGCTTGGTGAATTCGGCAACCACGTTGAGGCGGCCGAAGCTTTCCAGCTCGCGCACGAAATCGTCGGTGAGATAGCCGAGCAGCTGCTCGGCGCCCGCACGTGCCTGCTCTGCGGCGGCCCGCGTTTGCTGCGCCGCGAACTCGGCGCGCCGCGCGCGCTGCGTGCTCATCACGGCAAGGCCGGCGGCGACCAAGGCGCCCACCGCCAGCACCGTGCAGCCGATGGCGATCTGGCGCGCGCGCACCAGCGCGCGCCGTGCGGCAAGCTCGCGCGCGCGCTGCTCGGCGAGCACGCGTTCGGTGGCTTCGCGCGCCTCGCGCTCGCGGCGCAGATCGCGGCTGGCCTTGACCACGCCGCACAGCACGTCGTGGGTGAGCTCCACGCGGCGCACGTCGAGGCGCTCCTCGATGCGCAGCAGCCGCCGGTTCACCAGGACCGCGAGGGTCTGCTGGGCGGCGCCGGCCGCACTGAAGCGGCTGATCAGCCGTTCCTCGGCGACGTTTTCGCGAAAGCCGGAGCTCGTGAGCAGATCGTCCTCGATGATCTGGCGCACCGCCGGCGGCTGGTCCGCGAGCGCGCGCTCGTAGAAGTTGCTCAAGATGGTGGCGTGGGAACCGGCGAGCAAGTCGAGGGAGATCTCGCTGCGTCCCTGCGCGATGCGCGCGTCATTGAGCTCGCGGCAGATCAGACTGAGGAGCGAGGGCTCCACCTCGGCGTTGGCCAGCTCCGCGCCGCCCGCCACGAAGCGCACGATCGCGGCCGCCACCTCCTCCGAGACCAGCTTGCGGCCGGGCTGCAATACGGCCGCCAGCGCCTGGTTGCCGGTCATCGGCGCGAGCCTCAAGCGGTTTTGCGAAATGCTCGGCATGATCCTCTTCAGGCCTTCGAGCGGCGCGAGATAATCCTCGCGCAGGGCGATCAGCACGCGATAGTCGCTGCGCGAGAAATCGAACCGCTCGGCCGCGGTCTCGTCCTCCTCGAGCTTCGCCTCGAGCGCACGGGGCGGGCGGTTCTCCACCAGGTCGGCGAGTTCCTCGATGAAGCGCGCCGCGCGCGCGCGTCCCACCTCGTCGCTCTGGGCGAGCGTGAAGATCTCCTCGAACTGATCGAAGATCAGCAGCGGGATCAGCGTCGCGCCGGATTCATCGCGCAGCACGTCGTCGCGATGGTGCAGGAATTCCCACAGCGACTCTCCTTCGGCCGCGACGCCGGACTGCGTCCACTGCCCGGCATGCCGCGCCGTGCGCCGGATCGCCTGTTTGATTTGCTCGGCGGGCTCGGGGGAGTCCCGCCCGTAGTCGATGCGCACGTAGATCGGGCAGTACCCTTGACCGCGCAGACGCGGCACCAGCCCGGCCCGCAGTATGGAGGTCTTGCCCAGGCCCGACTGGCCGAACAGCACCGTGAGGAGCTTGCGCTGCACGCGCCGGGCGAGTTCGGCGACCTCTTCGTCGCGCCCGAAGAAATAGGCCCGGGTCTCCTCGGTGAATGAGGCGAGGCCCAGCCAGGGGTTGCGCTCATCCACCGTCGGTGCGGCAAGATCGACCGGCGCCGCCGCTCTGTTTTGATCGTTCACAGTGATCGCGCCTGCATGAATTCGCGCAAGCGCGACGCGAATTCCTCCGGCACCTGGCCGGCCGGAAGCAGGCTGAAGTGCAGCGCCTTGAACTTATCGGGCACCAGGGCGTCGGCGGCCGTGGTCGCATCGATGCAGACGGGCAGGATGAACAACGCCCCATCGGCCATGTTGCGCACGCGGTCGATGGCGTAACTCCACTCGCGGCGGAAGTAGCCCTCCAGGCGCCGCTGTGTATTGGTCGAGACCACCGGGATGAAATACGAGCAGCGCGCGATGTTGCGCCGGATCTTGTGATCGTAGTCATCGCCGACTTCGAGTCGCTCGATGTCGAACCAAGTCGTGACCCCCGCGGCCTCGAGTCCGGCCTTGATCTCTCGGACCGCGGCCAGATCCTCGCGCGCGTAGCTGATGAATACCGCATTGTCGGGCATCTCGCGCGCCGGCGGCAGGAAGCGTGCAGGCGCCGTGCCCGACTTGGCGGCGGCGGGCCTGCGGCGCGCCTGCCAGCGTGCATGCAGCTCCTCCACGAAGCGCTCCGCGCCCGGATAGATCCTGGTGCGAACACTGACCTGCTGCAAAAAGGACATCAACCGGTCATCCTGGCTGCTGTGGCTATCGGCGAGCACCTCGCCCACATCGCGCGGATCCGACAAGCGCTGGCGTTTGGCCATGCGCAGAAACAGCCGCGCGAGCCAGTTGGTGAAGTTGCTGCCGATGAACAGCAGGTGACTGTGCTCGAGCTCGTGAAAGAGCTTCTCCGGCGCCAGATGCTCGCTTTGCAGGGCGCAGATGAATTCGAGCAGGTCCTCATCGGAGATCACATAGGTCGGCGAGGCTGAGAGCTTTCCGAACAAGTGATACACCAGCGGGCGCTCCAGGCGGTCGCGCTCCGAGGGCAGATCGGCAACCCGGTTGGGCGCGTAGCACAGCACATCCGTTGATGGCGCGCCGCCAAACCGCTCCAGGTTGATCGCGGATTCGAGCAGCGAGTCGAAGGTGGTGGAGACGAAAAGATCGAAGTCGGTGATCGCTGCGAGGCGCCGCAGCGCGAGCGGTGGCTCGAAATTCGCGTCCTTGACGATGCTGCGCAAGCGCACGTAGGCCTCTTCGCGCCGGCCGCGCGCCGCCAGGAACCAGCAAACCACGTCGTTGAGCGTGTAGCGCTGCGGTAATTCCGCCACGTTGACATTGAGCCGGCCGGCGAGCTTTTCCGCCACCCAATCGAGCAGTAGCCGCGGTCCTCGATCGGTGGACACCTGCAGAAGCTCGGGCCCGACGATCGGAATAACCCGCCGCTCCTCGATGAAACTGAGCAGGTCTTCCCACGCATCATCGTCAAGCGTGGTCATCGGCAACGCGGCAGCCGTGCCGGCACTCATACCGAGCGGGCGCTGATCAAGGACACAATCTGTGCAGATGTCATGTAACTTCAATGGCCAACCAGGTGCGCTCGGACCTAAAGGGCGAACACTCGATACCCCCTCCGCCCAATGCGCCGCTGTTTTTTGCGGGTTTGTGTTAGCGCTCGGAGTGTGCCGCAGAGCAGAGCATAGTGCAATGCAGCGCGCGCAACCCCGCAACATAACGTACCTCGGCGGGCGGCCCGTCGCTTTGAGTTCAGCGCAATGCCGCCCGGCCGGAGCGCGATTGGCGACACGGCCGGGCGGATTGACGACAGAATAGGCGGTCGGCCGCCGCATCGCTGGCGGCAAGGGAGTCGCCGTGCTGGTGCCGCAGATCGCTTTTGACATGGCCGACCTTGAGCATGCCGCCGCGCTCGTGTACCGAGTTCTGCCGCCGACCCCGCAGTACGCCTGGCCGAAGCTCAAGCAGCGCGCCGGCTGCACCGTATGGGTGAAGCACGAAAACCACACGCCGACCGGCGCATTCAAGGTGCGCGGC
>Ga0181532_10005438_pt1 | contig 10813 bp, 8 predicted proteins | sample PEATcosm2014_Bin_33_FD_119768 | JGI IMG/M metagenome (GOLD analysis project Ga0181532, IMG submission 119768) | Peatland microbial communities from MTU Mesocosm Facility, Houghton, MI, USA - PEATcosm2014_Bin11_30_metaG | ecosystem: Environmental > Terrestrial > Soil > Wetlands > Peat | place... | reverse complement strand
GAGTTCGTTCGCCAGCGAATTCATGTGTTCGGTTGTCACGGGAAATCCGAGCGCGGTAACCTGGGCCACGGTCACGGCGGGGTCGCCTTTGACATTCATGCTGAAATAGACGCCGGGATCCAATGCGCAGGCGGCGATGAGCGCCATGATGGCGACAAAGGATTCACAACACATCGCGCCGTAACCGATGTGCCGCGCATAGCCTTCGCGCGTAATCATTTTCGGCGTTGTGCCGCTGGCGATGAGTGAGTGAAAGCCGGAAATTGCCCCGCAGGCGATGGTGATGAAGCAGAACGGGAAAATTTTTCCGGCGACGACGAGGCCCGAGCCGTCGGTGAATTGAGTGAGCGCGGGCAATTGGAGATTGGGCAGCACGATCAAAATACCGAAGGCGAGCGCGCAAATCGTGCCGAGCTTCATGAACGTGCTGAGGTAATCACGCGGCGCGAGCAGCAGCCACACCGGCAGGCTGCTGGAAATAACGCCGTAACCAATGATTGCCCACGCCAGCGTGATGCCGGGCAGGCCGAACACTTCCCTCCAAAAAGAACTCTCGTAAACGAGTTTGCCACCCCACACCGCCAAGAGCAGCAGTGCTATCCCGAAGGCCGACGCCTCCAAAACCTTGCCGACGCGCATAAAGCGCATGTAACAACCCATCAGCAAAGCAATGGGAACAGTCGCGGCGACGGTGAAAACGCCCCATGGACTGTCCGCGAGGGCCTTCACGACGACCAGTGCCAACACTGCGAGCAGGATCACAAGAATCGACAGGACCGCGAGTACCGCGATAAAGCCGGCCGGCGAATTCAATTCCTCCTTCACCATTTGCGCGAGCGACTTGCCGTCGCGCCGTATCGAGCAAAACAGAATCACAAAATCCTGCACCGCGCCCCCCAGCACGACGCCAACTAAAATCCACAGCGCACCGGGCAGGTAACCGAATTGCGCAGCGAGCACCGGCCCGACGAGCGGTCCCGGCCCGGCAATCGCCGCGAAATGATGGCCAAAGATGATCCATTTGTTCGTCCGCACGAAATCACGCCCGTCATCGTGGACTTCGCAGGGCGTGGCGCGGCGGTCATTGAGCGCAAGCACGCGTGTGGCAATCCATTTCGAATAGAACCGATAACCGATGGCGTAGGTGCAAACTGCCGCGATAAGAATGTGGGCGGAATTGATCGGTTCGTTCCGGCGTAATGCCAGGGTCGCGTAAGCGCCTGCGCCGGCCAGCGCAAGTAGAATCCAAAAAATGGCGGCGACAAGTTTTTTCAGGCTCGTCATGCGAATCGGTTCTGTTTTAAGCAAATCGAGGCTTGCCCGACAGAAAAATCTGGAATGGCCGCATCGGTTCGGGTATTGCCAGCCGGACACCGGATGAAACCGCGCCCCCAAATCGGCCCTTTGATTTTAATGTTTGCGCTGGTGGCGCTGCCGTTCGTCGCCACATTCACGCTTTATTACCCTGACGAGCGCCATTACACCGACGGCGCGTTGATGATGCTGAAGCACGGAGACTGGCTCGTGCCCAAGACCGCCGAAGGCGCGCCGCGTTTTCAAAAGCCGCCGCTGGCTTATTGGTCGGTTGCCGCGAGTTATGCGACGTTCGGGGTTGGTGTATTCACATCACGCCTGCCGTTTTTACTGGCCAGTTGCGGAACGCTTTGGTTGACGTACCGGCTGGCTCGAAGGCTGACAGGCAACAACGAAACGGCGCTGGTCGCTGCGCTCGTGCTGCTGTCGCATCCGCAATTTTTTCTCTGCTCCATTCGTTCCATGCCGGACGCGCTGCTGGTTTTTTTCATCACGCTGAGTGCGTACGGTTTTTTACGGTTGATTGTGTTGGAAGAATTCGTGGCCAGCGCGTTTTGGATGGCTTACGGCGGTGCGGCGGGGGCAGCGATGAGCAAAGGATTGTTGGGCGCGGGAATTGTGGTGTTCGCCTGGGCGTTTGCCTTCTGGCAGGCACATGATTGGCGCGCAGTCCCCAAAATCATCCATCCGCCCATCCTTGCGGCGGCAATCGTTTTGGTGGGCGGCTGGTTCGGCTGTATTTTTTGGAGGCAAGGCGCGGGGGCGTGGAATGTCTTCCTTGATGACCAGTTGACGGGCAATTTTCACGGTCACTGGTGGTCGCCCATTAGCCGCGCGCCGCTGTTCGCGCTCATTTTGGTTCTCAATTTTCTGCCATGGAGCGCAACCGCAGTCGAATGGTTAGCCCGCGAAAAATCCCGGGCGATGGGCAGCACTCCTCCTCCTGCGCAAAAATTCATTCTTGCCTGGATGGCGGTGTTGATTGCCGGATTCGCTCTGGGCGCAAACGTCTCTTTTCGTTATTTGCTTCCGGCCACGCCGCTGCTGGCTGTGCTGCTGGCCGATTGGCTGCAAAGCGCGGAAAGCACACGGCTGATTTTCTCTCTCCGGCGAATTCTGAAGATCGTTTTGGCCATGCTTACACTGGCGGTCATGGCGGGGGTTCTTGTTGATTCGCAATGGCCATTGCCCGTGGTTCTGCTTGCGCTGATATGCAGTCTGCTTTTGTTTGGCATCGCTGCGCTCGCTTCAAGCGCGCTGTGGCGCAAGTCCGTTTCAGCGGCAGAGGCGCTGGGCTTGGCGATTCTGCTCGGCTGGGTAATTTTGTTCATCGCGGCGATGCCGGTTCTTTTGCCTGACAACGCCCAACAAATCGCCGCGGCACTGCGGCAAGGTCAAACCGGCTCCCCTCAGCCTGTGCTGCTCATCGGAGATGTGAGATTGGCGAGCCGCGTGCGGGTGTTGCTCGGCAAGAACTGGACGGTTGTGCAGGCAGACAAATTAAACCCGGCCGACGCGGTGGGTTACACGCGTGTCTTGGTTTCGGAAAGGGAGGCGGGCGAATTTATCAATCACGGCTGGGCGGTTCAAACCGCAGCCGTCAGTATTGGCGCGCCGACGTGCGGAGAATTATGGGAAGCCTTGAGATCGAGAAGGCTGCCAGAGACGCTCGCGCGTCATACGCGAAAGATCTGCCTGATGACACGCGAATAACCGGCTTCACAACCGGTTCAGGAGTTGGCGTTGGCCGATCTGCCCTTTATTTTCCGCGCAGTTTTCGCACATCCACCGCTTCCATGCCCGCGGCGCGAATGGCTTGCAGGCCGAGGTCGGTGTCTTCGTAGGCCCGGCAAAATTGCGGTTCCACACCTATGCGCCGGGCGGCCTCGATAAAAATGTCCGGGGCGGGTTTTTGGTTTTTAACCATTTCGCTCGTCACGATGGCGTCGAAGAAATGCCGGATTTTCAAACGGTCGAGCACCATGCCGATTATTTTTTCCGTTCCGCCGGAAGCGACGGCCATTGGGATTTTGCCATAATTGGCTTGGGCAATTTCCACTACGGCATGGACCGGTTCAACGTCGGACATGAGCGGCAGATATGCCTCCTCCTTCTCATGGGCGACGGCAATGTGGTCGAGTGAACGGCCTTGCTCCTGCGCGAGCAGTTTCAAAATGTCACGTGAAGGTATGCCGCCAGTGGCGTAAAAGCGGTCTTCGGGAAAATGAAGGTTATGCCGTTGCGTGACCATCTGCCACGCGCGCCAGTGCAACGGCATGGTGTCGGCCAGCGTGCCATCGCAGTCGAAAACAAGTCCCTTTGGATTCATAATTCGTTGAATCGTTGAATTGTCGAATCGCTAAACCGTCCGACAGTTCAATCGTTAAACGCCTTCAACCTCTCCTCCAGGTCGTGGGTCATCAGCGGGTCAATCAGCGGATCGAGGCCGCCGTCAATGAAGTTCGCCAAATTGTAGAGCGTTACCTCGATGCGGTGGTCGGTGACGCGATTCTGCGGAAAATTGTAGGTGCGGATTTTTTCGTTGCGCTCGCCGGACCCGACCTGCTGCTTGCGATTCGCGGCATATTTGGCGTTTTCCTCGGCGATTTTTGCCTCCAGCAAACGCGAACGCAGCACGGTCATCGCCTTGGCCTTGTTTTTTTGTTGCGAACGTTCGTCTGCACAACGCACGATCAACCCGCTGGCCCTGTGCTGGATTTGCACGGCGGAGTCGGTGGTGTTCACGCCCTGGCCGCCCTTGCCAGACGCGCGGCAGACATTGATCTCGATGTCTTCCGGTTTGATCTCGATGTCCACTTCCCGGGCCTCAGGCAGCACGGCGACGGTGCTGGTGCTGGTGTGGATGCGCCCTTGAGCCTCGGTCGCCGGCACGCGCTGGACGCGATGCACGCCGCTTTCGTATTTGAGCCGCTTGTAAACGTCCGTGCCGCTGATCTGGAAAACGATTTCTTTGAAGCCGCCGAGGTCGGACGGACTGGAATCGAGTGTCTCGATCTTCCAGCCGCGCGCTTCGGCGTAACGGCAATACATCCGGTAAAGGTCGGCGGCGAACAGTGCGGATTCCGAGCCGCCCGCGCCGGCGCGGATTTCGATAATGGTATTGCGAGAATCCGTCGGGTCCGGCGGCACGAGGCCAGACTGGATTTGCTGCGAAAGTCTTTTTTCGTCAGCTTCGAGCCGGGTGATTTCCTCTTTCGCCATCACGGCCAGCTCGGATTCCGACCGCTCGCTTTTCAGCAACGCGCGGTTTTGTTCGAGATCTTCGAGCGTTTTCAAATAATTTTCGCCCCGCGCCAGCAGTTCCTTGAGCCGGGCGTATTCGCGGGACAATTCCTGTGCGCGTTGCGGGTTGTCGAAAGCCTTTGGATCGCTCAACGCGGCTTCGACTTCGGCAAAGCGTTTGCGGAATTTTTCGATATGCGGTCTTAAATCCATTTTTGCAAAAAAGAATCCGCCCACATGTGATGATGCACAGGCAGGCGGAATGAAAGCAGGTAGCTAAACTTTCTTTTTCTTTTTCGTGGCAAACGCGACCTGGGCGGCCTGCGTTTTTGCAGCACGCTGCTGGAATTTATCCACACGGCCGGCAGTGTCCACGAATTTCTGCTGGCCGGTGTAAAACGGGTGGCAGACGTTGCAAATACCTACGATGATCACGGGCTTGGTGGAGCGGGTCTTGATGACGTTGCCGCAGGCGCAACGGATTTCCGCGTCCACATATTTCGGATGAATGTCCGTCTTCATAAAAGGAGTGCCAAGTTATCACGAACGAGGCGGATGACAAGAGTGAATTTGCGGTGGCTACACGCCACCAATCCACTTGCGGTCTTCCCAAACGGCCTTAAGTGAAGTCAGGTTCCGCGAATCCAGAAGGTTTTTGGCCGCAGAGAGCAATTTGCCTTTCTTTAAATTATTCCACGCGTCACTCGTGCTGATGGCAACAAACTGGAGCACGCTGGGGTCGCGGTAGCAGTCAATCATGCAGCGCGTGCAGCCGTCCCGGATGAGTTTCGATTCGTCCCACTCTTGGATCTTGCACATTGGCTTCTCCCAGAAATGGCAGCGGTAAAGGTCGAGGTTCCAATCGAGATAAAAATACTTGTGACCGCCGAGGCAGCCGAATTTTTCTCTTTCGCCGCGCAAATGCCGCTGCATCTCAGTGAGCGATTCCGTCGGATTGACGACCGGAAAGTCACTGCGTTGCTTCATCCGTTTGATCCTTTCGAACAGTTCCACCAATTCATCCTTCGAGTAATTCACGAGGCCGCTGTCGCTAAAACTTAGATAACTGCTGGCCAGCGAGGTCAGCGGATAGCTGAATGTGCAACCCTTGAATCCGAGCGATTCCAGAAACGCCGGCAATTTCTCGTAGTCGTCAATCAACCGGCTCGCGGTGATGCTCGCGGTGGTTTGGATTCCGACCGAGCGGAAAAATTCATTAGCGCGCTTTATCTTTTTGCACACGTCTGGCAGGCCGCGGTTCTTTTCGTGCCTGGCCACGTCGTGCGCGTCAATGGACATGATAACGCTGCTCAAGCCGTCGCTGACGAGGCCGCGCATGTTTTCCTCAGTCCAAAGCCCGCCGTTAGTGCAAATCATCGGATGGATGCCGCGCTCCGCCGCGCAGCGCGTCATCGCACGCAGGTCGCGATGCACCATCGGTTCGCCACCGACAAAGAGCAGGTAGCCGATGTGATTTTTAAGCGCGATGTCAATCGCGTCGCGCGCTTCTTGCAGTGTCACGCTACGGCGGGCTTTGGGGTCGAACTTCGAGCGGGCGAATCCACAGAAATCGCAGTCAGCATTGCAGATATTGGTGATGGCAAACTGGAGATAGCCCGGCCCGCCGTGATTCAATACTTCACCAATCAGTTTGAGCGTGCCCTTTTTCGGCCGCCGGACCGGCTTGGAGAAATCCGCCTCGACCGATGTTGCCGAAGCCGCTTCGGCAACCGGCGGATTGATGGCAGTGAAAATGTTGCTCATTGCAAACCACGACATTGTGCGGGCAAGAAATATTGCCCGCAAACTTTCTTTCGCTTCCTGCGACTTTCAGAAAATATTTTCGCTTTGCGCGAAATGGGCTGAAAGCTTAGATTCTTCAAAGTTTGTCCGATGGTGTAACGGTAACACAGCGCCCTTTGGAGGCGTTATTCATGGTTCGAATCCATGTCGGACAGCCAATTTAACCAATGAAATCGAGGGTTCTGCGGATGTTTGCACAGAATTTGCACAACAACCGGCCCGAACGGCTGACCGTCGCGTGAGATTCCCCGTCACCATCCGCCACCGCGCCAGTAACGCGAAGATTTACGCGCCTGCCGGGAAGTTCGCTTACTACCGCGTCGCCTACGCCACGGCGGGCAAACGCCGGATGCAGACCTTCGCCGCCTATTCCGACGCCAAAACCGCCGCCGAACGCATTGTGCGCGAACTGGCGAACGGATCACAGGCCGCCGCGCTCTCTGCCAGCCAGTCCCGCGACGCCCTTGCCGCATTTGAACGGCTGGACGGCTACTTCAAATCCAAAGGGAAGCGCGTCAGCCTCAATACCGCCGTGGCGGACTATCTGGACGCGGTTGGCCGGCTTAATGTCCCGTTGTCCGCAGCCGTGACGGGCTATTTGAACACCGTGGCGACGGTCAAGCGCGTGGACTTGGCCGCAGCCGTGAAAGAGTTTGTGGACGGGCGCGAGGCCGAGACGAAATCGGTGAACGGCAAGAGGCCGGAATTGAGCAAAAGCTATTTCCTCAATACGAAGCTCTGGCTTGGCTGGTTTGAAAAAACCTTTCCGGCAACGGCGGTTTGCGACCTGACAAGGGAGCATCTCGACTTGTTCATGGCCGGACGCAGCCACCTTGCCGCCAAATCCAAGAATCATCTCCGCGCCACGGTGAAGATGTTTTTGAACTGGTGCATCAAGAAAGATTATTTGCCCGCGAACCATCGCTTGATGGATGCGACCGGCATGAAACGGCAAAAAGCCGACAGCGGCGAAACGGAATTTTTCCGCCCGGCTGAATTGCGTGCCATGCTGGAAGCGGCAGACGACACCATGCGCCCGATTATCGCGCTGCAAGGTCTGGCCGGGATTCGACTGCAAGAAGCCCAGCGGCTGACGTGGCAGGATGTTTTCAGCGTGGCGGGGCACATCGCCATTTCCGCTACAAAATCCAAGACCCGCAGCCGCCGCTTGGTTGAAATCTGCCCGGCACTGGCCACATGGCTTGAACCCTATCGCCAGCATGAAGGCGCGTTGTGGGCACAGAGCCGCGACACCTACCACGCGGCGTTTGTCGAACTCCGCGAATCCCAAAAAATCCCGGCGCGGAAAAACGGATTGCGCCACGGTTTTTGCACCTACCACTTCGCGCTGCATGACAATGAAAATTTGACGGCGGCACAGGCGGGAAACAGTCCCACCGTGATTCATTCGGCTTACAAAGGGCTGGCGACGAAAGCCGAGGCGGGAAAATGGTTCAATATCCTGCCGCCGAAGTCTGCGAAAAATGTGATTCAACTGACCACCGCAACAGCGCGGGCCTAACGGCATGAGTGAAGACCCGGAATCCCGCCTTCGTGACTATCTGGAAAATTGCAGAATCCCTCTATCAAGAGACGATTGGGCAGGTTTTTTCAAAGAACTGGACGTGCTGAAAGTCAGAAGGGATTATGTTGACTGGATTGAACGGAAGCAGAAGTGGTTTGAATGGCTCGCAAAAAAGGGCTTGTTTGAAGAACGAGTCAAACATTCGCTCATTCTTGCCCTTCATCAAATCACGGAACTGCGCGGGAAAGTCAGGGCACACGAACTCTTTTGGAAAGAAGGCGGCCAAGATGGGCTGGATAAGACGGTGAATGAGTGGTGGGAGTTGCATCAACAGCAGGAGGCGAAGAAAAAGCGCGACCTCAAACCCACCGTGCCGGGCGTTACAAAGAACTGGCTGGAGCCGATGCCGATATTCAATGAAGGCGAGCCATGCGGATATGTTCAAGCGACCGGGCAAAGGCGCAAGAGGCTCGAATCTTTCCTTCGTAGTATCAGGGCGAAGCCAACAACAGCGCTGGCCAAAAATCAGCGGGGCAAACCGAAACATATTTTTGGGTTCGAGACAAATTGCCGGGTGCTGGATCAGTGGCTTGGAAACTGGTGCGACCAGAGGCCGGGACAAAAATATGAAGTTATTCTCAAAGAAGCCCTGATTCTTGCCAATGCAGTTGCCAACTCAAAAAGTCCAGTCAATGAAGAATGGCTGGCGAAGTTGAAGGAGATTTTAAGAACCAATGTGAAGCACGCCGCAAAGCAGATTGATGCGGATTCCGATTTCATTTTTCTCTGCTGCCGGGCAACTTGCATTTCAGAAATAAAACGACTCAATGAATCGCTCCCAAAACCTCGTGACGAACGGCCGTTCAAAGAACGCTTTTCAGATTACGTCGTCAAATGTTTAGCCGGTGAACCATCGGAATATCCCTTGCCTTGAATAGTCCACAACCATGTGTAACGCGCCGACAGCCTTGAAGCACTACTTTGTTGATGAAGCGGTCGACCCCGTGCTGTTCAGCGGCAACGGCAAGGTGCTGATCGGTTCGGAAGGGTGCAGCCGGTATTTTGCAGTCGGTTTGCTGGATGTGCCGGATGCGGCGGCACTGGCGGCAGATTTAAACAAGCTCCGCGCCGATTTGCTAGCCGACCCGTATTTCAAAGACGTGCCATCCATGCAGCCAGAGGTGAAAAAGACCGCGCTCTATTTTCATGCAAAGGACGACCTGCCCGAAGTCCGGCGGGAAGTTTTCAAATTGTTGCAGCGGCATCCCATCCGTTTTTCCGCCGTCATCCGCGACAAGCAGGCCGTGCTGGATTATGTGCGTTCCCGTAACGAGCGTGACAGCGCCTACCGTTACCGGCAGGACGAGCTTTACGATTATGCCGTGCGGCGGCTTTTCAAGGAACGCCTACACAAGCACGACGGCTACAACATCTGCTTTGCCATCCGTGGCAACAGCCATCGCACCGCCGCTTTCCGGCTGGCTTTGGAACAGGCGCGTGATAATTTTGCCAGAGAGCGAGGATTGACCGTCACCAGCCAGTTGAATTTGAAATCAGCTTACCCGACGACCGAACCAGCACTTCAAGCCGTGGATTATTTTCTGTGGGCATTGCAGCGGACGTATGAAAAGCGCGAGGACAGATTTTTGGAACTGGTCTGGCCGCAGTGCAGTCTGGTGGTGGACGTGGACGACACGCGGGAAGCAGAATACGGCACTTACTACACAAAGCAAAAGCCGCTGAAGGCAGCGGCTTTGAAAGCTAGTTGAGGGATATAGGATCAACACGCCACGGCGCATTGCTCACACGGCACAAGGCCGACTTTTGTCCCTCGAACACGCCAACACTACGCGACTCGCGTGCGTGCGTCAAGTTTGAATTTGGGGTTTTGAAAATAGTTTGCGGCTGAATTTCTCACTTTTCCTCGGCTTCTTTCGGTTTCCGCCTTTCACCAGCTCTTCTGAATTTGGGGTCACATTGCGGGCACGGACAATTCCCAGACGCGGTTGCGGACGTGGACGAATTGCTTGCCGGACTGGACAAGGGCGCGGACTGTGCGCGGACTGGCCGTGGCTGCGGACATCGGCGCGGACATCAGCCCGGCCAGATTGCGATTTCACCGCGTCCATTGCGCGGACTCAAAAACCTCGTTTTGCCGAGGGGTAACGCGTGCCTCGTCCAAAACCGGTAGGTTGCACTCGTGCGGATGCCAGTCCATAGCGGATCAGGTGAGAACCGATTTGCCAGCTTCGCGGATGCGATTGGACAGATTAAAAGGACACTTTCCATTTCGGCAACGTGTCAGCCGCTTTTGAAATCCTGCGTGCGTGACACACCCGCCCGGTCGCTGTTTAGCTCAAAGTCTGCGGTGTATGAATGGTGAACGGAAAGATTTTTTGAGCGTCACGCCGCCTGCCAGCGCGGGCGTGACCGGCACTGGCATCCGCGCCGAACAAAACCAAACACCGGCAGGCGAGGCTGGTTTCATTGACCAGAAGCAATTGTTGGCGCGTTTGCCAATCTCACGTCGCACGTTGTTCAACTGGCGCACGTCCGGCAAAATTCCATGCGTGCGGCTGGGCGGGCGTCGCGTCCTGTTTCACTGGCCGAGTGTAGAAGCCGCGCTCCTGCGTCACCAGCATCCGCCGGAATGATAATTCCCCTGATTGACACTTTGCCCGAATGACGCAATCTGTCCGCGACGTTTTTGGAATTGAAACCGAAATAATTCAATGGTATGAGCGCAAATGAAAATAAACCCGGCGGCGAAGTGATTCTGTATCAGACCGAGGATTTGCAGACTCGCGTGCAAGTGCGGCTGGACGGACAGACGGCCTGGCTGTCTTTGAACGAACTCGCGGAGTTGTTCCAGCGGGACAAATCGGTGATTTCCAAGCATCTTAAAAATATATTTGAGGATGGCGAACT
>Ga0181532_10005437_pt1 | contig 10813 bp, 8 predicted proteins | sample PEATcosm2014_Bin_33_FD_119768 | JGI IMG/M metagenome (GOLD analysis project Ga0181532, IMG submission 119768) | Peatland microbial communities from MTU Mesocosm Facility, Houghton, MI, USA - PEATcosm2014_Bin11_30_metaG | ecosystem: Environmental > Terrestrial > Soil > Wetlands > Peat | place... | reverse complement strand
GCGCGCGCGGAGCGAACGGAGATCGTGCGGCGAGCGGTCCAGACGATCCAGAAAAAACCGGACCCCGTTGGCGCTGGTGAAGACGATCCAGTCGTATTCGGCCAAACGCGCGATGGCGGCGTCGAGCGGCGCGGGATCGGCGGGCGGCTGTACGAGGCTCTTGAGGCGAAAGCCACCGAGCTTGGAGTCGCGCGCATTTTTGTCGAAGCCAGTATCACCTTGCAGCCCTTTCTTGCGCGGCGGGGTTTTCGGGTCGTCGAGCGGCAGACGGTGGTTCGTCGCGGCGTCGCCTTGACCAACTTCAAAATGGAAAAGTCGCTTAAATTCGCGGCTGCTGAATAACCGCGCGCGGCACGTTTCACTTCACGCGCAGCCAGTAGACCCTGGACCGACCAAGGGAGGTCTTTTAAGAGGCGGTTACCAGCGGACGACCTGTTCGTACACCTTCGGCAATTGGCGCGGGAGTGACGTGATGTCCTCGATCACCAGGTAGCGCGAGGGCGAGCACATCTGGCGCAGATAGTCGTGGCCGGTGCGATCGACCGTGATACAGAACGGCAGCACGCCCGCCATCTCGAGCTCCTTCAGCGCGACCATCGTGTCCTGAATCCCATAGGCGTTCGAGCGCCGGTCGTGGCCATAGTCGAAGTCCTGCGGGAAGCCGTCGCTCAGCATGATGACGTGCTTGGCGCGCGAGGAGACGTCCTTGAACTTCTCGCGCACGTGCCGGATCGCGGTGCCCATCCGGGTGGAGCGCTTGGGCTCGACCGCGCCGACCCGGGCCTTCACGTCGTCGGACAGCTCCTGGTCGAATTCCTTGATCACGTAGAACTCGACATTGTCGCGGCCGTGCCCCGAGAAGCCCATAATCGCGTAGGAATCGCCCAGCTCCTCGAGAGACTGCGCCATGATCACCAGCGCTTCCTTGTTGACATCGATGATGCGGCGCGGGCGCTGCGGCTGATCCGGGCGACGCTGCCAGGCCTTGGTCCAGTCGTCCTGATCCTGCTGGCTGTCGCTGTCAGCAGTGTGCTTCGGCGGATCGCGATGGATCGGTTCGTCGGTCGAGGCCGACATGTCGAGCAGGAAGAGGGTCGCCACGTCGCGCGCCTCTTTCTTGCGCGCCTTGTAGACGCGGCCGTCGGGAATCTCGCCCATCCGGCGCATCACGCGCGACTCGATCATGCGGTCGAAGTCGAGCTCGTCACCGTCCTCGAGACCACGCACCATCCGATAGGACGCGGGCCGTATACGCTGGAAGTTGCGGCGCACCTGCGGCAGCATCTCGGCATACTGCAACAGGGTCTTTTCGAAGAAATCGCCGCTCTCGCCCTCGACCGGAATCTCCCGCAGCCGGCACCAGTTGCGACGGTAATCGGCCGCAACGTAGTCCCATTCGTCGTAGGCGTAGTAGGAATCCTGGCTCTTGCTCCGTCCGAGGATGAGCCGGCCCGCCCCGGGCATCGTGCCGATCTCGCCAAGCTGCTCGCGCAGCGCGTCGAGCTCCTGCGACCCCTTGTTCTTGAGCTGGGTGAGGTACATGCCCTCGCCCTCGGCGCCGCCGCTCGCCTCGGCCGGTTGCAGCTTAACGCCGGCTTCGATCAGCTTGCGGATTTCGTCAGGCGTAAGCGGCCGGCTGCCCTTGCCTTTCGAGGTCTTGCCCGAAGCATCGAGCTGATTGAGCTGGTCGGTCTCGCCGCCGGCGTCGCCCAGATCCTCGTCGGAGAGCATCCCGTCGTCGCCGCTCTCGGCCCCACGCAACGTGCCGAGCAGATCCTCGCGCATCGATTCGGCGCCCTCGCCCAGCGCGTCGCCCTCGCCGGCCTTGGCGGCCGCGGCGAACAGCTCCTGCAACCAGCCGTACATGTCGTTCGTGGCGCGTGCGCTGGCAGTCACGTCCGCACCGGCATCGCGCAGCGGCGTAAAGAACGCACCCGCCCGCCGAATAAAACTGTTCGACGGATCGTCTGTCTTGACACCGAGCCCGAGCGACGCCCGCACGAGCATCGTGCTCAAAGCGAACGGCTTGAGCTTGGCGGCGAGCGCCGCGTTCATGCGGTCATTACGCCCGGCGAGCCCGCGGTAACGGCGGGTGAGCTCAGCGTCGACCCGGGCCGATTCGCAGAGCCGCATCAGGGCACCGGCCAAGCCGGGATCGTCGAAGGATGAAACGTAACTCTCCAGCGCCTCAACTCCCGTCTCGCCGCGCTCCTCGAAGCCGGGCACGTCGGCGAGCCGAAACGCGAAGGTGCCGAACTCGTGGCGGCCCGCCAGATGACCAGCGGTAAGCACGTAATAGTCGCGCGCCATCTTGTCGTCGCCGATGCCGCTGATCTGGTCGGGCAGATAGATCATCTCACCCGGCATCAGCGGGTAATGGAAGGGCAGGACCGCTCCCGTGTTGGGCAGCGAATCGATCCGAAATTCGAGCGGGAAGAGCATCCGCATGAATTTGGTCAGCATGCCCTTGACGAGATAGAGCTGATGGCTGTCGACAACTTCGTTGGTCATTGGTTCTATTCTGGCAAATCGGGGCGCGTGGATGCAATTTTATGTTGCCCCGCCAGATTCCGGCTTGACTGCAATCGCCTTCACCACTTAACTGGTCAAACCGCCATGAAAAGCAAGTTTTCCTTACACAGCACGTTGATCGCGATGGCGATACTCGCCGCGAGCCTTATCCAGGCCAGTCCGGCGCGGGCCGGAATCAGCGACGCGGTCAAGTACGCCCGACTGTCGAACGGATTACAGGTGATCGTGCTGGAGAATCATAAGGCTCCGGTCGCGACGCTGAACGTCTTCTATCATGTCGGCTCGCGCAACGAGCAGACCGGCAAGACCGGTATCTCGCATCTGTGCGAGCATCTGATGTTTCGCGGGACGAAGAAGTACGGACCTGAGGAGTTCTCCAATATCATCCAGGAAAACGGCGGCGACGATAACGCCTTCACCACCGAGGATTACACCGACTATTTCGAGGTGATCAATCGCGACCATCTGGACGTGCCGATCGCGCTCGAGGCCGACCGGATGGCGAATGTTGCGCCCCAGGGATTCGACTCCGAGAAGGCGGTGGTGATGGAGGAGCGGCGGCTGCGCACCGAGGACAATCCGGAGGACGCGCTCGCCGAGATGACGCAGGCGGCGGCCTTCGTCGAGCATCCGTATCACTGGCCGGTAATCGGCTGGATGCATGACGTGGCGGGGTTGACGCTGGAAGATGCGCTCAACTATCACGCGATCTATTATTCGCCGCAGAATGCGATCGTGGTGGCGGTGGGCGATTTCGACGGCAACCAGGTGATGAGCCGGATTCGCAGCGCCTTCGGCTCGATCAAGAATGTCGGCAAGCCGCTTCCGGTAACCGAGATCGAACCGCCACAGGACGGGGAACGGCGGATCACCGTCCGGCACGCCGCCAATCTGCCGGCCGTCGCCGAGGCGTTTCACGTGCCCAACTACCAAAGCGGAATCGACGCCTACGCCCTCGAGCTCGCCGGCGAGATTCTGGGCGACGGCAAAAGCTCGCGGCTCTACAAGGATCTGGTGGTCGACAAGCAGATGGTGGTCAACGTTGGCCCGGATTACGAGATGACTTCGTTCGATCCTAATCTGTTCTGGATCTCGGCGCAGATGAGGCCCGGCATAAAGGCCGACGACGTACTAGCCGAGGTTGATAACCAAATCGCGGCGTTGCGTGACAAACCGGTCACGGACGCCGAATTGAACAAGGCCAAGAACCAGGAGCAGGCCGGCTTCGTCTTTGGCCAGGATTCGGTCTTTGAGGAGGCATCGCAGCTCGGGCTTTACCAGATGCTCGGCAGCTACAAGATGGTGGACCAATATATCGGCAATATCGACAAGGTGACGGCGGCCGACGTGCAGCGCGTCGCGGGCAAATACCTGCTGGCCGCGAATCGCACGGTCGGCGTGCTGGTGCCAACGGGGGTCTTGCCACACGAGGCCGGGGGCGGTGTCGGCGGTGCGGTGCATCATCAGATGGAAACTGGCGAGGTTGCACGATGAGCCGCGCGAGACTTGCGCGAACGGTAATGGCGGCCGCGGCGATGCTCGCGTTATGGACGCGATCGTCGGCCGCGCTCGAGATCAAGCGGGTCATGCTCAACAACGGCGCGGTGATGCTCGTGTCGGAGCAACATCAGTTGCCGATGGTTTCGATCGCGATCGCCTTTGACGCGGGCGCGCGGCGCGATCCGCACGGTCAGGAAGGGCTCGCCGTCCTCACCGCCGCGGCGCTTCAAGAGGGCACCAAGGACGTCGCCGCCGCGGACTTCGATCAACAGGTCGACTTCATGGGCAGCTCGGTGGGGGTCGGTGCTGATCGCGATTATGCCGTCGCGAGCATGACGTCGCTCAAGAAGTACGAGGACACGACCCTGCATCTGTTCGCGCAGATTCTCGAGAATCCCGGCTTGCGCGACGCCGATATCAAGCGCAAGCAGGCCGATCAGGTAGCCGATATCAAGGCTTCGCAGGAGCAGCCGGGCTATGTCGCCCAGGTGGCTTTTGCGAAGGCGATCTTCGGTGATGCGCCCTACGGGCATCCGGAAGAAGGCTTCGACGACACCGTGGCGAAGCTCACACCCGAGCAGGTCCGCGACTTCTATCGTGACCACTACAAGACTGGCGGCGCGGTGATCGCGGTCACCGGCGACGTCGACGCGAACACGATCAAGGACAAGCTCGAAAAGGAACTCGCCGGAATTCAAGGCAGCGTCGCGGCGCAGAGCGCCCCACCCGCTCCGGTCGTACCCGCGGGGATTCATCTGGACGTGATCGACCGCACGGTGGCGCAGGCGAACCTGATGCTTGGGGCTGGCGGCGTCGCGCGATCCAACCCGGACTACTACAAGCTGCAGGTGATGAATTACATTCTGGGCGGCGGCGGTTTCGCCTCGCGGCTGATGAAGGTCGTGCGCAGCAAGGGCGGCCTCGCCTACACGGTCGATAGCGGTTTTCAGGCAGGGAAATTCCCCGGCGCGTTCCTCGTCGTGCTGCAGACCAAGGATCAAAGCGCGAATGAGGCGCTCAAGCTGGTTCTGGGTCAGCTCCGCGAAATTCAGAACGCCCCGGTGGCGGAGAGCGAGCTCAAGTCGGCGCGACAGTATCTGATCGGCAGCTTCCCGCTGAAAATTGATCGCCAGAGTCAAATTACGAGCTTCATGCTGGGGGTCGAGCTAAACGGGCTCGGCCTCGATTATGCGGAGCGTTATCCCAAGCTGATCGGCGCGGTGACCGCGGCCGACGTGCAGGAAGTCGCGCGCAAGTATATCCATCCCGACGCGCTGCAGGTGGTCGCGGTCGCCAATCAGGCGGAGGCAAAAATCAGCGTCGATAAATTTGCCCCGAACGCGGTCGCGCGCGCCGCGAATCCCTGACAAGCGGTCCGCGAACGATCGTCGGCAGAAAGCGGTGGCAGACAGCGTTTACCGGCACCGCGCGCCGTGGTGTATATTGCCTGCATGAAAACTCCGGGACTGCTGCGGCGGATGTCTCGACCGTTGCCGGGAGCAGGCCGGGCGCTGCTTGTGCTCCTGGCTGGCGGACTGCTCACGGGATGCGCCGGGGCTTCGCTGCGGGCGGCGCGCAGCGCGATCGCGGCGGGCGACTACCCGACCGCCCATCAGGAGCTGGTCGCGGCGCGCAACGATCCCCGGCTCTCGGACCGCCAACGCCGCGAGGTCGCCGACGACTTGTGCCTGACCGAATACAAGGTTGGCGCTCCCGCCTATCCGACCGCCGAACAATTGAGCATTTGCCGTGAAGCGGCCAACGCCGGTGCCGGGCAGAGCGCGACGCTGCTTGCCACGATCGCAGCATCGCAACGCACGGCCGAAACCAACAATATCAATCAGGCGATCGCCCACGCGGACCTCGCCGGGGCGGAAGCGGCGATCGCACGTTATCGAGCGCTTCCCGGCGCGGACCCGCGCGCCGTCACCCAATGGTCGAAGCAGCTATGGGAGATCGTCGGCCGCGACGACGCGCACGCGGCCAAGTCGCGCCACCGCGCCCTCCAACCCGCGATTTCTCTGGCGGCGCGGGAATTTCCTCAAGTCCACGCGATGAACGACCTTGCGTTTGCGCGGTGGGTTGAAAGAAACATGCGCGTCGACGGGACCAGTTTGGTCTCGAGCGTGAAGGTGGCCGAGCATACGTTGACTTTGCGTATCCCGGACGATCAGTTGGCGGCAGCCGCGACCAACCTCTATCGCTTCGCGAAGGTCAACGACGCGATGGTCGCGCGATGCGGCTGTGACGGACGTACCAATGTCGCCTCACAGGACGGCGAGCTGCCGGCCTATCTGGTGCGGCTCGATCCCGCGACCCGCCGGTCGGAGATTCTCGTGCTTGCGCAACATTGATCCTGAAGCCGATGGGCTAATCGCTCGTGCGGCTGGTCGGATAAGGATAAGAAAAGGCCGCCGGTTCCCCCCAAAAACGGCGGCCCACGAGGCGCGCTTCAGTGCGGTCAGCGCTACGTCCACGGGACCCCCCGGTTCCCGGACGCCGCTCGGACTCGCGACCTCACTCGCGTCAAGCGGCTACGACGCCGACGGCGTCTTAGCCACCCTTCGCGCCCTCAGTCGTTATAGGGCGTGTACTCCTGCTGCTCGCGATCGATTGATCGGCGCGGCGTCCCCATCGCGTGCGCTGCACTCTGGAAGCCCAGAATCACTTCCAGTAACCGCCGCATCGTTCCCCCTTGCATCTGCGCGTTGCGCCGGTGCATGTCCAACTCTGTGTCGCTCACGTGATTAATTGCCTTTGCCAGCATCTTCGCGCCCCATTTCGCCTCGGAATTCCCCACACCACCCAAGCGCCTACCGAGTATTGGCTTGAGCAATCAATATGCCATTCAGAATATTGCCTTTAGCGATACAATAGGTGTATTAGAAATGACTTAGACCAACTTAGTCTTAGTATCAAAATAGATGTGTAGCAGGGCTGGAACACCATATAAGACGCAGTTGCGCCGAGAGCACAAAATCGCGCTCTAAATCGATTCTGAGTTGGTAGTGACACACGCCAGCAAGCGTATGCCCATCGAGCGCTACTTGCGCCCAAACGGCCGGTCGCGTTCGACCAACGCCTGCTTGAGGCCCTTTTCCCGGCTCGCTTTCATCCAGTTTTTGGCGGTCTCCGTCTGATGCGCGATACAATCGAGGTCGGCAGCCGACTGCTCCAGCGCGCGAAAGCCCTGCACGTCAAGGTAGCGATTGACAGCGGATTTGTGCAGCGCCAGGAGGTCCAAGGGCACCGCCGCGACCCGGCGGGCGTAGTCGAGGGTCTCGGCCTCGAGCTTGTCCTTCGGAATGACCCGGTTGACCAGATGCCAATCGAGCGCTTCCTGCGCCCCCATCAGGTCCCCCGTGAAGAAGTACTCCTTGGCCTTCCGCGGACCCATCAGAATCGGCCACATCGAAAGCGTCGGCAGGATCCCGAGTGAACGGCCAGCGGGATGGCCGAATTGAGCGTCGTCGCTGGCAAAAACGATATCGCAGTGACCGGCCAATTCGGTTGCACCGGCGAGACAGTAGCCATGAACCTGCGCTATAACCGGCTTGGGTAACGCCCAGAGGCGCTGCCAGCGGTCGACCATCTTTTGCAGCCCGGTGCGATCGTTATGGACCGTAAAGGCCGAACCCGCCCGTTGGGTCGGTTGCAGATCATAGCCGGCGCAGAAGGCGCGGCCCGCCCCCCGGATGATCAGCACACTCGCCTGGTCGTTGGTCTCGAACTCGGTCATCACATGGTCGAGTTCGCCGAGCAGCTTCTGCGACATTGCGTTGAGCTTCTCGGGGCGATTCAGGGTCAGGCGGCAGATTTTGTCCTCGACCTTTTCAAAGATCACCGTTTCATAGGCGGCCATAATGAAATCCCCTCTTCCGATAGCTTGTGCGGTTTAGCACCGGCGATTTTACCGATTGCGGAACTTGGGCAGAACCTCTTCGCCAACGCGCTGGATGCACTCCATGACCTTTTCCTTGGCTGGGCCCATCGGCACGCGCATGCGCAGGACAAAAGAATCGATGCCGCCGACCAGCCGGTCCCAGCGATCCAGTGATTCGAGCCAGTCGGCCGCATTGCCCATGATCGGATAGCCATAGGCGCGTAACTTATCCATCGAAAAGTAACTCGCCGGATCCGCCCCGGGGCCGCCGTCGAGCATCCCCCATTTCGTGTAGAACTTCCATTCCTCGATCCAGAGTGGGCCGAAGGTGCGCTCCGCCTCCTCCTTCGACGACGCCAACCAGCCGTCGCGGAACATCGAGATATACGGCTTCCGGCCGGCCTTGGCGGCGGCTTCGCGATAGATCGAGACCTGCGACTTGATACTTTCCACCGGGTCGAGGAACGGCGCCATCGTCCAGCCATCGGCCAGCCGGCCGGCGCGCGCCACCGACTTCGGTCCGAAGGCGCCGATCCAGATAGGCGGACGCGGCTTTTGAAAAGGCTTGGGCGTGACGTGAATCGCCTCGAAGTTGAAGTATTTCCCATGATGGGCGAACGGGCCGACGGTAGTCCAGGCCTTCTGCAGAATCTCGAGGGTTTCCTCGAAGCGGCCCTCGCGCTGTTTGATCGCGACGCCGAAATGCTTGAAGTAGTCCTGATGGTAGCCGACGCCCACGCCGAGGATCAGCCGGCCGCGCGACAGGACGTCGATCAGCGCGGTCGCTTGCGCGAGATGCACCGGGTTGTAGAGCGGCGGCATCATGATATCCGTGCCGATCTTGACGCGGCTGGTTCGCGCGGCAATCGCCGCCATCAGCGGGATCGGACTGGGGAACATGCATTCGGTGCGCGCGTGCCGTTCGGGCACGAAGACCGCGTCAAAACCGTAGCGCTCCGCCTGCACGGCCTCGTCCAGCAGTTGTGCCGCAAAGTCCGCGCTCCGCTCGGGCGTGGGCTGCGGCTGCTCGTAGGGGCCGCCGTGCGTATCGGGCATGTAACCGAATTGGACCATGGCGCTTTTTCATTCCTCAGGAGCGGCATAATCGCCCGGCGTCGGGCGTCGCGGCTAAGTTCGCCTGACTGGCCGCGAAAAGCAAACCCCCGGCGCGGCCGTCGCCGGAGCGGGTTGACTTGGCGAATCCGGTCGATGAAACTCCGCTCTCCGTATGGTCAGGAAGATTCTCGGGGCGATCGCCCTCATCCTTTTTGGCAGCGCCCTGGCACTGGTCGTGCTCGACGTTGGAATCCGCGTCGTGAACCATTGGTATCCCTACTTTTATTGCTACGACGCGGAACGCGGATGGGGTCTCAATCCCGGTGCGCACGGGCGCTACACACGCGAGGGGGGCGCCGACCTCAGGATCAACCAGGACGGTTTTCGCGGTCCCGACTACGCGCGGCCCAAGCCCGCGGGCGTGGTCCGGGTCGCGGTGCTCGGCGATTCCTACGTCGAGGCGATGCAGGTCGCTGAAGACCAAACCTTCACCGCCGTGATCGGCCGCACGCTCGCGACGAGTCCGGCGCTGCGCGGCCGGCGGGTCGAGGCGCTGAATTTTGGCGTTGACGGCTACGGCACCGCGCAGGAGTTGCTCACGTTGCAGCGCAAAGTATGGGCCTATCAACCGGATATCGTGGTGCTCGCGATCTTTCTAGGCAACGATATCCGCAACAACTCGGTGGTGCTCGAAGGCGATCAATGCCGCCCTTTCTACGTCCCCGACGGGACCGGCCTCAAGTTGACCGGTCCCTTTATCAACCAGCCCAGCTACCGCTTATGGTGCGAAGCGCGCTTCGATTACCGCGATCTGCGTCTGCTCGAGCTTTTCCGCAACACGCTGGAGGTCACGACCAGCGGCGGCCGACCGCCGACCCCCGAGCATCCGGTGGAGCAGGCGATCAACTACAGCATCTACAAACCGCCCGCCGATCACGCCTGGCAGGAGGCGTGGGAGGTCACGGAACGTCTGATCACGCTGACGCGTGACGAGACGGTGCGGCACGGCGCGATGTTCCTCGCCGTAACGGAAGAGACCGGTATCCAGGCCTGGCCCGACAAGGCGGTGCGCGAGAGCTTTCAGAAGCATCTCGGCGTCAATGATCTCTTCTATCCCGACCAGCGCATTGCGGCGCTCGGCCAGCGCGAGAGTTTTGGCGTGCTGACCCTGGCGCAACCATTACAAATCTATGCGGAAAGCCATCACGTGTTCCTGCACGGCTTCCCCAATACGCCCAAGGGCTTCGGTCACTGGAATGAGCTGGGACATGCGCAGGCCGGCAAGCTTATTGCCGAGCGGCTGAGCGCGATGATCGCGAATGGTCAGTGTCCGAGCTGCGCGGCAACCGCCGGCAAATAAGGTGGCTCCGCGCTATCCGCGAGGATCTCTTCATAGAGGGCGAGCGTGCGATCGACCATCGCGGCCAAGCTGAAATGCTCGCTCACGCGACGCCTCGCGGCGGCGCCGTAGCGGGCACGCAGTTCGGGCGTGTCGAGCAGGCGATTGATTGCCGCGCCGAAGGCCGTGGGCGCGGCGGGCTCCACGGTGATTCCGGTCTCGCCGTCGACCGAGACGAAAGGCACCCCCGACGGGAGCCGCGTATTGACGACCGGCACCCCTGACGCCATCGCTTCGAGCTGCACGATCCCGAAGGCCTCGCTGCGGGCGACCGACGGCAGGGCAAAGACGTCCGCCGCCTGGTAATAGTCCAGCAGCGCGGCACGCGTCACATTGCCGAGGAAAGTGACCCGTGCGGCCACCCCGCTGCGGGTTGCTTCGGCCTGCAGCCGCGCACGCAACGGTCCGTCCCCCGCGATCAGCAGATGACCGCGGACGTTCGT
>Ga0181532_10005436_pt1 | contig 10815 bp, 8 predicted proteins | sample PEATcosm2014_Bin_33_FD_119768 | JGI IMG/M metagenome (GOLD analysis project Ga0181532, IMG submission 119768) | Peatland microbial communities from MTU Mesocosm Facility, Houghton, MI, USA - PEATcosm2014_Bin11_30_metaG | ecosystem: Environmental > Terrestrial > Soil > Wetlands > Peat | place... | reverse complement strand
GTAGGCTTCGAGGTTGAAGTGGCGCAGGAAGTCGATGGCTTCCAGGTTCTCGCGTCCTCCGTACTTGTTGGGAATCCATTCGCCCTCATTGCGCGAGTAGTCGAGATAGAGCATGGAAGCGACGGCGTCAACCCGCAGGCCGTCGGCATGATACTTGTCGAGCCAGAACATGGCGCTCGACATCAGGAAGCTGCGCACCTCGGTGCGCCCGTAGTTAAAGATGAACGTCTTCCAGTCGGGATGGAAGCCCTGGCGCGCGTCGGAGTGCTCGAATAGGTGAGTACCGTCGAAGAAGGCGAGGCCGTGTCCGTCGGAAGGGAAGTGCGACGGGACCCAGTCGAGAATGACCGCGATACCGTGCTGGTGCAGGTAGTCCACGAAGTACATGAAATCCTGCGGCGTGCCGTAACGCGACGTCGGAGAAAAATATCCCGTCGTCTGGTATCCCCAGGAGCCGTAGAAAGGATGCTCCATGATCGGGAGCAGTTCGACGTGGGTGAATCCCAGCTTATTCACATAGTCGGCGAGGCGGGGCGCGATCTCGCGATAGGTGAGCGAACGGTTGTCCTCTTCCGGGACGCGCATCCAGGATCCGAGGTGAACCTCGTAGATCGACATGGGTGCGTGCAGCGAGTTGAGGCCGGCGCGTTTTTCAAGAAAGGCCGCGTCATTCCAGGTGTAGTCGAGGTTCCAGACCACGGAGGCCGTCTGCGGCGGTTGCTCAGCGAAAAGTCCCACCGGGTCGGTCTTTTCAATCTGGTAAGCGAGTTGCGTCGAATGGATGTGGAACTTATACAAAGTGCCTTTGCCAATGCCGGGGATAAAGCCTTCCCATATTCCCGACGAGCCGCGAAGCTGCAGCGGATGGGATTGCGGGTTCCATCCATTGAAGTCTCCGACGACCGATACGTCACGGGCGTTGGGAGCCCAGACGCTGAACACCGTACCCTTGGTTCCGTTAGATTCGACAAGGTGTGCGCCCATCTTCTCGTAAATACGGTAGTGGTTGCCTTCGTTGAACAGATAAAAATCGTCGGCAGTCAGCAAGGAAACGTTATAGCGGACCGGGGATAATTCCTGCGTTGGAGGTGTTTTAGTCGGTGTGTTAATCATGGTTTCGCGCCCGGTCTAGTGTAATGCAAAGTGGAGAGACGGGGGCCTCGCCCGTCCAGCCGGATGCGGAACTGGTTCTCCGCTAGCGGCGCTTTTCTTTCTGCGCTTCGCGCCTCGCCCGCGCCCAGCCTTCTTTCACGCTCTGCCGCGCCCGCCCGAGCGCCAGCGCATCCGCTGGCACATCCTCGGTAATGCAGCTGGCGGCGGCGATGTAGGCCCCGCGTCCGATTCTTACCGGTGCCACCAGCGTCGAGTCGCTGCCGATGAACACGTTATCTTCGATGTATGTCTTGTGCTTATTCACGCCGTCGTAATTGCAGGTGATGGTACCGGCGCCGATGTTCACGCCTTCACCGATTTCCGCGTCGCCCAGGTAGCTGAGATGGTTCGCCTTGGAACCCTTGCCCAGCTTGATTTTCTTGGTCTCGACGAAGTTCCCCAGGTGAGCGCCTTCGCCAACCTCGGTCCCCGGACGCAGATGAGAATACGGCCCCAGCACAGCTCCCGCGCCGATGCGCGAGTCCTCCATGATCGTCCCCGGCCGCACCGTGACCCGGTCGCCAAGGACGGAATTGCCGATCACGCTGTAGGAGCGGATGCGGCAATCCGCGCCCAGCTTGGTCTTGCCCAGCAACTGCACGAAGGGTTCGATGACAGTGTCGGCGCCAACTTCCACGTCGCTGTCGATTACGCAGGTATGGGGATAAAAAATCGTGACGCCTTGCTCCAGCAACTCGCGGCACTTCGCCAACCGCAGCCGCGCATCCAGCATCATCATCTCCGCGCGGGTGTTGGTGCCGAGGACTTCGCCCGCATCCGGCGTCTTGATCGCGACTACCTTCTTGCGCGCTCGGTTAAATATTGCCGCCATATCGGTCAGGTAATATTCTCCGTGCGGGTTGGCGGTGGAAAGGCGGTCGATGTTCTGGTACAGGGTAGGTCCATCGAATGCATAGACCCCGGAATTGATTTCGTGGATCTTCTTCTGCCGCGGGGTCGCGGACTTTTCTTCGACAATCGCCTGCACTTCGACTCGTCCGCCAGCGCCTTTGCGGATCACTCGCCCATATCCATAAGGATTGTCGAGATCGGCGCTGAGCAAAGTCATCGTCGCCTTTTGAGCGGCGTGAAATTCGCTGACTCGGCGAATGGTTTCGGCGGTAATCAGCGGAGCGTCTCCGTAGAGCACGATGATCTGGTCATACTTATTGCCACCGCCCGAAAGCGCTTCACGCGCCACCATGAGCGCGTGTCCAGTGCCGCGCTGGTCGGCTTGCAACACGAAGTTCACTCCGGTGGCGCGCATAGCCTCGCGCACGCGCTCCGCCTCATGGCCGATGACCACGAAGACGTCGCACGCCGGCACGACCTTTACGGCGGTAGCGATCACATGCGCCAGGATCGGCTTGCCGCCGATTTCATGCAGAACCTTGGGATGTTTCGATTTGAGCCGCGTGCCCTTGCCCGCCGCCATAATCGCAATGGCGATACGCGGGCGCTGCGGAGAAGGTTTGGACTTGGTGTTAGAAGCTTTAGCCATGCTAAATCAATATATCGCGAACGCCCAGCCGGGCGTCTTCGACGTTTGTGTGGTGGCGGGGCTCCGCCCCGTCACCACACAAATCAACCTCGCATCGTCTGACGATCTGGCGCTTGCGCCATCAGCGCCATCAAGTCATGCGCGACGTGGTCGGTAGCGTGTCGCGCTACTTCACCCTCTTCGAGATAATCACCCAGCACCGGGCAGACTCCAAGCGCCTCGATCGCTTCCAGATCCACCACGATCTGTGACGCTCCCTCCAGCGCGTACTTGGCCTTCATCTCCGGAGATGCCGCCTTTTTATTGATCAGTGTGTAGTCAAATAACTGGACGCCAGCATGGCCATTGAGGGCGCGTATGTGATCCGCCGCAGTTAAGCTGATACTTTCATTCGCCTGCGTCATCAGATTGCAAATGAACACCTTGACGGCAGGAGATTCCGCGATCGCTTCGGGGATTCCGCGGACCAGCAAATTCGGGATCAGGCTGGTGAAGAGCGATCCCGGACCGATTGTGATCAAGTCGGCGCTGGCGATCGCCTCAAGCGTTTGGGGAAGCGGCTCTACGTCGTGAGGCACCAGCACCAGTTCTCGAATCTTGCCCTTGCTCGCCGTGATCCGAGTTTCACCGCGCACCTTCGTCCCGTCTTCGAAGGATGCTTCCAGTTCCACGCTTGACATGGTTGCCGGATAGATGCGCCCGCGCGTGAGCAAAATCTCAGAAGACAGCCGCACCGCCTCCGCGAAGTCTCCCGTAATCGAAGTCAGCGCCGCCAGAAAAAGGTTGCCGAAGCTGTGGCCTTCGAGTCCGGAACCCTTTTGAAAGCGATGCTGGAAGAGTCTCGACAGTAGGGCTTCGTCTTCGGAGAGCGCGACGATGCAATTACGCACATCGCCCGGCGGAAGCATGTTGAGCTCTTTGCGCAGACGGCCGCTCGATCCGCCATCGTCGCTTACCGTCACCACGCCACACAATTCGCGAATGGTGGGCTGGCCGGAGGTGGCCAGCGCCGGCGTCATGACGTAACGCTTCAGCCCCTTCAGCAGCGTGGAGAGGCCGGTGCCGCCGCCGATTGCGACCACGCGCAGTTCGGGACCGGTCTTCGCAGTGTCGGATGAGTCCGTACGCATGTGGGAAGCCTACAACTATTGAGTCATTCAGCCATTGAATCATTTAGTCATTGAATCACTGCGCAAACCGCCGGCAACTTCGGCTTTCAATGAGTCAATGAGTCAATGAGTCAATCGATCTTAGGCTAGTACGCGCTCGCTTCTTCTTCCTGCGGTTCAGATTCTCCGGCAGCCGGGTCCGGATAGAGCAATTCGGTGAAGCGCGGATCTTCCGCCAAATTCTGGAAGTCGGTATCGTTTCGCGCCTGGAAGCGCAGCGAGGGTTTTACCCGAATCGCCTCGTCGAGCGTCTTGAGCGACTCTTCGACATGACCGGTCAGGCAATCCAACGCAGCCAGCCCATAGAGAACGTATTCTGCCTTCGGATTCTGCTTCAAGAGCTTATCGAGCTGCTCGCGCGCCGTCACGTAGTCACCCACGTTGATCAGCGACACGGCGTAGTCGTAATGCTCTTCCGTTGTTTTGAACTGCAAAGCGGGCGTCCCCAGATGCTTCTCGCAGGTGAGGATATGCACCTGCGCCCGGTCGACCAGGGATTTGTTCGGCCCGCTTAGTACCTTTTGCAGGTGTCCTTTGGCCTTCTCGAACTTGTGTTCCTGCAGCGCACGAAGCCCCAACTCATAGCTTTGCACGGCCTGGGTGTGTCGTGGATCTTCGGTCACTTGTTTCTTGGGAGCTATCTTCAGTGCCATCAAACCGCCTCTGTTTCGAAATTTAGTTCAGAATTTAGTTCAGATTTGAAAATCGAAAAGCTTCACCCCCGAGACGCAGAGTGCGCCGAGGAAACCTTTTCTGCGAGAAAACTTTACCTTCGCCCTGGATTTTCCCCTGTGAAGCCCTGTGTCCCCTGTGGTTCAAGGTTCTTGCACGTTCACTCAATTCATGCTGGCCGCTGTCGCCAGATCGACCAACTTCCAGTCGCCCTTGATAATTCCGGCCCGTATCTGGCGCGCCGTCTTGCCCTGCTTGTACATCGTGTAAGTGTAATAAAGTTCTTTGAGGCAGGTTGCGCACTCCGCGCCGTGCGTGCCCGAAAAACAACTGTGCAGACTGTTGTGTCCCATGCCGCGGTCGCAGTAGCAGTAACACGGCTGCTGGTAGAGCACTTTTGGAATCTTCGCCGCCAGTTCGTAGGCATGCGTCTGATACGGAAACTGCGCGTTCGCGCCCCAAAGCTGATCCTTGGTCAGGATCGGCGGAAGCTTGCTACCCGCCGCCGGAGGACCCGCGTTGAAATGCGGGACTCCCTGATCGGCTTCGGATTGAAGCCATGGCGCCGACACCATCGTGACCATTGAAAACAACACTGCCGACGTGAAAACCCGTGCTCGCATGCCATCAACCCCGAACTTATATCTTACCTGAAGGGACGGAATTGAGGATTACCGGGAGGGTTCGGGGCAGCCGCGTAGGGACAGCGGCCCTGGGCTGTCCGGCGGGGCCAAGCCCCGCCTCGCTTTAGAGACGCACAAACAAACCCGCTAGCTCGGACAGCCGAGGGCGGCTGTCCCTACGCCTGCGTTACCCCAGCTTCTCAAAAAACAGGCAGATCGTCTCAATCCCACGATAGAAATTCGGAATATGAAACTTTTCGTTCGGAGCGTGCAAATTGTCATCAGGCAACCCAAAGCCCATCATGACCGATGGAATCTTCAGCACGTCCTGGAAATCCGTCACGATCGGAATCGACCCGCCGGAGCGAATAAACACGGTCTCTTTCTTGAACGTGTCGTGCAACGCCTCGGTTGCGGCTTCGATGTAACGGTTGTCGGTGCCGACCACCGATGCCGGCCCCTTGCTCCAGACTTTGATCTTCGTCTCGATCCCCTTCGGTGTGAGCTTCTTCACGAACGCCGTGTAGCGCTTCAGGATGTCGTCCGGATCCTGGTTCGGCACCATGCGCATGGAAACCTTTGCCGAAGCCTTAGCCGGAATCACCGTCTTCGCCCCCGGAGCCACAAACCCGCCCGGCATGCCGTGTACTTCGAGCGTGGGACGCGCCCAAGTCCGGTAGAGTACGGAATATCCCGGCTCGCCCGTCAGCACTTTCGAGCCGACTTCGGTCTTGCGATAATGCTCTTCGTTGAAGGGCAGGCGCTTCCACGCCTTCAGCTCATCTTTGCTGGGCGCTTTCACATTCTTGTAAAAGCCCGGGATCAGCACCTTCCCCTTGGCATCTTTCAGTTTGCTGATGATCTCAATCAGCGCAAAAAACGGATTCGGCGCCGCCCCGCCGTACATGCCGGAGTGCAGATCGGTCTTCGCCCCAACTGCTTCAATCTCCGTGTACACGAGACCGCGCAGGCCGACACACAGCGTGGGAAGGTCAGGCGCAAACAGTTCCGTATCGCAGACCAGCGCGAAATCCGCTTTCAGCTTCGCTTTCTGCTTGCGGACGTAGTCGGCAATCGATTCTCCGCCCACTTCTTCTTCACCTTCAAAAATAATCTTGACGTTGATCGGCAGCTTGCCGCCGTGCGCCTGCATCAGCGACTCGAGTGCCTTTACTTCCATCCAGAGCTGTCCTTTATCGTCAACCGCGCCGCGCGCGTAAATATTGTTGTTGCGCTCGGTCGGCTCAAACGGCGGTGTCTTCCATTCGTCCAAAGGATCGGGCGGCTGCACATCATAATGCGCATACATCAAAACCGTCGGCTTGCCGGCGGCGTGCAGCCAGTCAGCGTAGAGCAGGGGATGTCCCTTGGTGGGAATGATTTCAACGTTGTCCATTCCGATGCGGCGCAGTTCGGCGGCCACAAATTCTGCCGCCTTCTGCACGTCGCTCTTATGTTCATCAAGCGTGCTGATGCTGGGGATGCGGAGCAGAGTCTTCAACTCGTCAAGAAAGCGGGGCTGATTATTGCGGGCAAAATCGACTGCCGGGGATGCCATAGTCTGTTGCCTTTCTGGCGCGGTGGGCGCTGGTAAGATGATCGACTAAAACGTTTCAGTATATCCTGCCAGGCACCTGCTGTGCTGGAAGGTAAATAGGCTCCAACTCAATTGGCAAAGCGGCCAGCCGAGAGTTCAGACACATCGATCGGAGGCCTTTGCCCGGTCATTATCTGGGCCATCAATTTCGCCGTTACCGGTGCCAGCATAATTCCGTCCCGAAAGTGTCCAGTCGCCACGAAATATCCCGGCGTCGGCGTTGCACCGAGAATCGGCAGCCCGTCGGGCGTTCCCGGACGCAGTCCCGCCCAAGCCTCTAAAATCCGCGCATCGGCCAATTTCGGAACCAGATCGAGCGCTGCCTGTCGCAACTTCTGGATCGTCTCTGGCGCCGTCTGCTTGTCAAATCCCGCCTCTTCCTGCGTAGTCCCGATCGTCATCCGCCCGTCACTGCGCGGGATCAAATAAACCTCGGGTGTGCGCACCACATGGCGCACCAGTTCTTTTTCCGGCATGATGACGCACAGCATCTGCCCTTTGACGGGCCGCGTCGGAAACGGATGCGGCGCGATCTGTCCGGCCCAGGCTCCGGCGCAATTCACCACCATGCCCGCGGCAAATTGCATCTTGACGGTGCGGACGCCAGACGCTTTGCCATCCGCGACTTCCACGGCTAGTACCTTGTCGCCGGAGGAAAAATCCACGCCGCGATGGCGCGCCGCGGCGATGGCGGCCGCCGTCAGATGTCGGGGATCAACACAGCGCTCCTTTATATGCAGAGCAGTTGCGTTTGCAGCTCGAAGCGCCGGTTCCAGATCCGCCAGTGGTCTTGGCAGAGCATAAGCCTGTGTGGTGGCGGGGCTTTGCCCCGCTAAGACTGGGCCGAGCCCCGTCTCCACACCAGAAAGCAGAAGCGTCCCCACCGATCGCAAATCGATCTTCAACCCCGACTCATCCTCAAGCCCACGCACAAACTCGGGATACATCCCGACGCTCGCAGTCGCCAGTTCCCGCAGCGCGAGCGGCGTTTCACCGGGGAAATCGACCAGCATTCCACCCGCCGCCCAGGAGGCTTCGCGCCCCGGTTCGCCTTTCTCCACCACCAGCACGCGCAGCCCTTGCCTATTGAGTTCAATCGCCAGCGAAAGCCCGATGATGCCCGCGCCAACGACGATCGCATCCCAGCGCTTCACGCCTCCATTCTAGCCGGAAGTCACGTCCGCCCAAGAACCCGAAACGCAATTGACAGCAATCGATATCTCACAAACAATAAGTACTACAGTCCACATTCAACCGGAGACCCCACTTATGTCTGAAGGCGAACAACCGCACGTGTATCACCCCGAGCCGCAGAGCAATATCGGGAAATGGATTCTTATCGTACTGGCCGTTGCCTATGCCGGCGCATCGTCGTTTTTCATTTACGACCAGCACGGCAAGCTGGAGAAAGTCACGCAAGATCAGACCGTCAGCCAAAAACAAATCGGCGATCTGGCTAAGCGCATGCAATCCGCCGAAGGCGATTCCGAAACCATGGCCCATCAGCTGGGCATGACCAAGAAGGAATTGTCGGCGCGCACCGACCAGTTGCAGCATCAGCAGCAAGTCGCTGCGGCAACCATCGCGGCACAGGCGGCAGAAGAGAAGAAAGATGTGAACGCTGTTGCCGGAGAAGTAGGCAGCGTAAAGACCGACGTCGGCGGGGTGAAGACCGACGTGGCTGCCACCAAGGCATCGCTGGAGCAGACCATCGCGAGGTTGCAGAGCACCGTCGGCGATCTCAACGTGCAGAGCGGACTGATTGCCAACACGCGCAGCGATCTGGAAGCCCTCAAGCACAAGGGCGACCGCCAATACTACGAGTTCACTTTGCTGAAAGGGGCCAAGCCGCAGGCGATTTCTACCGTGGCCTTGCAGCTCAAGAAGACCGATCCCAAAAAGGGCAAATACACGATGGACGTCACCGCCGATGACAAGACCATCGAGAAAAAAGACAGGAACCAGAGCGAGCCGGTGCAGTTTTACACGGGACGCGATCACATGCTCTATGAACTCGTGGTCTGGACGGTCGACAAAAACAAAATCACCGGCTACCTGAGCACGCCAAAAAATGCTCCGATACCGATCACCGCTACTCCGCAGTAACGGGGACTGTAGCAATGAGGTCAGAGGTTAGAGGTCAGATTGCAGAAGTGAGAATCACGAAATCGCTGATCATCGTTTGCGCGAGGAGTTGTAACCTCCGCAATCTGACCTCTAACCTCTGAACTTCCCATGCTGCCCGCGAACCTGCACACGCTCGGTGAAATCGCACTCCGCACCGGAGTCATCTACTGCCTCGTGCTGGTTGGAATTCGCATCAGCGGCAAGCGGGAAGTCGGACAGATGACTCCGTTCGACCTCGTGCTTCTCCTGCTGCTTTCGAATTCCGTGCAAAATGCCATGACCGGTCCCGACACCTCGCTCGCCGGAGGCGCGATCGCCGCCACTACGCTTCTGATCATGAACTATCTGGTGGCCGAACTTTCTGGCGGAAATCGCCGCTTCCGGAAATATATTCAGGGACAACCCAGCCTGCTGGTGCACGACGGCGAGGTCATCGAATCGCACATGGCGAAGGAGCACGTCAGCATGGACGAACTGCAGCGCGCGCTCCGTGAGCACGGCGTCGGCACTTATAAAGATGCGGCGCTCGCGGTGCTGGAAGTCGACGGCTCCATCAGCGTGCTGAAGTACGACGACATCGAACCGACTGCTTCGACCCACCTCAACCGGCGGCGTTTCCTGAAGAAAAACTGAACTGTTTCGAGCTCGCGTCGTGGCGGGGCTCTGCCCCGCCGGGACGGGGCGGAGCGCCGTCACCTCACAAGATTCGCCCCTTACGGATGCGTCATCTTCTCTGGCTTGACCAGCTGATCAAATTCCTCACCGGTAAGATGTTTCAGCTTCAGCGCTGCCTCGCGCAGGCTCGAGTGCTCGACGTGCGCCGTGTGCGCGATCTGCGCCGCTTTGTCGTAACCTACTTTCGGAGCGAGCGCTGTGACCAGCATGAGCGAATTTTTTACGTAGAAGTCCACCTTGGCGCGATCGACTTCAATGCCCTTGATCATGTACTCCACGTAACCGTGGCATGCATCGGTGATCAGCGTGACCGAGTGCAAAAAGTTATAGATGATCACCGGCTTGTATACGTTCAGCTCAAAGTTGCCCTGCGATCCGGCAAATCCGACCGCAGCCGTCGCTCCGTGCACCTGCACGCAGACCATCGTCATCGCTTCGCATTGCGTGGGATTCACTTTGCCTGGCATGATCGACGATCCCGGCTCGTTTTCCGGGATCGCCAGTTCGCCGAGTCCGCAGCGCGGACCGGAAGCCAGCCAGCGAATATCGTTTGAGATCTTCATCAGCGACGCGGCCAGCGTTTCCATCGCGCCCTGCGCAAACACGATCTCGTCGTGCGCTGAGAGTGCGGCGAACTTATTGGGATGCGAGCGGAAGGGAAGTCTCGTCAATTCGGCGATCTTCCTGGCGGCACGCTCGGCAAATTCCGGATGCGTGTTGAGGCCAGTGCCGACCGCTGTGCCGCCGATCGCCAGATCGTAGAGGCCGTCGAGAACTTGCTCCAGGCGCTTGATGTCGCGGTCTAACAGACTCGCCCAGCCGCCGAATTCCTGCCCGATGGTCAACGGCACAGCGTCCTGCAGATGGGTGCGGCCAATCTTCACTATGCTGTCAAACTCCTTTGCCTTGGCTGCAATCGCGTCGCGCACCGTCTTGATCGCCGGAATCAGCGCGTTCTTCACCCGCTCGGCTGCCGCGATGTGCATCGCCGCAGGAAACGTGTCGTTCGACGACTGCGACATGTTGACGTGATCGTTCGGATGCACGGGCTTCTTCGATCCCATTTGGCCGCCAGCAATCTGGATGGCACGATTGGAGATGACCTCATTCACGTTCATGTTGGTCTGCGTGCCGCTTCCCGTCTGCCAGATGCGCAGCGGAAACTGGGCATCGAGTTTGCCGGCGATGACTTCGTCGGCGGCTTCGACGATGAGCTTCGCAATGTCGGGAGAGAGTTTTCCCAGGTCCTGATTCACCAGCGCGCAGGCTTTCTTAAGCGTGCCGAAAGCGTGAATCAGT
>Ga0181532_10005433_pt1 | contig 10822 bp, 10 predicted proteins | sample PEATcosm2014_Bin_33_FD_119768 | JGI IMG/M metagenome (GOLD analysis project Ga0181532, IMG submission 119768) | Peatland microbial communities from MTU Mesocosm Facility, Houghton, MI, USA - PEATcosm2014_Bin11_30_metaG | ecosystem: Environmental > Terrestrial > Soil > Wetlands > Peat | place... | reverse complement strand
GGGCCATTTGGCGGAGATCCATTTTCCGAAAGCGATGACACGCGGTTTCGGGACCGCTGCGCAATCGCTCGACGCGAAGCAGAGCATGACGAATATCAATATCGATGTCAATGTTAATGAGAGTTTCCGCGGCATGATGGAAGACTGACACGGGCGCGGAAGTGGTAGCAATGACGTTTGAACAGGGAAAATGTTCGGTTTTTCTCGCGCTCGGGGTGGTGGCGCGGTTTCCGTGAGTGTGGGAGACTGAGATCATGAGTTTCCCGCCACGGCCGCGCCGGACAACCCTTTCCCTGCAGGCGAACTCTTATGCGGGTATGGGTGATCTCCTGGCAGGGCGCCGCAAGCAGTCGATTCTGGTGGTTGACGACCATGTGGTGAACGGGGCGCTAATGAAGGAGATGCTGACGAGCCGCGGCTATCCCACGGTGGTGGTGCAGAACGCGGCTGCCGCCGAAGCGGAAATCCGGCGCGAGGCTCCGGACCTGATTCTGCTCGACGTGATCATGCCCGGCAAAAGCGGCTACGAGCTGTGCCGCGAACTTAAAGAGAATTCCAAGACAAGGCTGATTCCGATCGTCATGATCACCGGACTGAGCGCCCAGGAAGACCGGCTGAAGGGGATTGAAGCGGGCGCCGACGATTTTCTGACCAAGCCAATCTATTCCGAGGAATTGTTCGCGCGCGTGCATTCGTTGCTCAAATTGAAGGAATTCACCGATGAACTGGAGACCGTGGATTCAGTGCTATGCACATTAGGGCTAAGCGTGGAAGCCCGCGATCCTTATACCGAAGGCCATTGTGAGCGTTTGGCGCGCAATGCTACCGATCTGGGACGCTTTCTAGGGGTGGATGAAGAGAGCATTGTCGCCCTCGGACGTGGCGGCTACCTGCACGACCTGGGAAAGATCGCTGTGCCAGATGAGATTCTGAAGAAGGGAAGCGATCTAACTCCGGCGGAGTGGGCAATCATGAAGCAGCATCCAGTCACGGGCGAGAAAATTTGCCGTCCGTTGCGGTCGTTGCGGCTGGTGCTTCCGATCATCCGGAGTCATCATGAGCACTCGGATGGCAGCGGCTATCCGGATGGGCTTCGGGCGGCGGAGATTCCGCTGCTGCCGCGCATTCTGCAGGTGGTGGATATCTATGATGCGTTGCGCACGGCGCGTCCCTACAAGCCGGCGCTTAGCCACGACCAGGCTTCGGTGACCATGTACGCCGAGGCGCGAAGCGGCCTCTGGGACGAGGAGTTGGTGTCGGAGTTCTTCGGCATGCTCGATCAGCGCCGGCAAGTGGCATGAATCATTGAGTCATTGACTCGGCGTCCCAATCGTTCAATGATTCAATGACTTAATAACTTTGACTTACTCCATCGTCATTCCCGCCTATAACGAAAGCGTGCGCATTCGGCCCACGCTCCATGAGATTCTCCGCCATCTCCAGGAACAAAACTGGGACGCGGAGATTGTGGTCGTGAATGACGGCTCGAGCGACGATACGGCGCAAATCGTGCGGGAGTATGGCAAGTTGCATCCGCAGGTTTTGTTGCTTGAAAATCCGGGTAACCGGGGCAAAGGTTACAGTGTGCGCAACGGGATGCTGCATGCGCGCGGCGATATTTGCCTGTTCACGGATGCCGATCTCTCCTCGCCGATAACGGAGGCGCAGAGATTGTTCGATGCGATTGATCACGGCGCCGATCTCGCAATTGGGTCGCGCTGGCTGCGGGCGGACCTGCAGACCGAGCGGCAGCCACTGTACCGCCAGTTGTTTGGACGAATCTTCAATCTGGTGTTGCGAGTGATTCTGGGCTTGAGTTTCGCGGATACGCAATGCGGCTTCAAAGCCTTTCGGCGAGAAGCAGCGCAACGCATTTTTCCCTTGCAGAAAATTGAACGCTGGGGGTTTGATCCGGAAATTCTGTTTCTGGCCCGCCGCGCGGGATTGAAGGTGGAAGAGGTTCCAGTGCTGTGGGCGCACAGCGAGGGCACGCGGCTGCATCCTTTCCGCGACGGACTGAGAATGTTCGTGGAAGTCCTGCGGATCCGTTGGTATGCGATAATTGGAGAATACACTGCCGCGGCCGTGGCTTCTCCGGAGAAACTGTAGAAGAGTGTCTGATCCCCGCAAAGCGCCCGGGAATGGGCAACCTATTTGCGTGTCAAGAGGTTCATCAGCTTAATCAGAGCCGGTTCCATGTCTTCAATTGCTTGTTTCATTTCAGTCAGTTCGTAGTTCATGTCCACAACCAACTCTCCGAGTTCTTCTTTCTTCTGCAGCGGGAGAGTCAAAAAAGTGGGAAGCGATTCTTTGCTTAGTTTTTCACCCCAGAGCGAGAGTTCCGCGAGGTGGTGCTTGATATTGCCCATGTCATCATCATCGCCTGCGAAACCCAGCTGAATGAGTCTCTGCCTAATCTGTTCTTGGAGGTCCAGAATTTGCTGGACCTCGAATTCGTCTTCTTTATTCACGATAGGTTTGCCCGTTACCGTCGTCTCTACGACGCGGCTCGATCGTTTGCAGAAGCCGCCAGCCGCACGAATTCGGCGATCTGCGCGCCCATTTCTTCTGTGGAGACAGTGCGCTCACCAGGGCGCGCCAGATCGCGAGTCCGGAAGCCTCCCATCAGCGTTGAGATGACACCCGCCTCTACGCACTCCGCTTCCTTGGGCAGATGAAGAGTATGCCGCAGCATCAATGCCACCGAGAGGATGGCGCCCAGCGGATTGGCGATACCCTTTCCTGCGATGTCGGGAGCCGATCCGTGAACCGGTTCATAAAGACCGACCGGGCCTCCGATACTGGCCGAAGCAAGCAGGCCAAGCGATCCCACGATTCCACCGGCCAGATCCGACAGAATGTCGCCAAACATGTTTTCGGTGAGGATGACATCGAACTCGGCCGGCTTAAGGACCAGCGACATGGCGGCGGAGTCCACGTACATGTGCGAGAGCTGAACGTCGGAAAAATCGCCGCCGATGCGAGTGACGACTTCGCGCCACAGACGCGAGCACTCCAGAACATTCGATTTGTCGATGGAAAGCACGCGCCGCCGGCGGGTACGAGCGAGTCCAAATGCAACGCGCGCGATGCGCTCGATCTCCGGCTCACTGTAGCGCATGGTATTGGTCGCATGGCGCTTGCCGGAATCGCCTTCGCCCTCGGCAACAATGGAGCGAGGCTGGCCGAAATACAATCCGCCGAGCAGTTCGCGCACGATAAGAATGTTTGTGCCTTTGACGATTTCTTCCCGCAGAGGCGAGCAGGCGGCGAGGGCCGGATAGAAGACCGTGGGACGGAGATTGGCGAAAGCTCCGAGCTCCTGGCGTAGGCGCAAAAGTCCAGCTTCGGGGCGAAGTTCGCGAGGATTGTGGTCGAAGGACGGACTGCCGACGGCACCGAGCAGCACGGCCTGTGAAGCCAGGCAGGCCTGAATGGTCGAGTCCGGCAGGGGATTGCCGAACTTCTCCAGGGCAACGCCGCCGATTTCTTTTTCGTCGAGTTCGAAATCGTGGCCAAAGCCGCTGGCAACTTCTTCCAGAACACAAATGGCTTGGGATGTAACTTCAGGACCGATTCCGTCTCCGGGTAGGGAAGTGACACGGAGTTGCATGGAACCCTCCCTTCGTTTCCGAAAGGATATACGAGGACAAGCCGCGGTGGTAGCCAGTTTCAGGCGTTTTACATTTGTTTACATCTTGTTTACATCGGCGGCAGTGTTTACGCGCCGGTGTTCAAAAATTAAACACCCAAAAATTAAACACCCCAAAGATAATCTTCCTGTTCGCCGTGATGATCCGCGAAGGGGATCGACACCTGCGCCTGGCCGGCGCTGCCGGATACGTGCGCCGGATGCGAATCACCGGAATTGGCTGCGGCAGCAGTCGCACGCGGAAAAGGTAAAGTCGCCGCCGCGGGCGGAAACTTCTTGGCCAGGCTGCCGCTGATAACGTCCTGAATCAGTTCGAGCAAATGGCCGTCCTGAACCTTCTTGATCCGGTCGGCAAGCACGACAAACTTGCGATAGATTTCATCGAGCTCGCGACGCTCAAACTGGTGTCCCAGTTGTTCGCAGCGCAAGGCCAGCGCGTGGCGGCCGGAGTGCTTGCCCAGCACCAGCCGCGAATCCGGTACGCCCACCGACTGCGGCGTCATGATTTCGTAGGTCAGCGGATTCTTCAGCATGCCATCCTGGTGAATTCCAGCCTCGTGCGCAAACGCATTGCGCCCGGTAATGGCTTTGTTAGGCTGCACGGGAACCCGCGTGATCTCCGCCAACATCTGGCTTGAAGGGTAAAGGTGCTCGCTGGCAACCGCAGTCTCGTAAGCATAGCGGTCGGTCCGGACCCGCATGGCCATCACGATTTCTTCCAGAGACGCATTGCCGGCTCGTTCGCCAATCCCGTTGATCGTGCACTCCACCTGGCGTGCGCCCTGCTGCACTCCGGCAAGTGAGTTCGCCACCGCCAGTCCGAGGTCGTTGTGGCAGTGTGTGGAGATCGTTACTCTTTCGATACCGGGCACTTTCTCGCGCAGAGCATCGCGCAAAGTCCGAATGAGTTGGCCGTATTCCTCGGGCATGCTGTAGCCGACGGTATCGGGAATGTTGACCGTGGTGGCCCCCGCCGCGATCACCGCTTCGACGATCTGGCAGAGAAACGCGACCTCGGTACGGGTCGCATCTTCGGGCGAGAATTCCACGTCGGCGCATAACGATTTCGCGTGCCGAACCGCTTCACGAGCCTGCTCCAGGCACTTCTCACGGGTGATGCGCAACTTGTACCTCAGATGAATGTCAGAGGTTGCCAGAAAAACGTGGATGCGTGGGCGCGCGGCCCCCTGCAACGCCTGCCAGGCGCGGTCCACGTCGCCGGTACAGGCGCGAGCCAGGCCGGCGATGATGGGACGCCGCACCGAAGCTGCAATACGTTGCACGGCTTCGAAGTCGCCATCGGAGGCGATCGGGAACCCGGCCTCGATCACGTCCACCCCAAGCCGGTCGAGTTGCTGGGCCAGTCGCAGCTTCTCCTGTACGTTCATGCTGCAGCCCGGCGACTGCTCGCCGTCACGAAGCGTGGTGTCGAAGATGGTGATGCGCGGCCGATCCATCGTTTCCGTACCTCCGTCAAATTCGATCGTCTGTACACTCTAGCGGCGGATTGGGACGAAAGAAAAGGTTATTATAGTAACAACAGCATTAGTCCCAGTGATAGTATTAGAAAAACTCATGAAGCGCCTATTGACGATAACAGGCGGAGGTAGAGCACGAATTCGGTTTCCCCTGTGTTCCTCTGTGCCCCCTGTGGTTAAGATTTTGATTTTCGCACCCGAGATCTGACCTATGGACCTTTCGCAACTAGAAGTCTTCCTAACCGTAGCCCGCGAGCGAAGGTTTTCCCGAGCCGCCGAAAAGCTCTTCCGTACGCAGTCCGCGGTCAGCCAGACGATCCGGAAACTTGAACTGGAGATCGGCGAGCCCCTGTTCGACCGTTCTTCGCGTGAGGGCGTCCTCACCGACGCTGGACGTGTTCTGCAGGAATATGCAGAGAAGTTGCTCAACCTGCGCCAGGACGCGCAGACGGCGCTGGTGGAGATGCGCGAATTACAAAAAGGCAAGCTGGTGATCGCGGCCAACGAATTTACCGCGCTTTACTTGTTGCCCGTACTGGGCGAGTTTCGCCGCTTGCATCCGACCATTAAGATCACCGTGCGGCGTTCGCTGGCCAGTCACATTCCCGACGATGTGCTCAAGCACAACGTGGAGCTCGGGATAATTTCTTACGATCCGCAGGAACCGCATCTACGCTCGACGGTTGTCTATTTGGACGAGTTGGCCCTGATCGTTCCTCCCGGTCATCCCCTGGCCTCGGCGGGCGAAGTCAGCGTTCGGCAACTGGGCGCGGAGTCGTTCGTGGCCCACATCGTCGCGTCGCCTTATCGCGATAAAGTGATCGAAGCGTTTCGCCACCACAAAACTCCCTTACACATGGACGTCGAGCTGCCCACGCTGCAAGCCATCAAACGGTTCGTGTCCATGGGGAAAGGAGTGGCGCTGGTGCCGGAGATGAGCGTGGAAAATGAGATTGCCCGCGGTGACCTGGTGTGCGTGAAGGTGCGCGACCTGCATTTTCAGCGCAAGCTGCGCCTCGTGTACCGGCAGGAATCGGGGCTGTCGCACGCCGGCAGAGCGTTTTTGAAAGTGGCGGAGCAGGTGGCAAAAGACCGAGGCGGCCGTTATCGCTTCCAGCGGGAAAAGTAGCGCCTATGCCGACTGTATTTCTTCCTGAACCATCGCCGCCATAGCTTCCGGAACGCTGGCGTAGACATCGAAAACCGATACCAGATTGGTGATTTCGAAAAGGTGTCGAACTGATTTTTTGGGGCTGGCAAACTTCAGCGTGTGTCCGGCCGCTTCCGCCCACATGTGAGTCAGCACAAGTTCGCCCAAGCCGCCGCTGTCCACGGAATCGATTCCCGCTAAATCCACCACCATGCGGTGCGCGGAGGGCAGCACTTCCGCCACGATGTTCGAGAGCGCCCGAGCCTCGCTGCGGAAGATGATCCGGCCCTGACAGTGCAGTACCACGGCGCTCCCGGAATGTCCGGCTTCCAGCGTCAACTGCAGCTTCTTCTCAATTCTCTTGTCGGTGGCCGAGGACACACGCGCGATCGAAGCAGCCGGTGCAGCGACTGGATTTTCGGGTTTCATGGCTACACGCTAGTCCCAGACAAGAAACCGTTGGTTGCGCGGAGATGAAAGTTCAGTAAATTTGGGCCTTATTCCCCTGTGGATTTCCCCCTGTGTTCCTCTGTGGCCTCAGTGGTTAAAGGTTCCTTTGGAGTAAACCACAAGCGTCGGTCACCAGGAACACAGGGGGAAACCCAGCCTACTTTGAATCTTTGCGGCGGGACGAATCCACAGCCGGGACGAGTGGCCGCCGCAACGGCACGATCGCGCCTTTGGAAGGATCGGCAGCAGCCGATGCACGGGCCAGCACCTCGTGCTGGATGTACTGCACGAACTCCTGGATCTGGCGCTGCATTTCTTCCATGCGCTCGCGCATTTGCAAAATGATGGCAATGCCGCTGATGTTGACGCCCAGATCGCGAGCCAGCGACAGAATGAACTCCAGCCGCTGCAAATCCTCATCAGTGTACAGTCGGGTGTTGCCCTCGGTACGGCTGGGCTTGAGCAGCCCTTCGCGTTCGTAGAGCCGCAAGGTCTGCGGATGAATCTCATACATCTCAGCCACCGCCGAGATCATGTACGCGCCTTTGGATTTACGCTTGGAGGACATGTTCGGAATGAGAAGTCGATTCTCGATGCAAGAGCCAACAGCTAACCAGCCAAGCGATGGTTCCAAGCATGTACCATGCAATGCCGACCCCGCCGAAATCAAGGGGCCACACCCAAACCAAAATAGCGCCGAGAACAAACGCGAACGTAGGAGTCCGCCAAGAAGTCGCGTGATGCCAGTTGACTAAGATGGAGAAGCAGGATACGAAGGCGAGAACAGCAATGCTTGGTGCCACAAAGAAGACGACGAGAATTGCATCACCAAGATCGCCCGGCCCATGCACTTTTCCAAGGAGGAAATCTAGCGTGACCGCACCAAGAGCTGCGAGCGTCAGTGCCACGACGCCGGAAGCCAGAAGAGCCAGAGGCACCGCGAAATAGGCCGGCATTCTCCGATAAACGCTCTGGATGCTCATACTGAGACTAATGTAGCACCGCGAGCAAAGAAAAGCGGGACAACTCCCGTCATCCCGCAAGTCGAGTCAATCTCCAGCTACGACGCCAGCTCTGGTTTCGGCTCCGCAGGCGCCCAGCCTGCGGGTTTCAGCGCATGATTGATCAAATAGGCGACCACGCCACCACCCACTAAGATTAAGCCAAACAAGAACGAGCTCATGCCCAGCACAACTTCATGTTCGCTGCGAACGATGGCAAATCCCAGCAGCAGAACCGGAGGAATACCAACCGCAATCGCTCCAAACAGGCCGCCCGGCACGCGGAACGGACGCTTCAATTCCGGTTCGCGGATGCGCAGACAGATCAAGGCGACAAATTCGAGCGTGAGGCTGGCACCGTAAATCATGATGTCGAGCGTCACCAGCCGTTCGAAGCCGAGATTCAGAGCCAGGCCCCAGCCAACCGCCAGCGCCAGAATCGCGACCCAGGGGGCGCGCGATTTCGGATGCAGCTTGCCAAAAACTTTCGGCAACATGCCATCCTGAGCCATGGCCAGCGGCAGCCGCGAGTAGCTCATGACCAGGGCATTGAACATGCCAAAGCCGCTCATCATGCCGCCCGCCACCAGCGCGATTCGAAGCACCGGACCACCCATCAACTGGGCAACGTCGGCCCAAGCGCCGGTTTCCCAGGCGCTCGCCGGAAGTCCGGTCATCCACATGGCGGCAAAGGGAAGAACGTAAGTGATGCAGACGATGGCCACCGCGACCAGCATAGCGCGCGGATAGGTGCGCTGCGGACGCTCCACTTCGGTGGCAATAGTCGAGGCATTGTCCCATCCCATGTAGTTCCACATGCAGATGAGCAGCCCGCCAAGAATATCGACGTTCGAAGTAGTCGGCTTGGTAACCGCATTCGCCAGCGCATGAATCTTGAACGGAGCCAGCACAAAAATCGCCGCAAAGGGCGCCGACAGGGCGAAAAACAGCCACAGCGAGGTGGTCGAGACGACCTTCACACCCATGATATTGAGGACAGCGCAGACAATCACCACGCCCAGCGCGACGGCCACGCCGCGATGGTTCTCCTGAAACCAGGGAAACATGCGCGTGAGGTAGGCGACGAAAAGCGTGGGATAAATCGCCATATCGAAAATGGACGCTACCAGCGACAGCCAGGCTTCCTGAAATCCCCAGAAATTTCCCATGGCGCGCCGCACCCAGGCGTAGTAGCCGCCTTCAAAGGGCAGCGCGCTAGAGAGCTCGCCAATCATGAACGCGGTCGGCAGGCTCCAGAGAAGTGGGGTCAACAACAGGATGAGAATTGCTTTTCCATACCCGGCGCCGTGCACGATGTCTTCGGTGCCATAGGTTCCACCCGAGACCATAAAGAAGGTCGCGGCGACCAAAGGCCAAAGGGTGAGGCGGATGGACTTTTTCGTCTTCTTGATCTGGGGAGCGACGGCAGGAATCAAGCCAGGCTGCGAAAGATTAGCTGGTGCGGTAGCTGTTGCCAATTTCTATGGCTTCCTCCTCAGGCGACTCACTCTCACCACCGCGTCTCCCTTGAAAATGTTGCTCGCGGCTCCCAGGGTGGACAGCGATTCCCGGGCATTGTCGGCGAAGTTAGTTCGCATGTGTGAGATTACGGCAAATTTCCACAGATGCAAGAAATTTTTGAGTTATTTTGTAAATTTCCTGTGCGCGAGCGGGCTGGTACGGAGGTAACGGAGGAGAATGCTCTTAGCGAGGATGCCGAAGATAGGGAAATCGGATGGCTGTTCCCGGCGATTTGCTGTATAAATCTGCCCGGGGTTTCCCTTTAGTCAAACTTCGGAGGAATCAGGATGAGGAAAATTGTGCTCGGAATTTTGTGTGTTTGTGCAGGTCTGTTGCTCGCTCAACCGGGCTCACATCAGAATGCGTTCACGCCCGACCAGATCAAATTCGGACCACCGCCGCCTTTCGTTGCTCCAGGAGCGCAACTGGCTGTAATTGAGGGGGATCCAACGGCGAATTCGGGCGACTTTACCATCCGCCTCAAGATGCCTGACGGATACAAGATCGCTCCGCATTGGCATCCCAAGCGAGAAAATGTGACCGTGATTTCCGGCAACTTCAAGGTCGGGATGGGCGACAAGTTCGAAGAGGGGAAAATGATGACTTTTCCGGCGGGTAGCTTCGCCTATCTCGATCCTGACATGCACCACTATGCCATGGCTTCCGGGGATGTGGTGGTCCAGGTTCACGGCATGTCGCCGCTACAGTTCAACTACGTGAATCCATCAGACGATCCCAGCAAGCGTTAACAAAGCTTCAGCTGTCAGCTCTCAGGAAACTGACTGCTCGCCTGAGAGCTGACGGCTAGATTTCCTTCCACAGCTCTGCCCGCGGATCTTCCGGGTTCAGCTTGGCCAGTTCGCGCAGCAGTTCTTTGGTCTTCTCGTCGCGAGGCATAGGCACGGTAATCTTGACCTCGACGATCTCGTCGCCGCGGACGCCGTCCTTCGTCGCTGACGGCACGCCCTTTTCGCGCAGCCGCAGCTTCTGGCCCGACTGCGTTCCGGGAGGAATCTTCAGCATGCTCCGGCCATCAATGGTGGGCACTTCAATCTTCGATCCCAAGGCGGCTTCGACCGCCGTCACCGGCACCGTGATGTGGATGTCGTCGCCTTCGCGCCGGAACAGTGGGTGCTCGCCGATGCGGATGATCACATACAGATCGCCGACCCCGCCTCCCCGCAGCCCGGCGTTGCCTTTGCCTGCAATGCGAATGCGCTGCCCGTCGCGGGTTCCCGCCTTGATGCGGATCTCCAGCGGATCGGTGCGCTCGACGCTGCCTTCGCCATGGCACACCGGGCAGGTCGAAATATTCTTACCCGTCCCATGGCAACGCGGGCAGGTGACGTTGAACTTCATCCGCCCGCCCGTCTGTTCGATCGTTCCCTTGCCATGGCATTGCGGACATTGCCCCGGAGCCTCGAGGTAGCCATTGCCGTGGCAGTTTCCGCACACATCGCGCCGGGCGATATTCAGCTTCATCACCCCGCCGCGAATCGCCGTCCAGAACGGCACGTTCACCTGGTACTCCAGGTCGCTGCCCGGCTCCGGCCCTTGCTCGGCGGCCTCG
>Ga0181532_10005432_pt1 | contig 10822 bp, 11 predicted proteins | sample PEATcosm2014_Bin_33_FD_119768 | JGI IMG/M metagenome (GOLD analysis project Ga0181532, IMG submission 119768) | Peatland microbial communities from MTU Mesocosm Facility, Houghton, MI, USA - PEATcosm2014_Bin11_30_metaG | ecosystem: Environmental > Terrestrial > Soil > Wetlands > Peat | place... | reverse complement strand
TTCGTCGACCACTGCGTCGTTGGAATCGAGCTCAACCTCAAGACCATCGAGCACTACGTCCACAACTCCCTCATGCTCGTTACCGCGCTGGCCCCCAGAATCGGTTACGACAACGCCGCCAAAGTTGCGAAGACCGCGCACCAGCAGCACATCAGCCTTCGCGAGGCCGCCATGCAACTGGGCCACCTCACCCCAGAGGAATTCGACAAGCTCGTCAAGCCCGAAGATATGACCCACCCCTGATGCCCGAACTTCATTTTCGAAGGGGTGCAGCACGCCGGGTCCTCAGCGGTCCGCCCTGGGCGCCTTTCTTTCAAATCTTTCCCTTCCGCGCGGGCCCTCAAGGGGTAAAATCTGTTCTATCGGTAACCTCTATGTCTGGCCGGCATCCAGTCTCGCTCTACCTCGCAGTGCTCCTACTGCTCTCCCTACCTGCGCCTTTTCTATTTGCCCAGCCCAAACACGAAAAAACCGTCTGGAACTACGACGGCGGCCTGCAGTTGACGACTGATGGCGGGCTTCCCTCCGGACCCTGCTTTCGCCTCACTGGCCGCGCCACCGCCCCCGGTTACTTTAACAACCTGAAGCGAGTCGACACCGAGCTCGGTACCCTGATGCATCGCGGCAATGAAATCGTCACCGAGTTCCCGGCCCAATTGCACCTCAGCTTCCTCATGTACGATTTCCCTTGCGACAGCCAGCTGCAAACCGTGGGCGGTCGCACTTATCTGACCCACGCACAGGTCAGCACCCTCCGCCTCACTTTCTACTGGAAACGTGGCCTCGCTCTCCGCCCCGCGACCGGTATCGTCCCCAAACATTTTGAGACGCGGGCTGTCCAGCCTTATGCGGTCGACCTGGCCGCCGATCTCCCCGAAAAATTTGAATGGCTATTTGAATTTGACGTGCCCAGCGCCGGCGTTCCCGTTTCCGACAGCCTGGTGGTGATCCTGCGCACACCCGACGGTCACATCGCCGCCCGCGCGGCCGCAAGAATGTGACGGCATCCTACTCCAGCCGCATCTCCGGAATCTGCTCGCGAACAATCAATTTCGCTCCCGTCCGCTCTTGCACCTCTTCCGCCTTCCATCCCGGCGCCACTTCCCGCAACACCAGTCCTTCCGGCGTCACATCGATCACTGCCAGATCCGAGACCACGGTATCCGTGCATGCGATCCCCGTCAGCGGATAATTGCACTGCTTCACTATTTTCGGCGCTCCATCCTTCGTGTTGTGTTCCATGCACACAATCAGCCTCTTGGCACCGGCCGCAATGTCCATCGCTCCGCCGATTCCCCCGCTGCCTTTCGATCCTGGGATCTTCCAATTCGCCAAGTCGCCTTTTTCCGAGACCTGAAATCCGCCGAGCGCCGCCACATCCAGATGCCCGCCGCGCGTCATCAGGTGCGCATCCGCCTGGCTGAAGAACGAAGCACCCGGAATTAGGGTCACCGGGACTTTCATCGCATCCACCAGGTCAGGGTCCTCTTCGCCCGCCTTGGCGCGCGGGCCCATGCCGAGGATTCCATTCTCGCTATGGAAGTAAACTGTCACACCCTTCGGCAAATACTCCGAAATAAGGTTTGGAATTCCCCACCCAAGATTCACGTAAGCGCCGTCCGGTAATTCCTGCGCCGCACGCTGCGCAATCTGTTCACGGGTAAGACGCGGTTTATCCGGCATAATGCAATCCTTTCGCCTGCACGATCCGGTGCACGAAGATCGCCGGAGTAATCACATTCTCCGGCGCAATCGAGCCCACTGGCACAATCTCGTCCACCTCTACGATAGTCATTGTGGCCGCCATGGCCATGATCGGATTGAAATTCCGTGCCGCCAGCCGGTAGGTCAGGTTGCCGAGCTCATCCGCCTGCTGCGCCTTGATCAGAGCAAAGTCGGCATGAATCGGCATTTCCAGGATGCAGCGTTTCCCTTCGATCTCGCGTTCCTCCTTGCCCGCGCCTACTTCCGTTCCCACTCCCACCGTCGTGTAGAAGCCCATCAGTCCCGCCGCTGCAGCCCGCATGCGCTCGCATAAAATCCCTTGCGGCACCAGTTCGCAAGTCACCTCCCCCTTCGCAAATCTCTCCTGGAAATAATTTGCATGCGGCCCGGGGAACGAACAGATCACGTGCTTCACCTGGCCGTTCTTGAACATGATCCCCAGTTCGCCCTCGCGCGTTCCGCAATTATTGCTGATGGCGACGATATTCTTGGTTCCCTTGCGCGACAACGCCTGAATTAAATTATTCGGGAAACCCGCCCCGCCAAATCCTCCGAACATGATCCGCGCCCCGTCGGGAATATCCGCGACGGCAGCGTCCAGCGAACTTACGATTTGCTGATTCATCGCGCTCCCGTCAAATCTGGATTGCTGTTACCCATAGATTGTTCCCGACCAGCGCAAAATGGGCAACCCTGCCCGTGTCCTCCAAACCAGCCAATTTGCCCGAATGCCTAAACCGGGGGAGCCTCGCCGTCCTTGCGGATTCCTTCGAATATCATGCGCAGAAAAACCGTCTTGATCTGTTCCGGATCAGAAAGCTGCTCCGCATCGTACCAGCGGTACAGCCAATTGCACATCCCCAGGATCCCGTTGACCACGATCCAAGGCTCACCTTCCATGAGCTTGCCCAGCTCTTGCCCCCGCCTCACCAACTCCACAAATCGCGAATTGTACCGCGACATCACCGAAATCAGCTTGTGCTGCCGCTTCCCTGAAAGCGAATCGAATTCGTGCAAGAACAGTCCAAACGGGACACGGTTCTGAATGATGTAGTCGATCTGCGCACGAATCGCCCGCTCCAGTTGCTCCACGGGATCGCCATGTGGATCGATTTGCGTCGCAATGAACGCGTCGCCGTCTTCAATCCCCGCCAGCAGCAGCTGAAACAGCAGATCTTCCTTGGACTTGATGTAGTAGTAGAGCGAACCCTTCAGCATCCCGACGTCGCGTGCCACGTCTTCAATGCTCGTTGCGTGAAATCCTTTGGTGAAAAAAATGTTGGCGGCGCTTTGCAGCACCTCTTCGAGCCGTGTGGCTGGCTTGGCCTGCTTCGGGTCCCGTGGAGCTTGCCGCGCTCGCAGCGGCTTCGGGGTGGCTTTTCCTTTTCGCATTTTTTTGGGCACGACGGTCCTCGGCGGAGCGATGTTCCTATGTTAGCAGACGCCGCGAAGGGGAATGAATGCAGACGACGCCTGCCGGCCATCCTGGGAGCAAACGGCGGCCAGTGTCCAAAGCGCACCCTGGCCCAGATTGAGGGATGTGAAAAACTCTTGCATTGTGGGGAAACCGGCGTGTTATCCTCTCCGTAAAAAAGAACCCATTCTTTTTCCCCGCAAGAGAAGGGTGGATTTTCATGGTTTCGCAACATCTAAAGGAAACGCTCGATCGCTATCACGTGGGAGACAAGCTCAAGCACCTGCGCCTTCGCCGCAAAATGGGCCTGGTCGAGCTCAGCCGCCACACCAGCCTCTCTCCGGCACTGCTTTCCAAGCTGGAGCACGGCAAACTCTATCCCACTCTTCCTACGCTCTCCCGCATCGCGCTGGTTTTCAGTGTCGGACTTGATTATTTTTTCAATGATGAAAGAGACAAGCACACCTTTGCCCTGGTTCGAAAAAAGGACCGGTTGCGGTTCCCCGAATCGCCTGAACTTGCCAAAACCTCTTTTGATTTTGAATCTTTGGATTTTCTGGCCACCGATCGGAAATTCAACGCTTACCTGGCCGATTTTCGCACCGTGCCGGAAAGTGAGATTCGCACGCATCAGCACACCGGCGTCGAATTTATCTACGTTCTAAAAGGAAAGCTGGCGCTCAAGATTGGCGCCGAGCAGGAAATCCTGGATGCCGGCGACTCCTTGTACTTCGATTCGCAATTGCCCCACGGTTACTCGCGTGTTGGCACCAAACCCTGCAGCGCCGTTGTCATCACTGCGGACTGACTACATGGCAGGAGTGTGTTTTCACCACCAGCCAGAGAATTAAGCCTGGGGTCAGTTCCAGTGAGCGCATTGCTCCCGGTGTCACGTGAACCGTGAAACGCGCGCCAGCATTGACGCGCACGATACCAAGCGGCCCTCGCACTTCGAGCGACTCCACCGTCCCCGGCAGAACATTGCGGGCGCTGAGCCCGTGCAGTGCGTGCGTCGCCAATAAAATGTCTCCCGCACGGATCGCCACCTGCACCGATTCGCCCAATTGCGCGGTCCCTAGGGGAACTTCCAGCTCACAATGAGTTGCATCCAACGCCACGCGCATCACGCCGTCCACCGCACGTTGTTCGATTACCTTTCCCTGCAGTAGGTTTTCAAATCCGGCTGCCTGAGCAAGTCCTGCCGACCGCGGCGCATCCAGTACCGCGCCGGGCATCCCGCTTTTGCGCCCTTGCCCGCCTTCAATCGCCAAGACACGGTCTCCGATTGCATTCACCTCTTCCCGATTGTGCGTTACATACAAAATCGGAATACCATGCACCGTATTCCATTCCCGCAGGTCCTGCAAAATCGACTGCCGCAAACCCTCGTCGAGCCCCGTCAGCGGTTCATCGAGAAGGAGAACGCGCGGCTCTGTCACCAAGGACCTTGCCAGCGCGACTCTCTGTTTTTCTCCCCCCGAAAGTTCCGCAGGCTTCCGCCGCCGCAAAGCCTGAATGTGGAAAGTGGCGAGAATGCGCTCCACTTTTTCCGAGCGGTCCGCAGCTGGCAAATGCGAAAGCCCATAGCTGGCATTTTCTTCTACAGACATATTGGGAAAAAGCGCCAACGATTGGAAGACATATCCAATACCCCGCTTTTGAGGTGGGAGGAAGATCTTTTTTTCCGAGTCGAAGAATACTTCTTCACCCAGTTTGATAAATCCTTCGTCCGGGCTCACTAGCCCCGCGATGCAATCGAGCAGCGTGGATTTCCCCGCCCCGGAAGGGCCGAACAGCACCGTGAAACCTGCTGAAAAGCTCTCCTCGATTCCCAGTTGGAAAGGCGGCGTACCCGCCGCGCGGAACCGTTTTTGGATACGTACGGAAAGCCTCGAAGTGACTACCGGCTCGGCCACAGTGACCATACCCGGCGATTGACGCCATAAACTACAGACAGCACCACAAACGACATCAGCAGCAGCAGGAGCGCCGTCTGGTGCGCGCTTGTGTAATCGAGCGCTTGCACGCGATCGTAAATATCGATCGATACGGTTCGTGTTATTCCTGCTAGGTTTCCCCCGACCATCAGCACCACGCCGAACTCGCCGAGCGTGTGCGCGAAACTGAGCACCACCGCCGTGATCACGCCCGGCCACGCAAGCGGCAGAATAATTCGCGCAAAGGTTCTCGCTCGGCCGGCTCCCAACATCGACGAGGCGTCCAGCAGTCGTCGATCCAGCGATTCGAAACTCGCCACCAGGGGCTGCACAGCGAACGGCAAACTGTAAATCAGGGAGGCAATGACCAGACCCGTGAATGTGAAGGCCAGCGTATGCCCGAACAACGCCCGCCAGATTCTGCCGAGGGCGCCATGCGGTCCCATCGCAATCAGTGCATAGAACCCGAGCACAGTTGGCGGAAGGACCAGCGGCAAAGCCACGACCGATTCGACCAGGAATTTTCCCCGCCACGCAGTGAATGCCAGCCAGTACGCCAGTGGCAGCGCCACCAGGAGGAGCAGCGTCGACACCGTGCTTGCCAGCCGCAAGGAGAGCAGCAGCGCTTCAATATTCATGGCTTCTGGGGGGGTCCAGCCGGGGCCAGACCGTATCCCGCCAGGATCTTCCGCCCTTCTTCGCCTTTCACAAACTCAAGGAACGCGCTTGCCGCAGCCCTATTTGTGGATGATGTAACGATTACCGCGGCCTGTTGCAGCGGTGTATACAGATCGGCCGGAACCTCCCAGCGCTCCCCGCCTTTCATGCTTTCCGCAAAGGTAAGAGAGAGGGCAAGAATTCCCACCTGCGCGCTTCCAGACTGAGCAAACTGCGCCGCCTGCGATATGTTTTCCCCAAAAACCAGTTTGCATCTGATCTGGTCGTAGAAGCCCGCCTTTTGCAATGCCTCCACTGCCGCCCGTCCGTAAGGGGCGTGCTCCGGATTCGCAATGGCAATTTTCTCAACTCGAGAATTCTTCAGTACCTCGAAACCTTTCTCGGCCAAATGAAGATTGGCCCCCGCCGGCGCCCACAACACCAGCCGGCCCTGTCCATAAATGATAAGAGATTGGCCATCGGCAACTCCTGCCGAAACAAGTTGCTGTGGATACTGGGCATCCGCGGAGAAAAAAAGATCGAAGGGCGCGCCATTCTGGATCTGCGCGCGGAAATTGCCGCTCGATCCGTAGCTGACCGCCACCTTCGTTCCGGTTTTCTTCTCGAACTGGCTGGCCAGATCGTTCATCGCGAACTGCAGATCGGAAGCCGCCGCAACACGCAGAGTCTGCGCGCTCGCGGTGCGAACCAAAGCCAGCAGGCAAACAAGAACCAGTATTTTACGGAGCATCATCATCGGCAAACTCCTAAGTTCATACGCGCAGAATCATCACTTCGGTGGATTTAATCAGTGCGGCCGCGCGCTCTCCGACTTTCAGCCGCAATTCCTTGGCCGCATCCGCGGTGATGATCGAGGTAATGTGCTGCTCCCCGATGGACAGGGTTACCTGCGCCAGCAGTCCACTGAATTTCAACGCCACCACTCGCCCGATCAACTGGTTCCGCCCGCTGATCTTTCGGAAATTCCCGCGCCGCATAGAGATATCGCCACGCTCCAGATTCTTCGGAATCAGCCTGTCTATTTCCGATTCCGGCACCCGGTGGTGTCCGCCGGGGGTCTTGGCCGTCTTGATTTTCTTGTTATAAATCCACTGTTTCAGCGTGGGATAACTGATACCCAGTACGTTTGCTGCTTCGCGAGGCGCAAGGAGCCTTTGCATGAATTTCTCCTGGGCATGAGAATAAACGTATTCATCAGCTAAGACAATACGATTTTACTCGGTTTTAAGGTACGGCCGCCCGGATTGTCTTGAGCAGCGAAGGCCGCCCCTTTTGTGCAGCGCATGCCAGCACAGGGTGGGCTTGCATAGCGGGTTACTCTTGCGGGGATGGCCCTCTGAGGTGGTCCGCCGCTCACTGCAACAATGGAAACTCAAACTCTAATTCCGCAGCGGCTTCCCGGTCTTCAGCGTGAACGCAATCCGTTCCTGGGTCTTCTTCTCGCCGCAAAGTGACACGAACGCCTCGCGTTCCAGATCGAGTACATACTGCTCGGTGACATACTGCGGCGCTGACAACGCTCCTCCGGCCAGAATATTCGATAGTTTCCTTGCCACGTGCGCGTCGTAATCCGAAGCGTAACCGCCGCGCACCATCAGGTGAATCGCCATTTTCGCCGCCGCCAGGAACGATTCCCCTAGTACCTTGATCTGCGTCGTCTGCGCGCCTTCTTGCCAGGATGAAGCTGCCGGCTTCCAGCCTCCGTGCGCCAGTCCCAGAGCGGTCTGCTTCGCATCCGCCACCAAGCGCTCGCGATTCAACGATACCGCATCATTGCGGCGCAAGTAGCCCAACTCGCGACACTCCTCCGCGCTCGTTCCCACCTTCGCCGTTGCGATGTTCTCAAATACCGGCCTCAAGGTGTGAAACAAATCAAGATCATCCCCCGACGCGGCGTTCTCATTCGCGTGAATCAGCATCTCCTTCGTTCCCCCGCCGCCGGGAATCAGCCCCACGCCTGTTTCCACCAGCCCGATATAGGCCTCCGCAGCGGCGTGAATCTTCGCTGCGTGCAGGCTGATCTCGCACCCACCGCCTAGCGCCAGTCCCTGCGGCGCCGCCACCACCGGCTTCGGCGCATACTTGATTGCCAGATTCACGTTCTGGAACTGTTTCACCGCCATGTGCAATTCGTCCCACTCCTGCTCTTGTGCGCCGATCAGCACTAGCATCAGGTTCGCGCCAACGGAAAAATTCGTGGCCTGGTTGGCGATCACCATCGCGTCAAAACCGCTTTCCAGCCTCTTCAGGCCCTTATGAATCATGGAGATCAGGTCCGCGCCGATGGCATTCATCTTGGCGTGAAATTCGCAGCAAAGGGCGCCATCGCCCAGATCGATCAGGCTCGCCCCCGCGTTATGTTCCACTTCGCGCCCCGCGTCCTTCAGATTCTTCAGAATCAGGATCCCTGCCGGCTCCTGCACCTTTTTCATCGAGCCGCTGGCAAAATCAAAAACGCTCGTCTCGCCCTTGAGCGACTCGTAGAGACTCTTTCGCCCGCTGGCCAGTGCTTTCTCAAAAATCGGCGGAAGGCTGCGCCCTTCCTTTTTGATCTGTTCCGCAAAGGCTGTGAGCCCGATCGCATCCACGCTCTCAAACGGTCCCAACTCCCAGGCAAACCCCCAGCGCATCGCGTGATCGACGTCCACGATGTGATCTGAAATCTCCGGCATGCGCCGCCCCGCGTATAAGCACATTTCGGAAAGTCCGCCCCAGATGAACTGCTGCGCCTTGTCGGTTTTCTGTCCTTCAAACAAGGGTGTCAGCAATCCGCGTAGCCGCTCGCGCGTATCCTCGATCGCCTTCCCCGCTTCGATCGAGCCGAACTTCGCCTTCTGACGTACCCGGTACTCCATCGTGTTCACGTCTAGCGTGAGAATTTCCTTCTCGCCCTCGCCGCCTTTGACGCGCTTGTAAAAACCCTGTCCGGTCTTGTCGCCCAGCCACTTCCGCTTGGCCATCTCCTCGACCATCGCTGGAATCTTGTATGCTTCTCGCGATTCGTCGTCGGGAGCAGTCTCGTAGATGTTTCTCACCACATGCATCAGCACATCCAGCCCAACGATGTCCGCGGTACGAAATGTCGCGGATTTCGGCCATCCCACTGCCGGCCCCGTACACGCGTCCACTTCCTCAATCGTCATTCCCAGCGCGGCCATCAACCGCAGGGCGTTCAGCATCGAAAACGTCCCGATACGGTTGGCGATGAAGTTCGGCGTATCCTTGGCGATCACCACGCCCTTCCCCAGCCGCCGGTCGCAAAAATCCGAAATCATGTCCACAACTTCGCGCGAAGTCTTCGGTCCAGAAATTACTTCCACCAATTTCATGTATCGCGGCGGATTGAAAAAGTGTGTTCCGGCCCAGTGCTGCTGAAACTCTTCCGGCAAACCTTCAGCGATTAGGTGCACCGGCAATCCGGATGTATTGGTCGTGACTATTGCGCCGGGCTTGCGGAATTGCGCCACTTTCGCCAGCAGCCCACGCTTGATTTCCAGGTTTTCCGCCACTACCTCGATGATCCAGTCCGCATCGGCAATCCGCGGCAGATCGTCCTCAAAGTTCCCAATGGAAATCCTGGAAGCACACCCTACCGTGAAAAATGCGGCAGGCCTCGATTTCTTCGCCGCCTCTAGTCCGGCCACCACAATTCTGTTTCGTTCCGCGGGCGAAGCATCCTTCGGCACAATATCCAGCAACAGGCAAGGCAGCCCAGCATTGGCAAAGTGCGCAGCGATTCGGGCGCCCATGGTCCCGGCGCCAAGAACTACGGCTTTCTGAATGTTTTGGTTCATGACACAGCCTTCGGCAGTGAGTTTAGGACTGCAGAACAGGTTACAAAATGGTGTCGCCCTGGTCAAACGAGTGTTTGGTAACCTCTCGCGCGTCGTAAAATGAGGAATTATGGCAAGCGAGAAGAACGGCGAATCGCAGAACTTCCTGCGCATGGCCCGAGACGTGTTCCGCGCCTTCGCCTATGGTGGCGCGCCCAAAGGAACCAGGCGTCCGCGAGTGGGCATTGCGCTGGCCGGCGGTTTCGCCCGTGGCATTGCCCACATCGGCGTCCTCCGCGTGCTGCGCGAAGCAGACATTCCTATCGACGTTGTCGCCGGTACCAGCGTCGGCGCGCTCATCGCTACCGGCTACTGTGCCGGCACTTCCCTCGAAATGATGGAGCGCATCGCTTACCAAACCAAGTTTGCGGATTTCGGCCGCTGGACTCCGTCCTGGCTGGGTCTCGCCACCAATAACCGCCTCGCTCAGTTCATCGAGCGCATGACACCCGTAAAGCGCTTCGAGGATCTGCAGAAGCCTCTCGCCATCGCGACCACCGACATCAATGTCGGCCTGCCGGTTTACTATCATGGCGGCCCGATTGGTCCACCGCTTCGCGCTTCCTGCGCCTATCCCGGATTGTTCGTGCCAATAAAATATGAAGGTCGCACGCTCGTTGATGGCTTCCTTACTGCGCTCGTTCCCATCGAAGGCACACTGTTGCTCGGCGCCGAGCTGGTCATCGCTGTCTATCTCGAAGCCGGCTCGATCGGGGAGCCTCGCACTTTCACTGACGTCCTCAGCCGCTCTTTCACCATCATCCAGAAACACGCCGACCTCGAATGGCGCAAGGAAGCCGACATCATCATCGAGCCGGACGTAACTCCATTTCTTTGGGATGATTTTTCCAAGACCAGCGATTTGATCCGCGCGGGAGAAGAAGCCGCGCTCAAAGCTTTACCCGCAATCCGCGCCGCGCTCGACAGCAAATCGGTGCTCGCTGCGGAAGAGTCCTAGCGCTGCTCCGCGCTAACTCCGCGAAACTTCCACTCTCACCGGCTGCCCTTCTCCCTTGCCACGTTGCGTCAGCCACGCCGCCAGCCCTTCCGCAAACCGTTCCGGCGTCAGCCGGAAACTCGCTTCCACGCGGCCATCCGCCACCGGAAGTGTATCGTCAAAGTCGGCGGAGTTCGTGAAATTTCGCATGCAGAACTGGTCCAGCCACTCCAATGGGCACGGTTTGCGCCCACCGCGGATCAGAACATCCACCTTAAATTTCTGTGCATACATGCAG
>Ga0181532_10005430_pt1 | contig 10825 bp, 10 predicted proteins | sample PEATcosm2014_Bin_33_FD_119768 | JGI IMG/M metagenome (GOLD analysis project Ga0181532, IMG submission 119768) | Peatland microbial communities from MTU Mesocosm Facility, Houghton, MI, USA - PEATcosm2014_Bin11_30_metaG | ecosystem: Environmental > Terrestrial > Soil > Wetlands > Peat | place... | reverse complement strand
GGGCATCACGCCGGATTACGTCAAGCAAGTCCACGAACTGGGCATGAAGGCCGATGCCGACGATCTGATCGGACTGAAAGTGCAAGGCGTCACTCCGGAATACGTGCGCGAGATGCGCAGCCTTGGATTGAAATTGGATTCAGACGAAGTCATTGGAATGAAGGTCCAGGGAATTACGCCCGAATATGTAAAGAGCATGCAGGAACTCGGCTTGAGTCCAAATTCCGACGAACTCATCGGAATGAAGGTGCAAGGCATCACGCCGGCTTACGTGAAAGAACTGCAGGCCGCCGGGTACAAGGTGGATGCCGACGAAGCTATTTCCGCCAAGGTGCAAGGGATTACACCCGCGTTTATCGCCAAGGTGCGGAGCCATGGCTTCAAGGACCTGACGCTGGACAAGCTGATCGCCCTGAAGGTGACCGGCGCCCTAGACGCCGAGAAGTAAACCCGGGAGGAAAATCATGAACCGCCGCGAAGCACTCATCGCTTACCTTCTTGTGGCCAGCGCCCTTCTGTTCGGATTGGCGTCCCGTGCCGCGGATGCATTTGGCGGAAGTTGGACACTGCATCGATCGGAGGAGCAGGGAAAGGTGGAGTTCACGCTGATCCATCAGCAGCACGGCCACTCTTCGAGCCACGAATCGGCATGGCCACTCGCTGCGTTTGTTGGGCTGGACACTACCCGGTCCGGAAAGCAGGAAGTGAAGTTTACGATCACGCGCGATGCCGGACATTTTGACTGCGAAGGTTACCTGACCGACGGCGAAGGCGCCGGGGTCTTCCACTTTCAAGCAGACTCAAAATATTCGTCAGAAATGAATGCTCTGGGATTTACGGGAATCGACGAAGAGAAGCAGTTCACCTTGGCGGTGATGGATGTAAGCCTGAATTTTGCGAAGGAAATGCAGGGCGAGCAGCTCGAGGGGCTGAACACTGACAAACTGATCGCATTCCGCATTTTCAATGTCAATCCGGCGTTCATTCATGAATTGCGAGGCGCGGGAATTAAGGCCAGCGATTGCGACAAACTGGTTGCGTTGCGCATTCACGGAGTCACACCGGAAATGGTGCGTTTCTTGCGTCAATCTGGCTATCAGCCGGACGAAGATCAACTGATTGCCATGCGCATTCACGGGGCCACACCCGAATGGATCAAGGAATTACAGAAGGAAGGCTACAACCACGTGGAACTGGATGAGTTGATTGCGTTCCGGATCCACGGAGTATCTCCCGAATTCATTCAGAAACTGCAATCGCTCGGCTACCAGCACCCCGAGCCGGAGCAACTGGTGGCGATGCGAATTCACGGGGTAACGCCGGAATATATCAGCGGCCTGAAATCGCGCGGTATGCAAAACCTGACGGTGGATCAACTGGTGAGCCTGAGGATTCAGGGGATCAACTAAGCAATCAGGACTGCTCGTATGAGCAATGCCGTAGTACTCCCGTAGTACTGTTATTTCACATCTTTTGATTGCTCTGCATGGATCAATTTCGTAGAATCCACTCCCGCCCCGAACGAAGTCAGATTACTCTTTCTACGATTGGGACCCATGTACGAGCTGTTCCTCGAGCACTTCGGGCTTCAAAGAGATCCTTCTCACGTCGCGCAGGACCCGCAATGTTTCTACTCCACTTCGGCCTGCGACGGGGCATTCGGTCAGTTGGCGTTTGGAATTAAATCCCGCCAAGGTGTCATGGTGCTAACCGGAGAGCCGGGAACCGGGAAGACCACGATTCTTCACTGTTTGCTCGAATGGCTCCTGCAGCAGGGATACTCCACCTCCTTCGTCTTCCATTCACAGGTTTCGTCCCTGGAACTACTGGAAATGATCGTGCAGGACTTCGGGATTCACTGCCCTTCGCTCACCAAGTGCGATCTGTTGACGGCACTGCACAATTGGCTGCTGTCCCGATACCGAGCCGGTGACTGCCCGGTGATTTTGATTGATGAAGCGCAAGCACTATCTCACCGGGCGCTCGACGAACTTCGGATGTTGCTGAAACTAGAGGTTCCCGGAGGGCAGTCGGTCCGGGTGGTTCTGGCAGGCCACCCGAAGCTGAACGAGAAGCTGCGCCATCTGGAGTTCCTCCAATCGCGCCAGCGCATGGTTTTCCACTGCAAGCCCCCGCAGCTGACCCGCGAAGAGACTTCGGGGTATCTCAGAAACAGCTTGACGGAAGCCGGGACGGCGAATGAGGTGCGGTTCCCGGGGGAAAGCGTGGGGGAGATTTATCGCTGCTCGAGCGGAACACCGCGGGCAATCAACGTTTTGGGCGAACATGGCCCGCTGGCAGCAGACACGCGACACCTTAACTCGATCTCGCCATCCGATATCCATAGAATCGCCAGGCAGTTCGAGTTCGGGGCATGGACCAAATCATTCGTTGAATCGCCGGAGGCGGAGCCATACGGTGGGTTGGCCGTATTTCCCCAGCTGGAACTGTTGGCAGAGGCGGCCCCACCTCCCGGGACGCCTGTCCCGGTTGCTGCGCACCGCGTGTCGCGCCCCGCACCGCGTTTTCTGCCCTACCTTCGAGGGGTGCGAAATTCGCTGGTGCGGGATTGTCGAGAACTGATGACTTCTATGAAGACGTGTCTGGGAGGGCCGCCGCGCTCAATTGCCCGGAGGCGTCGGGCCGCCCGGCAAACGTCACTTGCGGCTCTCTCGAATTGGCTGCGCCAGCCCAGCCGTAGCAGCGGAATTTTGGCTGAGCGTCCCCGAGCTTCTTCCGCAGTGCCAAAGCATTTCTAATAAGCGCACCACCAGCCGGCTTCGACCTGTTCTCACATAAATTTTCAGAAGTGCTGTTTATGCCGCGGTGCTATTCTTTTTTTGTGCACTTATTTCCTTTTCGAGGTGCTTCGCAAATGCAATATCGTCCATTGGGGCGTACGGGTTGGAGAGTTTCTGAAGTCAGCTTTGGCGCATGGGCTATCGGCGGTTCCTGGGGAAATGTGTCCGACGCGGATTCCCTCTCGGCGTTGAACAAAGCCATTGATTCTGGCGTGAATTTCATCGACACCGCCGACGTCTACGGCGACGGTCGCAGCGAACGATTGATTGCGCAGTTGAAGAAAAACAGGAAGGAAGAAATCATCGTGGCAACCAAGGCTGGGCGCAGGCTGCCCAGGCAGACCGTCGAAGGCTACAGCCGGGAAAATCTGACCACCTGGATCCACGACAGCCTGCGGAACCTATCCTCCGACTGCATCGACCTGCTGCAACTGCATTGCCCTCCAACAGGGCTGTACGATCGCGCAGAGATCTACGGAGTGCTTGACGATTTCGTGAAGGCCGGAAAGCTGCGCTTTTACGGGGTCAGTGTGCAGGACGTGAATGAGGCGCTGAAAGCCATCGAGCATCCCAACGTGCAGACGGTGCAGATCATCTTCAATTGCTTCAGGCTGCGCCCCGCGGATGTGCTTTTCCCGCGAGCGAAGGAAAGACGCGTTGGAATCCTGGCGCGCGTACCCCTGGCCAGCGGCATGCTCACGGGAAAGCTAAGGGCAGATTCCACTTTCGCGGCGGATGATCACCGGCAATTCAACCGTCACGGCGAATCGTTTGACGTAGGAGAGACTTTTTCAGGCGTGGACTACAACACCGGGCTGGCAGCCGTGGAAGAGTTGCGCGCGCTGCTGCCTGCCGGGGTCACGCTTTCGCAGTTTGCGCTGCGGTGGATCCTGATGTTCGACGCAGTGACTTGTGCGATACCAGGAGGCAAGCGCCCGGAGCAGGTTGCGGAAAATTGCGCCGCGTCTGAATTGCCAGCGCTTTCCGATAAAGCCATGGCTGCAGTTCGGCGTGTGTACGACGAAAAGTTCCGCCCACGGGTACATCATCGCTGGTAGTCGGAGAAGCAGACGGCAGTTCTTGCAGAACCTAAGCAAAATATTTCTTGAGACCGTCCCAATAGTGCTCTCTCCATCCGTCGCTTAGGTGGTCGAAATCGCCTTCCGGGAAACCGGTGTGATCGAGAACCACTCTGGTGCTGGTGCCCAGTGGCTTAAGCTCAAATCTGACGATCGAGTAGACTCCCGGATCCCAATGCGTGGGGCGCCAGGCCTGAACGATGCGGACGTTGGGAACCAGCTCAACGTTCCGCCCGACGATCAATCCACCAAACATGGAGAAAGGGCCGCCCACTTTTGGATCGATGTCCGCCGGCAGACCGGTGCAGACGGCGAACTGCTTTGAGTCCAAGAGCACTTCATAAATTCGTTGAGGAGTGGCTTTAAGATCGATTTCCTGATGAAGCGATGTGAGCGCTTGATTTGCCGCAGTGCCGGGCGTTTCCTTCATGGACTGTTGCGGAGATTTCCCCCATGCATCGATGCCTGTGACAAGCGCTCCGAATGCAACAGCAAGTCCGCTGACGAGTTGCCGTCGGACTGCTCTATCCGGCTCTCTCAACGGAATGTTGCACGGCTTCATTGGACTCCTCCTGGTCAACCCGGAGAAACACACCGTCTTCACAGCGTGACGCTAAGTTATCTAAGATCAGGACGAAGTTGGTTGAGGGCGTTCAGTGGGTTTCCCACTTTAACGCACGCTCAACTGGCCGGTCCCGACGTGAGCACGCAGCCTGTACTTGCCGGTGCTATCGCGGGAGATCGAGCGGTAGAGTCCACCCTTGGAGTCGCCAAAAATCTCGGCGTCCACCTGGCCAGCATTGACGGACATGTCGACGTGTCCATAGTCCTCGGGCTTGTTGACAGAGATGGTTAACTGCCCGGCGTGCAGGTCAAAATCCTTGTTTCCGATGACATCCTGGACGCTGACTTCCCCGGCGAAAATTCGCGCTGTCAAATCCGAGTTTTTCGGAACGTGAATGATGATTTCCAGTTCGCTCTTCGGGCCGCCGGTCAAATAAAGTTCGGCCACATTGTTGGAGACGGAGAGGCGTCCCTTTACATCCTGAATTTTGTCTGCATTCTTGCCGGCAAGATCAACGGTGATTTTGTTGTCGTCCGAACCAACGATCAGGATTTCCCCCGAACGCACGTGGAGGTGCAATGGCGTATTCAATGGGCAGTCGAACTCCATGTGCGGCGTGCCGGAAAGGACAATCTCAGATTTGGTATTGGAAAGAAGGACCGGGGCCATGAGGCCAAGCAGGGCAAACGTTATGACCCAACGCTTCATTGGACACCTCCCCTGTCTGGAGGATGATACGTGGAGAACGGTCAAAAGTTTCGTTAATTTTCGGGACTAGTACCACGATTTGGGGCGCTCTCCGTCATGGCCCGGCAATGGCTCGCAGATCAGTTGCCGGCGATCTTGGGGAGGTTCCAGTGCTCCCAATCACCCGGAGGAGGAAGCAGACCACGCCACCCGAGAGGGCTGCTATAACGGGGCTGAATCTCAGCTTGCCTGCAAGGAGCATGACGACGGCCCCGGCCAAGGCGGCGGTGGCATAAACGTCCGCTTCCAGGACCTTCGGGGTGCGCGCCAGGAAAAGATCGCGGAGGGTGCCGCCACCAACCGCGGTGACCGTGCCGAGCAGTACGGCGATGAACGGGTGCATTTTGTGGAGAAGAGCTTTCTCCGTGCCGGCAATTGCGAAGAGCGACAAGCCGGCCGCGTCCAAAACCATGATGAGATTCGACGGAAGCTGCTGGACGAAGTGATGGAGGAAGAAAACGATGGTGCCGCCGGAGAAAGCTACAGCGGCATACCGCCAGTCGCGCAGCGCGGCAGGGGGAACGTAGCCGATCAACAGGTCGCGAACTAAACCGCCGCCAAGAGCGGTGGCGAAGGCCAAGACCATCAAACCGAGCAAATCGAGATTCCCGCCGATGGCCGCGCTGGCGCCGTCGACGGCAAACAACAGCGTGCCCGCCATATCCGTTGCGAACAGGACTTTGTCGCCATCGAATTTCATCCAAACCAGCCCTAAGAAAGGAATTGACAGTGTACAGCCGGTGGCTGCGGTAGTTGAAGTAGAAGTAATCTCCTTCCGTATACCTTTACCGGATTCAGATTTGCGACAATGAATGCGGTGCAGACAGAAGATGGGTGTAGGGAGAGATGGCCAGGAGCTGCGATGAAGGGACAAACGCGCGGCGGCAAAGAGATACCCGTTCTGGAGAGCGAACGATTGCGACTGCGGGGACATCGGCCCAGCGATTTTGAGGATAGCGCGGCTCTGTGGGCGGACGAGGAAGTGACGCGCTACATTGGAGGCAAACCCTTCACCAGAGAAGAAGTTTGGGCGCGGCTGCTGCGCTACGCGGGACATTGGGCATGGATGGGGTACGGGTTCTGGGTAGTCGAGGAGAAAGCTTCGGGAAAGTTCATCGGCGAGGTGGGTTACGCGAACCACAAGCGGGACATTCAGCCGCCGCTAATGGACATGCCTGAATTGGGCTGGGTGCTGGCGACCAGTGTCCATGGCAGAGGTTACGCAACGGAAGCAGTGAGAGCTGCCATGAGCTGGGGAGATGCCCGGTTCGGAAACCAAAAGACTTTTTGCATCATCGATCCGGAAAACGTGCGTTCCATTCGAGTGGCTGAGAAATGTGGGTTCAAGGAAACCTGGCGCACGTCCTACAAGGATGAGCCTACCGTGGTGTTCGTGCGATGAAGGAAGAGGACCACGCGATCCGGCAAATCTGCGAAGATGAAAGAGACATGGTGGCGAGCGAAGACATTCAGAGAGCAGCGGAAATATTGCGCGGCGGGGGGCTGGTGGTGTTCCCGACGGAGACCGTGTATGGGCTCGGCGCGAACGCATTGGATAAAGCGGCGGTGCGAAAGATCTACGCGCTGAAAGGGCGGCCCGCCACGAGCCCGCTCATCGTGCATGTTGGGAGCGTCGGAGGGGCCCGGGAGTTGGCTGCGGAATGGCCGGATGAGGCGGAGAGGTTGGCGGGCGAATACTGGCCAGGGCCACTCACTTTGGTGGTGCCGAAGAAATCGGTCATTCCCGACGAGGTCACGGCGGGATTGACGACCGTGGGGCTAAGGATGCCGCGGCATCCTGTAGCGCTCGAATTGCTGCGGGCGGCTCAGGTGCCGATTGCGGCACCGAGCGCCAACCGGTTTACGCGGCTATCTCCCACGACGGCTGAGCATGTGCGCGAGGCGTTCGGGGATGAGACGCCCTTTCTGCTCGATGGCGGACCCTGCGAGGTGGGCTTGGAATCGACGGTGATCGCGGTTACCAAGGACGGGTTGGAAGTGCTGCGGCCAGGAATGGCTTTCGTTGGGGATGCCGCAACGGCCCGAGAGCCAACCGAACCGGCGCACCGCGCTCCCGGCCAGCAGAAGAAGCACTACAGCCCGCGGACGCGGGTATTGCTGGTGAGCAGGGGCCGGTTGCCAGAACAGGGCCGAGGCGCATACTTGTGGATCGACCATCAGGCGGGGGGGGCCCAAAGTGTCAGGATGCCCGCGCAACCAGATACGTATGCAGCGCAACTCTATCGGCGGCTGCATGAATTGGACCGCGAGGGTCTGGATTGGATCGCGGTGGAACTGCCGCCCGAGGGACGGGACTGGGCGGCCATCCGGGACCGGTTGACCCGCGCGGCGTACTGAGAGTAGGGGCGGGACTGGTACGAAAAAGTTAGCGGACGAAAATAGGCGGAAAAGTTACAATTCAGCCTCCACCATCCGCAGGGGAGGATTTCATGCAGCAAACATCCTGGGTTCGCACGGCACTTCTGTTAGGGCTGCTGATCGCCGCTGCGGTCATGGCGTTCAGCATCCTGGAGCGCGCGAGAGCGCAAGGCATACCTCAGGCGGACAAGCCCTTCGTGATTGAGTACTACTACAAAACGAAATGGGGCCACGCGGACGAGTTCATTACGCTGTTTAAGAAAAACCACTATCCGGTGCTGAAGAAAGAAGTGGAGATGGGGCGGATGCTGAAGGTGTCCGCGGTGGCGCCGGTTTACCACACAACGGAGGACGGACGTTGGGATTACCGGGTGACCATTGTTTACAAGAATGCGGCAGTGGCACACGACGACTATGATTCCGCTCCATTGTTGAAGCAGCTTTTTCCGGACCAGGAAACCTATAAAAAGGAAGAGCAGCGGCGCTTCGAGATCCTTGATGGGCACTGGGACCTGCCTATTAAGGACGTCGATCTGGATGCAAAGTAAGATCACGCGGAATGCATTACTCAAAGCAGGGGCCTTGCGTGCAGATCCCCCGGCGAACCTTTTCAGGTCTCCCCAGGAGGGCGTTCCGCTCATTCGATTCACTGGCGGGAACCTCAGGTCTCGCCAGAAATTCTGATCAGAGATTATCCAGGAAGAATTGGGTTACGCGGGCCCAGACCAATTTGCGGGCTGGAGGATCACTGACACCGTGGCCGCGTCCCGGAACCGCAATTACCTCAGCATATTTCCCTTCGCGAATCATGTCGTCGATCAGGGCGAGGGTGTTTGAATAGTGCACATTGTCGTCGCCGGTGCCGTGGGCGATGAGCAACTTCCCTTTCAATTTCTCCGCGCCCTCGGCCGGGGATGAGTTCCGATAGCTCTCGGCGTGCTTTTGCGGCAGGCCGATGTAGCGTTCGGTGTAGATGGAATCGTAGTAATGCCAGTCCGTGACGGGACCACCGGCGAAACCGGCCTTGAAGACGTTTGCCGCGCTGAACATGGCGTGCAGCGTCATCTGCCCGCCATAGCTCCAGCCCCAAATGCCGATGCGGTTACCGTCCACCCAGGGCTGCTGCAGCAGCCAGGCAATGCCATCGCACTGGTCGGCAAGCTCCTGTGCGCCGAAGCGGTAGTGAATGGGCTCTTCGAACAGGTGGCCTCGTCCTGCCGAGCCGCGATTGTCCAAGGCGAAAATGAGATAGCCCTTCTGAGCCATCATTTCGTGCCACAACAGGGTGGAACCTCCCCAACCGTTCAACACGACCTGACCGTGAGGACCGCCGTAGGTGTAGACCAGTAAGGGGTATTTCTTCGCGGGGTCAAAATTCGGCGGCTTGATGAGGAAGCAGTTGAGAGTAACGCCATCGTTCGATTTTACGGCGAAGAACTCGACCGGCGAGAGGTGAAATTGGGCCAGTTCATCGACCCTGTTGTCGTTGAGCGTTGCGGTTTTCCTACCATCCACGCGATGGATGTCCTGCCGCGGTGGAGTCATCGCATTCGAGTAGGTGTCCACGTAGAAGTTCGCGCTGGGTGAGAGGTTCACCGTGTGCATGCCATCTTCCTTGGTGATGCGGGCGAATCCGGAGCCATCCAAGCCCACGCGGTAGAGGTGGCGCTCCAACGGGGATTTTTCCGGGGAGGTGAAATAGACAACACCCTTGGCTTCGTCAATACCATCGACATGGCTGACTTCCCAATTGCCCTTGGTGAGCTGTGCCAACTCTTTTCCGTCGAGGCCATAGAGGTACAGGTGGCGGTAGCCGGTGCGTTCGCTTGACCAGAGGAAACGTTTTCCGTCCTTCAAGAAGTGGAGATCGTCGGAGACATTGATCCAGTACTGATCTCTTTCGGTGAGCAGCGTGTAAGACCTGCCGGTGGTGGTGTCTGCGAGCAGAATTTCGAGTTGGGTCTGTTCGCGATTCAAACGCTGGATCGCAAGATGCCGGGAATCCGGCAGCCAGCTTACGCGGGGAATGTAGATATCCGTTTCGTCGCCGATATCCATTGGGGGCGCGTCACCGGCCATGGTTCCCACAAGTACGCGAACAACGGGATTCTTTCCGCCCGCGACAGGGTAGCGCTGCATATCGGCTGCGCCGGTGAAGGATTCAAAATCGACCAGTGGGTATTGCGAAACATTGCGCTCGTCCATTTCCAGATAGGCAATGGAAGCAGAGTCTGGCGCCCACCAATACGCGGAATAGATTTCCAGTTCTTCGGAATAAACCCAGTCGAGTTCGCCCTTCCGGAGCCGTTCTGTGCCTCCAGTGGTGAACGAGGCCTCTCCGCTGCCATCGACTCTGACCAGCCAAATGTTGTGGTCGCGCACGAAGCTCACATATCTGCCGTTTGGGGAAATCTTCACGTCCGACAGATCTTCTTTGCCGGACTCGAGGACGCGGCCGGTCTGACTTTTCAGGTCGAACCAAGCGAGGGCATTCGGCCCTTCAAAAAGCAACGCGTCACCACTGGGAGCCCACTGATATTGGGAGGGAGCGTGGCGGCTCGCGCCGGTAGCCTGCGATTGCTTGCTCGGAGGGGCGGGAAGAATGCTCTCCAGCTTGTCTGCAGAGATCAGCAGAGAGCGCTCGCCGGAGGAAGGATCCAAGGACCACAGCTCGGACTTCGCATCTTTGCCAGTGCCTTTGGTATCGAGGAAGGTGAGCTTTTTGCCGTCGGGAGTCCAGGCCATTCCGCGGGTGAGCCGCCCGCTCAGACTGGGCTGACTGAAAATGCGGTCTATGGTCAGTTCTCCGGGCTGGGCAACCGGTGGCGCCGTTTTTTCCTGTGCCGAGGCGAATGGCTGCGTGGCCGGAGTAAAGATGAAGAAAGCAATCACTGTCGTACCGTGAACGCAACGACGAAATTGCATGGGGCCTCCAAGAAACAAAAAGCGTATGCATCCGTACGATAGTCGGCCGGCAGGATCAAGACCTGAATCTCGCCGAGCCGTCCGATTCCGGGCTTGAAGAACGGGCGAGAAGGCATCCAACAAGAAAGTAAGTTAGCCCGGGGGCCAGCGAAAATTGCGACCGCCGAGCAGGTGAAGGTGCAGGTGAAAGACGGACTGGCCAGCGTCGCTGCCATTGTTGAAGACTGTGCGGTAGCCGGAAAGCAGATTGCGCTCCTGAGCCAGTCTGGCGGCAACCAGTTGAAGCTTGCCGAGAATGGCCTGATCGGCGTGCGAAGCGTCATGCAGAG
>Ga0181532_10005428_pt1 | contig 10827 bp, 12 predicted proteins | sample PEATcosm2014_Bin_33_FD_119768 | JGI IMG/M metagenome (GOLD analysis project Ga0181532, IMG submission 119768) | Peatland microbial communities from MTU Mesocosm Facility, Houghton, MI, USA - PEATcosm2014_Bin11_30_metaG | ecosystem: Environmental > Terrestrial > Soil > Wetlands > Peat | place... | reverse complement strand
CAAACGCCTAACTGAACTTGGCTACGCTGTGGAGATCAAGCCGCTCGCCGCCTGAGCCGTGTCTGTGGCGCCGCCAGCAAGCGGAGTTGTGGCATGGTCCGTGTTTGTTAGTTTCCTCCTAGCAAAAATGCCGAGAAACGATGGCGCGGCTGCCGCTGGCGCGCGAGTCGTCAGAACTCGAGCAACAATATGACGTCTTCAACAACCACGACTCAAACAACAAAAATCATTTGTCACTTGCAGGAGCGATAGCCTTTCATTACATGTTGGCCATTGCGGTTGACCGATCGTTCCTTTGAGCCGCCATGGGTCGTGCTCAGGCAATCCCCTCGCCGCAACAGGACGCCTGTACCGGACCATGGGGCCTGGTTGGGGTTCGCAAAGCCCAAACCGAGGAGACGACCATGGTCAGGCGCGCGCATCTTCAGAACGTTAGTGGAATTACGAGAGCCGTCGGCGCAACGGCGCCGTCCGGCTCTGCATCCTCTTTGCCGGAGCTTCAGATCGCGAACCTGCCGCCCGAGCGCCTGCGTCGCTCCCCGAACAATGCCCGCACCCATTCCAAGAAGCAGCTGAAACAGATTGTGCGGTCGATCGAACGGTTTGGCTTCGTCAATCCCGTCCTCATTTCCGACGACTGCGAGATCATCGCCGGCCACGGCCGGGTCGAAGCCGCAAAGATGCTCGGCTTGAAGGAGATGGCAACGGTTCGTTTGTCCAATCTCTCCCCAGCCGAGCGGCGGGCCTACATGATCACCGATAATCGGTTGGCTGAACTGGCGGGGTGGGACCGCGATTTGCTGGCGAGTGAACTTAAAGGGCTCCTTGAGCTGCAATTTGACGATATCGAATTGACCGGATTTTCGCTCGGCGAGATCGACGACTTGCTGGACGAGGCCGCCGAGAACAAGGCAGAGCAGCTCGGGCGCGAGGACGAACTTCCACCGAACAGCCTGCAGGGCCCGGCCGTTTCAAGGACGGGCGATCTGTGGGTCCTGGGGCCGCGCCGCCTGCTGTGTGGCGATGCCCGTGACCTGACCAGCTACCAATTTTTGCTCGAGGGCAAGCAAGCGGATCTCGTCCTCACCGATGGGCCGTTCAACGTTGCGATCGAGGGCAAAGGCTGCGCCCACGATCGCGTCGGCGAGAGGAACATCGCGGCGGCCTCCGCCGAAATGTCGGAGGACCAATTCATCGCCCTTCTCACGGCTTTCCTGCAGCGCACCAAGGAGAACGCCAAGGACGGTGCCATCCTGTTCGTGTTCACGGATTGGCGCCACCTCTACGAGCTGATCACGGCAAGCCGTGAAGTGGGGCTTGCGCTTAAGAACATCGTCGTATGGGCTAAGGCCGGCACCACGGGCGCAACGAAGGGCAGCGTCTACCGCTGCCGCTACCAGCTTGTGCTGGTGTTCAAGAATGGCGACGCGCCTGGCAGCAACGCCTTCGAGTTAGGCCAGCACAGCCGCCGGACCAACATCTGGGAATATGCGGCGGTCGGCAGTTTGCCGGCGAGCGAGGATGGTGTCCGCCATCCACCGGCAAAGCCGACGGCGCTCGTGGCCGATGCGATTCGGGACGTCACTGGGCGTGGTGCCATCGTCCTCGATCCTTTTGTCGGCACGGGTACCACGATCATCGCCGCTGAGCAGACCGGGCGGCAGGGCCGGGCGATCGAGCACGATCCGCGCTATTGCGACATTATTCCGGCGATGGCAGCAATACACCGGCAAGGCGGCACGGCTGGCAGTGTCGGATCTGACCTTTGCGGAGGTGGAAGCGAGCCGCCTTACTCGGCAAAGCACGTCCACCGGCCAGAGCTACGAGGGTCACTGACATGTCCGAAAAAACCAATCCCACACTCAGCGAGCCGCTGGCCTCTGAGGCCAACGGATCGCAGAGCAAACCGGCCGAAGCGCACGAGGTTGGCCCCGGTCGCCCACCCGCGGACAAGCGGTGGCAGAAAGGCGGTCCGTCGCCCAATCCCCGCGGTCGGCCGCGGAAGGAACAGTCGATGCTTCCGGACGTCAGGCAGGCATTCGAGCAGGCCATCAACAAGAAGGTCTCGGTTCCCCGCGGCGATAAGATGGTTCTGATGACAAGGGTCGAAATCGGCCTCGAGCTGCTCCTCAACCAATTCGCCAAAGGTGACCGGCACGCGCGTCGCGACCTCATGGCACTCGCCGACAAGCCGGGCATCGATTTCTTGGCCAAACACAAACAAACCCTGGAGCGGGCCCTCACGCCAAACTACCAAACTATCCTCGATTCCTATTTCGCACGCAGAAGCGGAAACGTTACGCCGGCCTTGCCTGTGTTGGCTTCGCCAGAACTGCGCGATGATGTTGCCGCGGAGCCCGAACCAACGCCGCCACCGCCGCCGCCGAAGACCGAGCCGGCGCTCGAGCCTGCGCAAATACCTGGCCAAAAGCCGTTCAGCCAAATGACCCCTTATCAGAGGCGGGCGTGGTACCCGGACTGGCCCGCGCAGAAGGAGAGGCTATTGCAGGAGAGGGCGAAAGCGGCCGCGAAAGCGAACAAGCCATGACCACACAGATGCATGTTCCGGAGGAATATCCACCGGGCCTCGTGCTGCGCGCGACGCTGGCGCTGGATTTCATGGCGTTCACTGAATTTGCCTTCGGCGTGGTGCGGCCCAACACGCTGTTCAAACCCAACTGGCACCTCGAGGTCCTGGCGCACAAGCTGTCTCAAGTTGCCGCCGGCGAGGTCAGGCGACTGATCGTCACCATACCGCCGCGCAACCTGAAATCGCTGTTCGCTTCGGTGGCGCTGCCGGCCTGGTTTCTCGGCCACAACCCCTCGGAACGCGTCGTCACGGTCTCCTATTCCGACCTCCTCGCGCGCACGCACGCCAACGATTTCCGCCGGCTGGTGAATGATCCCATCTATCAGGCCACCTTCCCGGCCATGCGCCTGGAGCGTGACACCGACCGCGAGATCGTGACCACGATGCGCGGCAAGCGCTACACCACCTCGATCGAGGGCACCTTGACCGGGCTGGGCGGCAACCTGGTGATCATCGACGACCCGCTCAAGCAGGAGGATGCCCATTCCGAAGCGGTCAGGAGGCGGACCATTGAGTGGTATCGTTCCACCTTGCTGAGCCGCCCGGACGACAAACAGGTCGCCCGCATTCTGCTCGTCATGCAGCGCGTGCATCAGGACGATCTCGCCGGTTACCTCGAGGAACAAGGCGGCTTCGAAATCTTGAACCTCCCGGCAATTGCCACGCAGACCAGAACCTACGAGCTCGGCGGCGGCCGCAGCTATGTCCGGCAACAAGGCGAGCTGTTGCACCCATCGCATGAACCGGAATCGGTGCTCCGCGAACTCAAACGCGAAATGGGTCCGATCGCCTTTTCCGCGCAGTATCAGCAGAGCCCGATCCCGCCAGGCGGCACGATCATCAAACGGAAATGGCTCACTTCCTACGATTATGTTCCCACCCACGCCCCCGGCGATCATATCATCATGAGTTGGGACATCGCGTTCAGCGAGCAAGAGAAGGGCGACTATTCGGCCTGCGGCGTGTTGTTGCGCCGAAGGGAAGTGTTCTTCATTCTGGAAGTCATTCGCGAGCGGCTGCGTTTTGACGACCTCAGGCGCAAGATTTTGGAGGTCAAAAGGCGCTGTGGGGCGGGCACGCTCCTGATCGAGGATTCACCCATCAGCAAGGGCCTGATCCAAAGCCTCGAGGAGAGTTCGATCAACGTGACCAAGTATGCACCGGACACCGACAAGCTTTCGCGCCTGATTACCCAGTGCGATCTGTTCAAGGGTGGTTCGGTGCGGCTTCCCCAGAGGGCACCGTGGCTTGAGGATTTCACGGCCGAACTTCTGGCCTTCCCCGGCCGTCACGACGACCAAGTCGACGCCTTGACCCAGGGACTGGCCTGGGGTCGGTCGATGTGGAGTCACAGGGCGAGATTCGACCGCAGGGCGACCTTGTGAATGACCGCCGGGCTTCCCCCCTGTGCGGGGCACCCAAAAGGCCGGGCGCCTTCGGCTGCTCAGAGCGGAAGCACGATCCGCTCACTCGCCGACCGCCAGCCGCTCGCTCGTTAAGACGCTACGGAAGGGCGCCCTCGCTCGCGCTCCTCAATGATGTCGAGCCCAGCAGCCGGCCCCGTCTGCGCCAAACCGGATTCACAAAGATGATCCGAAGGTAGGGCGAAGAGCAAGAACAGCGGATGCCCCTGTTTCCTCCCTGTTTTTTCTCTGTTATTTGCTTTTGGAGAAATCATCTAAGTCGCTAATCCCTCTCAGTGAATTGCCCGTTCGTGCTCAATCGCCTCCCTGTTTTTCTTGGAAATCTCCCTGTTTTCGGGACGCGGATTCAAGTAGCCAGTGCATAATTGGGTGAGGCGACGAAGGGGTAACCTCTTGTGATTGCGAGAGGTTGCCGATGAGCCAGTACCGGCGAATAAGGTATGAGGATCGCTGCCAGATTTATGCGCTGAGCAAACGCGAGACCAGTGGACTCGTTATTTTCCCCCAGGGGCTCAAAAAGCGTCGGGGGTTGGCAAAGCTCACTAGTGGACTCCACAAGGCTGGCTCTATGTGGCGGTCGTCATCGATCTGTTCTCACGCCGCGTGGTCGGCTGGTCGATGAGTGCAGAGATGACGGCGCAGCTCGTCACCGACGCCCTGGTGATGGCGATCTGGCGGCGAGGCAAGCCCGATGCACTGCTGCATCATTCCGACCGCGGCAGCCAATACACCAGCGAGCAGTTCCAGAAGCTGATGGCCGATCATGGCATCGTCTGCTCGATGAGCCGCTCGGGCAATGTTTGGGACAATGCGGCGATGGAGAGCTTCTTCTCGTCGCTCAAGACCGAGCGTACGGCACGCAAGACTTATCGGACGCGTGACGAAGCCAAGGCTGACGTGTTCGATTACATCGAGTGCTTCTACAATGCTAAACGCCGACACTCGACAATCGGCTACAGAAGCCCCATGGAGTTCGAGATGCAGGCGGGATTAGCTTAGGCGGGTGTCAACCGAACCGGGTGCAGGCCAATACATTATTTATTGCAGCCATTCGCTTTTGCGATTTCCATTACGGCACGTTTTTGAAGTTTCCTCATTCCGGGTTGGAACAGAAGATCAGGGATAGTCCGACAAACAGCAACCCGGGCTCGTTCAGCAATGGACGGCGACGCTCGCGGCGGCGGTGCCTCATGGCATCCTCGGTTGCGCAACATTTCATTGAGTGCCATTCGCGTCTGCTCGTCGGCATATCGACTTGCCATAGCTAGCAATGCTAACTGGCACAACTCCGTTTGAGTAAGTCGGCGACCGAACGAATTAAGTTGCTTTACAATGCCATTAAGCGGATCGGCGGCCGACACATCCAGCGGCGCGGAGATTGCAGCAACGAGTATGCACGCGGCGATGATCCGCACAGCTAAACACCTTTTCCCACACCAAGTGCACCACTCGCGTAATGCCCGGTCAATAGCCTTTACAACCTTGCGGGGGGTCGAGCGCGCCGCTCAGCACAAGCCGTTCCAAAACTCGCCTGGGGAATGTCAGTTCAACGCGATCGTCGATAATTACGTAACTCCACACACCCGAACAAGTGCCCAGCGGCGAGGTCGACGAGGGGACGCTGTTCCTGTCGGAGCTCCAAAAGGCGGTCAGCAGCCGGCGGTGATACACGCCACGGCATGATGAGATTGAACCGTCATCTCAGCCGCTGCACCCACCGCGAGTGCGAAGACAAGGGCGACGAGCACAAGAGCTTCTTTCATAGCCTATTCCTTTAGAAACCTTGCACAATAAATCCTGCCGCAACTGTGAAAATATACTGTGATGTGTGTCACAGGTCCGGCGATTGATCGCAGTTGACTCGGCTGCTTTTCATGGTTTGGCGGATCAGACAAGATTGTCAAATTGATGCGATTGTTAGCAAAACGACGAACGTATTGCACGACGTTCTCGAGCCAGTCCGCATTCTGATCACCGAATTTCGATTCTCAATAAACCCGAAGCATTGCGCCCAGAAAAACTTCGGAATCCTGCAAATCTCGGAATCTTCGGGATATTAAAAAGCGACGATCCGTGATGCGCATCACTTCCCGGACCGAGGCAGACCGTAGTTTTTGCCTAAATACGCGTGGACAGGTCGCGTTTGCGACACTGGGGTCGAGCCTCTCAAGTGGTGCGCAAGAATGTCGAAGTCGATCGCGATCGCCCTAGCGCCAACTGCGAAAGCTGCCTTATGACCGATACCTCGCTTTCGTCCAGGGCATTGGCGTTCGTTGTCGCGATAATGAGTGAAAAGCTGACCTTGTGGCTTATTAGTTATACTTCTTTTTGTGATCTTCCTTACGCCTTGTGAGCGTTTGTCTCTTCTTCGCAAAGCAATTTCTTCGCCAGCGACCTCGCCCGCGAACTTTGCGGCGCGTAAATAATGGGTTGCGCCTGACCTGCTCGCGCACGCGGATTTGCGAACAACGAGCTTCCACTACAATCGCGCATGAGGGGTTGAGCCCAGCCGGGTACACACTGGACGTATTGCGTGATTTCGCTGAAAGCCAGGCAGGCTGATCGAGTCACAAGGCCAAAGCGAGCCCGGTACCTTAGCTCAACGCACATCGCTTATGGTACCTTCCAGCGTTACGCGCGGAAGCTGAAAGCAAAAACTCGCGCGACATCCTTGCTCGCCAAACCAACCCCGCATAACATCAACGTCAGCGGCAACCTGCCAATAAGGAGCGATACATCAGCCGCCGGAGGTTCAGCTCCATGCTTGCCACGACATGGACGCACGGTAAGGATTTCTCGTTTCAGCCATCAATCGGTGCTGTCGCTGTGCCGGGCATTATCATCGGCCATCGTCTTATATCGGAGGGTGATGAGCGAGCGCTATTGCCAGAAGAAATTGACACATTTGCAAACAGCGCAATCAAATCACAACGGGCTAGTGGCGCAGCGCGCATCGTGGCGCGCGCGCTTTTAGTGGAGCTCGGGCGTCCAAATGTTGCGTTACCGAAATCGGTTTCCGGAGCGCCAATTTGGCCAGATGACATCGTAGGTTCGCTCGCGCATGATTCGCGCGTCGCAATCGCGGCGGTTGCCCGCCGCCATGATTTTATTTCATTAGGCATAGATATTGAGCCTCGGGAAATTCTTCCTTTCGAATTAGATTTGATTGCGACGCCACATGAACTTCTGAACGCGGGCACCGATCCCTGCGCTGGGCGGTTGCTCTTCACGGCGAAAGAAGCTGTCTACAAAGCCGTTCACCCTATCGACAATGTCTTTCTAGAGCATCATGACATCGAAATCGATTTCGGTGGCCGAAAAGCTAAGGTGCGCGACGGCCGTACCGTGGATCTTCGATTTTGTGTTTGCGCAAAGCAGCTTGTGACTATTGCTTTCCTCCGAGCTTAGTGTCGGTCCGGAAGCCAGTTGAAATCATCCGGATCGTTCGCGATTCAATAGGGGTGTCTTTCGAGGAGATACTGATGTGGACGATGCGGAAACCCCGACGTTATGACCACTGCGCACTAGGGTGCCCAAGTGACCTGCTGCCCGACGACAAATGGGCGCATCTGGAACCGCTGATCTCAATGGCTAAGCTCAGGACAATAACCTCGCATGAAGTGATGAAGCGTTATATGCGTTTTGCAGCACGGAACGGCAACAGAATCGATCACTGAGATCGACCAATCACCTTGTTGAGCACGGCGGCAAATTGTCTTTGATGTAGACGGACGACACCCCACCAATGTCCTTCCTACAACTCGTGCGGCGCAAAATGCGCAGCTCCCTGTGGAAGCTGATGCTCATGGCCGGGTTCGGCGGCATTAGCAGCTTCGGAATTCTCGTTGCAATCAATGCGGGCGCACAAGCCGCGGATAAAACTCACGAGCTAAGTGCATGGGCGGTCGCGCTCTTCGTGATTTCGCTTTTGTTATTCATCAAAACCCAGGTCTATGTGACGACTACGGTCACCGCCGAGATCGAGGGCATCATCCACAGACTGCGCGTGCGCCTTATGGATGACGTCAGGCGCTCGGAGCTTCTCGCCATAGAACGGATCGGGCAATCGAGAATCTTTACTGCGATAACCGGCGATGCTGCGGCGCTTACGCAGGCGAGCAATACCATGTGCTATTCAGTGCTAGGCGCAGTTGTCCTCCTTTTCGTAGGGACGTATGTGGCGTACTTATCGCTTGCGGCATTCGCACTGAGTGTGGTGATCATCGGTGCGGCGGGAACAATTTTTCACTTTAGGAGCCGTCGCCTGATCGCGGAGCGAGCGAAGGCGGCAGAGCAGGAACGGCGGTTATTCGATCGGCTGGCTGACTTCCTGGATGGGTTCAAGGAAGTGAGACTCAACTCCGCTCGGAGCGCAGATCTGTTCGACGACGCTGTTGCCGTGTCGAGGACGGCGGCCAACACCAAAATAGCCGCGCAGGTCGACACCCTCAGGCAGGTCGTGTCAACCCAGGCCTACGTCTACATTTTACTCGGCGTTGTCGTATTCGCAGCTCCCCTCTTCGGTGAATCAATGACAGGTGGGTCCGCCACGAAGACTGCGGCGGCACTGTTGTTCGTTGTCGGGGCGGCTTTTGGCTTGGTGCAATCGATACCGATCTTTTCGAACGCCAATGCCGCGGCGGATCGGTTGGAGCAACTCGATGCCGACCTGCATGCGACCGTTTCGACAGAGCCAGTCGACGAGACCAGGGTAGCGAAGCGTTTCGATAAGATCGAAATGCGCAACATTATGTTCAGTTACGTTGACAGATTTTCCGAGAAAGCCTTCACGATCGGGCCGATCGATTTCACCTTGCGATCCGGTGAGCTCGTCTTCATTACCGGCGGCAACGGCTCGGGCAAATCGACGTTCTTGAGGGTGTTCGCCGGGCTTTATCCGCCCGCCTCCGGCGAAATCACGCTCGACGGGATGCCAGTCAACGACCATACCCGCGACACCTATCGCTCGCTGATGTCGGCGATTTTCTTCGATTATCATCTGTTCCAGCGGCTGTATGGAATGCCCGACGCGAATCCGGCCGAGGTCGACCGGCTGCTTGCACAATTCCGATTAGGAGACAAGACCGGCCTTTCGGGCGGCGAGTTTCGCACGCTCGATGTGTCTGGGGGCCAACGCAGACGCCTTGCACTCATCGTAAGTTTGCTTGAGAAACGTCCGATCCTCTTGCTGGACGAATGGACCGCCGAACAAGACCCCGAGTTTCGGCGCAAATTCTATGACGAGCTACTGCCGGACATGATGCGGAGCGGCGCCACCATCGTGGTGATCACGCACGATGACCGGTATCTTGACGAGCTGAGACTGTCGGCACGCAGGATTCGCATGGACGAAGGGCGTATTGTCGAGGAGCGTTCGATACAGAGCGGTGATGGATAGCGTTTGATGGGCAGGGCCAATGGCCAGCTTCAGTGAAGCACGGAGGCGATAGAAACCGTCATGATGCCACGGGAGCACTATTGACCATCGGAACCGCGAAATTCGTAGGTGTGGGTGCAACTCGATCCGTAAGTTACAACAAATCGATTTCCGTTGAAGGCCGCGCACGGGGTTGAAACTGCCCAGTTGATATCGCTGAGGATGATACCATTTGCCGAGAGGGAGAGATTGCCTTTCGCTCCGTTTACGGTAATGCCCCGGAATTCTACCAAGCCATAATCAGCGAGCGTGACAACAACAAATACGTCCGTCGGCGCTTCTTCAATCCACTCGGCCGAAGCGAGTGAAGACTTGTACTCAAAAGTACCCGTCCAAGTCCAATTCTTGGTTGAGTTGGTCATCGAGAGTATCCACGTCTGCTGTACATTTGGCGAACATGACGCGGTGCATTGCAGCGACGCGGTAATTTCGTCGTTTGGACTCGTTGTATATTGAGGTGGAAGTAGGGTTGCCGAGGCTCCCAAACCATACCATGGGTGATATGCTGTGTGGTCGCCTGTTCCAGTGACGTACTGCTCAGTTCCGAGTTGAATTAGAGTCTGGTCATCGAAACCGCCAATCCCAATCCAGGTTGATGAATCTTCGAAGGTCGTGGCGCCCGGATGCGGCGCGTAGGACACCGTGGGGACACTCCAGGTAGCCCTCGCCGACACGTAGCTTCCATTTGAAAGCGCATAGCCTGACCAATTTGCTGATATGATCTCATTATTTCGTCCCCGACGTGGCAAGCCATCGGAGCTGAAAAGGTGAATCATTGGCGCGTTCTTGGCTCGCGGCGCAGGCCGCGTGTGCGATAAGCTTGGGTTTGATTTCTGAGTGGGGAATTGTGCCAGTCCAAGCGCGAAAAGCGCAACGCCGCCAACTAACCAGCGTCGCCAGGGTGAGTGAAAGTCTCGCATCCCCACGCTCCCTCACTAGACTATTTCGCGGTGCAACAATATTGTTTCAGACCGCCAGTCAATGGAATTTGCGCAAACAACGGCGGCGGCCTGGCTTCAGCCAAGCCAGGCACGCGTGGTCATGTTGATGAATCGCGATTGAGGACTCCCCCCGTGCGCGCAAATTGGGCAGGCTTTACATCCTCCGCGAAGGTTGGTGCGGGCGGCCTACCACAAGCCGAGCTGCAACGTTCCATGAGTGAAGGGCCGTTGGGGAGCCTGGAGATTCTCTCGGCGGAGGAGCGGCGGCGCATTCTCGAGGAGTGGAACGACACGGCGCGGCGGCTGGAGCCGGCGACGCTGCCGGCGCTCTTTGCGGCGCAGGCGGCGCGCACTCCCGATGCGGTGGCGGTGGTCTTTGAGGACGAGAGGCTCAGCTATGGCGCGCTCGAGCGGCGGGCCAACCAGCTGGCGCAT
>Ga0181532_10005427_pt1 | contig 10827 bp, 14 predicted proteins | sample PEATcosm2014_Bin_33_FD_119768 | JGI IMG/M metagenome (GOLD analysis project Ga0181532, IMG submission 119768) | Peatland microbial communities from MTU Mesocosm Facility, Houghton, MI, USA - PEATcosm2014_Bin11_30_metaG | ecosystem: Environmental > Terrestrial > Soil > Wetlands > Peat | place... | reverse complement strand
CAATGCGATGCAGTCCGAGCGGTGTGCAATGCGAGCCTTCCGCCTGCCCGATGCCGAAACGCGAGGTTGAGCAGCGCATAATTTTAACGGGGGCATACGTCCGGTTTGTGCAAATGGGACATACAAACGCAGAGAGCTTTTCAAAAACCAAGACAGTTTGGTTGGCAACGCTGACGACGAGCGCGAAACGCGTTGGAACAATGCCATGCTGCTTGCGGGCTGAAGTGAAAGTGGAAAATTCAAATGGGAAGATCACTGTAAATCAGGCAATTATTTTCGCCGCTCTTAACTCATTCTGAATATCAATAAACTTCTCCTCAACTTTGTTCGCGAATTCAATGCGAGAAACTCCCTCCAAATCAGAATGAATTTTTGCGCCAGATTTCAGCAATAAAATCACTCGCGACCGGCCAAGTCTTCCAATAAACCAACCGGTTTCATAAAAAACGTTTGGCCTCGCTTGGCTATAAGCTTGCCCTGAATTGGCGATTTCATCATCCGGCGTGAATAAAGCGAAAGCAAACGAGCACGTTTGAGCGTCCTGTTCAAACTTATCAGATAAATAACGACTCATTCCAGCGCTGGCGAGAATGATGACGGGTTTCAAATTAAATAGATCGCGCAACAACTGTGATAGGCTCAAAGCGTTTCGTTCATCATGCCCATGAATAATAAAAATGTTTCTTGTCGATGGAACGCGCGACGTTATGGAAAGCTGACAAGACAATGAAGAATCAGCCAGTTTGTTTAGATAATCGAAAAGAGCTTCAGCTTCCGTTAGTCGTTGTGTGAATTGATCCAGTGACAAACCCGGCTGATTGGCTTCTTTCACAAGCAAATCAAGATTTTTTACGATGGCTGCATCTTTTCCAAAAAATGAAAAGACTGCAAATCTTGTTTGCCTCGCCCATTGAAGCGCGGTCGCTTTATTCACCTTTTTGTTTTCAAGAAGTTTTTTCCCGAACGAAACAGATTCTCGAAGTTTAAGGATTGGACTCTTTTCAGGTAATGAAGTTGTCGGGACAGACGAACTTCCCGCTAAAGCTTGACGTAAGGCATCACCTGCTCCCGGTGTTGGTTGAGGAGAATTTAGTGGCTTAAGCCAATCGGGAAGTTCTGGATTCATTTCAATTTCTTCACCAGCACCTTCGAGTTCCGCCCGCTTTGCTCGTATTTTTCGCGGCGCGCGGGCGGCAAATCGTCGGGCGTGCCCTCGGCAAAGCCGGCTTTGGATTGAAAATAGGTGAACGCCTGCGTCGAGAGCGTGAGGAGTTCGGTCAGGTTCATTTCCCGCGCCTTGTTTTCGACGTATTGAATCAGCTTGCGCCCGATGCCCCGATTTTCGTGCAGCGGATTGACGTAAAGGCACGCCAGCTCGCCCTTTTTCTGTTCGGGATAAACGTGCAACGCGACGCAAGCGACCGGGTTTTTATCAATTTCAAAAATGAAAAAGTCGCCAAGATTTTTTTCAATGGCCGCCCGGCTGCGCTTGACCAGTTCTTCCGCTTCAACCGCGGCTTTGGTCAGCAATTGAATCGCCCGCACGTCCTTCTTCATCGCGCGGCGGATTTGCTGGTATTCGTTCGCGTAAATCAGCGTGCCGATGCCGTCGTTGGAAAACACCTCGGCCAGCAACCCTTCGTCCACGCGGCCGTTGATGATGTGCACGCGCGGAATTCCGGCCTTGCAGGCCAGAACGGCGTGCAGCGCCTTGGATAGATGTTCCGGTGCGATGTCGTCTTTTTGCAGCGCGAGGACGGATTCAAGGTCGGCGACCAGCATCTGGCGGATGAGCCGGCCCTGGACGAGAATGCCATCCTGCGAGGTGATGAAAATCAATTTGATGGCCTTCAGCGCCTCGGCCACCGCGACCGCCACGCCGTCGGAATTCACGCGATACGTCCGGCCGTCGCCGTCGAAACCGAGCGGCGGGATGACCGGCACGACACCTTGCGCGAGCAGCGTCTGGAGCAGTTCCACGTCCACGCGCTCGACCTTGCCAGTGAACAGGTGGTCCACGCCCTGAATGATGCCCATGGGATGGGCGATGATGACGTTCGTGCTGGCGGCGCGGAGGTCGTTGGCCGAAAGGCCTTCGAGAATCTCGTGCGTGAGCCGGTTCGCCGCCGTCAGCGCGAGCTGGAGCGTGGCCGCGTCCGTGACACCGGCGCCGTCAAGATTGGAGGGGTGGATTTTTTGCTCCTCGGCGAGCGCCTTGATTTGCGCCGACGCGCCGTGGACGAGCACGACGCGGATGTTCAGCGAGCGCAACACCGCCACATCCAGCAGCAGCGTGGCGAAGTTCTCGTCGGTGACAATCGCGCCGTCAATCGCGAGGATGAACGTCTTCTCGCGAAATTGCGGAATGTATTGCAGGATGCCCCGCAGATCGGTCGGTTTCACTTTTGGCTCGTCGTTTAACTTGCTACGCAAAACAAGTATTCGGTTTTCGTCGCGATTCAAACAATAATTTTCATCCGCAATCCTCCGTTCAAATGAATTGCGATCGAACGCAGGCCGGGGCATTGTTGTCACTCTTAAAAATCAAACGAACATGAATGCTGCCATCGCAACCGAAAAAGCGCCGGCGTCAACCGCGTTGAGCCAGCTCGACCAGCTCAAAAAATTCACGACGGTCGTTGCTGACACCGGCGACTTCACCGCGCTCAAACAATACGCGCCGCAGGACGCCACCACCAATCCCTCGCTCATCTTCAAGGCCGCGCAGATGCCGGAATACCGGTACCTCGTGGACAAGGCCGTCGCCGAAAACAAAAAATCCGGCGCCGGCGGCGAAAAATTATTGCGGAGCGTGATGGACGACTTGCTGGTGCTGTTCGGCGTCGAGATTCTGAAAATCGTGCCCGGCCGCGTTTCGACCGAGACGGACGCGAATCTTGCGTTCGACACCGAAGGCCTGATCAACAAGGCGCACCGGTTCATCGAACTTTACCAGGCTAATGGCATCGGGCGCGAGCGCATCCTCATCAAAATCGCGACGACATGGGAAGGCGTGCGCGCGGCGGAAATCCTCCAGCGCGAGGGCATCAACTGTAACATGACGCTGCTGTTCTCGCTGGCGCAGGCCGTCGCGTGCGCCGAGGCAAAGGCCCGATTGATTTCACCGTTCGTGGGACGGATTTTGGACTGGCATAAAAAGAACGCGGGCAGGGATTTTGCACCCGCCGAAGACCCCGGCGTGCTGTCGGTTAAGGAAATTTACGGTTACTACAAAAAGTTTGGGCACGCGACGGAAGTCATGGGCGCGAGTTTCCGCAACGCGGGCGAAATTCTCGAACTGGCCGGTTGCGATTTGCTGACCATCAGCCCGCCGTTGATGGGGGAACTGCGAAAAAGCACCGCGCCCGTCGTGCGCAAACTCAGTCCTGAACTCGCGCGCGACGGCAAAATCGAGCGGCTGCAATTGGATGAAAAGAAATTCCGCTGGCTGTTCAACGCAAACGCAATGGCCACGGAGAAAACCGCCGAAGGCATCCGGCTGTTCAACGCCGACGCGCTGAAGCTGGAGCAGTTCATCGCGGCGAAACTTTAATTTCTCGACTCGCAAGCCGACTTTTGCGAACTTCAGTCCATGGACGGAGACGAGCGCGAAATTTTTTATTTTCTGAAGAGCCGGGGCGAAGAGTATGTCAACGCCGTGGAAGTTGCCCGGCGCGCGGGCGGCAAACAGAGGTTTCACGATGACCCCGATTGGGCCAAGCCGCTTCTGGTGCGCATGACCGAACGCGGCATCCTCCAATGCGACTCCCTGGGCCGTTACCGTGTCAAGCCGGTTGCCAGAAAGGGAAGGGAAAAACGCTGGGTCTCGCCCGACATCGCCAAAATCCTTCAGGAAAGCGGTGTCGAAGTCGAAAGCGAGAACGAACTCGGCTCCGACGATTATTACGAGCAATTGTAAACACTCATCCCGGTTTCGCCGCGGCTGCATGAAAACCGCCGCGTCAAATTTTTTCCGTCCGTATCCGTCATGTTTGCCGCGCTCCTGACCACGCTGTTGTTTGCCATGTCCGCCATTTGCGGGCATCGCACCGCCACGCGGCTGGGCGGTGTCGAGGCCAATTTCTGGCGCATTTGCGGCGCGTTCCTTTTCCTGGCGGTCTGGGCGAACGTTTTCGGCGCGGGCACGACCGGCGCCGCGTTTTCCATCTTCGTTTTGAGCGGGCTTGCGGGCATCGGCCTCGGCGACACGGCGTATTTTCAAGCCTTGCCGCGGCTGGGCAGCCGCCGGACAGTTCTCCTCACGCAATGCCTCACCGCGCCGTTTGCCGCGATGATCGAGTGGCTCTGGCTCGGCACAAAATTGAATCTCGCGGAAATTTTTTGCGTCGCTGTCATTCTCGCCGGTGTGGCCATTGCAATGGCGCCGGGCGACCATTTGAAAATCGCGCCCGGCCGCCGGTGGCCCGGGATTCTAGCCAGCGCCATCGCCGCGATTGGCGGCGCGCTCGGCGCGGTCTTGAGCCGCAAAGCCTACGCCGTCGCGCACGCGGCCGGCGAGCATCCCGATCCCGGCACGACCGGCTACCAGCGCGTCATCGGCGGCGCGGTCGCGCTTGGCCTCGTTTTTTTGATTGTCAAGTGGCGGCACGCCCGCAAACGCGGCGACGATGCGCAGATGAAGGATTCATTTTCTCCACGCGAAAAATTGAAGCTCTGGCCGTGGGTGCTGGCCAACAGCCTGGCCGGCCAGACGGTCGGCGTAAGTTGCATGCAGTGGGCGCTCGAATACACGCCCACGGGCATCGTCACCGCCATCATCGCCATGACTCCCATCGTCATGTTGCCGCTGGCGCGCGTGTTCGAAGGTGAAAAAATCACGGCACGCGAGCTTGGCGGCGGTTTCGTTGCCGTCGCAGGCGCAATCGGCCTTGCGTTTTGGCATTGAATTGTTCTGGAAAACAATTTTCCATCCGTCCTCGTTCGGCTGCTCGTTCTCGCAACCGAACGATCGAGGACGAGGACGAAGAGCGAGGACGAGGACGAATTTTATGAAAAACGAACTGCAAACCGCCGTTGAATCACTCGGCCTCGAAAAATTCCGGCGTCACATTTTCCTGTGCGCCGACCAGACCGAGCCAAAATGCTGCGCGAAGGAACAAGGACTGGCCGCCTGGGAATTTTTGAAGCGGCGGTTGAAAGAATTGGATCTGGCCGGCCCGGAGCCACTGGTTTATCGCACCAAGGCCAATTGCCTGCGCGTCTGCGCGTGCGGCCCGATTGCGGTCATTTACCCCGAAGGCGTCTGGTATCACTCCTGCGCGCCGGAAACGCTGGAGCGCATCATTCAGCAACATCTCATTGGTGGAAAGATCGTCGAGGAATTTGCGTTTGCAAAAAACCCGCTCGGGCGATAGGGACGGCGTCCGGACGGTGCGGCAGGGCGTTTCAACCATGATATTTTCTTCTCGACTTTTGTTTTCCGAGCATGCAAGCTGTTATTGGATCGAATAGTTAGGAGGCCGCATGGCCAGACTGCTCATCAAAACGGACGGTTTGGAAAATCAGACGCTGGAACTTCGTTTCGGCGTCAATCACGTTGGGCGCGATCCCGCTTGTGATTTCATCATCGCCCACCCCAGCGTGTCGGCGCTGCACTGCGAACTGGTGCTGTCCAACGACGGAGTGCTGATTCACGATTGCGACTCGACCAACGGCACGTTCGTCAACGGCGAGGGAATCAAGGACGCCTGGTTGCGCGCAGGTCAGACGGTGCAACTGGGCGAAGTAAAATTGTTCGTCGAAAACACCGAGATCGCCATCACAATCCCCCAATATGGGCACGAGCGCCCGGAACCACCGGTGGTGCTCCCCGGCGGCGTGATGTTGTGTGCGCGTCACCCGCAGATGCAGGTCACGTATAAATGCACGCATTGCGGCGAAGTCATGTGCGCGAGTTGTGTCCACACCCTGCGTCTCAAAGGTGGCCGGCCGCTGTTCCTTTGCCCGCTCTGCAGCCACTCCTGTGAATACATCAGCGTCGGCGAGCCGCCGAAGAAGAAGCCCGTTCTGCAAGCGCTGCACCGCACAGTGAAATTGCGATTGGCTCATTTTTTCGGCCTTTCCGAGCCGAAAAAGTAAGCCGCCCATTCAGGACAAAAATCGCCGGACCATATTTTCCAGCGCCGCGAGCCAGAGCGGATGTTCGTTCAAACACGGAACCAGCTCGAACTCCTTCCCGCCTGCCGATAAAAACGTCGCGCGCCCGCGAATCCCGATTTCCTCCAGTGTCTCCAGACAATCGGAAACAAACGCCGGACAGATGACGAGGAGCTTTTTAATTCCACGCTTGGGTAATTCGGCCAGCACCACATCCGTGTACGGCATCAGCCACAGATCGCGGCCCAGCCGGGATTGAAACGACACAGAATATTTTCCAGCGGGCACGCCGGCTTGCTTCACGAAGGCGGCAACGGTTTTGAAACACTGGGCGCGGTAACACGTCGCATGCGCCGGGCCGGCAACGTTGCAGCAGTTCGGCGCAATCAAACAATGGTCGCCGGTCGGGTCTGATTTCCTGAGATGCCGCACCGGCACACCGTGAAAACTGAACAGCAAATGGTCGTAACCCGCCTCCAGATGATTCTTGGCGCTGGCCGCGAGCGCCGTAATGTAATCCGGCGCGTCACCGTAAGGCGGCTGAGCCTCAATCCGCATTTTGGGCGCGACCCAGGCCGCGACTTTTTTCACCCGTTCGACGGCCGTTTCGTAGCTCGACATGGCATAATGCGGGAACAAGGGAATCAGCAAAACCTCGTCAACCTTTTCCTCTGCCAGCTTGCGCACCGCTTCCCGAATCGACGGATTCCGGTATCGCATCGCCAGTCCCACCGGCACGGTGACACGCTCCTGCAATTTCGCCTGGACCCTGCGGCTCGTCACAATGAGCGGCGAACCTTGGGGCGTCCAAATTTTGTGATAGGCCTCGGCGGCTGGTTTCGACCGCTTGATGAGAATCGTGCCCACGATGCACGCCCGCAGCGGCCACGGAACGTCAATCACGCGCCCGTCCATCAAAAATTCCCGGAGATAACGCCGCACGTCGCCGACGGCAGTCGAGTCCGGCGAGCCCAGATTAACCAGTAAAACGCCCTTGTTCATTTGGCGGTCAGGAACTTTTCCACGCGCTCGACAATGTTGCAACCCGACAAAATTGAATCACCCAGCGAAACGCCGTCACGATAGTGGCCGGCAAAATACAGACCGGGCGCCTGGCTTTCAATTTCTATCAGCAGTCCGCGGTAACGGCCGTAACCGAGATTGTACTGCGGAATCGCCTTGGGATACACAACGCAATGTGTGAACGTTGGCTGCCCGCACACCCCAAGCAACACACGCAAATCTTCGCGCGTCAGTTCAACCAATCTCTCCGTTGGCAGCGATGCGAGTTCAGGCTGCCGCTCGCCGCCGAGGTAGCTCGTCAGTGTGAGATGTCCGGCAGGCGCGCGGTTCGGGAACAGCGACGACGAAAAAATCGTGCCCAGAATTTTGAAGCCCTCGACTTTCGGAATCAGCATCCCGAAACCCTGACAAGGATGCGCCACGTCTTCGCGCCGAAAGCCCAAAACGACGCTCGCCACCGGCGGATAACGGATTTCAGAGAATGCGGCAAGATTTACATGGTTTCCCCTCACCCCATCCCGCGCTGCGTGGACCACCCTCTCCCCGCCCGGCGGGGAGAGGGACGGGGCGAGGGGCGCGTTCACTTCAATTTTTAACAACGCCAGTTTATACGCCGTGCCGCAATAAATCACCGCGCTGTGCTCCGCGCTCGTCGCGCCATTTTTTGTCAGGAGATTGAGCCACCAGCCGTCGGCCGTTTGCGTGAGCTTGGCCACGATCGTTTCCAATTTAACACCATCGCCCAGTTGTGCCGCCAGTGTGTCCGGCAAAACCTGCAAGCCTTCGTCGAACGAAAATTTCGGCGCGCGGTCCCTGGCAATTTCACCACGCCGCTTGCGTTCGCCCGCGCCGAAAATCTGGCCTTTGATGAGCGAACCGTAACGCGCTTCGAGTTCGGCCAGCCGCGGGAATGCCTGTTGAACAGATAATCCGTAAGGATCGCCCGCATAAACGCCGGCCACCAGCGCGTCAATCGCGTGATCGAGAAATTCCTGGTTCAGCCGGCGCTTCACGAATTCGGCAACGCTTTCTTCCCTGCCATCACAGCGACGCGGAACAAATGGCTCGCGCAACACCGCGAGCTTGGCTTTGGAGGTGAAAAGTTCCGTCGTGAAAAATCCCAGCGGCGAACCCGGCATCGCGATGGGCCGTCGGTAACGGACGACGTATCGCGCCCCGGCTCCTGGATGGGAGTAAAGCCGGCGCGATTCCAGGTCGGCGTCCCGAATGAGTCGGGCGATTTTCGGCGACGTTTCGAGAATCGTATTGGGTCCAAACTCGGCCAGATAGCCGTCCTTCCAGATGGATTGAATCACGCCGCCCACGCGCCCACTGGCTTCATAAACCGTGACCGGAATGCCCTTGCGCTTCAGGTAAAACGCCGCCGTCAGTCCCGTGATGCCGGCCCCGATGATGGCGACGGGTTTCATGCCACATTGTCAGTGACCGCGTGATTTTTTTGCGGCAATGTCACCTGCTGAACGCGGCGGCGGCGCATGGCGCTTCTCGTATTCAAAGCGGAAGCTTTCGAGTAATGGCAGTTCAATCTCGTCTTTTTTCCGTCCACTGGCACGTTTGCTGGCGATGATGTCGCGCAGGTTGGCGACGCGAAAAATGCCTTCGCGCAAACCCCGGGATTTGGCCTCCGCAAAACTTTTGATGCCGTCCGGCGCGAAGATCAAGTCCACATCAAACGGTCCGGTCTTGATCTGGATAAAATCTTTTCCCGCGACGATCTCGCGTTCCAGCTCCCTGCCGATGTCGAAACCCAGTTTCCGCAGTGCGGCGACGATGCGGCGTCCGTTCTCCGGCGAGCGCGCGGGAAAAACATCCACGTCCTGCGTTGTGCCCGGATATCCCAGCAGGATGGCACCGCTCTTGCCGATGAAAAGATAATCCACGCCTTCGTCCTTGAACGCGCGGGCGATTTCCTCGGCCTGAAGCGGACGGAATTCCTTGGTCATGCGGCGCGGTTGAAGCCCAGATATTCCGGAAGATTCTTTTCACACCAGGCGCGATATTCAGCCGTCGAATTGAAGGAGCGCCACGGCGCATCGTCCAGCACCGGCTTTTTCACGCGGTTGAAACCATACTTGATGCGCAACGCCAGCGGACGGTCCATCTGGCGGCGGCATTGCTCACGAAAGGCTTCGTCGGCCTGCTGGTCGGTTTGTTTCACGGCAACCCAAGTTTATCCAATCCCGGCGCAACGTCAAACGTAGCGGTCAATCCCGTGATGCCGGCCCCGATGATGGCGACGCGTTTTATTCAATTTTGAAAAACTTAAACCACATGTCCGCATTGTCGAGAACACTCGCGTTTCCGCGCCCTTTGAGCCAACGTGAAATTACAATTGAAACGCCGCTCGCTTTGAGTCATATTAGGCGCGTGAAAGCGACGAAGAAACGACGCGCCAAATCCGAGGCCGAATTGCTGGATCACGCCACGAACAATCTTCTCCGCGCGGTCAAGCAGAAGATTCTCAAGAAAGAAGGCCGCGTGGATTATGACAAACTGCGCAAAGAGGGTTACAGCGACCGATTTCTTGCCAAAGTCGAGGCGGCTTGAGGCTTTTCATTCATTTTTCCGCAGCCGCATAAATTCCATCACGGTGAGGTCCAGCAAAGGCGCAGCCCGCTTCGCATATTTCAAGGCATCCGAATAGATCATTCCTCGCGTCAACTCGCGGACAATTTCGCGCGTAGTCAGGTCATTGGCTCTGGCGAACTGAATTGCTGCGGCCAAATCGGTGTAGCGCAAGATGTGTTCTTCGCTCATCGCAGCGGTAGATTAACCAATTTTGCCGCACGGTCAAACCCGTGATGCCAGCGCCGATGATTGCGACGGGTTTCATTTCAGCGAGGATTCATTAGCCAAGTGGTAATATCACCCTGAGATTCATCATAGTGTCGAGTCACTGAACGCAAGACATGTTTCCAATCCAAAAACTCATCAGACGCCGTCGCTCCTCGTTGTAGCAAATCCTGATTTGGCCAAGGCAATTTGTAGGCGCTTCCGCGCGCTGGCAACGCGAGTATCGCTGGTCCACAAAAAAGAATTACACAATTGAATGTCAACGCGGAATTTCATATTTGACACATTTCATAAAGGTGCTTGCCTGCAAAATCCAATATTGACTCTTCAAATCCGGGTTTGGGAGTAAAAGTCCCTTCAGCCAACCCGCCGTGCGGACTTCCACCCTCCGCTTGAAACACCAGCCAGATTTCATCAAATCTACTTGAATAAAGCTCTCCTCGGTTATTTTTTTCAGTTCCTCATTCATTCGCAAATCATAAGTTAATTTTGAGTATAAATCTGTGCTCAATCCGTGCCTCATCTGTGGCTAAAATTAAATTGTCCGCGAATGCTTCCGCTCGGCCGCCGGCGCGAGGGTGTTGTCGAAGCACATCGCGATGTTGCGGATGAACAGACGGCCGGTGTCGGTGACTTCAAGGCCGCTCGGCGTGCGCTTTACAAGCCCGTCGGCTTCGAATGGCGCGAGCGCGGCGAGTTCGCTGGCAAAGTGTTCCGCGAAGTTGATGCCGAACTTTTGCGACATCGCGACGTAGTCGAGTGAGAGGTCGCACATGACGCGCATGATGGTTTCGCGGCGGATCTTGTCCTCGTCGGTCACGAAATACGCGCGTTGCAGCGGCACCCGGCCCACCTCCACGGCTTCCTGCCATT
>Ga0181532_10005425_pt1 | contig 10831 bp, 8 predicted proteins | sample PEATcosm2014_Bin_33_FD_119768 | JGI IMG/M metagenome (GOLD analysis project Ga0181532, IMG submission 119768) | Peatland microbial communities from MTU Mesocosm Facility, Houghton, MI, USA - PEATcosm2014_Bin11_30_metaG | ecosystem: Environmental > Terrestrial > Soil > Wetlands > Peat | place... | reverse complement strand
GCGTCGGCAAAGCTGAAGATCGCGCTGTTCGCGCCGATGGCGAGAGCGAGTGAGAGCACCGCCACCGCCGCGAACGCGGGCTGCTTGCGCAATGCGCGGAGTGCATAGCGGATGTCCGCAAGAATACTCTCGAGCCAAGTCCAGCCCCAGGTTGCGCGAACGTTCTCCATTGCCAGCGTGAGGTTGCCGAGTTCTTTGCCGCCCGCTATGGCGGTGAGCGCTTCCAACTCCTCGCGCATCTCGCGTTCTTCCTGGCGGCGCCACGCCGGCCATAGATATTTGAGCCGATTCCAGATCGTCATCCTTTCGCCTCCGGTACAGTACCCATAATCCGCCCGACCGCGCTCACGAAGTCGGCCCATTTCGAGTGTTCCCGTACCAGCTGCTTCCGGCCCGCCGCGGTGAGCCTGTAGTACTTGGCGCGCCGGTTGTGATCCGACGTCTCCCAGGCGGACGCAATCCACCCTTGCGCCTCCAACCGCTTCAACGCGGGATAGAGCGAGCCGAACTCAATATCGAGGGCCTCGTTTGAAGTGCTGCGAATCGTTTTGGCGATTCCATAGCCGTGCAGCGAGCCGGTGAGGAGCGTCCGGAGCACCAACATGTCGAGCGTTCCTTGCAGCAGATCCATATGGAGGCATTCTATATGAAGCCGCTCTATACGTCAACTGCGGATGGCTGTTGTGCCGATCGTTGTTGTAGATAGTCCGGGTGGCTTCACCTGGAAGTAAAGTACGTCACGTATTGGAAGATGGCTTACCGACCCAAGGAGACCACTCCCTCACGGTCGCGGCTCCGATTCGGGGTCGCGCTCTGCTGGGGGAACATTTCGCAGGACAAGGCCGCTAGACGGGTCCGCTAAGCGCGCGCCAGGCGTCCACGCCACCATAGAGCGGGTGCACGCGGGTGATGCCGCGCTTTTGCAGGAGCAGCGCCGCACGGGCGCTGGAAGCTTCGTTCGGTCAACTGCAGAACAGAATGATATCGCGATCGCGTGGAATGTCGAGATGGCGCGTCTCCAGATCCTCCAGGGGAATGCGCAGAGCGCCGGGAACGGAATCCACCTCACTTTCGACGGCCGTGCGGACGTCCACCACCACGATCTGTTCGCCGGCTTCCAGTTTTTGCCTCAGTTCGGTGGCTGTGATGCGCGCCACCGCGAGTTTTTTCAAGAATCGCCGGCGCTGCGCGAACTTCCAGGCGATCCAGGCGGCCAGCAGAGCCACGGCCAGCACCACCATCCGGGCACCCATCCGTTCCGCGTAGTCTCCCACGATATCGAGCTGGTCGCTGAAGATATAACCCAAGCCGGCGTAGGAGACGATCCAAATGAAGGCGCCGAGGGTATCGAACAAGAGGAACCGGCCCAGGCTCACGCCGGACATGGCGGCCAATGGCGCGGACACGGAATTCAGCCCGGGTACGAACTTCGAAACCAGCAACGACCGGATGCCATAGCGCAGGAAGGCCGTCTCGGTCCGGCGCACGCAGGAGTCCGGCTCCAAGGCGACGCGGCAAATGAATCGCAAAACCTTGGTGCCCCGGTGGCGTCCCAGTTGAAACCAGACGTTGTCCGAAATGAGGCAAGCCGCCAAGCCGTAGAAGACGATCAGATGGGGGCTCAGACGCCCGTCCTTGGCGAGAGCGCCGCAGGCGAGCAAGAGGGGAATGGAGGGTAGCGGGAGCGCGCCCTGCTCGGCAAGGACCCAGAAGAACAGCACGGCGTATCCATGCCGCACGATGAAGTCCAACATGTGAGTCACGGGAACCTCGCCGGGATGGCATGCATAAGCTCAATTATAGATGCCGCGTAAACGCAATCGGCTTCCGACAGGCAGAGGGCTAACGCTGGCCACAAGAACCGCCGAATAATTCTTCGGAGGTCGTTTGTGCACCGTTCCAGTGCGTTCCTAGTCTTCATGGCATGTCTTTTCTTGCCGGCCGCATCCGCCGCCGAAAGGCCGTCGCGCTGGCGCGCAGTCTGGCACGTGAGCGAGGCAATGCTAGCCGGCGCCAATGGCGCGGATATCGCCAGTTCCTGGGGGAAAAGCGAAGCGAACCCGCTGGTGCGTGCGGGGCAGAGCTTCCATTACGGATCGCTGGCGATCAAATTGGGAGTGGTCGCCGGCACCTTGGCTGCGCAGCACTACATGGTTCGCAGGTCGCCGAATCTCACGCCATACTTTGCCTCTGCGGATCTTGCCGCCGCAGCCGTGCTCAGCGTCACGGCGGCTCACAACATGTGTGTGGCGCGTTAACGGCGTTCCGGATGACGTGCTAAGGACACACGGCGTAACAGCCGATAGTCAATTTAGACGCCTTCACCCTGATCCAGTGCGGGGGTTGAGCCGAGAACCTGCATGCCGACAGTGCTGCACCATATCGTGGCTTTAGTTGCCCCCGGCTCGCGGGACGGGCGTAACGGCGCGGCGGAGCCGGAATGGCCTGCACCGCAAGCTGTGCGCTCCTCCCGCGCCGGCACTCTGGTCCGGGTCTTCTGTCTGACGGTCTTGGTGGCGGGGGCCTGCGAGGTTGTGGAGCGGATCGCCCTGCAGCGAGTAAGCCTGTGGATGGCTCAGGCGGCTGGCGTCGCAGTTTTGGGCCTGGCTTCGACCGGCGCTGTTTATCTTTCACTCCGGAGACAGTTCGATACGCTGCATCGCGCTCGCGTGCACGCCGCGGAGCGACGGCGGGCGCAAGCGGAGAACATCGGCCTCACGCGTGCGCTCGACCAAGCGGCCGAGAGCGTGGTGATCACCGATACCGATGGCAGAATCCAGTACGTAAACGCCGCCTTCAGCGAAATGACCGGCTACACCGCCGAGGAAGCCATCGGCAAAAACCCACGCCTCCTCAAGTCCAGCCAGCAGGCGCCTGCGTTCTACAAAGATCTTTGGGCCACCATTCGGACCGGAAAGACCTGGCGGGGCCAGCTCATTAACCGGCGTAAGGACGGCAGTCTCTATACAGAGGAGATGACCATTACCCCTGTGCGAGACGCCGGTGGCGCGATTGCCAACTACATCGCCATTAAACAGGATGTGACGAATCGCAAGGCAGAGCTGGAAGCCCGGGAATTCCTGGCCTCCATTGTGGAATCCACTGACGATGCCATCATCGGCCGCACACCGGATGGCGCCATTTTGAGCTGGAACCATGGTGCCGAGGTGCTTTACGGTTACAGCGCCGCCGAAGTCCTGGGAAAGCCGGTGTCCATGCTGGTGCCGCCCGAGCGGCGCGGCTTGGTCCAACAGGTCACCGACAGGCTCAAGCGCGGCGAGACCACCTGCCAATTCGAAAATGTGGGGTGGACGAAGGAAGGTAAAACGTTCGATGTTCTCCTGACGCTGAGTCCGATCAAGAATGCCGAAGGGCAAGTCACGGCTGGGGCGGCCATCCTCCGCAACATTACGGCGCACAGGCAGGCGGAACAAGCCAAAGCGTTGCTGGCGTCGATCGTCGAATCCACCGACGATGCCATCTTCAGCAACGCCTTGGATGGGACCATCGTGAGCTGGAACAAGGGCGCAGAGGCGCTCTACGGCCACCGCGCCAGCGAGATTATAGGCAAGCCTATTGCCGTTCTGGCCGCGCCAGACCGCCTGAGTGAAACGAAGCAAGTTCTAGAGCAGATTCGCCGGGGACAAAGAGTTTCCCAGTTGGAGACCGTTACACGCAGTCGCGACGGCAAACCAATTGACGTCTCCCTGACTGTCTCGCCGATCACCGGCGAGACTGGAGCGGTGGTGGGCGCCGCTACAATCGCCCGCGACATCAGCTTTCGGAAACGAGTGGAGGAGGAGCGCGCCTCGCTGGCCTCCATCGTCGAATCCACCGACGATGCCATCATCACCAGGGCGCTGGACGGGACCATCACCAGTTGGAACAGAGGCGCCGAAGCCATATACGGCTACCGCGCCGACGAGGTTGTCGGCAAGCGCCTTTCCCCTCTCACCCCGCCCGATCGTCTCGATGAAATAGACGAGATTCTGCGCAGGATCAAAAGCAGCGAGAGAATCTCGCGCTTGGAGACGGTGCGGATACGAAAGGATGGCACTCCCGTTCCCGTGTCCCTGGCGATATGTTCCATCAAGAATGCCGCCGGAGAATTGGTGGCGGTGGCCGCCATCGCCCGCGACATCAGCGAGCGCAAACGCGCCGACGAGGCAATCCGGCACAGCGAGGAAAAGTACCGGTCGCTGGTCGCCAACATTCCGGATGTGATCTGGACCGCCGACGAAGAGGGACGGTCCGTCTTCGTCAGCCGCAATTGCGAAAACATGTATGGATACACGTCCGAAGAGATTTGCCAATCGAGTTTGTGGTTCGAGAGCATTCATCCCGACGACCTGCCCGTTGTGAAAGAAGCCTATGAGGCGCTCTTCGCGCGAGGCCAGGCGTACAGCGTGGAATACCGTATGCGGAGAAAGGACGGGCGATGGATCTGGCTGCGCGACCGGGCGGTGAACAGCTATGAAAGGGAAGGAAAACGCTACACGGACGGCATTGTCTCGGACATCAGCGAGCAGAAGCGGGCATTCCAGCTTATCGAGCGTCTGCAGCGCCGGACCGAGCTGATCCTGCACTCCGCGGGAGAAGGCATTCTGGGGCTGGATCCCGACGGCAAATTCACCTTGGTCAACGCCGCCGCGGCGCGCTTGCTCGGCTTCGCCCCCTCCGAGCTTATCGGCAAAGAGATGCACGCGGTGGTGCGCCACTCGTGCACCGATGGAACAGCTCGCGGCGAGTGCGCCATCTACGCTTCGATCCGGGAAGGGACGGAGCGGCGGGTAACCGACGATGTCTTTTCGAGCAGCACGGGACGCAGTTTTCCGGTCGAATATATCAGCACGCCGAAGCTGGAGGAGGGCGGCATCGGCGGGGCCGTGGTCGTTTTTCGCGACATCAGGGAAGCCAAGGCAGCGCAAGAACGCATACAGGCTTCCCTCAAAGAAAAGGAAGCCCTGCTCCGCGAGATCCACCATCGTGTGAAGAATAACCTGCAGATCGTGTGCAGCCTGCTGAAGCTGCAGTCTCGCGGCCTGGAAGATTCCGAAGCGAAGCGCGTTTTCGAGGGCGCCGGTCGCCGGGTCAAGGCGATGGCCCTGGTACACGAGACGCTGTACCAATCGGGAGACCTGGCGGGCATCGACTTCTCCACGTATGCTTCGCGGCTGGTGGCGCAGTTGCTGCACTCGTACGGCCTATCACCCCGGAATGTGGAGGCCCAGCTTGCCGTGGAATCGGTGGTATTGCCCATCGATGTGGCCATTCCCTGCGCCTTGATTCTAACGGAGCTGGTATCCAATGCGCTGAAGCACGCCTTCGCCGGCACGCGCACAGGCGAGTTGCGGATCGCGTTTCAGCGCTTGCCGGAAGCATCCTGGCTACTGGAGGTGCAGGACTCCGGCGGAGCTGAAGCCCTGGAGGGCCCGCCCCGGCCGGGGTCGTCCTTCGGGCTGGAGCTGGTCAGGCTATTGACAGAACAGTTGAACGGGAGCGTGCACATCGAACGCGCGCCGGGTTTTCGCGTCACCGTGGTATTCCCCGCGACGGAGCCCATCAAGGAGAAATGAAATGAGCACCAGCATTTTTATCGTGGAAGACGAGCGTATCGTGGCGGAGGATATCCGTTTCGCGCTCGAATCCTTCGGATACACGGTAGCTGGCATAGCCGCCAGCCGCGACCGGGCCCTCGAGGAGATCGGCCGGACGTCGCCCGACTTGGTCCTGATGGACATCGTTCTCCGAGGCCCTGGGGACGGCGTCGAAACGGGCCGGCTGGTGCGGGAGCGCTTCGACATTCCGGTGGTGTACCTGACCGCGCACGCCGATCATGCCACGCTTCACCGGGCCAAGGTGACGGAGCCTTTCGGGTATATCCTCAAGCCTTTTCAGGAGCACGAGTTGTACTCCGGGATCGAGATCGCCCTTTATCGCCACCAGGTCGAGAAGCGCATTGACGAGCACGAGCGGTGGCTCACCACGATTCTCACCAGCATTGCCGATGGAGTGATCGCGGCGGACGCCATGGGGCTGATCAAGTTCGTCAACGCGGCGGCCGAGCGAATCTGCGGTTGGGAACAGGCGGAGGTGGTGGGCCGCGATCTGGCCGAGATTTATCGCGTGTGCGAGCCGGCTACCGGCGCGCCTGTGGAAGTCCCTGCGCTCCTGGCCCTGCTAGAGGCACGCGGCGCGGCCGGCATACGCGAGGTCAGGCTGCTGGAGCGGAAGGACGGCAGCACGGCCGTGGTGGAGCAAAGCATTTCGCCGATCAGCGACGGATCCCGGGAAGTGAGCGGGAGCGTGGTGGTGTTCCGGCAGCTCCCCGGCAAGGAAGACCTACCGAAGACAGGGGTACAAGGCAATGATCTCCATTAAGAACTATCTGGACCGCGTCAATGGCCGGGATTCCGAACGGGCGGAGCTAGCCGAGGAACTCTCGGCTGCCTTACGGCAGGCCCTCCGGATCCTGCTTGACGGCTTGCCGCTCGAATCCAAAGAAGGCCGAGAGGCCGCCGGGCACGGCGTCATGGCCGGGCTGCTTCGTCGTTTCGATGAGGCCCTCACGCCCTTGGACGTGCTTGAGGCTGCTGGCGAGGCCTTGACGGCCGTCAAACAAGATAACCAGAGCACGCGGGATTACTATCGCGCGCAAAGCGAAGAACTGCAGGCCATGATCTCCATGCTCGCCCAGACGGTGGCCAGCATTTCGGTTCAGAAAGACAGCTCCGTGGCGCAACTCCAGCAGATCGAAAAGAAGATCGAACAAACCTCGATGCTGGAAGACATGCGCGCCTTGAAAACGAATCTCGCCGAGTGCCTGGAGGTGGTGCGGGAGGCTTCGTTACAGCAACAGAAGCAATCGACCGATACCATCCAGCATCTCGAGCGCCAGATCCGCAGTTCCAAAGCGCATCTGGCCAACCGGCGCCCGGCGCCCCGGCTGGACTCAGAACCGATCGTCAACGACGAAACCGAACTGCAGGAGACCGCCTACGCCGCCGTCTTTCTGCTGGACCGTGCCGATTTAATCTCCAAACGCTACGGTAAGAATGTGCTGCATGAAGTGCTGGCCTTCGTCCGCCAGCACTTCAAAAAGATGTTGATGCCGAAGGACCGGTTTATCCGCTGGAACGGGGCCGCTTTCATCGTGCTGGTCGAGCGCCGGGGCATGATCGAGGATATTATGTCGGAATTCCGCAGCGTGGCCTCGCTTGGCAGGAGCCAGTATTTTGAGGTGGGAGACCGGTCCGTCCTGCTGGATACTTCCCTGACCTGGACGGTCTTTCCCCAGAGGGACTTCGCCGCGCCCGATTTGTTCTACAAAGCGGTGGACGACTTCGTCAGCCAGGCGATTGCCGAGCGGCAACCGGCCCCCAGGAAAGAAACCGACGCATTGCCGCGCGCCCGCAGGGGCGCTCCGGTCCCGTCACGCTAACGCCTTCTCGACCGCGTTGCCGGCCCCATCGGTCAGGCGGAAGTAGTTTTCCTGCGACTTGAAGGTCAGCCGTCTGTGCGCGGGCACCGGTTCGTAGCCACGTTGCAACAGTAACCGAAGGTTCCGCCGATGGTGGCGCCGGGCCGCATCCCGCCGCCGGCCTGCCAAGCCGTGTAGCGTCGCGGGGATGGCGTGGCAGTAGCTAACGGCGGTAACCTGGCGCAAGTAATACACGACGCGACCGAATGCGCCGCCCCGGACGACCGCTATCGTCCAGCATGCCGTGCTGCTTCAGATTCAGGATGAACGCGGCAGACACCTGGGGGCACCCCGCGTTGGAGCGCGCGCCACGATTGGCCCGAACCAGCCCTGCTCGCCTTACGCCACACGCGCGTCCAACACCTCGCGCACTTTGGCTAGCAGCGTGTCCGGCGTGAACGGCTTATTCAAGAAAGCATTGGCGGGCTGGCCCGGAGGGCTGTTAGCCGGACGATCCCTGTATCCCGACATGTACAGCAGCGGCAGATCCGGATTTTTCTCGGCCAGCCGCTCGCCCAGCTCCATTCCGTTCATCTGGGGCATCACCACGTCGGTGAGCACGAGGTCGATTTTGTGCGAGTTCTTCTCGTATGCGGCGAGCGCCGCGCTGCCGTTGGCAGCTTCGATTACGGTGTAGCCGCCGTCGTTCAGCACCGCCTGCATCAGTTTCCGCACACCCTCTTCATCGTCCACCAGCAGGATGGTCTCCGAGCCTTTGCGGGCGGTCTGCTTCCGCTCGACGGGAACAGGGACCTCCTCCTTGCTGCAGGGCAGGTAAATCTCGAAAATGGTGCCGCAGTTCACCTGGCTATAAACCGTGATGTTTCCCTCGGCCTGCTTAACCGTGCCGTAGACCAAGGAGAGTCCCAGCCCGCTGTTCTTGCCTGGTTCTTTCGTGGTGAAGAACGGCTCGAACAGCCGCGAGCGCGTGCCGGCATCCATCCCACAGCCCGTGTCGCTTACCGCCAGCATCACGTACGCGCCCGGTTTTACGCCCGCCTTCTGGGCGGAGGACTCGTCCAGTGCCACATTGGCGGTTTCGATTACCAGCTTGCCGCCGTTGGGCATGGCTTCGCGCGCGTTGGTGGCCAGGTTCATGATGGCCTGCTGCACCAGGGAGCCATCGATATTTACGCGGGCCAGCGAGGGCCCCGGCAGCACAATCAGGTCCACCGATTCCCCCAGCCATCGCCGCAGCATAGGTTCCATGCCGGAAATCACGGCATTCAGGTCCGTCGTTTTGGGCTGGACCGCTTGTCCGCTGCTGAACGTCAGAAGCTGCCGCGTCAGGCCCGCCGCGCGCTCACTGGCGTAAAGGATCTCGTCGGCGAAACGCCGCAACGGGCTAGAGACCGGGATCTGGGCGCGCAGCAAGTCGCTATAGCCGGCGATCACGGTCAGCACATTGTTGAAGTCGCCTGCTACGCCTCCCGCCAGGCGACCCACGGCATCCATCTTGCGCGCGTGGCTGAGTTGCTCTTCGAGTTGGCGCCGGCCGGTAACGTCGCGAAACACCACGATAGCGCCCTGCAGTCTCCCGCGTTCATCGCACAGGGGCGCGGCGCTCAACTCGATGCCGATCTCGGTACGGTCTCTGGCGATGAGCAGGACTTGGCCGTAATTATGCGCGGTCGTGAGCGTTCGCATCGCCTCCCGTACAGTGCTAGCAGCCGGTTCGCGGCTGGCTTCTTCGATCACGCGGAGCACCTTGTCGAGCGGCTTGCCCAGAGCGTCGGTGCCTCGCCATCCGGTCAACGCTTCGGCCACGGGATTGAGAAAGGTGATGCGCTCCTCGCGATCCGTGGCCAGTACGCCATCGCCGATGCTGGAGAGCGTAGCGGTAAGCATGCTGCGGCTGGTGTGCCATCCGGAAATCAGCCCGGTGGCCGCCATCGAGATGGCTAGAAACGCCATCACGTTCGCGCCGCCGGCGTACAAAGGCGCGTGAATCTCGACCAGAAAGGACGCCAGCGCGGCTGTACAGAGCACCGTCGCCGTGAATCCGCCCACGTGCCCGTAATACCAGGCGCTGCAGAACACCGCCATCAGGAAAGGCAGGAAGAAGTTCGGCTCCAGCAGCGGCCGCAATAGCAGGGAGATGAGCACAGCCAGAGCCGTGAGGGCCAGTGCAAACACGCTGCTGTGCAAGGGAGAACCCTTGAGCTGGAACACGAGAAGACTCAGATTCAGAATACTACACGCGCTCGCTCCCGGCTCCGGCGCGTATCGCGAATCGAGACCCCGTCCCCCGACGCCTTACCCCGCCGCGCCGCGCGCGGCTTCGCCAGGAGGCCTTGTTTTCCATCTTCTGTGAATCCACAGCCACTGATCGGGATACTCCCGGATCACCGCCTCCAACTGCCGGTGCAGTTCCCGCGTATCGCGCTCCGCGTCGCCGGTTATCTCCACCGGCGGATAAAACCGTAGCACGTACTTCCGCTCATTCTCCAGCCACAGTGCGAAGCCCGGAATTACTGCCGCGCCGCTATGCGCCGCCAGCTTGGCAAAGCCAATCCCCGCGCACGCAGGCACGCCGAAGAAATCCACGAAGGTGCCTTCTTCGAGCGACGCGTTCTGGTCCACCAATATGCCGACTGCCTCGTTTTCCCGCAGCGCCTTCAGGATACTGCGCGCAGAGTCCCGTTTGCCGACCAGCCGGTTGCCCGACAGCATGCGCCGCCGCTCCACGAGCGCGTCGATGCTGGGATTGTCGAGCGGCCGCACCACCACGTACATCGGCGCAGCCATCAGCGCGTGCGCGAAGGCGCTCAGCTCCCAGTTGCCCAGGTGCGCGGTGGCAAACAGAACACCGCGGCCGTATTTGCGGGCTTGTTCGAAATGCTCGTAGCCTTCGTAGCGAATCCAATGGCCGACGTTGCTGCGGTCGATCCATGGGAATCGGGCGAGTGTCACCAACAGCCGCGCGATCGAGCGAAACACGCCATCGGCGATGCGGCGGTGTGTGCGACGGTCGAGATCGGGCAGGGCCATCGCCAGGTTGCGCATGGCAGTCCGGCGGAGGCGCGGCAGCGCCAGGTCCAGCAGCCCTGCGTAGCCGCTCGCCAACAGATTCGCAAGCGGCAGCGGTGTCCGCGCCAGCGATTCGACTACCGCCAGCGCCAGCCAGTATTCGAGCGTGTCGCGCACAGCCGAGCGGCGTTGCATGAACCGCCATTGTAGCGAGAGCGCACGCCGCTTCCCAGAACCGGACACCAAGGTCGCAAATCTTCACGGATAATCCAGCGCTTGTGCTGGCCCCCGGCGTGCTGCGGCCAAGCTATGGACGCCCTTTTGCGCGATTGGCGCATGGCTGTCCGGGCGCTGACCCGGAGGCCTGGTGTTTCGGCGCTG
>Ga0181532_10005423_pt1 | contig 10832 bp, 7 predicted proteins | sample PEATcosm2014_Bin_33_FD_119768 | JGI IMG/M metagenome (GOLD analysis project Ga0181532, IMG submission 119768) | Peatland microbial communities from MTU Mesocosm Facility, Houghton, MI, USA - PEATcosm2014_Bin11_30_metaG | ecosystem: Environmental > Terrestrial > Soil > Wetlands > Peat | place... | reverse complement strand
ACATCCTCTATCGCGTCCTCGCGCAAAAACTCTACCGCTCCTCGGAGCCACCCGGCGCCCATCGCATGCTCCTCGGCATCGAGCACATCGACAAAGTCATCGAAATCGATCAAGCCCCCATCGGCCGCACGCCGCGCTCCAATCCCGCCACCTACACAGGCGTCTTCACCCCCATTCGCGAACTCTTCTCCATGCTCCCCGAATCCCGCCAGCGCGGTTATCGCCCCGGTCGCTTCAGCTTCAACGTAAAGGGTGGCCGCTGCGAAACCTGTCAGGGCGAAGGTCTCCGCCGCATCGAAATGAATTTCCTCCCGGATGTTTACGTCACTTGCGAAGTCTGCCGCGGTCGCCGCTACAATTCGGAAACGCTTGCCGTCCGCTACAAGGGGCACAGCGTCAACGACGTTCTGAATCTCCCCGCCAGCGATGCGCTGAAGCTCCTCGAAAACATCCCTCAAATTCAACAAAAGCTCTCCACCATGGTCGAAGTCGGCCTCGGCTACGTGCAACTCGGCCAATCCGCCACCACGCTTTCCGGCGGCGAAGCTCAGCGCATTAAGCTGGCCCGCGAGCTCTCCAAGCGCCAGACTGGCAGGACCGTCTACATTCTCGACGAGCCCACCACCGGCCTCCATTTCGATGATGTGCGCAAGCTGCTCGACGTGCTCCAGCGCCTCGTCGATCTCGGCAACACCGTCTTGATCATCGAGCACAACCTCGACGTCATCAAGCAAGCCGATTGGGTCATTGACCTTGGCCCGGAAGGCGGCCAGGGCGGCGGGCGCATCGTCGCTCTAGGAACTCCAGAACAGGTCGCCCGCGTCAAAAAATCCTACACCGGCCAGGCGCTCGCGCGTACCTTGGGTTTCACCGGTTCTTCGAACGGCAACGCTCTCGCTCCGCGCATAGAAGGCGGCGCATGACCCACCCTGCCTCCCGCATCTCCCTCTTGCGCCTCTTGAGTGTTCCTCGTACAGTGATGTCACCTGCATGAGTATCTATTCCATCCAGCCTCTGACATTTGGCGGCGTGCGTACCTACCCGTTGGCCTCTCGCAAAAGCAAAGTCCATGTCGCCAATTTTGCCCGCGCCGTCGAGCGCAAAGCCTCACTCACTAAATTCCTCGACTCGCTCCCGAAAATTCTCGCTGCTCAGGATTTGCGCGATCTGCTTTCCTCCATTCATCGCGCCCGCAAAAACAAAAAAGCCATCCTCTGGGGGCTCGGCGGTCACGTCATCAAAGTGGGCCTCGGCCCCGTGCTCATTGACCTCATGCGCCGCGGATTTGTTTCCGGCATCGCCATGAACGGCGCCGCCATGATCCATGATTTCGAAATCGCCCTGGCCGGAAATACTTCAGAGGACGTTGAAGCCGCGCTCGGCGAAGGTCACTTCGGCATGGCCGAAGAAACCGGCACGTACATCAACGAAATTGCCAAACTGGCCTACCGCATCCGCATTGGCTATGGCGAAGCTGCCGGTCAATACCTGACCAGCGGCATCTTATCCCCCAAGCATCCGCAGTCCAGCGTTTTGATCGAAGCCTACAAACGCAGAATCCCCGTCACCGTTCATCTCGCCATCGGCACGGACATACCCCACATGCATCCGGCAGCCGATGGTGTCGCTCTCGGCTCCGCCACTTTCTCCGATTTCCGCCTCTTTTGCGCTCTCGTGCAGCAAATGGATGCCGGCGGCGTGTTTCTCAATTGGGGCTCTGCCGTGCTTCTCCCCGAAATTTTCCTGAAAGCTGTTTCTGTAGTGCGTAATCTAGGCGTCCCCCTCCAACCCATCACCACGGCGAATTTCGACTTCATCCAGCACTACCGCCCGGTGCAAAATGTAGTCAGGCGTCCCACCGCCCCGCTCGATGATAAAAAGGGCAGCAACTCCCGGGGATTCGCTATCACGGGACACCATGAACTTCTCTTGCCGCTGGTGGCAGCCGCGCTGGCTTCCGGTTGGCCTGCTTCGGAGAAGCACACCAAATCATGAATCCTTTTGACGATTCCCCCTCTTCGCCACCAGATCCGGCCCCAGGCAATGACTCTCCTTCGTCTGCCTCACCCGTCACTCCCGCCCCCGAACCGCTCGGCGGCGATCCCATGCTTTCGGTGGTCTCTCCCTCACCCACGTTCCAACCTTCTTCGCCGCAAGTGCCCGAAGATCTGCAAATCAGCTGGTCCTGGCCGCACTTCATCGTCTTCGTCATCTTTGGACTCGTGAGCCTTGTTTTGGTGCAAGGCATTCTAGGCGTTTACTATTTGCCCCACGGCCAAAAACTAACCACAAAACAGATGGAGCAGTACCTGCTCTCCAAGCCACAATTTGCCATTGGAAGCATGCTCATCTGGTACGCCATCATCTTCTTCTTCCTCTATGTCACCTTGTCCGTTCTGCGCGGCCACACCTTCTGGAAGTGTCTTGGCTGGCGCAAAATTAGTTCGCACAACCGGGAGCAGCCCAGAAATCCCCTCGTCTATTTCTTTACCGGGTGCGGGCTCTCTCTCTTCGTCGCTCTTCTCACCGCGGGCATGAAGGAGCCGGAAAACATCCCGATGGAGGAGCTCTTCAAGCACCGCACAACCGCACTGCTCTTCGTTGCCATGGCGGTGTTTGTAGCCCCGCTGGTCGAGGAAACGCTTTTCCGTGGCTACCTTTATCCGCTCTTTGCGCGGTCATTTGGGATCATGCCGGGAATTCTGTTGACCGGCACTCTATTCGGCCTGATGCACGGGGCTCAACTGGGCTGGACTTGGAGCCTGGTCTCCCTCCTCATCCTCGTTGGCATCATCTTCACCCTTGTCCGCGCCCGCACCGGCAGCGTGTTTGCAAGCTTCTTGATGCACCTGGGGTACAACTCGCTCATCGCCGTTGCCGCGGTCCTGGGCACGCATGGCTTCACCAAGATTCCGCCGGGCCAGTGATCCATTCAGTTTGCGGCAATCCTTCGTTATCATCATAAGTAGAGAGGACGCACCGGAAAATGTATGTAGCGCAGCCGATTGAGTGGACCGACCGCGGCGTGGTCATGCTGGACCAGCGCCGCCTTCCTGCCGAGGAGATCCATTACACCTACACGGACTACCGCGAAGTGGCCAAAGCCATCCGCGAAATGGTGATTCGCGGCGCTCCCGCCATCGGTGTCGCCGCCGCCATGGGCGTTGCCCTCGGTGTACTCCACTCCCACGCCACTTCCGTGGATCCGTTAAAAGTGGAATTCGACGAAATCTCGCGCACGCTGGCCGAAACGCGCCCTACGGCTGTCGACCTCTTCTGGGCCCTGCATCGCATGAAAGCGCGCTTCAACGAACTGCTCGCCGCCTCCGCCAGCCTTCCACAGATTCGCAACGCCCTCATCGCCGAAGCCCAAGAAGTCCACCTCGAAAAAAAGGCCACCGACGAGGCCATCGGCCGTTTTGGCGCGGAGTTCATGCCTAAGGATGGCCAAGTCATGACGCAATGTAACGCGGGCGCCCTCGCCACTGGTGGCATCGGCACCGCGCTTGGAGTTATCCGCGTCGCTTTTCAACAGGGCCACAAGCTCCACGTTCTGGTTCCCGAGACCCGCCCCTATTTGCAGGGCGCGCGCCTCACTGCTTGGGAGCTCGACCGCGGCGGCATTCCGCTCACGCTCATCACGGACAATATGGTCGGCCACTTCCTGAAAACTGGCAAAGTCGGCGCCATCGTCACTGGTGCGGACCGCATCGCCGCCAACGGCGACACTGCCAATAAAATCGGCACCTATCAGATGGCCGTCCTGGCCAAGGAAAACAGCGTCCCTTTCTACATCGCCGCCCCGGTTTCCACCTTTGATCTATCGATACCCGATGGCGAACACATTCCCATCGAGGAGCGTTCCGCCGCCGAAGTCACCCACATTCAGGGCGTCAGGATCGCGCCCGACGTCCCCGCCGCCCATCCTGCCTTCGACGTAACACCCAGCCGCTATATCCGCGCCATCTTCACAGAGCGCGGCGTCGCCACCGCCCCCTTCACGGAGTCTCTCAGGAAATTAGCCGCAGCCCCCGCGATTGCCGCCACAAGCTAATCGCTCCTCGAAGCTCCAATAAAAAAAGAGGGAGCCGAATAACCGGCTCCCTCGGAACTTACTTCTGTGGATTAAGTTAGAACGTCAGCCGCAGCGAGAACTGCATGAACCTGCGTTCGTCGTTGTTGCCGCCCGTCGCTTCGCTCCCGATTCCGCCCTTTTCCAATATGATCTCATTGGTGTTGGTTACACTGAACGGAGCAAGGTAATAGTTGTGATGATTGAGGATGTCGAAGCCCTCGGCGCGGAATTGCAAGCCAAACCGCTCCGTGAGTTTGAAGTCCTTCTGCACGGCGGCGTCGAGGTTCCACGCGCCTGGTCCGCGGAATTCGTTGCGGGAGGTCATGTTCGACGGGAACGGACCAAAGTCGTCGATGCCCAGAGCTGTGTTGAAAGGAGCAGTCTGGCCAGAGGCCGGAATAGTGAGCCCGTTGAAATTATTTGGTATTGGGTTGTTGTTCGAATCATAGGCCTGTGAAGGCGACCCTGACACATGGAACTGCGTAATGGGCGTAGCAGGGGTTAGCCGCGGAATGAGGTAGTAGTTGAGGATCCAGGGGCTGATGCTATACACGGAAAAGGGAATTCCCGTGTGTGCCGTGTAGATCCCTGAAACATTCCAGCCGCCCAGAACTTGAGACGCAAGTCCCTTCCCGCTCTTGAACCATGGCGTCTGCCATACAGGAGAGATCACCACGCGGTGCCGCTCATCAAAGTCGGAGCTGCCGTAATCCAACTGTGGATGGAGCGGATCTAGGTAACCAAGCGAGTCGGACGTTAGACTTCCAGAGAACGTATCGCTCAGGTCGTCGAACGAGTGCGACCAGGTATAGTTGACGATCAATGTGAGGCCCGTATGGTGCAAGTTTGAGCTCTGGAATTTCACGTTGAGGCCATCATACGCGCCCACACCGTTGCTCCCGCGGACGTTGATATTGGAATACTGTTGATTTAGCCGCGTATAGCACGAATAGACTGGGACGGTAGCAGTGGAAAGGTACGGATTCTCATAAGGGCAATTGTCACCGGTTACCGGTTGGGTAACGTTTGTAATCAACGGCTCTCCGCCCCAAGCCTGCGCACTACCGATTAAGTTCATGTTGGAAAGATCATACAGATGCACGCTGTGCGCACCGCTGTAGGAAAGGGCCAGCATGGTGTTCGCCGTCAGTTGATGCTCCAAACCAAGGCTCCAGAATTGCGTCTGTGCAACGTTGATATTCGTCGCGTCATCGCGCAGCTCAACAGGAGGCAGCGGGGAAGAGGGAGTAGTGGAGAGACCCAAAGGTCCAAGGTCATTGTTGGTTATAAAGTTGAAACAAGAACCATTGGGAATAACTCCACCGACTGTGGTGCAGTTCGCGGTAACCACGGCGCTAGCCGGGGGATTGAAACTGGCATTGTAGGTCACGTTGCCGAAGTTGCGTTCGTAACTGATGCCGAATCCGCCACGCAGGGCAGTTTTGCCATTGCCAAACACATCATAGGCAAAACCAACGCGGGGAGCCGGGGTTCCCCAACGCGGCGCCCACATCTGTCCAATGGAGCTGGTGGGGGAAACCTCGACCTGTCCGGTCTCAATGTTGCACGGGAAGGGGCAGTTCGCAAAGACGAAGTTGGAATCCAAGTTCTGCTTATTGTTGTGCTGGACGCCGTAGTGCTCGTACCGCAGACCGTAATTGAGCGTCAGGCGGCGCGTAATCTTGAAGCTGTCTTGCGCATAAACTGCCCAGTCTTTGTAGCGGTAACTGCGCGCGGGATTGGCCTGCCCAAGCGGCGGAGTAACGGTGCACGCCGGAGTCGTGATGAGGTTTCCGTAGGTATCCGCGGTACAGGGCAAAACACCGCCATTGACTCGAGCGTCGAACTCCACCATTGGGCTCGCAAAATCGCCAGTGCTCGGGTCGATCGCGCCACCGGCGTTTACCATGCTATTCAATGATTCGGCCAGGTTGCCGCCGTATGCCTCCACGGCCTGCTGATAAGCGCCGTAGGCATAGTTCAACTGGATGTAGGTGAATTCGCCGCCGAACCGCATCGTATGGCGACCCTTGGTCCACGCTAGATCTTCCTCGATTTGAATCGTATTCTGCGGGCCGCCAAAGGGCAAACCACCGCTGCCATCCGTGCTGTTCTGCAATCCGGGTAACTGGATAATATTGCCCGTGGCAGGGTTAGCCGATTGTGGTTGCTCGCCATTCTGCAAGAACAAATTGGGAGTGTTGGTCAGAGCCGCATTAAAGCTGCTCCCCGTGTTGAATCGCGCGAAGCTCAGCTTGAGGTTATTCAGCAGGTTGTCCCTGATGGCGTAGTTGACCGACAGCAAGGCGCTGTCGTCCGCGTTTGTAGCACCGACATCGTATTGCGGGTACGGACTGTAACCATCGGATCCTGGAAAATCGTTTTCATTGTAACGCGCAAAACGGAAAAACATTTGCGTTTTGGCGTTCATGTTGTAATCCAAACGGCCCACAAGGTCATTCGCGTTTTGCGGAAGGCCTCCGCCGGCATTAAACGGTGCGCTGAAGTGGACGGTATCAAACATCGCCGTTGAAGCCGGGATGGTGCTGACGCCGAGGCCGACGCCACCGGTGCCGATGCCGTTCAATAGTGGGATGGGATTGTTCGTGCAGGTCGTTGGTGTGGGGCAGGTTTGCCCAAAACCACCCTGTGCTTGTACGGCGCCTACAGTGGTCGAGCTCGTGGAGGATAACACGCCGGTACCATACTTCGCGAAATAGGCCTGGTCGTTTGCCGGTAGCAGCGCGATGAAGGCGGGATCAAATACATCTTCTGTCTCCGAAGCGGCGCTGCGCACCCGAACAAATTCTTGCGAGAAGAAACCGAAGAGCTTGTTCTTGATGATCGGCCCACCAACGTTGAAGCCAAACTGATTGCGTACGTAAATACCCTTGGGAGCTACATCAGAACCCGCGACGGCATTTTCGGAATCATTCCCGAACGTGTTCGCGGTCAACGCGGAAACACGATTATATTCAAAGAGCGAACCGTGATAGTCGTTTGTGCCGGACTTGGTGTCCACGTTCACGATACCGCCGGACGCGCGCCCAAATTCCGGTCCAAAGTTGTTGGTGATGATGCTGAATTCCTGAATCGAATCCACTGGGATCGTCTGGCCGGCAACAACCGTGAATACGCCAATGTTTTCCACGCCGTCCAGCAGGATCTCCGTGCTCGCTTCGCGTTGCCCGTTAATCGCGTAGCCCACGCCGCGGGACGACAAGTTTTGCGAGCTATTCATGCTCGCGTTCGTGTTGTCGCCGTTGCTCACGTTCCCGGAAAGGATGACGAAGTCATAAGGGTTGCGGTTCAAGCTGGGCAATGAGGCCAATTGGTTGGTATCCACCAACTGAGAAAGCTCCTGCGTTTGCGTGTTTACTTCCGTCCCGACTCCCGCCGACACCTCGACCACCGTCGTCGAAGACCCCACTTCCAGTTGTGGGTTGAACGTTACACTCGCGCCCACAGTAACTTCGACGCTGGTTTCCAGCGTTTTGAAGCTGGCGTTCGTAACCCTGACCTTATAAGTGCCAGGAGGGAGACCCTGCAGAGTAAATTCCCCGATGCTGCCGCTTACGGCGCTGTGTTGCTCGGATGTCGCCACACTCGTTGCCGTGACGGTCGCGCCGACGATCGCTGCCCCCGAACTGTCATGTACGGTCCCGGAGATCGATCCTGTATTCACTTGGGCGTTAACGGTGCATGAAAAAACCAGCACCAACACCGCAAAGCTCAACAAATACTGCATCATCCTCTTATTCACATTGCCCTCCCTGAATTTATCGCCAATCCACATCCCGAGAGAAGAAATCCGACCTATCTCTGATCGCGGCCCGTGGTTTCTTGGGTGAAAGCACTGCCCCCCAAACTCGAACAGTGCGAAACTTGCACGGGTGTCCGGGATAAGTCTCCGCCCATTACGTATCCGAATCCGTTGGATCCGGCCTGCCCCTACCGAAATTAACTTTGTACGTAAGGCGAAGCGAACTGACTGGTACTATTACCAATATCCCTGACCGACCTCTTTAACCAAACCGATGTACCAGAGGCATGCACGCTGGTTTCCAAATTTATGCACGGATAACCTTAATACAATCAGTTGATTACAGAGCAATAAAGGGTTCCTGCGGCGACCTGCCTACTGTTTTCAGTATACGGCTATGGAATCTGAGAATCCATTTTCCCATCCGGCCACAATTCTCCACTCCTCATCCTCCGCATTTTCCCTTCAGCCCTTCGAATGACGCAGCCGTTCCGCCAGCGCCCTTGCCCTCTGCCGCGCTATCTCCAGGAAGCGCGAATCTCCTGCAATCTGGTCCAGCAATGGCAGTGCTCTATGCGGTTCCGGGAGCACTCCCTTGCTCAGGTCGTTCTCGAATTGCAGCAGCGCGTCGTTCACACCCAGCCGGTCATACTTGATCCGCCTTTGCAGCAAATCGATCAACTCCTGTTGGCGAGCCAGCCCTTCGCAAATCTGCAGCAACTGCGTCGCCGGTGCGTTCAACGTGTAATTGAACTTCACCTCGTATGATTCGCCCGGCGCTTCCCATCGAAACGTCTTTTCCCCGAGATTCGCAATCTTCCGGTGTACATCCAAGTCCAGCCCCCGGAAGTGGTTTAACTGCCCGGCCAGTTCGAAAATTTTCGCTCGCAACCCCAGCCCCACTTCAAATGGGCTCGCTCCGGCATCCTCGTCAAGCTGCCGGATTTCATAGCTCGCCTTATCGGAATTCTCCGGGATCTTGATTTCGATGAACTCCGGCGTGCTTGATTTGAATACCCGCCGGTACGTGAACACGTTGCCCGCAGGCCCGGCCAGCGCGGGCGTCGCCGCTGCGCACAAGCACAGCATCAGCAAGAAACTCACCACAAGACGAAAGTGAAAACTCATGGGTTTGTCGGAATGCCGGCGGCGCGGCGGCGTGTTGCCTGGTTCGCCAGCGCGCCCAGCTGTTTGATTTTGCGTTCTGCGGAGGCTGCGCGCGGTAACCCGAATCGCCGGTGCAACTCCTCCGCCTGAATGTGACATAGCGCCACTGCCAAGGCGTCGGCCGCGTCCGAAGGCTCTGGCGTCTCGTTCATCGTCAGCAAAGCCCGCACCATTGCTTGCATCTGTTTCTTATCGGCTTGTCCGTGGCCCGCTACGCAAGCCTTCACCTGTCGCGGCGCGTAGCTGAAAACTTCCACGCCGTGCTGCTCCGCCGCCAGCAGCGCCACGCCCCGCACTTCCGCCAGCCGCAGCGCTGTTCTCATATTCAATGCGGTGAACACCGATTCCACGGCCATCGCCTGGGGCGCAAATTCCTCGATCAGTCTGCAAAGCAGTTCGTGCACGTCCTGAAGAACGGCTCCCGTTGAAGCCTTCTGGCGTTTCGCTGCCACGTGCAGCGCTCCATAGTGCAGTGCCCGGCACTTCCTGCCGTCGCTCTCGACGACCCCGTACCCCGTCGGTCCCGCCGCCGCAGGGTCCACTCCCAGCACGCGAAACATCATCGTCTTCCCGTTTCCAATCGGTTTCTCGCTCACTTTGCCTAGTCTACGGCGAACCCCAACCCTCTTCCACCACATTCTCGCCGCCCGACCCCCTAAAATGCAGAACGGCCACCGAGGTTCGCTCGATGGCCGTCCCTGAAAAACATGATTTAATTTGCGCCAACCGCCGCCTGAATCTCCGATTCGTCGATGTCAAAATTGGCGTATACGTGCTGCACGTCATCATGATCTTCAAGTGCTTCCACCAGCCGCAACATCTGTGTTGCCTGTTGTCCCGTCAATTTGATGTAGTTCTGCGGTACCAGTGCTAATTCCGCTGATGCCGGCGTAATCCCCGCCTTTGCCAGCGCTTCTTTTACCGTTTCCAACGATTCTGGCGGCGTCACGATGTACCACACCGAACCATCGTCCTTCATGTCCTCCGCGCCTGCTTCCAGCACAATGTCCAGCAGCTTGTCTTCGCTCGCCGCTTCCTTCGGTACGTTGATTTCGCCTTTGCGGTGGAACATCCAACCTACCGCCCCGGCCTCTGCCATGTTCCCGCCATTCTTGCTCATCAAGTGGCGGAACTCCCCAACGATGCGGTTGCGATTCGTCGTCACCACCTGAATCAGCATTCCTACCCCGCCCGGCCCGTATCCTTCAAACATGGCTTCTTCAAACTGTTCGCCTTCCAGTTGCCCTGTGCCGCGCAGCACCGCCCGTTCGATGTTTTCGTTGGGCATGTTTTCGTTCTTCGCGGCCAGGACTGCGGTTCGTAAGCGTGGGTTGGTGTTGGGATCGCCCCCGCCGATGCGCGCAGCGATGGTGATTTCACGGATCAGTCGCGTGAAGATGCGGCCGCGCTTTGCGTCGGTGGCCGCTTTCTTGTGCTTGATTGTCGCCCACTTTGAATGCCCAGACATAACAATTCCTCTTTTTCGTGACTCGTGGCCGTGTTCAGGCCATGCAATTTTTGGCTTGGCCGCGGGCCCCTCTCGCGGCACACCCAGTCGCGGGGATTCTTCCTGCGGAAACCTGCGAGCCGAGTGCCAACGGTGCTTGAAACACCCGCCGGTAACTACACCCTGAAACAACGGCCTGTCAGGCGCTAGGAGTCCAAACCACGCCAGTCTAGCACACCCGCGCCTGCTCCGAAACCCGCTATACTTGACCTGCAAACCATGCTCGCCGCTCCTTCTTCACCACCGCCTGATCTCTCTGTCCCTCGCTATCGCGTCCTCACCGTCGCAGCCCACCCTGTCCAATATGCCTCTGCCAATTT